>SXGU01564881.1_pt1 | contig 21884 bp, 23 predicted proteins | sample 3174531 | NCBI WGS metagenome assembly SXGU01 (sample SAMN11356863, study PRJNA531348) | freshwater metagenome | isolation source: freshwater sample F1-140 | place: China: Fuxian Lake, Yuxi | collected 2017-12-25 | reverse complement strand
GGCATGATGAATTTGAAACCATCGATGGTGCGAACTTCGTCGGTGAATGCAGACTTCAAAAACTCCTCGAAGACGAGGTCGTAACGGAAGTCTTCACCCGGTGCCGAAACGATGGCGAGTCGCAGACCGAGCTTTTCGGCGTCCGGCTCGGTGGCACGTAGCTCCTTCAATTTGGCGAGCGCAGTTGGGGTCACGGAAATGATGGTGTCGCGCGGACTCTCCGTTGCCAACGCCGCGTTCGGTGTTGCAAACGGCGACGTTTTGGTTTCCGACACGCCCCGCAGGCTACTGAGCCCAACCATCACCTCGGGCGGTGCTGCCGTTAGAGTTTCGGTCACAAGCACGGGGAGTCCGACGATCTCGGACTGAGAGGGTGGAAGCGTCCACCGACCCGCAGACCTGATCTGGGTAATGCCAGCGGAGGGAGCAACATGACAACGGTTTCACCAACCATCCCCATAGCCGTGGTGTTGCTCGGTGGAAACACTGCGGATGTTCGCTCGCTTGGAGTGCTCCCCGCCGACACCCTCGTCGTTGCAGCCGACTCTGGGGTGGATATCGCCCAGCAACTTGGTCTCGATGTTCACGCAGTGGTCGGAGACATGGACTCCATCACGCCAACGGCACTCGCGGCCTTGGCGGCACTCGGTACCGAGATCGTCCGCCATCCCGTCGACAAGAACGAAAGTGATGCCGAACTCGCACTTCGCTTCGCCGTCAAGCGTGGGGCGCAACGAATCGTGCTGGTGAGCGGTGGTGGTGGCCGCCTCGACCATCAACTTGCGATCTTCGCAGTGATGTTCATCGACGACCTTCGCGTGGCGCATGTGGAGGCTCGCCTTGCCGGATCCCGCGCATACGCAGTGCAAGATGGCAGTTCCGTCACACTCACGTGCAATCCGGGCGACGTGATCGGACTACTTCCCTTCGGTGGCGATACACATGGCGTCACTACGAGTGGATTGCAATGGGTTCTCTCCAACGAATCATTACGCGTCGCAGCGTCACGTGGCATCAGCAACCGTGCCATCTCCGACGAAGTGACGATCGCGGTGGCCAGTGGTCGATTGATCGTCACCGTGGACCCCCCGGATTCCAGCGAAGGTCGTTGATGAGACACCGATTCCTGATTGCACTGGTGTGCCTCGCCACCACAGCATGCACTGCGGGGGGAAATGGTGACGCCGAATACGTCACGTTGCGACTCCTTGCCCACGATTCGTTCACACCAACCGAAGGCATCTTCGACTCCTTCACCGAGGAGACGGGCATCGCCGTGGAGATCGTGCGAGGAGGTGACGCCGGCACGCTCGTTACCAAGGCGGTGTTGGCGAGCGGCAATCCCGAGGCCGACGTACTTTGGGGCGTGGACAACACCCTGTTGTCACGCGTACTTGACGCCGACGTATTCGTGCCGCATGTTTCGGTGCACCGCGATGATCTTGACCAATCGGCCGTTGCTCTCGCGCCGAACGGCGAAGTCACTCCGGTGGACTCTGGCGACGTGTGCATCAACTACGACAAGGCATGGTTCTCGGAGCGCAACATCACGCCACCACTCACTTTGCAGGCGATTTCTTCCCCGACCTACCGCAATTTGTTGGTGGTTCCCAATCCGGTGTCGTCATCGCCTGGGCTCGCGTTCCTGTTGGCAAGTATCGCGGAGTTCGGTGACGGCTGGCAGGAGTGGTGGATGCTCTTGCGCGACAACAACGTCCTCATCGTCGAATCGTGGAGCGATGCGTACTACGGCCACTTTACGGCTGCCTCCGACGGCTCTCGGCCGTTGGTGGTGAGCTACGCGACGAGCCCTCCGGCAGAAGTGCTGTTTGCCAACCCTCGTCCACCCGAAGCACCCACCGCTGTGGCTGCACTCACGTGTTTCCGTCAATACGAGTTCGCCGGCATCCTGCGCGGCACGAAACACGAGGGGCCCGCTCGACTGTTGATCGACTTCTTGGTTTCCCCAAAATTCCAGAACGATCTGCCGCTCACCCAGTTTGTGTGGCCAATCAACACCAATTCGAATGTGCCTCAAGAGTTCCTTGACTACGCACTTCGACCAGAAAATCCCCTCACCATCGATCCAGTTGTCATTGCCACGCGTCGCGCGGAGTGGCTTGATCAATTCAGCGACATCATGCTGCGATGAACCTCAGTACTCGAAATACGACGACCGACCCGATTGTGCGCCATGCCATCGGACGTTGGGCCGCGGGGGCAGTGGTGCTGTGGGTGACGGTATTTCTCGGGCTTCCCATCACCGTCATCACCGCGGGAAATGTGGCAATGGACGATGTGACTCGAGTGCTCACTCAGCAATCCACATGGAGGCTTGTCTGGTTTTCTACGTGGCAAGCCGTGCTGAGTGTGCTGGTCACCTTCGTGATCTCCGGCCCTGTCACCTGGCTGATCGGTCGCCATCAGTTTCATGGACGTCGGGTACTTCGGGCTATCTCGACGGTGAGCTTTCTTTTGCCGTCCGTGGTGGTAGCCACTGCCTTTTTGGCCGTATTGCCTCGCTCGCTGCATTACACCGTGTTTGCTGTCATCGTTGCACACGCATACTTCAACATTGCCGTGGTCGTTCGAGTTGTCGGTGCACGACTCGAATTGCTGGAACCACAACTTGCCGGCGTAGCGCGGACTCTTGGCGCATCACCGATCGTGGTGATGCGCACCATCACCTGGCCGCTGGTCCGAGGCGCAGTGTCCTCGGCGGCTTCAGTGATGTTTCTCTACTGTTTTACCTCGTTTGCCGTTGTTCGAGTGCTGGGTGGCCCACGACGAAGCACCCTTGAGAGCGACATAGCGTTGCGTGCCTTTGGAATCGGCGATGTTGGTGGGGCAACGGTGCTCGCACTCGTGCAATTGGCGTACATTTGCGTGGTTGTTGGCATCATTCGACTTCTTATGCGCAGCGATATTGCATACGTACGCGCCGCACCACCAGTGCTCCCCGCTTTGCCACATCAATGCCGAAGTATTGCGTCCGTCATCGGGTCAGTGACCGTCGTTTTCGTCGTGACTCCATTGGTTGCCCTGTTCTGGCGGTCGCTACACGTTCGCGACAGGATGTCGCTCGAAGCGTGGAGATCGTTGTTTGATACCGCGCTTGCGGAGTCACTACGTGCTTCGGCACGCACCGCTTTGGTGGCTGGAGTGCTTGGAACCCTGTTGTGCTGTATTGCCACGCTCGCCGTTGTGCACCTTCGTAGGGGCGGACGTGCGATCGATGCGCTCACGCTGCTTACCCTGGCGATGTCGCCAGTCACCGTGGGACTGGGGCTCATCGTCACCTTCGATTCTGGATGGTTCGATTGGCGTGATCGTTGGTGGTTCGTTGCAATTGCGCACACACTGGTGGCGTTCCCACTTGCGGTGCGTGTGTTGGTTCCCGCGTGGCGCACTACCCCGGTCGGGCTACATCACGCTGCAGCCGTACTTGGTGCCAATGGTTGGCGACGACTTGTCGATGTCGACCTACGCCGAATGCGACCTGCGCTCGTGGCTGCTCTCGGCTTGATCATTGCGGTGTCATTGGGCGAGTTCGGCGCTGCCTCGATGTTGTCTCGTGACGGCGCAGAAACGATGCCAGTGGCGATCAACCGCCTGTTGTCGCGTACGGGTGATGTGGTGCGTGCCCAGGCGTTTGCGATGGCATCACTTTTGGTGGTGGTGTGTACTGCTGCACTCATCGTGGTTGAGTCAGCAATGAAACGAGGTGACCATGCTGCAGGTCGTTGATCTCACGGTGCAGCGCGGCTCACGTCGAGTACTTGAAGGCGTTTCGCTGTCGGTTCAATCTGGCGAACGACTCGCCGTCCACGGCCCGAGTGGATGCGGGAAGACCACGTTGCTGCATGCCATCGCGGGCTTGGTCGACATCCAACACGGCGTGATTCGGATCGACGAACGCGATATCTCCCATGTACCGGCGCATCAACGCGACATCGGCTTGGTATTCCAGGACAATCAGTTGTTTCCGCACTTCGATGTTGTTGACAACGTCGCGTATTCCCTCCGTGTGCGGGGAATGGCAAAAGAGGAACGTAGGAGCGTTGCCCAGGAGTGGCTCTCACGATTTAGTCTGTCCGGTCTAGAACATCGACGAATCACCGAATTGTCAGGTGGCGAGGCCAAGCGTGTGGCCTTGGCGCGCACCATGGCTGGGGCACCACGAGTGGTGCTGCTCGACGAGCCTCTCTCCGGACTCGATGACTCTCTGCATGAACAGTTACTCGGAGATCTTCGAGAGGTGTTCGATCGACTCGGCACCACGGTGGTGCACGTCACCCACGACCGTGCCGAGGGTGCGGCACTGTGTCAGCGCACCATGGAACTCACCCATCCGGACAGGTAGCAGACTGGTGATCGTGTCCAAACAAGCGTTCACCATTCGACGTATCACGCTGGAAGAAGCCACACCAGTGCGCCTCGACGTGTTGCGTCGTGGCACGCCTTCACGCCTCGCCACGTATGACGGCGACAGTGAACCCACCACCGTGCACATTGGCGCAGAGTTGTCTGGCAGCGTCGTTGCAACGTCTACGTGGTTGATGCGCCCGTGGCCGGACGATGCCCAATCGCCCGCCGTACAACTTCGTGGCATGGCAGTGCTTGATTCCATGCAGAACACCGGCGTAGGAAAGGCACTCATTGATGCTGGCATTGCACATGCGCGTGAGCGTGGCGCACGATACGTATGGGCAAAGGCTCGTGACAGCGCCCTGTACTTCTACGAACGACGTGGATTCGCCGTAGAGGGAGAACAGTTCATCGAGCCGGCATCCGGCGTATCGCACCACCTCGTGGTACTCGACCTTCGGGTGGAGCGGAAGGAAGGAATCGCCGTCGAGCGCTAGCGACAGCTACGAATCGAACTTCACCTGGGTGGTGTAGAGCGCGGCGGTGCCGTCGGCGAGCACGGCATCGAACTCGAGCGTCCATTCCCCTGGCGTTGGTACCGACACGTCGTAGTGGAAGTGGTTGACACCACTCTTTTCGAACCACAACACCAACACGGAAAGGGACGGATCGGAGGGAACGAGATTCCCCGTCACCGATTCCACCTGCTCCAACTTGCCGCCAGGCGGAGCGAACTCCATGTGGATGATGACCTCCCCAACTTTTGCCGGCTCCACGGTGACATCCGCAATGACGTCCTCGGCAACGAGGGAGGTATTGAATGCGTTTGCACCACCACGGTTGTGTACACCGTCACGAGGGCTGCCGGAGCCGCCGCCACACGACGTGAACATCAGCGCAAGCGCCACCACGGTGCACACCTTGTACTTCACTTAAATGTTCCCATCTTTTCCTACTGGTCCGCCCACAGATCTCTAATACGGATCTGCCGGCGGAACTCCGTCAACAGTAATACGGTTGTAAAACCACGCCAATCGCTGATTTGGTGGCAGTTGTTGCAATGAGTTCGGCAGTGTGGTGAGGCCCATGGGTTTGCGTGCTTTCCACGCCATCACCTGGCGGTCGAGGTCGTAGCGGACGAATAACGGATCCCAGTTGCTCCACGAGTATCCGATCACGAGGTCGGCATGGTGTACTTCGGTTTCGCACCAACGCATCAACACCAGGTCGGGAATCGCCACTCGCGAGTTGTCGGAGTGTGACTTGATTCCAAATCCATCCCAGGTCATTGCAGAAGCTCCGGCCCACGCAGCCTCGAGCGTGTAAATCGAAACGCGAACATCAGCGATAAGTTCATTTGCCGAGCGCTGAGCACCTGCCTGAATCTCATTGTCGCGAACCAACTTTCCTCCGGGATACTGCTCCGATTCCTCACCGCGCGTCGCGGCTTCGAACATTCGGGTGTGGCTCTCTGCGTTGCGTGCAAGATGCGTCAGTACATGACCACGCGACCAGCCCGATAGTGCAGATGGTGCTCGACAGTCGTCGTTGGTCAGCCCGGCAATCCCAGCCAGCAATCGCTGGTGTGCTGCAGCACATCCCGCCACTTGTGCATCCAGTGCTCGTGCGACGGCCGCTTCCATACCTTCTACATCTCTCCGATGCTGCGCTGTGGCACCACCACCACCGTACCGTCGTCTTCGTGAATGACTCGTGCAGATACACCGTAGAACTCAGCCAATGTTTCACTTCGAAGCACTTGGCGTGCAGTTCCACGTGCAACACCAACACCTTGATGGAGTAGTAGCAATCGATCGGAGTACAGCCCAGCCAGTGTGAGATCGTGCATCGCCGAAACAACGATGAGATCACGGCTACGACGCAACCGATCAACGAGTTCCAAGGCATGTTGTTGATGACCCAAGTCCAATGCACTCGTTGGTTCGTCGAGCAACAGAACGGGGGCTTCTTGTGCAAGCGCTCGAGCAATCACGACACGTTGGCGTTCGCCACCAGACAGCGTTCCCAACAACCGACGTGCATATACCGAGAGCGAGAGTTCGTCGATGAGATCGGTTACTACCTGGCGATCCCGCGCAGACTCACGTCCGAACGTGGAAATGTACGGGTTTCGACCGAGCATCACGTAGTCGGACACGGGCATATCGTCGGGTAGCACCGGCTCCTGTGGGACGAATGCCACTTTGCGCGCCATTTCACGGGCGCGCATGGAGTCGACGTTTTTGCCGTTCAACTGCACTTCACCGGAGAACTCCACGAGACCGGCAACGGCACGCAGCAACGACGACTTTCCGGCGCCGTTCGGTCCGATCAGGCACAACCATTCGCCGGCAGTGAGGGCTTCGTCCACATTGCTGACCACGGCGCATCCGCCGTACTCCACACGAAGTGCACGAAGCGCCAATGAATTCACGAACAAACCTCGCGATGACTGGGCGTGCTCACTGTCGAACCTCACGCATGCGCAGCAGGAACAAAAAGAATGGAGCGCCAAAGAACGCCGTCACCACTCCGATGGGCGTTTCTGACGGCGAGGTGAGGATTCGACCCGGAATGTCGGCGGCAATCAGGAATGCCGCTCCAACGAACATGCTGAGCGGCAGCACGATGCGATTTGACGAACCCATCAAGAGTCGGACTGCATGCGGCACGATGATTCCAACGAAACCAATCAATCCACTCACGGCTACCGCAGCCGATGTACCGAGTGTTGCCGCAAGCACCACCACGATTCGAACCAGATTCACATTCACACCGAGTGCACGTGCCTCGTCATCACCAACTCGCATCACATCGATAACTCGGCGGTACATCAGCAAAGTGATCGCACTGACGGCAATGTAGGGCAGTACGAGCCGTACATCACCCCACGTGGCCGACGTGAGTCGACCCAGAATCCACGAGTACACCTGACGCACCACGTCGTTGTTGCGTTGTAACACGAAGGTTTGTGCTGCGGTAGCGAGTGAGGTCACTGCAACGCCTGCCAGCACCAATGTGGTGGCCGAACGCGAGCGTCCGAACGCCGTGCCGATGACGTATGTCAGTGCCACGGCAATCACTCCGCCGATGAAGGCCGCCAGTGGAACCGGGTCGATTGGCCACGTTGACGTTGCGTCACGGTTCACGACGAATGCCACCGTGGCACCAAGTCCGGCCCCGGCAGCGACACCAAGCAGATACGGATCCACCAACGGATTTCGAAACACGCCTTGATAGCCGGCACCAGCCAGCGACAGCATGGCGCCGACCAACGCAGCGAGTACCACCCGGGGTGCACGAATCTGCCACACGATGTTCCACTGCGCGTCGGTGACTCCGCTGTCGATGGAGACGAGCGGCAACCGATCCAAGAGGGCCAACGGCACTCGCCACCAACTTGGACCTGCAGGTCCAAGCGCCACTCCCAACAGCCCGACCACCACCACCAATACACCACCAAGCACCCACCAAGTCGCACGACCGCCTCGCGGCGTGGAGAACATCGTGGGTGCAGTCATGGCGGTTACGCGGTGATCCGACTACGACTTCGCGAGCAGCGAGATAATGGCGTCAGCGATGGTTCGCACCAGATTCACCAATCGCGGGCCCCAGCGCGAGGCGATGTCGTCATCGAGGGCCACGATTGATCCCGTCGACACTGCCTTCAGTTCGCCCCAACCATCGCGTGCTGCCACCGTCTCTGCCGACTGGGCACAGCACTTGGTGTCAGCCAAGAAGATGATGTCAGGGTCCCTCTCGACGATGATCTCAGCGGACAGTTGCGGATAATCGTTACCTTCCTCGGCACCATCGGCGATATTCAACAAACCCAAGGAAGCCATCACGCCGCCGATGAAAGTGTTGGAGGTAACGGTGTATGGCGTTGGGTCCAATTCGTAAAAGTACGTGAGTGGTGGATCCACCTTCGTGATGCCTGCGGCAATCGCGTCGATTTCCGACTGCATCGTGCTCGACACCTGCACGGCCTCAGCAAGTTGGCCAGTCAATGCGCCAATCTGTTCAATCTGTTCGTAGGCACCAGCCAAATCGGCCACAGCGCCGGCAGTGAACACCGGAATAGACAGCGTGGTCAACTGCTCCACCAAATTACCGGGGTCGTAACTGATGATCACCAGGTCGGGATCCAATGCCGAGATTGCTTCCACGTTGGGTTCGTAGGCATCGAGTTTTTCGAGCGACGCGGTTTCTTCTGGAAAATTGGAGAAGTTGTCCACTGCGATCACGCGATCTCCTGCGCCAATTGCAAACAGCATCTCCGTTGCCGTCGCCGACATCGAAATGATGCGTTTCGGCTCTGCCTCAAGTGTCAAGTCACCGACGGTTACTGGGAATTTCTCTACGGCCGTGGTCTCTGCGGCCTCCGCAATGGTCGTGTCGGTTGCCACCGATTCGCCACTGGAGTCACTGCACGCAACCAGTGATGGTGCCAATAAAAAAAGGCCGGCAATGCCGACCAGTCGAGGGAATTTCATGATGTTCTCCTTGCTCTTCTCGCGAGAGCGGTTGATGGGCCACATTCGTGAGGCGACCGGACTGGCGACATACCGATGAACATCGGAGATCGCATTACCGTTGCGGGACAGTGCCGGAATCTCACCGGACTTCGCTCACGAACATGCACCGCAACTATTGCTGCGGCACTCCGAGAGTAGCAGTTCGGCTAGCGAGCGACCAATGTGGCGAGGCGCGAGATGCCTTCTCGTAAATCGTCGTCGCCGAGCGCGAACGAGAAACGAGCGTACCGCGGCGCACCGAAGGCCTCTCCTGGCACGAACGCCACCTTGGCCTGATCGAGTACCAGGTCGGCCAACTGCATGGTGTTGTCGGCGGTGACACCACCGATGTTGCGATGCAACAGCCCACTGAAATTGGGGAAGCAGTAGAACGCACCTTGTGGCTTCATGCATGTGACACCAGGAATCTGCGTGAGCATGTCGTGCATCAGATTGCCACGTCGTTCGAACGCGGTTCGCATGCGAGCCACATCGTCCAACCCGCCGGTGAGTGCTGCAAGTGCCGCATACTGTGCCACGTTGGACACGTTGCTGGTGGTGTGACTCTGAAAATTGATCGCAGCCTTCATCACATCCGTGGGTCCGATCATCCAACCCACACGCCAACCGGTCATTGCATACGTCTTTGCAACACCGTTGACGATCACACAACGATCGGCAATTTCCGGCACCAGCGTGGGCATCGAATGGAACTGGTGTCCGCCGTAGGTGAGATGCTCGTAGATCTCGTCGGTCACCACCCAGATGTCGTTTGCGGCAGCCCACTTACCGATGGCGATGGTTTCTTCGCGGGAATACACCGCACCACTCGGGTTGTCGGGTGAAACGAACAGCAGCACCTTGGTTCGCGGTGTTTTCGCACGATCTAGTTGTTCGATGGTCACCTTGAATTCGGTTTCCTCGGTGGTGTCGACCACCTTCGGGACTCCGCCTGCGAGTGCGATTGCCTCCGGATACGTGGTCCAGTACGGCGCCGGGCAGATCACTTCATCACCCGGGTCGCACAATGCTGCAAACGCCACGAACACCGCGTACTTGCCGCCGACCGTCACCAGTACTTGCGACGACGCACACTCAAAACCACTGTCACGCTTGGTTTTGGCGGAGATTGCATCGCGCAACGCAGGCAAACCGGCAGCGGGTGTGTAGCGATGCGCCTTTGGATCGCGAGCCGCCTTCACCGCTGCCTCCACGATGTGCTCCGGTGTGGGGAAGTCGGGTTCACCGGCACCGAAACCGATGACGTGTTCACCTTTGGCTTGCAAGGCCTTCGCTTTTGCGTCCACCGCCAACGTCGCCGATTCGGCGATTGCCGCAAGTCGAGCCGACACCCTTGACTTCTTGTTTGAGGGTGTTGAACTCGACGACATCCCTGCCATGCTAAGACGGTGACGAAGCAGCCCACTACCCCGTTTGTGATTCCCGTTGGGATGTTGCCGAGTGATGGGCGATTCGGTTGCGGTCCCTCCAAGGTGCGTGATGCACAACTCGACGCACTGGCCAGCGAAGGTCGCCGCCTCATGGGCACGTCGCACCGACAGGCACCCGTCAAAAAGCTCGTGGGCTCCGTGCGTGCCGGCCTGCGCGAGTTGTTCTCCCTACCTGACGGCTGGGAAGTGGTGTTGGGCAATGGCGGTTCCACGATGTTCTGGGACGTCGCGACCTTCGGGCTCATTCAGCAGTGCAGTCAACACTTGGTGTTCGGGGAGTTCTCACAGAAGTTCGCCGATGCCGTAGCAGCCGCTCCACATCTCGGCGAACCGATCGTTGTTGCGTGCAATCCCGGTGCACATCCCGAACCACAGCCAAGTGATGCCGACACACTGTGCCTCACCCACAACGAAACATCCACTGGCGTTGCCATGCAACTCACGGCCAACGGCACCTCGAGCGGTGCTCCACGGAGCAACGCAGGTGATGCACTGGTTCTCGTTGATGCCACATCAGCCGCCGGCGGTCTCGCATGGTCACCGAGCGGGGTCGACGTTTACTACTTTGCGCCCCAGAAGTCGTTCGCCAGCGACGGTGGGCTCTGGATTGCGTGTTGTTCACCGCGCGCCATCGAGCGAATCGAGGCGATTGCAGCATCGGGTCGCTGGACGCCTGCATCGCTCGACCTCAAAATTGCACTCGACAACTCCCGCGCCGACCAGACCTACAACACCCCAGCAATCGCCACGCTGTTCCTACTCGACCAGCAAGTGCAATGGATGTTGCAACACGGTGGACTGCAGTGGTGTGCGCAGCGCACGGCAGAATCGGCCTCGATCATCTACCACTGGGCAGAGAACAGTAGTTACGCCGCACCGTTCGTGGGCAAGCCCGAACACCGCTCCAACGTGGTGGCAACCATCGATCTCGAGGGCGTAGCTGCGAACGATGTCAACGTGATTCTTCGTCACAATGGTGTCGTCGACACCGATGGCTATCGCAAGCTCGGTCGCAATCAACTGCGAGTCGGGATGTTCCCGGCAGTCGAACCGAGCGATGTTGCCGCCCTCACCAAATGCATCGACTACGTGGTGGACCGCCTACGCGCGTAACCCATGCAACAGTTCTCCGATTCCTACCCCACCGTCGAGGAAGTACTCGACTCGCATATCGAGGAGATTCCACAACTCCATCGACCGGTGATGCTCGTTGCGCTGCAGGGCTGGTTTGATGCCACCAAAGCAGCCACGGGTGCACTTGATTGGCTCATGGATGGTCGCAACTGCGTCACCGTGGCCAGTATCGAGTCCGACCCGTTCTTCGACTTCACGCAGGCTCGACCCGAAGTGTGGATGGACGAGGACGAAGAACGCCACATTCGTTGGCCACAAAATGACGTAATCGCCGTGCACAGCGAAATCGACGGTCGTGATCTCGTCGTCATCTCCGGGGTGGAGCCACATCTGCACTGGCCGACCTTTGTCGCCTGCATCGTGACATGCGCGAAGGATCTGCGTTGTGCAGCCGTCGTCACGGTGGGAGCCATGCTCGATGCGGTTCCCCATACCCGAACTCCCGTCGTCACCGGCAGCACTACCAGCAACGCCTTGGCGAGCAAACTCGGTCTCTCCCGACCCCAGTACGAAGGCCCAACCGGGGTCATTGGTGTGTTGCAGGAACGATTGGAGCACGAACGAATACCCGCGGTGTCGCTGCGCGTTGGCGTACCGCATTACCTGGCATCATCCGAGCACCCCAAGTCATCGGCCGCACTTCTGCGACATCTCGAGCGTGTACTTGGGGTCTCCACTCAGCACGCCGGGCTGTACGAAGACATCCAGCGCTGGGCCGAGTTGCACGACGCGGCCGTGGAAGAAGACGAACAGACCTCCCAGTACGTACAAATGCTCGAGCGAGAGTACGACCGCCGTAACGACACCGTGTTGCCATCGGCCGACGATCTGGGTAATGCGTTCGAACAGTTCCTACGCGAGCAGGAAGACGACTAGATCAGCCGAACTTGCCCGAGACGTACGCCTCGGTGCGCGGGTCGCTCGGATTGGAGAAGATCTTCTTCGTTAGATCGACCTCCACCAGACGCCCCGTTCGACGATCACTGTCGGGATTGATCTCGGTGGTGAAGAATGCCGTACGGTCACTCACACGAGCAGCCTGTTGCATGTTGTGGGTGACGATCACGATGGTGTACTGCGACTTGATTTCCTGCATCAAGTCCTCGATGCGGGCTGTGGCGATGGGGTCGAGTGCCGAACACGGCTCATCCATCAACACCACATCCGGTTCCACCGCGATCGTTCGGGCGATACATAGACGCTGCTGTTGACCACCCGAGAGACCAAGTCCACTGCTGTCGAGACGATCCTTCACCTCGTCCCAGAGGGCTGCACCTCGAAGCGACTTCTCCACGATTTCTTCGAGACGCTTCTTGTTCGTCTCGCCGTTGACTCGTGGACCATAGGCCACGTTGTCGAAGATGCTCTTCGGGAACGGATTCGGCTTCTGGAACACCATGCCGACACGTCGGCGGACTTCGCCAGCATCCGCTTCTTGACCGTACATGTCGATGCCGTGGTAGGTGATACTTCCTTCAACACGCGCGCCGGGAATCAAGTCGTTCATTCGATTGAAGCACCGCAGCAACGTGGTCTTGCCGCAACCCGACGGACCAATCAGGGCGGTTATCTGTCCTCGGTAACAATTCAGATTGACATCCTGCACTGCCTTGAAATTGCCGTAGTACACGTTCACCTCTCGCGCTGCGAGCACCGTGTGCCCCAAGGACCCGTCGGATGGTGAATTTTGGGCGACCGAACTCATTGGCTTCAGAATAGACGCTGCCAGCGAATCGGGACTCGTTGACACATCACTTGGCACGAGAGACTCCACAAACATATACTGCCTACCCCACTTGAATACGGCGTGGGTTCCGAGTGAACACTGGGTGAACTGCGATATCCCGACGCATTTGGCAAGGTAGCACTATGGATGTCAACATGGCCGGCCCTTCTGATGTGAACCCTCACGACACGACTTCTGTGAACACTGCGACACTCGTCGGCGAGCTTCTCGGAACTGGTTTACTCATCGTGGCGGTGGTTGGTTCTGGAATCATGGCACAATCCCTCTCCTCGGATGTGGGAGTGCAATTATTGGCCAACACCGGTGCAACGGTCGGTGCACTCTACGCATTGATCCTGATGCTCGGTCCGATCTCTGGTGCACACTTCAATCCCCTGGTGTCGCTCGTAGCGACACTGCGTGGCACCCTTCCCTGGGGGCAACTTCCGTTGTACATCACCGTTCAGATCATCGGAGCTTGTCTGGGGACTGCGGTCGCCAACTTGATGTTCGAAGAGGGCGTATGGACGTGGTCAACCAGGGTTCGCGATGGTGCAGGCATTTGGTTGGGTGAGGTCGTCGCGACCGCCGGGTTGCTCGCAGTGATCGTCCTCATCGGCCAGTCACGTCCTAACGCCGTGGCTGGTGCTGTCGCTGCGTGGATCGGTGGTGCGTACTGGTTCACATCGTCCACATCGTTGGCGAACCCGGCAGTCACCGTCGCACGGTCACTCAGCGATTCGTTCGCGGGAATTGCTCCGAAATCGGTACCGATGTTCGTCTTTATGCAGGTGATCGGTACCGCTGTTGGATCGAGCATCATCATGATTCTCGGGCGTTGGCGAGCAGAGTGACCACCAACATCCTGTTTCTCTGCGTACACAACGCCGGACGATCCCAGATGGCTGCCGGGTTCGTTAAATCCCTCGGTCGTTCCGACATCGTCGTTTGGTCGGGTGGCTCCGAGCCTCGTGAGACCATCAATCCAGTGGCTGTCGCCGCCATGACGGAACGTGGAATCGACATCGCCTCGCAGCGACCACAGCGGTGGACCAACGCCGATATAACTGCAGCAGACATCATCGTCACCATGGGTTGCGGCGACAGTTGTCCGGTAATTCGTGGAAAGCGTTACGAGGACTGGGTAGTTGCAGATCCCGCCGGGCACTCCCTGGAAGTAGTACGTGGTATCCGCGACGATATCGAGCGACGTGTGCTGGAGCTCGTTGCCAGTCTGGCTACCAACGAATCCGACTCCGATCACGAATGATGATCGCAACGAGGTTCATCGCAAAAAGGAGGAGCAACAACACGATGATGGCCGCAGCGGCCAAGCCACGGAATTCCTCCTGGACTTCGGTTGACCACTTGAAGATCAGCAGTGGAAGCACGGTGAAGTCGCTATCGAAGCCGGTGGGGTTGTAGCTCACATAGGCAAGTGCGCCAAGGAGGATGAGCGGCGCCGACTCTCCGAGTGCTCGCGAAACTCCGAGGATGCTGCCGGTTGCGATTCCCGGGCGCGCTGCTGGCAGCACTTGGCGGTACACCGTCTGCCATCTCGTAGCACCGAGTGCGTACGAGCCTTCGCGCAGCGATGACGGAACGGCTTTCAGAGCCTCTCGGGTAGCCACGATCATGAGCGGGAGCACCATCATCGTGAGAGTCGCAGCGGCAGAACCAACGGTGAAGCCCCAGCCAAGTGGTCCGCGAACAACGAATGCCAACCCGAGGATTCCGTAGACGATGCTCGGTACTCCTGCGAGGGTCTGGATATTGGTGGTGATGAAGCGTTGGAGGCGGGAATTGGGATTCGTGAATTCTTCGAGGTAGATGGCCGTGCCAAGAGCGAGTATCAACGACACCACACCGGAAGTGAGCGTCACCCAAAGCGAACCGAACAACGCCGACTGAATTCCAGAGTCCTCCGGAAATGGCGATGGAAACCATGTAAGGAAGTCGGGCGATAGTGAACCAACACCGGAAATCAATGTATTGATCACCAGGGTTGCGAGCGTGATAATTGCAAGCAGGAGTGATGTCCATAGCACGATCAAGAATCCAGCATCTTTGTTTCGACGCAGCCGGGTGGTGCTGTCGGCAAGGGATGCAACGAAGTGTGAAGTCGTCATTCGTACACCTCACGGAAGCGCTTGACGACCTTGCGCGACATCATATTGAGGCCGAAGGTGATGATGAAGAGCAGGAGACCCACCGCAAAAATGGTCTGGTATCCCTTGGAATCCACCGGCTGGTCGCCGATTCCTGCGAAACCGATGTATGAAGCCATGGTTTGCATTTCCTTACCGAGGTTGAAAGTCCACACCGCCTGCGATCCTGCGGCCAGCAACACGATGGTGGTCTCACCGATGGCGCGCGACAGTGCGATGATGATCGCCGCCATGATTCCCGAGAGTCCGGCGGGAAGAATCACGCCGGTACACACCTCACGCTTGGTTGCGCCGAGTGCGAACGCCCCTTCCACCAGGGAATTCGGAACTGCGCTGATGGCGTCGTCGGCAAGTGTGGCCATCATTGGCAGAATCATGAGGCCGACGGTGATTCCCGCAGACAATCCGCTGTAAATACCCACTTCATTGAATGGCCAGATGTTCTTGGCGATATTGGGACCGACAAAAAACAAGGCGAAGAAGCCGAATACTACGGTCGGCACACCCGCCAGTACCTCGAGGACTGGTTTTAGGATGCGGCGAGCACGCTGACCTGCGTACTGACTGAGAAAGAACGCAATGCCAACACCGGCTGGTACGGCGATGAGGCTGGCGGTCAACATTATGAGGAACGTTCCGACCAGGAGTGGCCAAACGCCGAAGTCACCGTCGCCGTACTGCGGATACCAAGCCGTAGACCCAAAGAATTCGCCGAGCGTGACAGGTTCGGCGTATTGGATTTGACTCTCGTCGGCGAACCCCAACTCACTGGAGTCGCGAACGCCACTTTCTGCAGATTCTTCGACACCAACGAACTCCTCGTTTCCATAACCCGAGATTGCACGCTCCGTGAAGAAACGGTACGTGGGTTGAACGAGGGAAAAAACGATTCCTGTGGTGATGATGACACCAGATGATGCGATCACCATCAGGATTGCAACAACAAATCGCTCGATACGCCGTTGGCGTTGAATGTGACCCGACGGCCGTAGGTCGGTGGGGATGGAGCTCATCAAAGTGGTCATAGTTTGCTCCTCTACTGCACTGTCACTTGTAGCACAAACAAGAGCACCCTGGTTCTGGTGGGGAAGGGTACCCACCGGAACCAGGGAGCTGACGACTTACTGGATTACGGTTTCTTCTTTGGCAGAGCGGCAATTCTGAGGAGTGCGCCAGACATCGCCTTGATCTGTGAATCAGTCAGCGGTACGAAAACTGCGTCTTCGCTGATCTGCTTGACGTTGCTCGCAAAGAAATTGACGAACGCTCCTACTGCAGGATTTGACAGTAGCGAATCGTTCTTCGGGTAGATGAAAAGCGGGCGCGACATTGGATACGTTCCGCCCTGCACCGTTGCCACCGTTGGTTCAACACAGCCCGCACCTTTATCCAATTTGAGGGTCTTCACCTTGTCGGCATTTTCAATGGCGTACGACAAGCCGAAGTAGCCCACGCCACCCGTGTCGCCGTTGACACCGCGCACCGTAACGTTGTCGTCCTCGGAGGTCGAGACATCCTTGCGGAGCTTGTCCTTGCCACCCACGGTGGAAAGATCACCGAATGCGTCGAACGTACCGGAATCAGTGCCTGCGCCGAACAACTTCAGTGGCGTCGACGGCCAGGACGAGTTGATGTCCGACCACTTGGTTGGAGCGGATGACGATGCTGCCCACATCTTCTTCACTTCGGCCATGGTCATGCACGACACCGGATTGTTCTTGTTCACCACGAGCGCAAGACCGTCGTTGGCGATCGGAATCTCGGTGAAAGAGATGCCGTTCTTCTGACAGATGGCGGCTTCGGACGACTTGATGGCACGTGAGGCGTTGGAGATGTCGGTCTCACCACGGCAGAACTTCTCGAAACCACCACCGGTACCCGAGATTCCCACTGCGACCTTGACACCCTTCTTCCCGCTGATGCTCTTGGTTGCTGACTCGAAGTACTTCGCTGCGACGGTGGCAAGTGGTGCCACGGTGCTCGAGCCGTCGATTCTGATGTTGGCACCCTTGGCGCTCGCCATCTGCCACTGGAGATCTGCTGTCTTACCGGTAAGCGACTTCCACTTGAACTGGGCCTTCTTCTTCGGATCCGATGCGTGCAGCGACGTACCCGGAACAATCTCACAACGAATGTAACTCGTGCCGACCTTCGCTATCGAATACACCTGTTTCAGTTCGCACTTATCGCCAGCCTTCGCGGCGAAAACTGGAGCGCCGACGGCCAGCGTGCCGGCGACGACCGCCGTGGCGACGACGCCACGTGCAAGTTTCTGACGAATTGTTGTCATATGTTCTGTTTCCTTTGGTGAGTTGGACTACCTGACACAAAGGAAACTAAGCGCAACGAGCATCCGCCAACCGACAGATTCGGGAACGATGCCTCAAATCTGAGTGAACAAAAGGTGAACTAGCCGGCGAGAGCGGCGAGCTTTTCCTTCACCTTGGCCAACGACGGGTTGGTCATGGCCGTGCCGTCGGTGAACACCAACGTGGGCACGGTCTGGTTGCCGTTGTTCACCTTTTCTACGATCTCGGCGGTGCCCGGGGTGGTTTCAATGTCCACTTCCACGAAGTTGATGCCGTCGTCCTGCATCATGCGCTTGAGGCGCTTGCAGTAACCGCACCACGTGGTGGTGTACATGGTGACGGCGGGCGTCGCACCAGCAGCCGGGGTCGACTCAGCCACCGGACACCTCGGAAACCTTCTTCTTGCCCTTGGAAATCCACGGCATCATCGCACGCAACTGTGCACCGACCTTCTCGATCGGATGATTCTTGCCGGCATTGCGCATTTCGCTGAACCGCTTGCGACCAGAGTCGCTCTCGGCGATCCACTCCTCGGCGAACTTGCCGGTTTGAATCTCCTCGAGGATGGTCTTCATGCGCTTCTTGGTATCGGCATCGATGATGCGCGGACCGCGCGACAAGTCGCCATACTCAGCGGTGTCGCTGATGCTGTAACGCATGCCGGCGATTCCCTCTTCGTACATGAGGTCGACGATCAATTTCACTTCGTGCAAGCACTCGAAGTACGCCATCTCGGGTTGATAACCCGCTTCAACGAGTGTTTCGTAGCCAGCCTGCACCAACGCGGTGAGCCCGCCACACAGCACCACCTGTTCGCCGAACAAGTCAGTTTCGGTTTCCTCTGGGAACGTGGTTTCAATCACGCCGGCACGGCCGCCACCAACGGCCGATGCATACGACAGAGCCAACTGCTTTGCCTTGCCCGTTGCGTCTTGCGCGACGGCGATGAGCGCCGGCACTCCACCACCCTCGGTGTACGTGCGTCGTACGAGGTGACCGGGGCCCTTCGGAGCAATCATGATCACGTCCACGCCCTTGGGTGGTGCGATGCGCTCGAAGCGAATATTGAAGCCGTGCGCAAAGGCGAGTGCCTTGCCGTCGGTGAGGTGTTGCTTCACGTGCTCGTCGTAGATCTTCTTTTGCTCCGTGTCGGGTGCGAGCATCATGATGACGTCCGCCCACTTGGAAGCGTCGGAAATCGACATCACCTTCAAGCCGGCATCGGTTGCCTTGGCAACCGATGAGGAGCCGTCGCGCAAGCCGACCACGACGTCGACCCCGGATTCCTTCAAGTTGAGAGCATGTGCGTGACCCTGGCTTCCGTAGCCGATCACTGCCACTTTCTTTCCTCGGATGATGGAGAGATCAGCATCCTTGTCGTAATACACATTCGCTGCCATTAGCTTGCCTTTCCTTTGGGTGATTTTGCCGCGCTTGCCGTGGCGGCGCGGTCGAGTTTGGGGAGCGCCACCAAGCCGGTGCGCTGGGATTCAACAATGCCGTACTGGTTGAGGGCAACCATGAAGTCGTCGATGTTGCTCGGGCTTCCATCGAGGCTCACGGTGATTGCATCGACGCCCACCGAGAGGATCTTGCCTTCAAAAATGTTGGTGAGCTCCACGATTTGTCCGCGCTGTTCCGCCGTGGCCTTCACGGTGACCATGATCAGCTCACGTTCCACCGAGTGTCGCGGGTCGAGCTCGCTGATGCGCACCACATCGATGAGCTTGAACAATTGCTTGGTCATCTGTTCCAGTGGTGCGCTGGCCAGGTCGACCACGATGGTGATGCGGCTGTAGTCCGCATGTTCGGTTGGCGCAACGGCGAGCGAGAAGATGTTGTAGCCACGACGCGCAAACAGTGCCGATACTCGCGCCAACACGCCGGGACGGTTTTGCACCAACACCGACAACACGTGGTGCTGCGAATCCTGACCGTACGGATTGTTGCCGCTCATCGTCGTGTCTCCGCTCACTTCAAGAACTCGCGTCGCGAATCTTGTGAGTGGTGGAGCAGGATGTCGTCGTTGCTCTTGCCTGCGGGCACCATCGGGAACACCTTTTCGTCCTCGGCCACTCGGAAGTCCACCACCACGGGGCGGTCGTTGATGGAGTTCGCTTTGTCGATTGCAGATTCGGCCTCTTGTGGGTCTTCCACGCGGATGCCGACACAGCCCATCGACTCGGCCCACTTGACGAAATCGGGCAGGGTGCCTGAGAGATTCACTTCGCTGTACCGCTCGTCGTAGAACATCTCCTGCCATTGGCGAACCATACCCAGGTACGAGTTGTTGAGGATGCCGATCTTCACGGGAATGCGCTCCAGCGATGCAGTCACCAGTTCTTGCGCGGTCATTTGAAAACAACCGTCTCCGTCGACGGCCCACACCGTCTTGTCGGGGCGACCCACCTTGGCGCCGATCGCCGCCGGCACCGCAAATCCCATGGTGCCAAGACCGCCGGAGTTGACCCAGGTGTAGGGCTCTTCGAAGTTCCAGTACTGGCTGGTCCACATTTGGTGTTGACCGACGCCCGACACCACGATGGTGCCCTCGGGTGCGCCGTCACGCAACTTTTCCAGGCAGAACTGTGGCTTGAGAGCCGCACCAGGTTCGCTTTGGTCGTAGGCGAGCGGGAACTGTTCACGCCAACCACTCACACGACTGCGCCACGGACCAACGTCGGCCTGCTTCTCTCCGGACTGCAGCATCTCCTTGATCGCCTTCAACATTTCTTCGATCACCAGGCGGCAGTCACCGACGATCGGAACATCGGGGCGACGGACCTTGCCCTGTTCGGCGGGGTCGATGTCGACGTGGATGATTTTGGCGTCGGGCGCGAACGCCGATACCTTGCCGGTGACGCGGTCGTCGAAGCGCGAGCCGAGGGCGATGAGCAGGTCGCTCTTTTGCATCGCGGTGACCGCGGTGGCGGTGCCATGCATACCGGGCATTCCCAGGCACAACGGATGTGAGTCGGGGAATGCACCGCGCGCCATCAATGTGGTGACGACGGGAATCTGCGTGAGTTCGGCCAACTCGCGCAACGCAGCAGCGGCGCGCGCCTTCAACACTCCGCCACCCACATAAAGAATTGGTTGGCGCGCAGCGAGGATGAGTCGTGCGGCTTCCTTGATCATCTTGGTGTGACCCTTCACGTTGGGTCGGTAACCAGGCAAACTGTCGAGCACTTCGTCGTCGCTCGGCCAGTACCAGGTCATCTCGTTCTGCAACACGTCCTTGGGAATGTCGATCAATGTCGGACCAGGACGACCAGTGGTGGCGATGTGAAACGCTTGACGCACCACCATCGGCAAATCTTGCGCGCTCATCACCAACTCGTTGTGTTTGGTGATGCTGCGGGTGATGCCAACGGTGTCGCATTCTTGGAATGCATCGGTGCCGATTGCTGCAGTGGGCACCTGACCGGTGATTCCCACCATAGGTATGGAGTCCATGTATGCATCACACAACGGCGTGACCAAGTTGGTGGCGGCGGGACCGCTCGTCACCATCGCAACACCAGGTCGACCGGTGACGTGTGCGTAACCCTCGGCCATGTGACCGGCGCCCTGCTCGTGACGCACGAGGATGTGGCGAATCTTGGATTCAATGAGCGGGTCGTACGCCGGAAGAATGCAACCACCAGGTAGTCCGAACATCACTTCCACGTTCTCGTGCTCGAGAGCACGGATGAGCGCTTGGGCTCCGGTGAGTGTCTCTTTCATTGATTCCTCTTTCTTCAGTCTCGCTGTGGTTTTCGGATTTCGTGTTTTTGGGTATAAAAAAACCTCCCCTTCGGGGAGGTGGCGCGCACGTAGGTGACGACGTGCGCTTAGACAAGTACTACGAGGGCGACGGCGATGTGGCGTCGAGCGGTCATAGCGATATCAAGTCTGCCAGCGGATTTTTGGGGTTCACAACCTGCCCGATGGGGCTGCCCCATCAACGCACGGCACTGTTTGCCAAGCCGCCCGACCGGGCAACCACCAACACGCGTCGCGAGAGGTCGCGGGCCGTGACGCGCAGTGGACCTGCCGCTTGAGACGACGTTGCCTCCGCCACCTGAATGTCGCCGGTGATCACCACATTTACCGCGGTACGTACCCCGGGAACTCGCTTGGCGAGGAGTTGGCACACTGCGGTAGCTCGTAGGCGAGCAAGATCTCGCAAGAGTCTGACTGGACCATCGCCTGCACCACCGACACACGTG
>SXGU01313430.1_pt1 | contig 21887 bp, 17 predicted proteins | sample 3174531 | NCBI WGS metagenome assembly SXGU01 (sample SAMN11356863, study PRJNA531348) | freshwater metagenome | isolation source: freshwater sample F1-140 | place: China: Fuxian Lake, Yuxi | collected 2017-12-25 | reverse complement strand
GACAAAGGCACCGGCCTGGGCCTGTCCACCGCCTACGCCATCTTCCGCGACCACCAGGGCTGGATCGAGTGCGAGAGCCAGCCGGGCAGCGGCACCACCTTCACCATCTATCTGCCCAAGCTCGCGCAGCAGCCAGCCCCGGCGCCCAACCCCTCTGCGGCCGCCGCGCAGGAACGCGGCAGCGAGACCTTGCTGCTGGTCGACGACGAGGAACTGGTGCGCGTCACCGTGGCGCGCCTGCTGCGCCGCCTGGGTTACCAGGTCCTGGAGGCCGCCGGCGGCAGCGAGGGCCTGGAGATCTACACCCGCAACCAGGGGCACATCTCGCTGGTGCTGCTGGACCTGTCGATGCCCGAGACGCCCGGCGAGGAGATCTACACCCAGCTCTGCACCCTCGACCCCAACCTCAGGGCGCTCTTCCTGACCGGTTACGAAACGGCAAAGGTGCCGGACACTGCCGGGGTCCAAGTGTTGAGGAAACCCATTTCCGCCGCCGACCTGGCCCGCCAAGTCCGCCAGGCCCTGGACAGCTGAATCCCCATCCCCCACCCGCTCAACCGGAGGCCTCCCCCATGTTCACCGCACCCCAGCTGGAGCACTACCGCCGCGAAGGCTATGTCCTGTACCCTGGTTTCCTCTCCCAGGCCGAAAGTGCCGCCCTGCGCGCCGACCTGGAGGCCGTCGCCGCCGGCAACAGCCTGGCCAACCACGACAAGACCCGGGTCGAGATGGAACCTCATCAGCCGCCCACAGGCCAACTCATCCGCCGCGTCTATGAGCCCTGCACCCACTACCCCAGCTTCCGGGCACTCTCCGATTCGCCCCGCCTGCTCGACTGCGTGGAGCAACTGCTGGGGCCCGACCTGATCTTTCACTACAGCAAGATCAACATGAAGCCGGCCCACATCGGCTCGGTGGTCGACTGGCACCAGGATCTCTCCTACTACCCGCTGACCAACCGCGATTCGGTCTCCATCCTCTTCTATCTCGACGACGCCACGGTGAAAAACGGCTGCCTGCAGGTGCTGCCGCGGCGCCACCAGGAACCGATGATGGATCACACCTCGGGCGGGTTCTTCCGCGGCAAGATCACCGCGCCGGTGGACGAAACGCGGGCCCTGCCCCTCGAAGGCAGCGCCGGCAGCGTCATCTTTATGCACGGCATGACCCCGCACGCCTCGGTGACCAACACCTCGGACCAGCCCCGCCGCACCCTGATCCTCAGCTACCGGGCCGCCGACGCCTTTCCCATCTATTGCGGGGTGATGAGCACCTCGGCCGACCCGCATCTGCGCCTGGTACGCGGCAACTGGGCCACCGCTGCCCGCGTCACCGAAACCACCATCCCCATCCCCCGCTACGAAACCAAAGTCGCCTCGCTCTACGAGCTGCAGGAGCAGGCCCGGACCACGGAGCGGCAATAATGCGGGAATTGCGCGCCACCCTGCCCTGCCCCTCGCCGCCGGCCTGGGCGGTGCTCGAACGCCATCTCTTCGCGCTGCTCGACCAGGCGGTGCGGCCGTACCTGGAGCAGTACACCCGCCCCGACGGCTCGCTGATCTGGGACCACGAATCGGCCCACAGCGAGGACGACTTCTACGAGGCGTACTGCAATTTTCCGCTGCTGCACCTGATGGGCGGGGCCGACCACCTGCTGGAGCGGGCCAACCTCGGCTGGGAGGGCGTCACCCGGCAGCTCACCGAGTACGGGCTGGTACACAAGGAGTACTCGCGCCGCGACGACCAGTTCCACCAGGGGGAGAGCGACATCTTCTTCTACCTGCTCTGCCTGGCCGACCCACACCGGCCGGGCCGGGTGGAACGGGCACGGCGCTTCGCCGGCCTCTACCTGGGCGAGGACCCGGAGGCGCCCAACTGGGATGCCGACAAAAAGCTGGTGCGTTCCCCGTACAACGGCAGCGGGGGCCCAGGCGGCCCCTTCTTCAAAGGCGAACCCTCCTACGGCTGGTCGGCGGGCATGGCCCGCTACGGCCTGCCCCACTACGACGTGCCCGGCGTCACCAGCATCGAGGACCTCAGGGACCCGGCCCTGGCCCGGCGCATGGGCGAGTACATGCAGCGGCGTCTCAGCCACGGCGACGCGCCCCCCAACCTGGCGCTGTGCAGTCTGGTCACCAATGCCTATATGCTGACCGGCGAGGAAAAATACCGGCGCTGGGTGCTGGACTACGCCGAGATCTGGGCCGAACGGGCCCGCCGGAACCAGGGTTTGCTGCCAGACAATGTGGGGCTCTCGGGCCAGGTGGGTGAGTACTGCGAGGGGCACTGGTACGGGGGCCTGTACGGCTGGACCTGGCCCCACGGCTTTTACAACCTGCAAATGGCCGCCCTGGTGGCCGCCTCCTGCGCCCTGCTCCTGACCGGCGACGAGGGCTACCTGGAACTGCCCCGCAGGCAGCAGGACCGCATCGCCGAACTGGGCGAAATGCGCGACCTAGACACCTGCCAGATGAGCCTCTTGGAGCACTGGATCGGCCAGGACCTGGCCCTGGGCGCCGACCGCCGCACCTTGGTGGTGCCCTACCGCTACGGAGATGCTGGCTGGTTCGACTACCAGCCCTTCTCACCTGTCTACCCCGCTGCCCTGTGGAATTTGTCCATGGCCGGGGGCGACTGGGACCGGCTTGAAGCCCTCCGCCACCAGAGCAACTACGACTGGAGCCTGGTTTTCCCCTTCCACACCAAGGAAGATGCCGGCCACGAGCCGCCCTGGCTGCGCTACCTGGCCGGGCATAACCCCGGTTACCCGGAGGCCATGCTGCAGGCGGCCTGCGCCCAGGTGCAGCGCCGGCTGGCCCTGATCCGCAGCGACGCCGAGGCGGCGACCCATCACGACGTCCACCGCTGGCAGATGGTCAATCCGGTGACCACCGAAGCCCTGGTCCAACTCACCCTGGGCGGGCCGCAGCACATCTACAACGGCGGTCTGCTCCTGTGCCGGCTGCGCTATTTCGACCCCATCGGCAACCGGCCCGGCCTGCCCGCCGACGTGGCGGCCCTGGTGGAAAAGTTGGAGGCCGACCACACCACCCTGCGCCTGGTGAACCTCAGCCCCACGGCCGAGCGCCGGCTGGTGGTACAGGCCGGCGCCTTTGGCGAGCACCGTTTCACCAGCGCCAGCTACGACACCCTGGACAGCGAGTACCCAGGGCCCATCCCCGCGTACACCGAACCCAAAGCCCTGCGCGCCGGAGCTGGCAAAACCAGCATCGACGCCCCCCGCTTCCAGGTGGTGCTGCCCGCTGCCACCCAGATCACCCTTCAGCTGGGCACTGCCCGCTGGGCCAACCGGCCCTGCTACAGTGGGCCCCAGGCGACCCTCTCCTCTTGACCGCCGCCCCCCAGCCGGCCCCACCTCCCACCCAGCTCCAGTACTGGCGTTTCTACTGGCCACTGGTGCTGACCGGGGTGGTCATGATGCTGGCCCAACAGGCCCAGAACAGCGCCCTGGCCCGCTACCCCGACGCGGCGCGGGAGCTGGCCGTCTTTGCCTTCGCCTCCAGCGTCTTCCAGCTCTTCAACGCCGCTCTCATCTTTATGCCGCAGATGTCCAACAGCTTTGTGCGCTCGGCGCAGGGCAGGCAGATCTGCCTGCGCTTCAGCCTCTGGGCCTGCCTCTTGCTCTCCCTGCCCATGGTGCTGATGGGATTCACCGCGCCGGGCCGCTGGCTGGTGGGCGCGGCCTTTGGCATCGAAGGGGAGATGCTGGACGACGTGGTCCTCTACCTGCGCTGCCTGTCGCCGCTTTTGCTGATCAGCGGCATGCGCAATTTCTACACCGGCATGCTGGTGCAGGGGCGGCGCACCTCGATGGTCACCCTGCTCAACCTGGGCTACCTCGGGGTGGTGGTGGTGGTGCTCTTTGCCGGCTACGCCCTGGGCTGGAAACCCATCCTCACCATCGCCCTGGGCCAACTGGCCGGCGCGACCCTGCACCTGGGGCTCACCTACCTGTGTGTGCGCCGCTACTACACCTTGCCCGAGCAACCCGACCACGAGACCCTCACCTACCCCGAGGTCTTCTCCTACTTCTGGGGCACGGCCCTGACCAGCGTTATGTTCGCGCTCAGCCGGCCCATCATCTACTCCTTCCTCAACCGCCTGCCCGACCCCAATCCGGTGATCGCCGCCATGCGGGTGGGTTTCGACTTCGCCATGATCTTCCACAACGCCCTCAACCAGTTCCGCCACTTCTTTGTCACCTTCGGAGATCAAGACCTGGCCGGGGTGCGGCGTTTCATGATCCGGGTCTCGGTGGTGGTGGTGGGGTCGATGGTGGTGGTGGCCGCCACCCCGGTCAGCCGCATAGTGCTGGAGGATTGGGTGGGGGTCAAAGGGGAGGTCCTGGAGATGACCTGCGAGGTGGTGCTGGTGATGTGCCTGCTGCCCATCGTCGTCAACGTGCGCAACTACTACCACGGCCTGGCCCTGATCCGCCGCACCACCGGGCGTATGGGCGCGGGGGCCATCTTCCGCAACCTGGCCACCTACCTGTTGGCCGCCCTGTTCTTCTATACCGGCCTGCTCGACCACGTCACCGCCACCCTGACCCTCATCGCCGGTTTTGTCGCCGAGACCCTGATGGTGGTCGCCGGGCCCCGGCTGGTCCGGGCGGCCCAACGCGGGGTGGCCCGGATCGGACGCTGAAGCCAACCGGCAACAAAAGGCTCCTGCGAACCCGGACCTGGCAGGAGCCTTTTCGTGGGGTGCGGTGACGCGGCTAAGCGCTAGGCCAGGGTCTGGTGAGGTTTCCACTCGGCGCCGGCAGCGGCGGCCTGGCGCTCCAACTCACCCCGCCAGCCCACCACCTCCCCGGCTTTGATGCGCCCGATATCGTAAGGGGCGTAGCGGTCCTCCAGGGTACCGCCCAGCTTCTGGGTCTGGGCCCAGCGGTCCCACGCCCTTTTCATCCACTCGTGTGGCAGGGCCTCCCGCACGGCGGGGTCGAGCTGCCAGGCATGGCGGGCATCCGCCACCTCCGGCTCCTTTCCCGAGGGCCCCGACCATTTCGACCAGCCTATCGCCAAGGTGTTGCGCTCCCGCTCGGGGACCGTGTGCCCGGTGTGGATATTGGCCCCGTTGCGGATCAGCGCTTCTCCCGCCTTGAGCCGCACGGCGACCTGATTCGGCAGGGGGTCGGTGCCGTTCCAACTTGGGGTATGCGGCACCCCCTGCTCCTTCATCGCCTTGGGCAAGAGCACGTCGTGTTCGTAGGGGGTGCGCCAGCGGTCGTGGCTGCCGGGGATCAGTTCGTGGCAGTCCTCGTCCACCAGGGCCAGGAACATACTCACCCCGTTGCGCTCGGCCAGGGCCTTGGCATTGCTGGCGCGGATCTCCTCCCAGCGCTTTCGCTCCACTTCCTCGGAGTAGTCCTCGGGCGCTTCGCCGCGCACCTCGCGCTGAGCCAGGTAGGGTTTGCCAGTGCCCCACCAGGTCACGTCACGGTGCCAGCCAAGGGCGTGCTCCTTGGTCTGCGGATTACACCACAGCAGCATACCGCTCAGCACCAGGTCCTCGGGACCCAGCCCGCCACACCAGGCGTCGACGAAACGCAGCATCTCGTCGGAGCCGTGGAACTCGGCAAAACTGGGCTCCCCAAAGGCGGGGTGGATGATACCGCGGATCGCCCAGGGGTCGTTGTCGGCGGTGCGGTGTACGTAGCCTTTCGAGGTGTCCAACTGCCGGTATCCCTGCTGATGCTGGCAGGCAGCGCTGACCCGGCGGCCGGCCTCTCGCAGGATGGGTATCCACGGGCTGCCGACAAAATCGTTGACGATGACGAAGCTGTGTTCCCTGAGGTGGTCCAGGCGTTCGGGCGTACACCCGGGTGCTGCGTGTTCGGGTTTGGCGTCCGCAAACGCCGGGGCTCGGTAAGTGGCAGACATCCGCTCAGGCTCCGAGGAGGGGGTGCGTTCATGGGAAAAGCAACAGTGGCGAGGAAGATACCCACACCGCCCTCACCGGGCAATACAGTGGACGCGCAGCGAGGCGCGGAGCGCCGAGGCAGGCAGACAAGAATGAGGCAGGGAATTGCCCACTCTCGGCGGGATCGGCAACCGGAAGGAGCTTCACCAACCGCACCCCGTGGGAAGACAAAAACACAGGGGGGCATAACATCTGGTTATGCCCCCCTGCCCCTAGAGAAGGAACGACGACCGGCAATGAATCGGGTCTACCGGTTCATCAACTGCTTGATCTCGCCCCAGCTGCTGGAGGCGACCGCGGTGGGCTGCGGCGCAAATTTGAGGGCTGCGACGCCGGTCTGGAAGGAATGACGGACCTGGGCGTTGTCGAAGATGGCCGCGCCGAAGTAGTAGGCCTGGCTCAGGTCGTTGAACTGCACGTCCTTGTCGGAGCCGGTGACCAGCTTGCGGCTGAACTCCAGGGTCCATCCCCCGTTGCCGTACTGGGCCACGGCCGGCAAATCACCGCGGTCACCGGTGATGGGGGCAACAACTATGCCGGCGATCTCGTCGCCAGTGGCAAAGGTGTCGACAAAGGGCACCTTCTCGCTGTCCAGGATCCAGTAGCCGCTGTTGGCGCCGGCCGGGCTCATGAAGCCGGGTCCGCTCTTGTCGGCGTTGAAGTTATCGGCGTACCCGCCGCCGGTCTTGGGGTCGCTGTGACGGCCGGCCTCGGGGGTACTGCTGCTCCAGCGCACGTCGTCCACATACTGGTCGTCGATCTGGTTCACCGAGCCGGTGCGCACCGATTTCCAGTGCCAGATGTCGCCGATCTCGCCGGGGTTGGGGGTGTACTTGTTGCCGTAGGGTTTGTCCGGCTCGCCGGCGTGGCAGGTGGAGAAGCAGCCGGCCTGGTTAAAGCCAGTGATCGAGTTGTTGATGTTCCAGATGAGGGACATCTTGTCTTCGTAGAAGACATTGTCGTCGCCAGCGGTGTTGTCGATGAACCGCTTCCAGGTGCCGTCCTCCTGCTTCACCCAGGGAAAGCGCCGCAGGCTTTCGGTGGGGTCGGTCCAGGTCATCAGGAAGTAGACCTGGTCGCCGCTGTACACCGACTTGAGGCTGACCTGGTGGCTGCCCGCGTTGAAGCCGCCCACCACCGGGAAGGCCAGGGCCGGAGCCCCATCCCACACGGATTCAGGCACTCCATCCAGCTGTGGCGGGGTGGCCACGTACTGGGAGACGAGTTCGTTGCTCTGTTGGGTATTGGCGTCTACCGAACGGGTAGAGGTGTTGGCGAGGACCGCGATGCCGGCGAGGGCCAACCCTGCAACAGCGATTGTCTGATACTTCATAGCAGAACCTCCTTTGAGGGAAAGGGCCAACACCGAGTCTGCTCGCATCGGCCCACCGTGATACCTGGTTCCCTATCAAGCAATAACTGCACCACACCCCCACACGTGGTCCCGCAGAGGGACCTCCGGGCAGACCTGGGACGGCGTTGCCTCTGTATGCGGTTTGCCGGGACGTTGGTATCCCATAATATCGCCCCGGGTTAGCGGACAAGATGCGGTTCGGCCTTTGCCATACCCCAACGATGGCCAAGCCAGCCATTCTCTGTCAGGTGTGGTGCCTCGTAGGTGCGTTCCCCGAACGGGGATGGAAATCCGACCGGCCACTCCGACTCAACTGAGGGGCCAAAACACAAAGGCCCCCGCAACTCATCGATTGCGAGGGCCTTCCATATGGTGGGCGATACTAGATTCGAACTAGTGACCCCCTGCTTGTCGAGCAGGTGCTCTAACCAGCTGAGCTAATCGCCCTCTTTACAGCGGTCCGGGCATTCGTTTTATTCTGACGCACCGCGCTCAAAAGCGGGAAATAATGTAGGGCAAAAGCGCCTGCTGGTCAAGCACCCCACTCCCCCGAGGTACGCGATGTCCAAGACCTATCGCGCCGGCCTGATCGGCTGTGGCCGTATGGGCGCCACCATCGACGACGAAGTCAAGGACCGGCCGCACAGCGAGCTCTTCCTGCCCTACTCCCACGCCGCTGCCCTGGCGGCCTGCCCGCGCGTCGAATTTGCCGCTGTCTGTGATCCGGTGGAGGAAAAAGCCAAGGCAGCCCAGCAGCGCTACGGGGTGGCCAGCGCCTACACCGACTACCGGGAGATGATCCGCCGGGAAAAACTCGACCTGGTCAGCATCGCCACCCGCCCCGGGCCCCATGCCGAGACCACCGTCTTCGCCGCCGAGAACGGGGTGGCCGCCATCTACTGCGAGAAACCCCTCTGCAACTCGATGCGCGAAGCCGACGCCATGCTGGAGGCCTGCCGCCGCCACGGGGTGAAGTTCAACTACGGCACCCAGCGCCGCTACACCCCCCTGTACCGCCAGGTCCGCCAACTCTGCGACGAAGGGCGCATCGGCCAGGTGCAGGCGGTGATCGCCAACTGCGGGGTCAGCAGCGCCCAGTGGGGCCACACCCACGCCGCCGACATGATGCTCTTCCTGGCCGGCGACGGAGAAGCCGAGTTCGTCCAGGGGCACGCCGTCATCGCCGAGAGCGACTGGGAGGGCCAGCGCCTCAAGGTCGACCCGAGCATCACCAGCGGGTACGTGCGCTTCAAAAACGGCGTACACGCCTACCTGGTGGCCGCCGGGGGGTACGAGTTCGAGGTCAGCGGCACCAAAGGCAAACTGCGCACCCTGAGCAACGGCATTGGCTACACCCTGAGAATCGCGGATGAGTTCGGGGAGTTTCAGGAGGTGGAGGGCCCGGCCGCGCCGATCACCAGCGGCACCCTCAAGAGTGTCGAGGACCTAGCGGCCGCGCTCGACAGCGGCGGCGACACCCAGGGCAACCTCGAGCTGGCCTGCCGCAGTCAGGAGTTGATCTTCGGGATCATCGCCTCCCACCGGCAGGGCGGCCGGCGGGTGGAGTTGCCACTGGCAGAGCGCGACCTGAATATCGCGCCCGACCACTACTGATCAAAAGTAGCTCATCAGGCGTTCCCACAGCCCCACCCGGTCCACACTCTTCTCGGCCACCAGGTCCACCTCGGCCAGCAGGCTGTCGCCGAGGCTCACCTTGAGTTTGCCCAGGCCCTGGCCCTGGCGGACCGGGGCGGGGTGTTTGGCGGGCAGTTCGAGTTCGCTGCGGAGCTGGCGCCGCTGCTCGGTGCGCAGCACCACGGCCAGGGGGTTGCTCAACACGGCGTTGACTGCCGGCTCGGCGCCCCAGTCGAGGGTGACCAGGCCCATGGACTGGCCGGCTTCGGCCAGGGGCACCTTGGCGTAGTGCTCAAAACCCCATTCGAGGAGCCGCACCGTCTCCCGCTCCCGCACCCGGGTGTTGCGCGCGCCCAGGACCACCGAGACCAGGCGCATACCCCGCCGCTGGGCGGTGCCCACCAGGCAGAAACCGGCCCGGCTGGTAAATCCGGTCTTGAGCCCGTCCATGCCCGCGAAACGGTCGAGCAATTTGTTGGTGTTGTGCATGGTCTGGGTGCCCTCGCGGAACGGGGCATGGCGCAGGGAGGAGACCTCGAGAACCTCGGGATAGTGGCGCAGCAGGGCCACGGCGATCTGGGCCAGTTCGCGAGCGGTGGTGATATTGCCCTGGCCTTCGGGTGTGGTGTCCAGCCCGTAGGAGTTGGTGACGCGGGTGTGCGCCAGACCCAACTCCCTGGCCTTGGCGTTCATGCGGGCGACAAAATTGGCCTCGGTGCCGGACATGTGCTCGGCGATGGCCACGCAGGCGTCGTTGGCCGAAGCCACCATCGCCGCCTTCATCATCTCGCCCAGGGGCATGGCCTCACCAGCCCGCAGGAAAACCTGGGAACCGTTGATGCGGCTGGCTTCGGCGGAGACGTGGACCGTGTCCTCGAGGGAAACCTCGCCGGCGGCCACGGCGTCCATCATCACCAGCTCGAGCAACAGCTTCTGGGTGCTGGCCGGCGGACGCGGCAGATCGGCATTGTGGGAAAAAAGCACCTTGCCGGTCTGCGCCTCCACCAGAATGGCCGCCGCCACCGTGCTGTTGTCGGCCGTGCGTTTGGCTTTGCGGACCTTGGCGGCAGCCAGATGCTGGGCCTGGACACCGCCGGCCATCATCCCGAGGAACACTGAGAGAACCAGATAGATACAGCGCATAGTTGTCAGTTTATTTATCGGCAGGAAAAGGAGATACGGCACAACGGGGAGTCTGGGGGTGCTCAAAGATAAAAGGTTGGGACCTGAGAGTCAATCGCGGAAAAAAGGGGGAACACCATGAAGAGGGTGCTGGTCGGCGGCCTGGTACACGAAACCCATACCTTTCTGGCCGAAACGACGGGTCTGGAGGACTTCGCCCGCCTGATCTGGGTGCAGGGATCGGGCCTGTTGGACCGGTGCCAGGGAGATGTCTCACCCATGGGCGGCGCTCTGGAAGTGGCCCAGCAGCGGGGCTGGCAGGTCTACCCCTCGGTATACGGGGTGGCCATGCCCTCGGGCACGGTGGCCGACCAGGTGCTGGAGGTCTGGTGGCGGCAGTTCAGCGCCGACCTGGACCAGGCCCTGTGCGAGGGCCTGGACGGCATCCTCTTGATCCTGCACGGGGCCATGGCCTTCACCTCCTTCCCCGACGGGGAGGGCGAACTGCTCCGCCGCATCCGCCAGCGCCTGGGGGACCGCGCCCTGCCCATCGCCGCCGACCTGGATTTACACGCCAACTTCAGCCTGCAGATGGCCCGCTGCGCCAGCATCTTCACCGGCTATCGCCAGAACCCGCATACCGACGCCCGCCAGGCCGGAGAACGGGCTGCCCGGCTGCTGGACCTGGTGATGGAGAGCAAGGTACAAGCGCAGGTGGTGGCCCTCAAACCGCCGGTGCTCTACAGCCCTAAAGGCACCTCCACCAGCGCCGAACCCATGCGCTCCCTGGAGCACCTGGCCCGCCAGCTGGAAGCCGACCATCCCGAACTGCTCGAGGTCTGCGTCCTGCCCGGTTTCGCCTACGCCGATGTGCCCTGCGCCGGGGTCTCCTTCTGCGCCACCACCACCGGCGACCCGCGCCGGGCTGAGGCTCTGTTGGCGCCTCTGGCCCAACTCGCCCTGGAACAGGTCCTGGCCGGCAACCCACACGACCCGCCCATCGCCGAGGTGATGCCCCAGGTCCTGGCCCTGCCCCGCGGGCCCATCGGCCTCATCGAGCCCTCGGACAATATCGGCGGCGGCACCCCCGGCGACGGCACCGGCATCCTGCAGGCCCTGATCGAATACGCGGTGAAAAACAGCGCGGTGGTCATCAACGACCCCGAGGCCGCCGCCGCCTGCCACACCGCCAGCTCCGGCGATCACCTGACCTTGCCCATCGGCGGCAAGGTGGACCGCCTGCACGGACCTACCCTCGAATTGCCCGTGGAGGTGCTGCGCCGCAGCGACGGGAAGTTCTCCCTGGAAAACGAGAAATCTCATCTCGCCTCATTGGTGGGCCGGCAGGTGGACATGGGCCTGACGGCCCTGGTTCGCCACCAGGGTATCCACCTCCTGCTCACCACCAACAAGACCCCGCCCATGGACCTGGGCCAGCTGCGCAGCCAGGGGCTGACTCCCGAGGCGCTGTACCTGATCGGCATCAAGGCGGCCATCTCCCACAAGGCGGCCTACGATCCCATCCTCAGGGCCAGTTTTTATGTCGATACCCCCGGCCTGGGCTCCAGCGATCTGCGCCGCTTCCCCTATCGCCATCTGCCCCGGCCCATGGCCCCACTCGACCCTTGACCGGGCGCGGCTAGCGCATCTACTTTTGAATCAAGACGCCCGATGACCACTACTGCCGCACCAGAAAAATCATCTGCGGGAAAAGCGCTCTCGCTGATCGACAGCGACGTGCACAACTATCCCGATTCCATCGCCGAGCTGATGCCCTATCTGCCGGCGCGCTGGCAGGTCTACATCCGCCAGTCCGGCTTTGCCAACCCCTCGGTATCGCAATACCCCAAGGTCTTCTCCCAAGCGGCGCGCCGGGATGCCTGGCCCCCCAGCGGCAAACGCCCAGGCAGCGATCCGGCCTTTGCGCGCCAACAGCTGCTCGACACCTGGAACATCGACTGCGCCGTCCTCAACCCGCTCTACGGGCTGTGTGCGGTGCACAACCTCGACCTGGGCAACGCCCTGATGCGGGCGGTCAACGACTGGACGGCCGCCTGCTGGCTCGACGCCGACCCGCGCTGGCGCGGTTCCATCGTCGTCAATCCGCACGATCCAGAGGCGGCGGCCCTGGAGATCGCCCGCCTGGCCGGGGACCGCCGCTTTGTGCAGGTGCTACTGCTGGTGCGCTCCCACGCCCCCTATGGCCGGCGCCAGTTCCACCCCATCTTCCGGGCGGCCTGCGAGGCGGGCTTGCCGGTGGGCATCCACTTCGGCGGCAGCGGCCATCCCATCACCGCTTGTGGCTGGCCCTCCTACTATATAGAGGACCACACCGGCATGTCCCAGGCCTTCGAGGCCCAGGTGATCAGCCTGGTGTGCGAGGGGGTTTTCGAGAGTTTTCCCCAGCTGCGCGTGGTGCTCATCGAAGGCGGCTTCGCCTGGATTCCCGCGCTGATGTGGCGGCTCGACAAGAACTACCGCGGGCTGCGCAGCGAGGTGCCCTGGCTGCGCCAATTGCCCAGCGAGTACATCCTCGAACATTTCCGCGCCACCACCCAGCCCATGGAGGAACCACCCGAACCCCGGCACCTCCTGTCCATCATCGAGATGATCGGCCGCGAGGATTTTCTGCTCTTCGCCACCGACTATCCCCACTGGGATTTCGACGCCCCGGACCGCGCGCTGCCCTCCTTCATACCAGACCCGCTGCGCCGGCGTATCTGTGCCGACAACGCCCAGGCCTTTTATGGCTTCGCGCACCCATGACCTGGGCGCGGCAGCCGACTTCGCCGGGGGCGGCCTGCACCGGGTCGAGGTGGAGGGCCGGGGGTTGGTGGTCCTGCGCCGGGGGGAAACATTCATCGCCCTGCGCGATGTATGCCCGCACCAGGGCGCCCGCCTTTCGGACGGACAGTTGGGCGGCACCCCCCTGCCCTGCAGGCCGGGCGAGGAGATCGCCTATGGCCGGATGGGCGAAGTGCTCACCTGCCCCTGGCACGGCTGGGAATTCGACGTGGGTACCGGCCAGGCCCTGGCCAATCCCCAAGCGCGGGTGCGCACCTATCCCGTGCGCCGCGCCGGCGAACGCCTCTTGGTCGAGTTGAGTTAGATCTTTCAGCTGAGGAGAAAAAAATGAGTCTGGAAAGTGTTGGTACCCTGACCTACTGCGGCAATGCCCTCGACACCTCTCCCGCCGGTTTCGGCGAGTTGCGCCGCTCCGACGAGGTGGCCGGGGATATGGGCGAGTTGCGCCGGCGCATGGCCGAGGATGGCTATGTCTTTTTGCCCGGATTGCTCAACCGCGACGAGGTGGCCGCCGCCCGCCAGGAGGTGATGGACCGCCTGCTCCAGGCCGGCATCCTCGACGAGCGCTACCCCGCCTACGAGGGGGTGGTCAAACCAGACCACACCGTCTCCTTCATGCCCCAACTGGCCAAGGGCAACCAGCCGCTGATGCAGCTGCTCTACCAGGGGGCGATGATGGAATTCTACGAGTCTTTCCTGGGCGGGCCGGTGCGCCACTACGACTACACCTGGTTCCGCGCCAAAACCCCCGGCATCCGCACCGCCAGCCAACCCCATTACGACGTGGTCTACATGGGGCGGGGCACCCGCAACCTCTTCACCTCGTGGACCCCGCTGATGGACGTGCCCTACGAGATGGGGGGGCTGATCGTGCTGGAGAACTCCCACCGCCTGGACCGGGTGGTCAACACCTATGGCCAGACCGACGTGGACGCCTATTGCGAGGAGGGCAACGCCCGGGCGCTGGTGGAAGCGGCCCGCGCCGCCGGCCGCGAGCTGAGCGCCGAGGAGCGCCAGCAGATACGCTGGAATTCCACCGGCTGTTTTAACCCCGACGCCATCGCGGCCCGCCAGGAACTGGGCGGCCGCTGGCTGAGCGCCGAATACCAGATGGGCGACCTGCTGGTCTTTGGTATGTACACCCTACACGCCAGCACCGACAACCACACCAATCGCATCCGCATCTCCTCCGACTCGCGCTACCAGCTGGCCTCGGAGCCGGTGGACGACCGCTGGATCGGCGACGACCCGCCCGTCCACGGCATCCGCGCCAAACGCGGGATGGTCTGCTGAATCCGGATCAGTTGGCGAGGGGGTCTTCGTGTACGTAGGCGAGGGCCCGGTACTTGCCGCCCAGGGAGTAGAGGGCCTGCTGCCAAACCCCCTCGGGCTCGGTGGAGAAGACCAGGTCTGCCGAACCGGGTGCCAGGATCCAGAACCCCATGGCCACCTCGTTCTCCAACTGACCGGCGCTCCAGTTGGCAAAACCCAGATAGAAACGCAGCACTGGCTGCTGCGGGTCCATAAAGGCGGCGTGGGCACGCAGGGCTTCCAGGTCCCCGCTGGCGTAGAGGTCCTCGAAGATGGGCGGCCCCTCGCCCAGGTGTTCGACCCGGTGCAGGAGCACCAGCTGCTCCCGGCCCACCGGACCCCCCTGAAAGAAAATCCCGCCCTCGGGTGTCTGTAGGTGCTCCAGGCCTTCGGCCAGGTGCTGCAACTCGGCGGCGCGGCGCTGGCCCAGGGGCTGGTTGATCACCACCCCGGCGGTGCCGGTATCCGCGCTGTGCCTGAGGATCAAAACCACGCTGCGGGTGAAGTTGCGATCCTGTTCCAGATTCAGCGAAGCGATGAGGAAGGTGCCAGGTACCAGGGGCGCGGGCATGGGGGCTCGGAGGTTGGGGTGAAGGGATGGCGGCTCATAGTTTAAAAAATCCCCTTCACCTGTCAATCGCGGGCATAGAGCAGGTAGGGTTGGCGCTGGTGGTCAAAAGCCCGGAGCCCCGGCTCCCAGGCGGCCTCCAGTTCGGCGGCGCTCTCCCCCCGGTCCAGGGCCAGGCGCAGCTGGTCGGTGCCGGCCAGCAGATCAAAGTTGTGAATACCCCCCTGGGGCACTCTCCAGGCGAACTGGTCGGGCCACAGACGGCGGACCATCGCCACCGCCTCCAGGCCCACCCGCACCGGCCTGAAGACCTTGCGGTCCAGCACGTGGACCTGCACCCCCTGGCAGACCTGGCCGGCGTACTTGGAGGCCGAGGGCTGGAAGTAGACGGGGCGGAAAAGAGCACCGGGCAATTCACGGGCATTGAGCTGGTCTGCCAGCCGGTGGCCCTCGATATAGGGCGCGCCCACCTGCTCGAAGGGTTTGGGGGTGCCCCTCCCCTCCGAAACGTTGGTCCCCTCGAAGAAACACATCCCCGGGTACACCTCGGCGGTGGCCACCGCAGGCATATTGGGCGAAGGCGGCACCCAGGGCAGTCCCGTCTCCGGCCACCCGCCGCTCACCTGCCAGCCGCGCAGCCCCACCACCTGCAGCTCCACCCCGATGCCGAACTCCCCGTTGAAGAAGCGGGCCAGCTCGCCCACACTCATCCCGTAGCGCACCGGGAGGGGGTATTTGCCCACGAAGGAAGCAAAGGCCGGGTCGAGTATATTGCCCTCAAGCACGGCGCCGCCCAGCGGATTGGGGCGGTCGAGGACCACGAAGGGAATACCCCGCGCGGCGCAGGCCTCCATGGCCAGGCTCATGGTGTAGAGATAGGTATAAAAACGCACCCCCACGTCCTGGATGTCGAAGAGCATCACCTCGACGCCCTCTAACATTTCCGTGGTGGGCTGGCGGGTCTGGCCGTAGAGGCTGTGGACCGGCACGCCGGTGCGGGGGTCGCGGCCCCCGCCCACCTGCTCGCCATCGGCCGCGTCGCCGCGGATGCCGTGTTCGGGGCCGTAGAGGGCCACCGCCTGCATTCCGGCGGCCTGGTGCAGGCGGTCGGCGGTGGCGCGCAGGCGGCCGTCGGTGCCCGAGTGGTTGGTGATCAGACCCAGACGGCGGCCGGCGATCAGGGGGAACTGTTCCTCCAGCAGGCGCTCGGTGCCCAAAAAAATACCCGCAGCGCTCATTGGGGAGACTCCGCTGGCTCCATGCGCCGGAAGATGAAAGCCACCCCGCCCAGCAGGCTGGCCAGGATGCCGGCCAGGTAACCCAGCAGGGACATGGCAAAGGAGAGGTTGGCGTCGGCGCCCACCGAGCCGAAGAGCTGCACCACGACGTTCTCGCGCACCCCCAGGCCACCCACCGAGATGGGCAGGGCGGCGATGATGGCGGCGATGGGCTGGAAACAGATGTAATAACCCAGCGGGATAACCATGCCCACCGCCAGGCCGGCGGCCCAGTAAACCAGCACCCGGCACAACTGCACCAGCAGCGAGAGCACCCAGATGCCCAGCAGCAGGCCGTAGCGGTGGCGATAGGCGCCCATGCTCTGGCGCAGGCTGCCGGCGATGTCGGCCAGACGCGCCGGCCCCCAACGCCGGACCTGGCCCTCGAAATACAATCCGGCCCGCCGGCTCACCCCAACGCCCAGCACCACCATCAAACCCAGCCAGATGGGCACCAGCACCGAGGCCAGATCGTGGACCTCGGGCAGCACCATATAGGCGATCAGGGCGATGGTGCAGGTGGAGAAGAGGCCGACGAAGCGGTCCATGACTGTGGCCGCCACCCCGCCGCTGGCCTGGCCGCTGAGCCGGCGGATGTCGTAGATACGCATCGCATCCCCGCCGATATTGCCCAGGAGCACGTTGTTGAAGAATACCCCCACGTGGTAGACCACCAGCGCCTTGCGGAAGGTGATCGGGATCTCCTGGACCCGCAGGAGCAGGTGCCATTGGGCGGTACCCAGCACGTTGCTCAGGGCGAAGAGCAGCACCGCTCCGGCAAGGGGTTTCCAGTGGGCCGTGGCAAAGCTGTGGCCCAGCATCGGCCAATCCATCTTGTACGCCAGGTACCAGATCAGCCCCAGGCTGATGCCCAATTTGACCACCAGCTCGAGCAGGCGTCTCATAGGGCCTCGGGCAACAGGCGGCGGGCGCTGCGCACCCCGCGCCCGTAGTACTGATACACCAGGCTGCCCGCGTAGATGCCCTCGCCCCTAAAACCCGCTCCGGGCCGGCGCAGCGCCTGCGCCCGGCGTCGGCGGCGCCACAGCTGTAGTGGATGGCTCAAGAGCCAGCCCAGCGCCGCCAGCGGGGCGGGCACCTGGGCGAACTGCCCCTTGGCCAGGAAGAGCAGACAACTGCACAGGTCGAGGACCAGGCGCAGCGGCAGCACCCAGCCAAGGCGGAGGGATTCGAGGTTTTTGCAGAGCAGCACCAGGTTGTTGCGGTAGTTGAGGTACGCCTTGCGGTAGGAGGAGGGGGGCAGGGACCAGCCCGAGTGGTGGTGGATCACCGAGGCGGGCACGGCGAGGATGCGGTACCCGGCCAGGCGCAGCCGCCAGCACAGGTCGATCTCCTCGAAGTGCATGTAGTAGTCCTCGTCGAGCAGGCCCACCCGGCGCGCGGCGTCGAGGCGCAGGAAGAGGGCTGCCCCACAGGCCCAGAAGAGCGGCGCCGGCCGGTCGTACTGGCCCTCATCGCGTTCGCGGTGGTCGAAGAGCCGCCCCCGGCAGAAGGTGTACCCTAGGCCGTCGATGTACCCCCCGGCGGCGCCGGCGTAATCGAAGAGGCCCGGATCGGCGGCCGAAAGCAGCTTGGGCTGGCACGCCGCCAGTTCCGGGTCGGCGTCGGCGGCCTCGACCAGGGGCCGCAGCCAGCCGGCCTCGACGATGGTGTCGTCGTTGAGCAACACCGCGTAGCGGCTGCGGGCCAAGGCCAGGCCGCGGTTGCAGGAGACGGTGAAACCCAGGTTGCGCTCGTTGCGCAGCACCTGCAACTGGGGAAAGGTGCGGCGGGCCTCCTGGATGGCCGGCCCGTCCGGGCCGTCGTCCACCACGATGACCTCGATGGGCCATTCGCTGCGCGCGTAGAGCGCCGCCAGGCAGGCGCCCAGGGTGGAGGCCCGGTAATGCGGGATGACGATGGCGACCGGTTCATTCACAACCGGGGCGACTGCTTAGGGCTGGGCCGGCGCGCTGGATTCCGCGTTCCGGTTCAGAGCCCGGTGCAGGATGTCCTCGGCCTTCTTCAACTCCTCGACCTCCCCGTACTGGCTGCGGTACTGCTGCAGCATTTCGAGCGCCTGCTGGGGCTGGCCCTTGGCCTGGAGGGTGGCGGCCAGTTCGTAATAGCCATCCCACTGCCGCGGGTTTTTCTCCATGGCCATGCGGTACAGCCCCTCGGCCCGGTCGTACTCGGCATAGCTGTTGAGCAGGATGCCGGCCAGGGCCAGGGTGTTCTCGTAGGCCAGCTTGGGGTCCTGATCCCAGTCGGCCATGGTCAGTTTGCCGGCCTGCTCGAGGTACTCGGCGGCCAGCGCGCTCTGTTGCGCCTGGCGCAAGAGCTCGCTGGCCGCGTAATAGTCGCGCCACGAGAAGGGGAAGCGCTCCTTGGCCCAATGGAACAGGCGCTCCATCTCCGGCCCCCGGCCCACCCGCTGGTAGGACTGGGCCAGCTCCAGCACGCAGGCCAGATAGTTGCCCATCAGCCGGTCGGCGTCCTCGTCCTTGAACACCGACGGGTCGTTTATCCCGCGGAACTTGTAGACCTCGAAGAGGTTGCGCTCCAGGGTGGCCAGGTCGGTGCCGACGTCCTTCTGCGGCGTCACCCGCAGGCCCATGCCCGTCATCTGCAGATAGGGGTCGAGGTTGAGGCGGTTCTCGCCCGAAACGGTGATAGCGAAGTGGATGGGTCGCTGCCACTGGTTCCAGTAGAGGATGCCGATGACCATGATGTCCTGTACCCGCAGGATACCCCCGTCGGTCTTGGCCGGGATCTCCACCTCCAACCCCAGCTTCTTGAATTCCACCGGGATGCGGGTCTCGGGCCAGACGCGTTTGTACAGGTCGACGAGCTGGGTGTCGCAGAGCACCGAGTCGATATAGGTGTCGTCGAGCTGGATATTGACCTTGGGCTCGCGGTCGCGCAGCTGTTTGATGTACCAGCCGGTGTTGAGCAGGCTGAGGTTAATCACACTCACATCCTTGCGGATGCCCTCCACCTCCTGCAAATACCACAGCGGGAAGGTGTCGTTGTCGCCGTTGGTGAAGATGATGCCGTTGGGATCGGCGGACTGGAGGATGTTGTACCCATAGTCGAAGGCGATGAAGTCGCCGGTGCGATCGACCCGGTGGTAGAGCTGGGTGGCGATGCCCACCGGCAGGATCAGGCCCAGGCAGGCCAGGGTGGTAGCCAGGTGGTTGCCCAGTTTCAGCCGCTCGCGCAGGTACTCCATCAGCCCGGTCCAGCCCAAGCCTATCCAGAGGGCAAACGCATAAAACATCCCGCCGAAGACATAGTGCCGCTCGCGCGGCTGCGGGTCGGGCATATTGAGGTAGAGCGAGAGCCCAAAGCCCATGATCACAAACATGGCCAGGAAGGCGAAGAAGCGCCGCCGGTCGCGCTGGGCGTGCCAGATCATGCCGCCCAGGCCCAGCAGGTAGGGGATGAGCGACACCGACACCGGGTCGGCGGCGGCCTCGGTGGCCTTGCGGAAAACCACCGTCTTGGTCAGGAAGGGGAAGGGGAACTGCTGGAAGAAGTACTTCATCTGCAGTTCCCAGAACTGGTAGGCGCGCGAGGCCCGGGGCGAGAGCATGTTCAGCAGCATGCTGTCGGTGCCGTACTGCTCGCGGTTGAGAAATTTGACAAAGGCGGCCCAGGTCTCCGGGTCGTTCTCATCGATGGTGGGGTTGAGGCCGGAGCGGATGTACAGGGCCGCATAGGTGGTGTAGCCCAGCCCAAAGAGCACCAGCGAGCCCAGCAGCAGCCAGCAGGCGCGCTGGTCGGTGCGGTAGAGGTAGTAGATGAGGCCCAGCAGGGCCAGCACAATGGGAATATTGCCGTCCTTGGGTCCGAGGACGGCGATGGAAAGTACGCTCCAGCCAGCCAGCACCATCAGCAACACGATGAGCCGGCGCAGCTTCTCGTCGGCGAACCAGACCAGGATCAGCAGGGCGGGAATGGTGAGCAGGCAGAGCATGTGTAAGCCGCCGCCCAACCCAAAGGCGTAGGCGATCAGGTAGAGCCATTTGTCGTTGCTGGTCCCGTGCTGGGTGCCCTCCCAGTAGACGATGAGCCACACCCCCAGGGCGGTGAAGAAGATCGAGTACCCGTAGACCTCGGCCTCCACCGCGTTGAACCAGAAGGTGTAGGAGAAGGCCAGGCACAGCGCCGCCAGGGCCGCCCCCAGGATCACACTCAGGTCGCGCTGGTCGCCAAAGGCCTGGTGGGCCGGCCCGCCCATCACCCGCCGGGCCAGGGCCACGGTGCTCAGGTACACACACCACACCGCCAGGGCCGAGGAGAGGGCCGACATGAAGGTCACCATGGCGGCGGGGCTGCCGACGGGCAGCAGGGTGAAGACCCGGCCCAGCAATACGTACAGGGGCGAACCCGGAGGATGCGGCACTCCCATGGTATAGGCGCAGGCGATGAATTCGCCGCAGTCCCAGAAGGACACGGAGGTGGCCATGGTCTTCATGTAGAGCAGCAGAGCGGCCAGGAAAACGCCGGCGCCGGCCAGGCGGTGCAGATGCTCAGTCCGCGGCATAGGGGGCCTTTTCGCAAAAGTGGAGGTAAAACCGAATAAATCTAAGCAATTACAGGCGGATGTGAAAGGTTTCGGGGCGGATGCGGGACCGCGTCAGGGCCGCAGTTCCAGGGTGCCCCAGGCCGCTGGGTCAGCGCTCTGATCCCGGTCGGCGGTCCAGGACTGCAGGCCCAGTTCGGTGTCGTGCAACACGTAGTTGAAACCGAGGCGGCTGAACTCCTGGGGCTGGTAGCCATTCAGACCCGCGGCGGGAAGGCAGAGTTCCAGCTGGTAGCCGCGTTTGAGCCGGCGCAGGCCCACCTCGATGGACTCCTCCGGGCAGGGCGGGGCCTGCTCGCGGGCCCGGTCGATGGGCACCTGCCGGGCGATGGGGCTCAGCCCGTCCTTGCCGCGTCCGCCGGGCAAAACGTAGAAGTGGTGGCAGTAGCGGGTGGCCCGATGGGTGTCTTTCAGATCCCGCGTATCCACCCACACCTCCAGGCAATCCCCCAGCCAGTAGTTCTTGGGGTCGAGCTTGTAGCGGGTCTTGCCCTTGACCTGCACCCCGAGGCAGAGCCCCCGCTCGTTCCAGGCCACCTGCATCTGGGCGAACTCCTCGCGGCCCTCCACCCCCATCAATCCGGGCAGCCGGCAGGCCTCGTCCCACTCGCCCAGCACCCCGTCCACCGCGATGGTGCGGTTGGGGCAGGCAAAGGCAACGGAGAAGAAGGCGCGCTGCGGCACGTTGAGATTGAGCATTCCCCTACCCTCTGGCCAGAACCTCTTTGAGGAACCTGCCGGTGTGGGAGCGGCGGACCCGCGCCACCTTCTCGGGCGGGCCGCAGGCGATCACCTCGCCCCCCTGTTCGCCCCCTTCGGGTCCCAGGTCGATGAGGTGATCGGCGGTCTTGATCACATCTAGGTTGTGTTCCACCACGATCAGGGTATTGCCCGCCTCGACCAGCCGCTGCATCACTTGCAGCAACTTCTCGATATCGGCGAAGTGCAGGCCCGTGGTGGGCTCGTCCATCAGATAAATGGTGCGCCCGGTACTGGGCCGCGAGAGTTCGTCGGCCAGCTTGAGGCGCTGGGCCTCGCCCCCCGACAGGGTGGTGGAGGACTGGCCCAGGGAGAGATAACCCAGCCCTACATCGGCCATGATCTGCAGGCACTCCTTGATCTTGGGCACTCCGCTGAAAACCTGCAGGGCCTGGTCCACGGTCATCTCCAGCACCTCGGCGATGGAGTAGCCTTTGAACTTCACCTCCAGCACCCCGCCCGAGTACCGTTTGCCCTGGCAGGTGGCGCAGCGCACCCACACGTCGGGCAGGAAGTGCATCT
>SXGU01030056.1_pt1 | contig 21890 bp, 24 predicted proteins | sample 3174531 | NCBI WGS metagenome assembly SXGU01 (sample SAMN11356863, study PRJNA531348) | freshwater metagenome | isolation source: freshwater sample F1-140 | place: China: Fuxian Lake, Yuxi | collected 2017-12-25 | reverse complement strand
CACGAAATGCTGCCGTGACTGCTCGCCGTCGGTGACGATGTCGACCCCCGCCGCCTCCTGCTCCTTGAGCCACAGCAGGGTGGCATCGCGCTTGGCGCGCGCGAGATCCTCGCCCGAGGCCTTCCACTGCGGCCACAGCTTGTTCGTCTCGGCGAGCCAGGACGGCTTGGGCAGGCTGCCCGCGATGGTGGTCTGGAACATGGTGGTTTCTCCTTTGACGCGAGTGTAAAGCCCGCACGGCGTGCGCTCGCGAGGGTGTGACCTGCCCCCTTTAGCCGTACCAGTCATTCGGCAGGAAGTCCGGTTGCAAGGTTAAAGGATTCTTTCGGTGGTGGGTTGCGTTGCATCGGCAGAATTCTGCCGATGCAACGCCGCGAACTTGCCGGGCGGCATGCGCTTGCAGCTGCCGTGCGGGCGGACCTCGTTGTAGTCCTGCCGCCAGAGGGCGATCGCCGCCCTGGCCTGCGGCAGCGTCTCGAACCAATGGTCGTTCAGGCACTCGTCCCGGAACTTGCCGTTGAAGCTCTCGATGTAGCCGTTCTGCATTGGTCGGCCTGGCTGGATCAGGATGTGGCGTATCCCATGAGCCTGCGCCCACCCCATGAACGCTCGGCTGGTGAATTCCGGTCCGTTGTCGGTACGCACCACACTCGGATAGCCGCGAAACAATGCCGCCCGATCCAAGAGCCGAGTCACATACTGGCCGCCGATCCCGTAGTCGGTCGCGATGTCCACGCACTCGTGGCTGAAATCGTCGGCCACGGTCAGGCACTTGATGCGCCGGCTGTTGGCCAGACTGTCACTGACGAAGTCCATGCTCCACACTTCATTGACGCGCTGGGCGATCTGGAGCGGGATCCTCTCGTTCGTTGGCCGCTTGGACTTCTTGCGCTTTCGCACCGCCAGCTTGGCCACGCTGTAGAGCCTGTACATGCGCTTGTGACTCACGTCTGGAAACTCTGGGCGCAACAGGTCATGGATCCGCCGATAACCGAATCGTCTCCTCACCTGTGCAATGTCGATGATCGCGGCGCTCAGCGTCGCCGTCTGGTGGTCCTGCACCGGGGGATGGCGGTAACTGTCTCGGGATAGCCCCACAAGACGGCATGCTCGGCGCTCGGAACGATCGAATTGTTCGATCATCTTCACGATCGCCTCGCGTTTAGCCTGTGGGGCTAGCGCTTTGAACCGAGGACGCCCTTGAGCGCATGAATGTCCAGGTGCGCCTCGGCCAGCAGCCTCTTGAGCTTGGAATTCCCGCCTTCGAGCTCCTTCAGCCGTTTGGCGTCGGACACATCCATGCCGCCGAACTTGGCTCGCCACTTGCAGCAGGTGGCATCGCTGAACCCGCCTTTGCGGCAGAGCTCCTTGACCGGCATCCCGGCATCGGCCTGTTTCAGAAAACCGATGATCTGCTCTTCGCTGTATCTGCTCTTCTTCATGTCCGTCATTCTCCATGGTTTGACGGACTTCTCTACTCTCAGCTGGTACGGCCTATGGGGGGCAGGTCAGCGATCCCGGATGCCTCGATGGGCACATCGAAGGGGAACACCTGGCCGGCGTCGTAGGAGTTCTCGATCAGGCCGTCGAAGCCGAGGAGATCGGCCAGGCGCCGGCGATTGAGCGGCCAGCCCGAGTTCGCGAGGACCGCGGTGCCCATTGCGCTGCGGTTCAGCCTCGCCAGCAGTTCGCGGATGCGCTGTGCGTCCCGGGCGAACGAAGCTTCGAATGCGAGCAGGTAATGGGCATAACTCACCGGCTGCGCCTGCACGCCATTGGTGTAGGCCGGGACGATCGTGTTGACGTGCTTGGCAGCCGTGACCAGCACCCGGTCGCGCAGGCTGTTGAGCGCATCGGAAAAATCGAGTACCTGGTTGCGCAGCTGCGCTGCGCGGAAGGTGGCGTACATGTCCTGGCGGCTGCGACCGGCGTGGATCAGCGAGCCGTCCGGACCTATCGCGTCGGTGACGATTCTTTCTATCTGGATCACGTCAGAGGGCCGCCTGCCGCCGGGTTTGGCCGCCTGGTCGATGGCGTGGGCGATACCACGCGCGATCGTGCGTCCGGTCTCGGGCGGCACCAGCTTTTCCTCGACCAGCATCACGATCGAGGCCTTGTTGATCTTGTTCATCCAGTAGAACTGGTCCTCGGCCAGGTCGAGCGGACTGGTGGTGTTTCCCCTGGAAACGGGCGCCGGGACGAAGGCACCGATGCGGGCGGCCTGCGCGGCGCACTCCTCGGTGGTCTTGCAGGGCAGGGCGCTGGTGTCGGCGCCGAGGGCAAGGCAGGGCGTCATCGCGAGCGCAAAAATCGGGGCGAAGCGTTTCATGTTCTCTCCGAGCGGTTTCGGGCAATCTCTGCCCGTTTCCACTATATAGGTGTCGCCAGCGCTCCAGCAAAAGTTGTGGAAACGCAATTCGGCGTGGTGATACAGTCGCGCGCTGCCACCGGAGAAACGATGAGCACCTCGACGCAGAAAGAGAAGGCCGAGAAGTTCGTTGCGCTCCACCAGGGGCCGCGGGCCTTCGTCATTCCCAACCCCTGGGACGGCGGCTCTGCGCGCACGCTCGCGGGCCTGGGATTCAAGGCGCTCGCCACTTCCAGCGGCGCCTGCGCCGCCACTTTCGGGCGGCGCGACGGGCGCGTCACACGCGAGGAGGCGCTCGCGCATGCACGGCTCATCTGCGAATCGACCGACCTGCCGGTGGCGGCAGACCTCGAAAAGGGCTTCGGCGATGCGCCGGCAGACGCGGCGGAAACCATCCGCCTCGCCGCAGGCGTGGGCCTCGTCGGTGGTTCGATCGAGGACGCCACCGGCAACAAAGAGAAGCCCCTGTTCGACTTCAACCACGCAGTGGAGCGCATCTCGGCGGCGGTCGAAGCTGCGCGAAAGCATCCGTTCCCGTTCACGCTCACTGCGCGCACCGAGAACTTCCTCCGTGGCAATCCGGATCTGGACGACACCATCAGGCGCCTGCAGGCTTTCGAGAAGGCGGGCGCCGACGTGCTGTTCTCGCCGGGGCTGCCGGATCTCGCGTCGGTGAAGGCGGTGTGCGCTGCGTTGACCAAGCCGTTCAATTTCATGGTCGGCATCCGCGGCAAGTCCTTCAGCGTCGCGGAGCTGGAGGCCGCGGGCGTGCGCCGCATCAGCCTCGCGACGTCGCTCTACCGGACCGCGATGGCGGGCATGGTCGCGGCGGCGACGGAAGTGCGGGACCACGGGACCTTCGGCTATCTAGACCGGTCGGTGACCAATCCGGATTTCTACAGCTATCTCAAGACCTGAACCTCCATCGTCCCTGCGAACGGCTCCGGCTCGCGTTTCAGCGTCGGCGGTCACAACCATGCGTTCGATCGCCCAGGTCGTCCAGGGCGTACACTCATGCGCGGGTCGGCTGCGACGTCGGCCATGACTGGAACATGACCAAGGGGGAGGCCTGTCATGGATGATCGCAAGGGCGGCTTGGGCGTCACCTGCATTGCATTGCTCGCACTGGCCGCGGTCGCGTTGCCCGCGGCGGCGCAGGACTATCCGGCGAAGCCCGTGCTGATGGTGATGCCGCTGCAGGCCGGCAGCGCGGTCGACGCGATGATGCGCATCGTCGCGCAGAAGATGGGCGACAACATGGGCCGCCAGGTGGTGGTCGAGAACCAGCCGGGAGCCGCCGGGCTGATCGGCGCCGAGCGGGTCAAGCGCGCCGCGCCGGACGGCTACACCATCGGGGCGCTCAACGACAGCATCCTGACGATGATCCCGAACATCCGCGAGACGCCCTACGATCCGCTGAAGGACTTCGTGCCGGTGAGCGTCGTCGCCAGCATCGCCTGGGTGATGGTCGTCAACAACGACCTGCCGGCGATGACCGTCCCGGAGTTCATTGCGCTGGCGAAGGCGCGGCCGGGCAGGATCGACTACTCGTCGGGCGGCAACGGCAGCCCGCAGCACGTCGCGATGGGGGCGTTCAAGGCGGCAACCGGCACTTATCTCGTGCACATTCCGTATCGAGGCGCGACACAGGCTGCGCTCGACGTGATGTCGAACCAGGTGCAGGCGCACTTCAGCGCCGTGTCGATCGTGCAGCCGCACATCAAGTCGGGCCGCATGCGCGCGCTCGCGGTGCCGAGCGAGAAGCGCTCGCCGCTGCTTCCCGGAGTCCCGACCATGGCCGAGGCCGGCGTGCCGGGGTTCGAATGGTTCACCTGGGCGGCGGTCGTCGTGCCGGTCGGCACCCCGAAGACTATCGTCGACCGGCTGCATGCGGAGGTGGTCAAGGCCGTCGAAGCGCCGGACGTGCGCGAGAAACTGGTCGCGCAGGGACTAGACCCGATCGGCTCGCGGCCCGAGCAGGTGACGCGGTGGACGCAGTCGGGGCTCGTGCGCATGAACCAGGTCGCTGGCCGCGCGGGCCTGAAGGAGAAGTAGGGCCCCGGTTATTCCGGCCCGACGAAGCCGATGCTTGCGCCGCAGGCATCGCGTGGCGGCACGAGCATCGCCTGTTCGCCGGTGTTGCGCACGCCCCGCGTCGGAGGCGGAACGCCGTGCTCCTGCATCCAGCGCACGGCCGCGCCCATGCCGGTGGTGCGATACAGCGCCTGGAACGGGCCGGGACCGCGGCGCTCCAGCGCATCGGCACCCGGACCCGCCGCGTAGGGCTGGGCGATGCACAGGCCGGTGGGGCCTACCTGGAACACCGCCATGTCCGACATGATCACGGTGCCGCGCTCCAGCGCGGGAACCGGGATCCCGAGCACCCGCGCATAGAGGGCGGCGGTCGCCGCGGCGTCCCTCGCGACGATGTACGCGCGCTCGATCGTGCAGGCGCCGTTGGGGTGGACGCCCGCGCCCGGAACCTGCGCTCGCCGCTCCGCCAGCGGCGTCAGGTGCTGGATGAAGAAGATCGGCAGCGGGTTCGCCGGGCCCGGCATCGCGGATTTCCAGCGCAGTTCCCGTCCCGCCGGCGTGCGCCGTCCGCCTTCGGTCGCGTCGCTCACCTCGACGCCGCGGCCGCGCATCGCAGCCACGTCCGCCGCCAGGTCGTCGCTCTCCAGGATGACGTAGCGGATGCCGCCGCCTGCAGCGATGAAGTCCGCCAGGCCCGCATTCCAGGATCCGGCCTGTTCCGCGCCCGGGTGCTCGTCCCGGTCCCGGATTGCCAGCAGTTCGACGTAGTCTTCGCGCAGGAAGGCGATGGCATTGTGCGTGACGCCCGCGGAATGCGTGCCGCCCGGATGGACGTCGAAGCCGATCCTGCGGTACTGCTCGATGCCCTGCGCCAGGTCGGGTACGCAGATCATCACGTGGTCGATGCGCTTCAGCACGCCGCGGCTCCGGGATACGGCTCCGGTTCGCGCTTCAGCGTCAGCAGCCACAGCCATGCGGCGAGCTGGACCGCGGCCAGCAGGCAGAACGCGATTGCGTAACCGCGCGGATCGTAGCGCCCCCCCTCGACGGGAAACAGGCGCAGGATCGCGCCAACGCCCCATTGCGCCGCGAACGACGACACGAACATGGCGACGTTCAGCGCCGTGGTCACGCGGCCCGACATGTCAGGCGCGAAGTGGCGCGACAGCAGCACGTAGGAGAGCGCCGGCGCGATCGCTGCGGACGCATAGACCACGAGCAACGCGAACTTGCCCTGCGCCGGGGCGGCGGCAAGGCCGAACAGCGCGGCAATCGCCACCGCAGTGCCCCACTTGAAGAGCGTCAGCCGCGAGATGCCGCGCGCGGCGAGCTGGTCGGCTGCAATGCCGAAGGCGAGCGAGGCGATGGTGTAGCCCAGTGCCGCCGCGAACAGCCAGCGCGCTGCCGCGCCGCGTTCCAGCAGTGCGACATCGATGATCCACGGCGCGAGCCACAGGCCGATCAGCGCCTGGTAGTTGGCGTGCACGGTCATCAGCGGAAGTCCCACGCGCCAGAACACCGGCTGCGCGAAGATCGCGCCCATGCGGCGGAACGCCTCGCCCCAGCGCTCGGCCGCGGCGGCAAGCGGCTTCTCCGGCACCACGGCGACGATGTACGCGGCGCTGGCGATGCATAGCCCCGCTAGCAGCCAGAACATGGCGCGCCAGCCCCAGGCGCCGGAGCCGAACTCCAGCGGCGTGGTCGCCGCAAGACCGCCGAGGCCACCGACCGCGATGACCAGGCCGTTGAGCGTCGACATGCGCTCGAGCGGGAACCAGAGCGTGAATGCCTTCATCGATCCCATCAGGCAGGCCGATACGCCGACGCCGATCAGCGCGCGGCCCAGCGCCAGCGTGCCGAATCCCTCGGCCATCGCGAACGAGGCAGAGCCCAGCGCGGCGACGAGCAGCAGCGCCGCGACCACGCGCCGCGGGCCGTAGCGGTCGAGGGACACGCCCACCGGAACCTGCATCAGCGCGAAGGTGAGGAAGTACACGCTGGTGAGCAGGCCGAGGTCGGCGGAAGACAAGCCGAATACGGCGGCGAGGTCCTTGGCGATGACCGCCGTCACGTTGCGGAACAGAAACGAAAGAAAGAACCCCGCGGCGAACGGGCAGAACACCAACAGGATCAGGCGCCCCGGCAGGGCGCTCACTCGGTGGCCACCTGCTCGGTGGTGGAGCCCTTGTCCCAGAACACGATTTTCGCGTGCAGGAAGCGCACCACCATGCTTCCCGCAACGCCCAGCGCGGCAAGGCTGACTAGCGCGGCGAACATGACGTTGGTTTCAAGGTTCACCGCGGAGGCGTTGATCAGGTGCCCGAGACCCTTCGTGGAAGACACGAACTCGGCGACCACCGCGCCGATCAACCCGAGCACGATGGCGATCTGCAGGCCGGCGAAGATGTGCCCGGCGGCGGACGGGATCTTGATGCGCACGAGCACGTTCCAGCGCGACGCCGAGAACGCGCTCATCAGGTCGAGCAGCGCGGCCGGGGTCTGCTTGAGGCCCACCGCCGTGTTGATGAACATCGGGAAAAAGCAGACCAGGCCCACCATCACGATCTTGGACTCGATGCCGAAGCCGAACCAGACGATGATCAGCGGCGCGAGCGCCACCTTGGGCATCGACTGCAGCGCCACCACGAACGGGAAGAGCGTGCGCTCGACCGCGCGCGATTCGGCGAACAGGCACCCCAGCGCGAAGGCGAGGCTGCAGCCGACGAGGTACCCGGCCACCATCGACTGCAGCGTAAAGAGGAAGTGCGGCCAGAACAGGCCCTGCACGTAGCCCCGGTCGAGCGCCTGCAGCACCGAGTGCGGCGTCGGCAGGATGAAGTTCGGCACCTTGAAGAAGCGGATCGCCGCATCCCACAGGAAGATGAGGACGATGAAGGCGACCAGCGGATAGAGCACGCTCTTCACGCGCTCATGCATCGAAGCTCACCAGTTCCGAGAACAGCGCGCGCAGTTCGTTGGTCAGTTCCGCGAAGCGCGGACTCGCCATGGTGTCCAGCGTCCGCGGCCGGGGCAGGTCGACCTCGACTTCCCGGATCGTGCGTCCCGGGCGCGCCGAGAGCACCGCGATGCGGTCGGACAGAAAAACGGCCTCCGGTATCGAGTGCGTGATAAAGACAACGGATTTCGAGGCGGCCATCCAGATGCGCTGCAGTTCAATCATCATGAGCTCGCGCGTCATCGCATCCATCTCTGCTAATGGCTCGTCCATCAGCAGCAGCGCCGGGTCGTGTATCAGGCCGCGGGCGATGCCGCCGCGCTGCTGCATGCCGCCGGAGAGTTCCCCCGGGTAGTGCCCGGAGAACTTCTCCAGGCCGACGAGTTTCAGCAGCGCCTTCGCCTTCTCGCGCCCGGCCTGCATGTCCATGCCGAGCGTGCGCACCGGCAGCAGCACGTTGTCCAGCGCCGACTGCCAGGGCAGCAGTGTCGGCTGCTGGAACACGATACCGACGTCGGGCCGCGGGCCGTCGATCGCGCGCCCTGCGAGCATCACGCGGCCGCCGGAGGGCTTGAGCAGCCCGGCGACGATTTTCAGCAGCGTCGACTTGCCGCAGCCCGAGGGGCCGAGCACCGACAGGAATTCGCCGGTACGCAACGTCGCGTCGAGGCCTTCCAGCGCCTTCACGGGTCCCCGCGCCGAAGCGTAGGTGACCGCGAGGCCCTCGGCCTTCAACAGGACGCCATCGTCCATGCGCTACTGCGGGCTCAGCTTCAACTGGGCGGCGAGGCCGCGGAAGCGCTCGATGTCGGCACGCATGGTCGCGGCGAAGCGCTCCGGCGTATCGCCGATGGGCTCCAGGCTGAACTTCTGGAAGTCCGCGTGTCCGGCGGGGCTCTGCAGGTACTTTGCCGCCTCGCCATGGATGCGCTCGACCACGGCCTTTGGCGTTCCCGCTGGCGCTACCAGCCCGTACCAGAAGGTGGAATCGAACCCCGGCAGGCCGGCATCCGCGAAGAGCGGCACGCCGGGCATCGACGGCGTGGCGCGCGTCACGCCGTAGCCGCGCAGCTTGCCGCTGTTGACGAGCGACGTGGAGGCGCCCGGGTTGTCGAGGAACACCGAGACCTGGCCGTTCATCAGGTCGGGATAGATCTGCGACGAGCCTTTGTAAGTGATGTCTGCCATCTCGGTGCCGGTGAGCGCTTTCCATTGCAGCGACAGCAGGTATCCAAGGGTGGAGGTGCCGACGTTGGCGAAATTCAGCTTTCCGGGATTGGCCTTGGCGTAGGCCACCAGTTCCCGCAGGTCCTTCGCCGGCAGCGCCGGATTGGCGACCATCACGTAGGAGGTCACCGCGAGCATGGTTACCGGCTCGAAGCTCTTCAGCGGGTCGTAGGGCACCGACTTCTGCAGCACTACGGATGCCGGGTGGGTGCTGGAGGTCGCGATGCCGAGCGTGTAGCCATCGGGCGCGGACTTGGCAACCGCGTCGGCGCCGATGGTGCCGCCGGCGCCCGGGCGGTTTTCGACCACCACCGGTTGGCCGAGCGCGTCGCCGAGCTTCGCGGCGATGGCGCGGCCGACGAGATCGGTGCCGCCGCCCGCGGGGAAGGGCACCACCATCTTCAGCGCCCGCGACGGAAACGCCTGCGCTTGGGCGAGCGCGGGTGCGGCGAGCAGCAGGGAGACGACGGCGAGGCGGTACATCATCGCTTCACCTGCGGGTACATCACCGCGTCGCCGTGCCGATACATCCACTCCATCTCTTCCTTCGACAGGTAGTCGGGTTTCGTGCCTCGCGCGGCCGCCAGCGTCTCGGCGATGATGATGCGCTTCACCTCGGCGGCGAGCGTGTTGACGCGGTGGTAGCACTCCGAGACCGTGCGCCCCAGCACCGTGAAGCCGTGCCGCTTCATCAGCACGCAATTGGTGTCCTGGATGAAGCCCTTGATCGGCGCCACGTCCTCCTCGACGTTGATGTGCGCCGGCAGGAAATGGGGCGGCTTCTGCATCAGGTACGAGAACGTGAGGCCGGTCGGGCGGATCTCCTCGATGCCGGTGGAGAGCAGCGCCACGGTCTCGTCGTGGTGCAGGTGGATCACGCAGTGGATGTCGAGGCGCAGCCGCAGCATCTCGCGGTTCATCTGGTGGCCGACGGTGGTGGCGCGGTCGCCATACAGGATGCGGCCGCAAGGCACGTCGGTAATGACGAGGTCGTCGATCGTCATTTCCTCCAGCGACACGCCGTTCGGCTTCACGTAGCAGACGCCGTCCGGGTACGCCGGGTGCGGCGCGCGGATCACCATGTTGCCCACCGAGCTCTGCACGTAGCCGCGCGCGGCCAGCATGTGCGCGTAACGCACGTACTGCTCGCCGACCTTGCGGTCGAACGCGACGGCCGGGTCGGGCGTGAGCTGGTTGACTTCGTACTGCGCGGCAGCGATGGACATGAATGTCTCCTACTTCAGAGCTTGCGCGGCCTTGATAACCTCCGCCGGGTCGAAGTTGTTCATCGCCGGCACCAGCGCATTGGTGTACAGCGCGTTGTAGTCGATGTTCTTGGTCTGGATCTGCCCGCCGTCGAGCATCGCCTGCGCCATGTTCTGCCATGCGCCGGCGGGAAACGTGCCCCAGCGCGGCAGCTCGCCACGCGGGAACGCGAGGTATTTGTCGAAGCGCGCCGCGAGGATGCGCACGTTGTCGGCGAGCGCCTTCTGCTCGTCGCCCGGCGGCTTGAGCGACGGGTTGTGCTTCCAGAACGCCTTCACGCAGCCGGTGCGGTTGACGTTGCACGCCACGATGCCCTTCGCCCACGCTCGCCCGAAGGCAATCAGCGGCCTGGGATTGTCGCGAATCGCGTCGGCATGCGCGACGAAGCCGTTGGAGAAGAGGTCGAGGTACTTCTGCGGCATCTTCAGCCGCCGGATCGCCGTGCCCTGTACTTCCAGGGTCTCGTGCAGCGTGTCGAACAGGTTGAGCGCGTCGACACGCCGGTCGCGCAGCGCGAGAAACGCCGGTGCGCCGAGCCCCGTGGGAACGAGCTCCAGGTCCTTGCCGACCTCGAGGCCGAGTTCGCGGAACATCGCTCGTGTCAGCGGGATATTGCCGAAGGTGAGCGCGCCGACGCCGAGCTTGCGGCCCTTGAGGTCCTGCAGCGTCTTCGCCGGCGAGTCCGCGAGCACGGCGAACTCCCACACGTTCTCGCGGATCAGGTTGAAGTAGAACTGCAGCGGCAGTGGATCCTTGCCGGGCTGGCGCGAGAGGATCAGCGGGTCGGGATTGGGGAAGCCGACGGTGACGCGCTTGTTCACGAGCTGTGGCAGCAGCACCGCGGTGCCATTGAAGACGACGACCTCGACGTCGATGCCTTCCTCGGCCCACCAGCCAAGCTCCTTCGCCGCGTACAGCGGGGAATGCGCGACCGCAATGCTCGACACCAGTCCGAACACCACCTTCTGCTGCGCCAGCGCGCCGTCGGCGAAGGACAGCAACAGTGCAACAATGAGCGCACGCATCAGTTCGCAGCCTTCGCCCGGGCGACAATCGCCGCCGCCTCGAAGCGGTTCATCTCCGGCACCAGTGCGTTGGTGTAGCAGGTCTCGACCGGCACGTCCTTGGTCGTAAGCTGCCCGCCCTCGAACAGCGTGACCGCAAAATCCTTCCAGGCCTGCGCCGGGAACTCGCCCCAGCGGCGGTTCTTCTGGTCGTCGAAATCGAGGTACTTGTCGAAGCGCGCGGCCATGATCTTGATGCCGTCGGCCACCGCCTTCGCCTCGTCGCCTCCGGTGGGTTTCTGGTTCGGGTAGAGCGCCCAGTACGCGCGTACGCAGGCGGCGCGGTTGGCCTCGCAGTAGACCGAGGTCTTGGCGATCGCGCGGCCGAACCCGGCGAGCGCCTTGGGGTTGTCCTTCAGCATGTCCTCGTGCGCGACGAAGCCATTGGAGAAGAGATCCTTGTACTTCTTCGGCATCGCGAGGCGCCGGATCTGCGTGCCCTGCACTTCCAGCGTGGCGTGCTGCGCGTCGAAGAGGTTCAGCGCGTCGACCTTCTTCTCGCGGAAGGCGAGGAACGCCGGCGCGCCTACGCCGACCGGCACCAGTTCGACGTTGACGCCGAGCTCCTTGAACATTGCCCGCGTGATCGGCACGTTGCCGAAAGTCAGCGCACCGATGCCGAGCTTCTTGCCGTTCAGGTCCTTCAGTTCCCGGATCGGGGAATTGGTCGTGACGGCGAACTCCCACGCCGACTCGCGTGTCGCGTTGTAGAAGTACTTCAGCGGCAGCGGATCCTTGCCGGGCTGGCGCGAGATGATCAGCACGTCCGGATTCGGGTAACCCACGTGCACGCGCCTGGCGGTCATCTGCGGCAACAGCGTGCCGGTGCCGTTGAACTCGACGATGTCGACGTCCAGCCCTTCGTCCTTGAAGAAACCGAGCTGCTTCGCGGCGACGATGACGCCGACTGACAGGGTGACCGTGGTCACCGTGCCGAACACCAGTTTCTGCTGGGCGTGCGACGGCGCTGCCGCGACGGAAGCCGCAAGCGCAGCAAGGATGGCGAGGCGTTTCATGTTGGCTCCTTAACCCTTCTGTCCCGAGTACGTGCCGCGCCCGATGGCGACGAGCCTATTCTGGTCGTCGAACACGTCGATGTCCACAATCGCCACGGTGCGGCCGGCGCGGCGCACCACCGCCGTGCCGGTGAGTCCGCTGCCGGTGGCAGGGCGCAGGTAGTCGATGCGCAGGTTCATCGTCGGCACGCCGCCGCCCACCAGCATGCCGATGGCGAAGTCGCCCACCACATCGATGAACGACGCGATCGGCCCGCCATGAAACTGGCCGGTGCCGGCGCGCCGTTCCAGCTCCGGCTTCAAGGGCATGTGCATCGTGATGCTGCTTTTTTCGTAGTCGAGCGCGGTGGCCTTCATGCCGAGAAAGCCGATGAAGGGCGATCTTGCGAACATGCCGTTGATGTCCTCCAGCGTCAGGCGCTGCGGTGCGGGAGCATCGCTCATGGCTTCACCACGACCTTGCCGAAGACCTCGCGGTCTTCGAGCAGCCGAAAGGCCTCGTTGGACTCCTCCAGCGGCAGCGTCTTGTCGATCACCGGCTTCAGGCGCCCGGCCTGGATCAGGTCGAGAAGGGTAATCAGGTCCTCGCGCATCCAGCCGTTCGAGCCCAGCACGCGCAGCTCGAAGGTCCAGATGAAGCGGATGTCCTCGACCGGGTCGTAGCCCGCGGTCGCGCCGCAGGTGAGCAGCTTGCCCTGCCGGTGCAGCGTCCGCATCGACTTCACCCACGTGTCGCCGCCGGTGAAGTTGACCACCATGTCGACGCCGCCGGTGAATTTGCGCCGGTGCGGCTTGTCGAACTTCGCGTACACCCACTTCACGAAGTCCTCCTTGGTGTAGTCGACCAGGTGGTCAGCGCCCAGCGCCTTCAGGCGCTCGAGCTTCGACGGGCTGGAGGCGCAGGCGATGACCTCCGCGCCGACGAGCTTGGCGAGCTGCACGCAGCAGGTGCCGACGCCGCCCGATGCGCCGAGGATCAGCACCTTCTCGTCCTTCTTCACCTCGCCGATGGTGTACATCATGCGCAGCGCCGTGCCGTAGGCGACGGGCAGGCAGGACGCGGCCTCGAACGACACGTCGTCGGGCAGCTTGACCAGGTTCTGGTCGGGCACCGCGCAGTACTCGGCGAGGCCGCCGGGGCGCATCTCGCCGATCAGTCCGCCGCCGGGGATGTGGCGCAGCACCGGGTCGACCATCACGCGGTCGCCCTTGTGCCAGCCCTTCACCGCCTTGCCGGTCTCGACGATCTCGCCGGCGAAGTCCAGGCCCGGGATGCAGGGCATCGGCACCTTGATGCCGGGCATGCCCTTGCGGGTGAACACGTCGTGGTAGTTGAGCGTCGCCGCGCCGACCTTGATCACCACCTCGTCGTCGGCGGGTTTCGGGTCCGGCCAGTTGGCCTCGTGGCGGATCGTTCCCGGCCCGCCGTGTTCGTGGATGACCGCAGCTTTCATGGTGATTCCCTTTCGAAGAAACGGATTGCGGAGCCGCACGCGTCGGCGGGCCCCACCCAGAGGCCGTCACGTTCGGTGACGGCCACGTTGCGGGCGGCGAGGAACGCCCGGGTCTGTGCGAGCGACTTTACCCGGATTCCGAAGCCGACCGGCGACGGCAGCGGCGGCACGGGGCGGAACGCCCAGTCCGCGCCGGCGACGACGCGAAAGCGCCCGCGCAAGGGATCGGGGAACACCTGCGCGAGCCGCGCCACGGTCGACGCCGCGTCGCTGGAGGCGAACCAGGCCTCGTCGATCGCGACGGCGCCGTTGGGGTGCCCGAGCAGGTGCGGCTGCCAGATGACCTCGCGGGTCAGGTGCTGGATGTAGAGGAACCGGCCCTCGGTGTATTGCTGCCGGTCGAGGTAGCAGTTGCGGAACTTCGCGCGGCGCGTCTCCTCGTCGCGCGCGCCGAAGGCGGCATCGCGCTCCAGGGACCGCGGCGCCTCCACCGGCACGCCACGGCGCACCAGCTCGTCGCGCGCGGCGTCGACGGTTGCGCCGGTGCGCGGTGCCGGGTCGACGCCGATGGCGATGATGTGCAGGCCCTCGTAGCGCTCGACCATGTCCTTCACCGAGCTGTACTTCGCCGTGTCGGTGAGGCCGATGACTTCGAGGTAGCCCTCCTCGAACATGGCGCAGTGGTTGCCGGAGCCCCAGGTTTCCACCGGGCCGCCGGGCACGCGCGAGCCGGAGTGGAAGCTGCGTGCCGTCAGCGTGAAGCCGAGCCGCTGGAAGGCGTCGCGGCCGCGATCAAGGCTCTTCACGGCGACGCCGACGTGGTCGAGTTCAAGCTTGAGCATGCGCGATCATCCTGAGGACAAAACCGTTGGTGTCCGCGGGCGCGGCCCACAAATCCCCGCTGCTGCGGCGCAGGGCGATACCCCGAGTTTCCATCAGGCGCGCCGCGCGATCCAGATCCGCGAATGAAACAGTGACGGCGGCGAAGGCAGGCGCGGGCGGCGACCAGCCGAAGCGCGCCGCGAACGCGGCGGGCGTGGTGAGCCCGGCGATGCCGCCGAGCGCCTCGAGCCTGCCGGTGACCGCGGGATCGTCGGCGACCACGGTCACGTCCACCAGCGCCTTCGCGCCGTTCTCGTGGGACAGGTACTTCGGCTGCCACAGGTACTGCGGCGTCTGGTGCTCGATGACGATGTAGCGGCCCTCGGGGCACTGCGCGTCGCGCGAGAAGAGGTTGCGGAAGCGCATCGTGCGCTCGACGCCGTCGACATCCAGCGTGCGCTCGCGCGCCACCGGCGGCGCGAGGAACGGCGCGCGCGCCGACAGGGCCGCGTACGCCTCGTCGGCGCTGTCGCAGCGCAGCGCGAGCAGGTGCGTGCCCTCGAAGCGGTCGAGGAACGTCGCCCACGGGTTGTGGGCCTGCGCATCCACCAGCCCGATCAGCTCGAGGTAGCCCTGCTCGAAGATCGCGCAGCGGTTGGCGCTCGCCCAGGGCTGCATGCCCTCGGCGCCGGGCACCGCGCCGCGCTGGCGCGACACCGGAGACAACGTGAAGCCGAGCCGCTCCCATCGCGCCGCGCCGGCGGCGAGGTCGCGGACGATGGTGCCGGTGTGGTCAAGCTTCAACACGAAGCTGTTCGAGGGCGATCTTCCCCAGCGCCTTGCGGTCCACCTTGTTGGTGCCGGCGAGCGGCAGTTCCTTCATGAACGTCACGCGGCGCGGATGCTGGTAGGCCGGCGCGTGGGCGAGGGCGTACTGCTTCACCTCGTCCTCGGTGAGCGGCGCGCCGGCGCGCAGCACCACGAACGCGACCGGTTTCTCGCCCTTGATCTCGTCGGGCACCGGCACCACGCAGGCCTGCAGGATGTCCGGGTGCTTCTCCAGCATCTGCTCGACTTCGCCCGGGTAGATGTTCTCGCCGCCGCAGTTGACCATGTCGTCGTCGCGGCCGAGGAAGGTGTAGGCGCCGCTGGCGTCGCGGCGGAACACGTCGCCGGAGATGTACCAGCCCTCGGGCGTCAGCACCTCGCGCGTCTTCTCCGGCAGGTTCAGGTAGCCCTTCATGTTCGCCGGCGTGCGCTGCCACAGCACGCCCTCGTCGGCATCCTTGCCGTCCTTGTCGACCAGCCGCACGTCGACGCCGGGCAGCGGCCAGCCGAGCGCGAGGTCGTCCTTGGCGCGGCCTTCCGGGTGCGGACCGAACACCACGGGCCCCGCCTCGGTGGTGCCGTAGGCGTTGGACACGACCGCCTTCGGGAACAGGACCCGGATGTCCTCGACCAGCTTGCGGCTGCTCGGCGCGGAACCCATGCGCACGTAGTGAACGCGCGACAGGTCCGTGCGCGCCAGCGTCTCCTTTTCGCGCACCACCAGGGCCAGCATGGTCGGCACCGACGTGAGCCAGGTGACGCCGAAGCGGCCGATGGCCTCGATGTAGCGCTTCGCATCGAACTGCGGCAGCAGCACCATCGAAGCCTGCGCGGCGAACACGAACTTCGAGGTGCCCAGCGCGTTCATGTGGAACAGCGGCGCGGCGATCACCAGGCGCTCCTTGCGGAAGTCCGCGCCGCCGCGCATCCGGCTCTCGACCGCCCACAGGTGCCCCTGGTGCGACAAGGGCACGCCCTTGGGCCGCCCGGTGGAACCCGAGGTGTAGAGGATCATCGCCGTCTCGTCCGGCGCCGGACGCACGGTGGCGAAGTCTCCCGAGTCGAGGAAGGCGTCCCACTCCGCGCCGTACTCGACCGTGGGCATCCCGGCGGGCAGCAGCCCGCGGCGCTCGCGGTCGCAGAACGCGAGCTTCGTCGCCGAGTCCTGCAGCACGAACGCGATGGTGTCCCGGGGGAACTTGTGGTTCACCGGCACCGCGACCATGCCGGCGCGCATGATGCCGAAGTACGCCACGAGGAACTCGGCGCGGTTCGCCGACAGGATGGCGACCGCGTCGCCGCGCTGCAGTCCGCGCTTGACGAGGCCGCGCGCGACGGACTTCGCCGCGCGGTCGATCTCGCCGTGCGTGAGGTTGCGCGGATGGTCCCAGTCGAGGCAGTCGACGACCGCGACCGCGTCGTCCGCGCCCGGCCGATGGTAGTCGCCGAGGTTGAAGAACATGAGGGGCGAAAGGGTAGCGCAAATCGCCGCGCCTCTGGTGTACGCTTCCCCTGATGAAGAGGACTGTTTCGCGTTCTGGCGTATTGCGATCGAAAAGGCTGATCGTCGGTATCTCCGGCGCCACCGGGGCTGTCTACGGCGTGCGCCTGCTGGAGACCATCGCCGCGCAGCGCGGCTGGGAGGCGCACCTGGTGCTCACCGACGCGGGCGTGCTGAACACCTTCCAGGAGATGGGGCTTTCGCGCAAGGCGGTCGAGGCGCTGGCGAAGGTGCACTACCACCCCAAGGACATCGGCGCGGCGATCGCCAGCGGCTCGTTCCTCACCGAGGGAATGGTGATCGCGCCTTGCTCGATGAAGACGCTGGCCGCGGTGGCGCACGCGCACGCGGACGACCTGATCACGCGCGCCGCCGACGTGGTGCTTAAGGAGCGCCGGCGCCTCGTCATCCTGCCGCGCGAGGCGCCGTTCAACCTCGCGCACCTGCGCAACATGGTGGCGGTCGCCGAGATGGGCGGCATCGTGTTCCCGCCGGTGCCTGCGTTCTACTCCAAGCCCACGACCATCGCGCAGATCGTCGACCACACGGTGTCGCGCGTGCTCGACCTCTTCGGCATCCACTCACCGACCCTTGCGCGCTGGCGCGGCATGGGCAAGCCCGTCGGCAAGGACGACTAGATGGCCACGCTCGCGGCATTCTCGGAAACGTACGGCGACGCGCGCGCCAGGTTCATCGACGCGGTGAGCGCGGCCGGCGGCACGGTGTCGAGCTACCGGCATGATGCGCAGAAAGGCCCCGCCGGAGAGGATCTGTACCTCGACGTCGGCGTGGTAGGCCCGGCGGAGGCCTCGCGCCTGCTGGTCGCCGGCAGCGGCACGCACGGCATCGAGGGTTTCTCCGGCTCCGCGGCGCAGGCCGCGTGGCTCGCGGGCGGCGGCGCGCGCCGGCTGCCGCCGGACACCGCGGTAGTGTTCTTCCACGCGCTCAACCCCTGGGGCTTCGCGCACAAGACGCGCTGCACCGAGGAGAACGTCGACCTGAACCGGAACTTCGTCGCCTTCGACGCGCCGCGCCCGGCGAATCCCGGCTACCACGAGGTGCACCCGAACATCACGCCCGCCGACTGGGACGACGCCACGGTGGCCGGTGTGTTCCGCTGGCTGGACGGCTTCCGCGAGCGCGTCGGCGAGCAGGCGTTCTCCGACGCCTACAACGGCGGCCAGTATTCGCACGGCGACGGCATCTTCTTCGGCGGCGCGCGCGAGCAGTGGGCCAGCCGCGCGTTCCTTCGCGCGGTCGACGAGCACCTGCGGCGGGCGCGCCATATCGCGTTCATCGACCTGCATACCGGGATCGGGCCGTACCTCGACCACATCTACATCTGCTTCCACCCGGCCGGCAGCGCTGCGCATGAACGCGCGCGGGCGTGGTGGGGCGAGCGCGCGGTGAACCGGCAGGGCGTCACGCACAAGGCGCTCGCCGACTACAAGGGCATCCTGATCAACGCGCTTGCCGCGCGCGTGCCGCAGGCGGAGATGACCACCGTGGTGGTCGAGTTCGGCACGCGCGAGCGCCGCGAGATGCAGCGCGCCGGCATGGCCGGCCGCTGGCTGCAGTTCGAGGGCCACCGCGATCCCGCGAAGGCCGCGCGCGTGAAGGCCGAGTACGTCGAGGCGTTCTATCCGTCGGCGCCGGAATGGCGCGCGGCGGTGCTGGAGCAGTCGAGGAATTTTCTCGACCGCGCGCTGAAGGGCGTCAGCTCGAGCTGAACAGTGCTGCCAGCGCCTTGTCGAACGCCGCCGGCTGCTCGACGTTCGAGATGTGCGCGGCCTCGGGAATGACCACCAGCTTCGACCCGGGCGCGTTGTCGTGGATCTCCTTCGCCATCGCCGGCGGCGTGCCCATGTCCTGCTCGCCGACGATCACCAGGATCGGGCAGGCGATGTCCTTCAGGCGCGCGGTGAGGTTGATCTTCGGGATGGCGTGGCAGCAGCCGACGTAGCCGGCCACCGGCGTGTTGCGAATCAGCCTGGCGATGTCGTCGAGGCGCTGCGGCGCCGCCTTGCGGTACGGCTCGGTGAACCAGCGCGCCAGCGTGCCCTCGACCAGCGGCTCCATGCCTTTCGACTCGGCGGTTTTGATGCGGTCGGCCCACAGCGCGGCGCCTTCCGCGGGATAGCGGCTGGTGGTGTCGGCGAGCGTCAGCGTCTGGAACACGCCGGGATACTTCAGCGCGAAAGTCTGGCCGATCATGCCGCCCATCGACAGGCCGACCCAGTGGCAGCGCTTCACCCCTTCCTTGTCCATCACGCCCTTGGCGTCGTCGGCAAGCATCTCCAGCGTGTAGGCGCCCGAAGGCGCCGCGCTCGAGCCGTGGCCCCGCGTGTCGAAGGCGAGGATGCGGTACTTGTCCTTGAACGAGGCGATCTGCTCGTCCCACATGCGCACGCTGCAGGCGAGCGAATGGCTCATGACGATCCACGGCGCGCCTTCCTTGCCGTGGATTTCGTAGTAGATCTCGGTGCCGTTGACGGTGGTCTTCATGTCCTTGCCAGGATGAGTGGGATGAGCATTTCGTCGGCGCTGGTGCCGCCGTGGTTGCCAATATGGAGGAAGCGCGGCTCTCCGGCAACCCAGTCCTTGAGCGTGTTCCGCCCGCGCATCACGATCGCCACGTCGCCGATGCGTTCGCCGATGCGCGGATGCGGGTCGCCCGGCCCGAGCCAGCCGTCGTCGAGCAGCTCGCGGCTCGGGCGCACGTCGGCGCGCTCGCCGAGCCACGCCGCGGCGCGCGCGGCGAACTCCGCCTCCCGCCCCGGCTGCACGTAGCACCAGGCGATGCGCCGCTCGCCGGAGAGCGGGTAGCGCAGCAGGCCCGCAAGGCCGGGCGCATCCTCGATCGACAGCATCTCGTCCGCCGCGCTGTCGACGAAGCCGTGGTCCGCGCTCGCCACCACGGCCGTGCCGGTGCCCGCGAGGCGCTGCATCAGGGAAGCGAACGCCGCGTCGACCTGGCGGAAGTGCGCGAGCGCGTGCGGCGAGCCGACGCCGAAGCGGTGCGCGATGCGGTCGAACTCCCACCAGTAGGCGTAGATGAACTTGCGCTCCGGCCCCGACTCCACCGCGTGCTCGATGCCCGAGACCAGGCCCTCCAGGTTCGAGTAGGCGATGCGCTCGGCGCCGCCGCAGTGGTGGCGGTTGTAGCGGGACTCCAGGATCGCGTCCCACGACACGACGATGGTGCGGGCGTCCATGCCGTCCATGCAGCCGCCGCCGCGGTACAGGTCCTGCGGCGTGAGGCCGCGCGCGCCGAGCGTGCGCTCGCCGCCGCGAATGGTGAACGGCAGCGGCGCACCGACACAGGCGGCCTCGCCGAAGTAGGTGTGCCAGCCGGTGAGGCCGTGCTCCAGCGGCGAAAGGCCGGTGTACGAGGTCGTGATGGCGCAGGCGGTGGTCGACGGAAACACGGCGCTGATGGCGCAGCGGCGGGCGTCGGCAAGCGCGCCGCCGGCGCCGCGCAGGTAGTTGTCGCCCAGTCCGTCGATGATCAGGAAAACGACATTGCGGACGTCGGCCATTTCGGCGGCCGGCAGCGCGTCGAGCCCGGCGTGCCGCGGCTCCCCGCCGCGGGCTGCGACGAGCGAAGCGACGAGGTTCAGGAAGCCGTTGCCCGAGTAGTCAGGACGGCAGTGCTCGGGGCCGAGATGCGGGGACCGGTCCATCGGTCCCCGCAGTTTAGTTCAGCGTGCGGCGCTTGCGCCTAGTGCAGCGTCACCGGCGTGGTGAGCAGCGCGTCGAAATAGCCGAAGAACTCGTCCATCGACTCGTCGCTGGGCTCGTCGTCGACGTCCTCGTAGATGTGCGAGATCGACGCCCGCATCTTCTGCGCCATGTGGCCCTCAAGGAAGGTGCCCCGCTTGGATGCCTTGTCGACGAGCTCCACCCCGCAGCCGGGGTAATCGGCAACGTACCAGGACCGGCTGTCGTAGAGGACGTTCATCGCATGGCCTTTCACGGTTGGTCGGGAAAACCTGCCGCTCCTTTCAGACCGGCCCGCGGGACTCCAGTTCCTTTAACGGCCGGCCGTCCCCGGGGGTTGACCCTGGGCGGCGTGATAAAATCCCCCTCCGTACCGCTCAGAAGGACCCCGCCATGCGGATGGAAGTCCACGTCCACGCCGATATCCCCATCCTCGAAGGTGTCTCCAGGAAGCAGCTGGAGCAGGCGCTCGTGCCGCTCCTCGAGTACCTCGACGTCGACAGCATGGCCGAGGTGAAGAGCCTCGAGGCGGACGAGCCGGGCATCAAGTACGACGACAAGGACCTGCTCCTCTTCATCTGCTGGACCGGCGAGATCGGCCGCAGCTTCCACGCCGCGCTCGACCAGGCGCTCGAGAACCTCGGGCCGATGTGCTACGAGGCGGTGGAGCTCGAAGTGACGCTGTACCACCCGAACGGCGAGCAGGAGCAGAAGCTGATGTTCGTCGGGCCGACCGCGCAGGCGATCCACGAGGCGCAGCGCCGCTGCATGATCGAGGACGTCGCCGCGCTGCTCGAGCGCCAGTTCGACAAGACCAAGACCGGCGAGGTGCTGGCGCTGGTGAACGAGATGTTCGACCGCGACTGGAAGGACAAGGCCTCGCAGCCGAAGAAGCCCGAGCGCGCCTTCGAGACGTACACGCGCCCCTCCCGCAAGAACCTTCACTGAGCCTCGGCGGGCCCGGCGGTGGCAGGTCCCAAGTATCCCGGGTTTGACACGCTGGCCCTGCACGCGGGCCAGTCTCCGGACGCCACGTTCGGCAGCCGCGCGGTCCCCATCTACCAGACCACGTCGTACGGGTTCCGCAGTTCGGAGCACGCGGCGTCGCTGTTCAACATGGAGCGCGCGGGGCACGTCTACTCGCGCATCTCGAACCCGACGGTGGCGGTGCTCGAGGAGCGCGTCGCCGCCCTCGACGGCGGCGTCGGCGCGATCGCGACGTCGTCGGGACAGGCCGCGCTGCACCTCGCGGTGGCCACCATCCTCGATGCCGGCCACCACATCGTCGCCTCGGGGTCGCTGTACGGCGGCTCGCACAACCTGCTCGGCTACACCCTGGCGCGCTTCGGCATCGAGACGACGTTCATCAAGCCGGGCGACCTCGACGCGTGGAAGCGCTCGATCAGGCCGAACACGCGCCTGTTCTTCGGCGAGACGCTGGGCAACCCGGGGCTCGACGTGCTCGACATCCCGGCGGTGTCGGCGATCGCGCACGAGGCCGGCGTGCCGCTGCTGGTCGACTCGACCTTCACCACGCCCTGGCTGATGAAGCCTTTCGAGCATGGCGCCGACCTGCTGTACCACTCGGCGACCAAGGTCCTCGGCGGCCACGGCACCGCGATCGGCGGCGTGAT
>SXGU01137211.1_pt1 | contig 21904 bp, 14 predicted proteins | sample 3174531 | NCBI WGS metagenome assembly SXGU01 (sample SAMN11356863, study PRJNA531348) | freshwater metagenome | isolation source: freshwater sample F1-140 | place: China: Fuxian Lake, Yuxi | collected 2017-12-25 | reverse complement strand
TTCGGATGATGTCATTGTTGGGTAACCTCTTTGTTTGATACTAAACGATCCCTCTGATTGAGGGCTTGAGGTTATATTTTATTTGTTTTATCGCGTGGCTGTTCGGAGGGAATTCTCCGCGATAGCGGCTTCGTCCAACAAATCGGTCAAAGGGACGCGCCGCCCGTTGGCGGTTTTGAAGTTTCGTTTTTATCAAGGTTCGACGGCTTCGTTTTAGCTCTGTGAACGGCGCGCCCCTTACCGTAACGTTAGGCATATTAAGCCAGATGACAAAATCACTTATTTTCGTTCTTTATTTTTTGGGGTCTATTGTTATTGCAGTTGCTGGGGCCAGCGTGGGTATGGGTATCGGCTTTATAATCCGAGGCGATTTTAGCAGTTTCGCTATCAAATCCTTTGTATTGGGTTTTTTAGTTGTAACGAGCTTATATGCTTTGCATCGATTTATTTCAGGTAAAATAAATAAAGATCTTTATTTGTTTCGTAAACGCGGAGAACTCTTCGGAACATTAGTATTTTTGGGTTTATTTATCTATTTTGCTGCATTTACAAACAATTAAATAAGGCAAAATACATCTGTGTTATTTGTTTCAAAAAGTCACATGAGTTTAATTGTCATGCAATTTTGCCATATTTGGCCTAACATGGCAGTCAAAGGGACGCGCCGCCCGTTAGCGGTTGTTGGGGTTAGTGGTTTATTTGGGTTCGCCGGCTTTGGTTCAGTCCTGCAAGCGGCGCGCCCCTTACTTCTACGTTAGGTCTCAGAAAAAGTATGGACAGTCCACAAATCATTACGTTTGTCAGCGGCATCGTTACCGGAGGGGGGCTCCTAACCGCCTGGAAGTGGATCGCTGGATGGAACTACGTCAATATGACTTTGGTCATAGAAAATCGGCGGACGAAGTCTCCTCAAGCCGAATCAGACGACCTCGTCACTGTGGTTAAAATCAAGAAGGGTGATCGTGCTGCATTATCCATCGACGAAATACGCGTCGAAATTGAGGCAGTCGGCGTGTCGAAACTGGTGCAGTCGGCCCCCGAGGTAATGACCGAACTCGGCCGTAAGCTCCACCTAACTCCCGGAGAAGAGACGCACTTTGCTTTCGTCAATTCAGTTCCGAGTATGGCGAATTGTAGGGTAATCGCTACAGTAACAGGAAAGACTATTGGTTCACAGTATTCGCCGGTACGCCTTAACCCGCAAAGTGTATGGAAAGCAACCGAGATAAGCCTCCCCATTCCAGAAGCGAACCCAAAAACCGAGCCCTAACGAATAAGGTTAGATTGTGTGAGCGATAGCGAACCACAATCTGAACCGGTTGTTGGACAAGCCCGGCCTACGATAAATTCAAGAACAGCCCGATAGGCCGGAATAAGCCAATTCGAGCGTTAGCGAGAACTGGCGTTTCCGGCAAACACTGCCGAACTCGCCGGAAACGCCACCTCGCGCTACGCGCTTGGATGGCCTTATTCCGGCGACAGGACTTTGGTCGGGTTAAAACAATTTAACCAATGCGGCGACCAGTCCGGCTTGAGCCAGCAGCATACCTGCAATCCATTTAATCAAATCAACCTTGTTATCGCTCAGCCTGGCGTCGAGATAATCGCGAGTTACCATACTGGTTTACGCTTCAACAACCACGCGCACCACGGCTTCAGCTTGTTCTGGCGCAAACCCGGCGGCTTTCAGCTTGTCGGCCAATTCCAACGTATCGAATGTAATCGTGGTCATGTATCGTCTCCTGTTAATTCAGCCACGTAGGGGGCATCGCGCCCCTTTTCGATAACTGAAATCCCGCAAATGGTGCGCGGTGCGCACCCTACAGCCGATTATACAACTCTTCGTTTTATTCAGCGCGTAGTCTATAGCCTGCTCAAAATCGAGGCGGTTGTCGCTATCCATTTCTTGTATTTTGATTTTATGTTTCGGTAAATTTTCTAATATTTCCAGTAACGCATCATACAAAGTATCTTCCCTAACGTTTTTGCGATGCTTGAGTTTTAACCAATACCTTACGTTTCGAACGGGGCAACATGCCCCGTCCGGCTATCGGTAGACATGGAAACCTTTTAATAAATAGAGCAAGCGGCGCGCTTGATCAGGAAGCCACGCCAAGAATAACCGTACCCGCCTTAAACACGGCGGTAGCAGCGCCGCCTAAAGATAAATTCAGCGTTTCGATGCTGTCATTGGTCACCGTCGCCGTTACCGAATCGCCGCCTGTCAGTTCAATCACCACCTCGGAATTCACCGCGCCTTTTTGGATGCGCGAAACCGTGCCTTTTAACTGATTCCGGGCGGAAATGCGATAACCGCCGAAATCGGTGATGACGATGATTTGCGGAGCTTTAACCAACGCGACGACATCCACGCCGTTTTTAATGTTTAACGACTCGGCCGATTCCTTGGTGATCGTGGCGACAATGCTTTCTCCGCCTTTCAGCCCGACAACCACAGTGACGTTAACCGCGCCGATGGCGACATCGGTGACTTTGCCGAAAAATTGATTACGCGCGCTTGCTTTCATGATTAACCTCTTAAATAAAAATAAAATATCCTGGTTAGCGACCAACCGTTGATTGATTTGTTCCAGGAAGCGGCCATGCTCTTGCTGAATTTGAATAAATAATTGCAGAAAGTTTTTACCCGCCGGCGTTAATCGGGTGCCGCCTCCGGCACGGCCGCCGATTGCGGTGGAAACCAAGGTCTTGGGCGATAAATTGTTGGCGCGTTCAATCATTTCCCAAGCGCCCTTGTAAGTCAAACCGACATTCTTAGCGGCTTGGTTAATGGAGCCGGTGCCGTCAATCGCCGCAAGCAAGCGAAACAGCCGCTCGCCTAAACCGCCTATCAAGCGTATATCGCCTTCCACCAAAGTCGGCTGGAGCGGCGCGTCCGTTACCGACGCCTCGGTGCCGGACGCGGAAGAATCCGCAGTCCGCGCAAAAAACGCCTCGCCAGTGTCTTGAGCCATGTTCAATCCTATAAGCAAGATGGTTATATAGTGAACTACAACCATACTCCGCGCGGCCGCTTTTTTCAAGCAAGGCTGGATAATGCCGACCCGCAATCACCGCATCAAGCGAAAGCAGTATGCGAACTATCGGCGTATTTTAAATTCGAGGATGACTTGTTTGACGCTCAACTAAACTATATACTTAACTATATAGCGAAAAAAAGAAATGGAACACGGATGCCACGGATTAAACGGATACTCACTGATTAAGAGCATGGATATAGTTTAAAAAACCCGTGTAATCAGTTCCATCCGCGTCATCCGTCGACTGCAAGGACAGATATTTGCTCCTGCAATATCTGCATTCACCACATCCCTGTGGTTTATGCAGGAGGTAGGGCAATGCAGGAGCAATTGCCGAGTTCCATTAATCATTTCCAGAATACGCTGAATAGTTACAAGACACATCAAATGGTATTTTTAAAAACGCATTATTCCTAAGCCCGGCCTCTTTCTACCGGAGAAACGCATGTTAGACGTCGATGTAAAATTTTCGCAAAACCGTTTTCCCTTGAAATTCAAATTTAAATTGAATCGTATCAATGCCGGCGTTTTCGGCTTGTCCGGTTGCGGTAAATCGTGCCTGATGTTAATGCTGGCCGGATTACTGAAACCGGACGAAGGGCGCATCTTCCTGGACAAGCAAGTGCTGTTCGATAGTCGAAATCAAATCAATCGCTTGCTTAATCATCCCGACATTGCGCTGGTTTCTCAGGATATTCAACCCGACGCCAACAAAACCGTTCGGGAAAACCTATTGTCAGGTTATCGCAAACAAGTCAAAACACAGCGGCGTTTTGATTTTTCCACCATTGTCGATTTATTAAAGCTGGATCATTTACTCGATTTTCGCGCTCAACATCTGTCCGCCAGCGAAAAGCAGCGAATTTTGCTTGGCCGATCCTTATTAGCCACGCCGCGTCTTTTGTTATTGGACGATGCGCTGTCATCGCTGGACGACGCGCTTAAGATGCAGATTTATTGCTTTCTTCGCTATGTCCACGAAAAACACCATATCGGCATACTGCATAGCTCATCGACGCTAAACGAAGCGTTACGGCTAAGCGATTTTTTGATTTTAATGGCAAACGGCGAAGTATTGGCTGCGGATTTTCTGCAACAAATTATCCCCAACCAACATCTGCTTGAATCGGCAGGCGGACCGTCTATTGACAACATTCTGCCCATTAGCGTGTTGGAGCATGACCCCGCTTACGGCTGCACGACGGCCATGTTTTTCGGAATACGCCTGACCTTACCCTATACGCCGCGCGCTATTCGCGGCAGAACTTATTATATAGGCTTGCGTTCGCAGGATATTGCGCTGTCTACGCATCCGGTACAGGGCATCTCCATTCAGAATCAGATCAAAGGACGCGTTTGCGCGATTATTCCCCATTTGGATCGCGTGCTCGTACAAGTGGACACCGGCACAACGCTAACGGTTGAGATTACACTGAGAGCCTTTGCCGGTCTGGATCTACACGAAAACGACAGCATTTATTGCCTGATTAAAACCCATTCGATGCAGTTTTTAGGCGTTGACGCCGATGTAGTCGGCCATAGGCAGATACCGCATTATGCTTAATGAAGCTTGTGTTGCCGGCCACGGCAGACTCAACGCATATAGGTAAAGTAAGGCAACTCGCAATTAATGAAACATACCAATATTTTCGGTAAAACATGAGATAAGACAATAGCGCAGGACGCAGTGAACCGCATCAATCAAGCGCGAACGGTGCGGTTCGTTCCTCACCTTACGACCGTAAGACTCTCTAAAATTCCTGTTACTGCCGCTGGCTCCGGTGCCGAGCATGATCGCCAGACATTACATGACGGCTATGATCGCTAAGTTGCGCATCGAAATAGAGATGAATGGCGGCTATCAATTCCGGCGCTTCGGTCACATAATCGATTTGGCCGCCGTTCGGCAAATCCCGATAGCCGAAATGTACGCGCCCGGCTCCCAAACTCAATTCCTTAACACCCGGCATGTCGTTGCCGTGTATGCGTTTCGGTCCTGAAAAATCGCCCTTGGCAAAATGCGCCGCAATTTCCGCCAAATGTTTACGGATCAAAGTAATCTGTTCGCTGTCACCGGCATCTTTGGCAATGACTTGCTGTACGCCGCCGTTATCCGTTTTATTGAAAACATGCAGCGTTTTTTCCAAACTGAACGGCATCACGTCCGCACCGCGCTTGGCAACTTCGTCCAACCTTTCGGCAGAGACGGTTTCGACGGCATGGGCTGTAGCGCTGAAAGCGCAAAGCAAGAGAAGATGAATAAGGGGTTTTATCACAGCGATTTCCTGGTTAAGGGTGGAGTCCGACGGTATAAAATTAAAGCATGGATGCGGCTATCTTCAGCCATTACCGATAATCGACGGACCTTGATTTATTTGTAAACGATAAAAAACAACCGCTTTTAGCTGGACTTTCGGCTAGAACGGCCGTAGCTCATGCAATCGATCAATGTTTTTGTACGCAAACAAATTATAAGTCGGAGACAAGGTGATAGCGCATTAAAAATATCTTCTTCCGCGGCACGCACTCCGGTTGTATCGCGTCAATACGACAAAGAAGATGTGAAATGACTTTACCAGAGGAAATCAAATCGCAGAATAGCTAGATGCTGAGAGGCGGAAAGCAGGAAATGGGCAAAGGCTCAAACCGTCACCTGCTGATTTTATAAGATGTATTTAAGCGTAAACCCGAGGGTTCGACGGATCGATCTTGTTTCCAGAGTAATCCGGAAGCTCAACGCTAGTGATGATTTCAATTGAAAAGGCTAAACAGCGCCTGTATAAAATTTATACAATAAGTATTTTTACCAGTATTATCAAAAAATTACATACCTTAAAAAGCATTTATCCACAGCTTTATCCGCAGAAATTGTGTAAAACTGCGTATCGACTATAAACAACATAGGATGCTGTCATGCTCTGGTGCGGTTCGTGCCTCACCCTACTCCTGAAAACATAAATCACGGAGACAAGCACATACCGAAAATCCCCCTAAACACCCTCAAAAAGAAATCGCTCCACAATCTCAAGAAAACGCATCACATCAATAGGCTTGGTAATGTATTGGTCAAAACCGGCCGCCAGGCCTTGCTCAATATCGCGCTCGGTCGCATTGGCGCTGATCGCGATGACCGGAGTCTTTTTCGACGAAGTCATCGAACGCAATACGCTTAACACTTGATAACCGTCCATACCCGGCAAATTAATGTCCAGCAGAATTAACTCCGGACAGCGCGCCGAAACCAGCTCCAGTCCCAATTCCGGCGTATGCGCGGTAATCAGCTGCAATTTAGGGTTCATGCTTAGAATCTCAAAGACCAATCTAAGATTGGCCGGATTATCCTCGATATAAAGCACCGTGTGCTGACGTTTATCGCCGGCTGCCGTATCTAAAGCCGTTGCCGGCGCGAAGTGGCGGCTTCCGATGCTCTGTGCACAAGTCACTTCCGGCAATTCAATCCAAAAAACGCTGCCCCGCCCTTCCTCGCTTTCCATGCCAATGACGCCGCCCATCATTTTCATCAGCCGGCGACTGATGGTCAAACCGATGCCGGTGCCCTCAATATCGGACTCTTCCGCCCCTAAACGCGAAAACGGCTGAAAAACTTCCTGCTGCCGCGCTGCCGGAATACCGTAACCGGTATCCGACACCGCAAAACGCACTAAACCCTGGTGTACGCTAACCTGAACCGACACCTCTCCTTGCGGGCGATTATATTTAATCGCATTGGAAAGCAGGTTTAACAGGACCTGCTTTAACCGGGTGCGGTCAGCGCGGATCACGTAATCTCCGGCCAGCGCATCTTTTACGGTAATGTCTCGCACTTGGGCAATAGGTTTGACCAACGCCAGACATTCCGCGACCAGCTCAGTACAAGACAAGGATTCCAGCGATAAATTAATATTGCCCGATTCAATCTTGGCCAGATCCAGCACTTCATTGATAAGTTCCAGCAAATGGCGGCCCGCCTTAAGCATCTCATCGACATAATCGGCTTGATCTTCATTCAGTCCGGCTTCTATTTCCAGCAACTGACCGAATCCCAAAATCGCATTCATCGGAGTACGTAATTCGTGCGACATGCTGGACAAAAACTCCGACTTCGCCTTGTTGGCATGCTCCGCTTCGTCTCTGGCGGCGATAATCTCCCGCTCATGCTGCTTGCGTTGGCTAATGTCGCGCAAAATACCGGCAAAGTGCCGGCTTTGTTCGATTTCCATGGCCGAAACCGACAGCTCCAGCGGAAAAATAGTGCCGTCCTTGTGCAGCCCTGTCAGTTCAAGCTGTTTACCCATAATACCCGCCGACTGTCCGGCGTTGTAGCGCGCCAGATACTGACTATGCTCGCTGTGATAGGGTTCCGGCATTAACAGGTTAACATTGCACCCGGTTATCTCGGCGGCGCTATAGCCGAAAAGCTTCTCCGCCGCCGGATTAAACGAACGGATAATGCCGGCGGGATCGATGGTGATAACGGCATCCGCCACATTCTCGATAATATGCTTGAAAATAAGCAGTCGCGCCTGCTGTTCCATATTTTCGAGTTCGACCAGCTTGCGCTTGGTAATGTCCTGCACTACGCCCAACATATTCAGCGGAGTGCCGTCTTCGGCGCGCACCACGTCGCCACGCTCCAGCAACCAGCGCACCATGCCGTCGGGCCATACGCAACGTAACTCGATATTGAATTCGGCGCCCTGATATACACAGGCATTAAGCGCATCGACCAAACGTTGCCGGTCGTCCGGGTGAATATTATTAAAATAATTTTTGTACGAGCTATCCTGCCGGCTCTTCGGGTAGCCGAACAATGAACAAATACGCTCGGAGCAAATGAGTTCACCGGTCCGGATATTCCAGTCCCAAGTGCCGATATTCGCGTAAAGCTGACTGCGGCGCAGCCGTTCTTCGCTTTTATACAGCGCATCGCCAGCCTCGCGCCGCTCGGTGACATCATCGGAAATGCCTATGAAGTGGGTCAAACGGCCTTGCTCGTCATGCACCGGAGCAATGCGCAAGTCATTCCAGAACGGCGTACCGTCCTTGCGGTAGTTATGCACCAAAAACTCGCCGGCGCGGCCTTCGCTCAGCACCGCGCGCATTTCATCCAAGCCTTGTTGAGCGGTCTCGGTCTCTTGCAAAAAACGGCAATTACGCCCAATCACCTCCTCGCGACTATAGCCGGTGATACGCTCGAAAGCGGGATTAACGTAAATCAACGGCATATCGGGCTGAGTGGCGTCAACCATGCTGATACTGCTGGAACTGGCCTCGACGGCCCGTTCGAGCAAACGCAAACGCAATTCGACTTGCTTGATATGGGTAATATCGGTGCGGATGGACACATATTGATAAGGCCGCCCCGTATTATCCAAGAACGGCACAATACTGGTTTCAACCCAATATAAACTGCCGTTTTTGCGCCGGTTGCACAGCTCCCCCCGCCATACATTGCCTTGAACGATCGTGCGCCATATATCGGCGTAGAAATCGGCCGAATGCTCGCCTGACTTGACGATGCGGTGATTTTGGCCCAACAGCTCGTTGCGGCTGTAACCGCTAATCTCGCAAAACACATCGTTGACATAAGTCAGCGTACCGGCCACATCCGTGGTGCTGACAATGGCATGGACGTCCAGCGCCTGCTGCTGACGTTCCCGCTCGTAAAGCGTTGCGCGCATGGATTCGGCTTGTTCCCGCGCTTGGCGGCAACGCCGCGCATGTAAAGCCACGGTGGCAACCAAATGACGCGGCTCAATCGGCTTGCTCAGAAAATGGTCGCCGCCGCGATTCAGCGCCAGCAATTGCTTGGATACGCAGGTTTCCGCCGACAGGTAAACAATCGGCGTCTGCGCGTAGCGTTCATCGTCGCGTAAAATAACCGCCAGCTCCGGGCCGGAACATTCCGGCATATACATATCCAGCACCAGCACTTCGGCGGCAAAAGTCTCCAGCGCCTCGGGAACTTGAAGCGGATTGCCCAGTTCCCGCACAATCATCCCGGCTTGCCGCAAAATCAAACCGTGAGCCGCCCGTTGCTCGGCATCGTCATCGACCAGCAACACACGAAAAGGCTCGGCCGGCGTCAATGCGGCCGAATCGCTGAGCACGCGAAGCAACGCGTCAATATCCACCGGTTTGGTTAAATAACAGGTGGCTCCGGCCCGATAGGCGGTGAGTTTGGCGGCAATATCCTTGCGCACCGAGGTAAAGATAACCGGAAAACCGGTAAGGTACTGTTCCTTCAGTTTTGCGATAAGGCGCGCGCCGGCATCGTCGCCTTCGGGAAACATCATATCCATAATCACCGCGGAAGGCGGTTCGGAGGTTAAGCTTGCCGCGGCAAAAGCCTCCAGTTGGTAAAACATCTCAACCCGGTAACCCGACTGTTCAAGCATCGAGCGTAACCACTTTGCCTGTTCCTCGTCATCGTCCACCACGACGATACGCGGAACCTCGGTGCGTCCTCCCGGTATTTGCGGAACGAAGTTATGACACGGGTTGACGGCCTGCGCTTCCAGATTCGCCAGCGCTTTGCGCAAAGCATCCAACACCGGTTGGTCCAAGGCGCCGTCAACCGGTATCGCCGCCACCAGTTGTTCCAAATTGCGCGCCGCTTCGGCAATCAGCATCAGCTGATGCACTCCGGCCGACCCTACCAAACTATGCGCCGCGCGATGCAAGGTCTCGATGGACTCGCGCCGGCCGCGCTCAAGCTGTGTCAACAGAGTCTTGAGAATGTCCAAACGATCCGGCAGACGTGTAATAAATTCCTTCCGCATTTGCGAAAGAGTGGCCTGAATATCATTTTCCATGGTTGAATGTTGTTAACGGTGATCGATATGGCGAGACGAAGTAATCCAACTTGCAAAAATACTCTTCACTATAATGAACTACCCACTTAAGACGGACACTGCCATTAAGTTAAGAAAAAAGCTCCCTCTCGGCAATTGCTCCTGCATTGCTCTACTTACCTACATCCATGTAGGCATCCTGCTGGAGAGGGTTGGGGTGAGGAGAATAAAAATAAGGAAAAAAGCCTTATTTGATCCCCTCATCCTAGCCTAATCATGCCGGACTATCCTGTCCGGCACCCTACGGGCGAGTGCAAATCCGCTCCCGGCGGAGTTGTCCCGGAGGGAGAAGGGACAGTACATCCTTAACTTAATGGCAGTGACTTAAGACGGAACAACCGACAAATAACCGGGAACGCCGAGCCCCAGCTCGGCAATGTTGATCAGTGCGGACATTCGCCAAGCAGGGGCTTGGCGTTCCCAGCCGCTCGTTTTTACTGAGTTTACCGTGTCTTTTACTGAGTGCAGGTTACTTTAGTTACTGCAAGCGGCCAGGACATCGCCGGTCCAGCGCCCGAGCGTGGCGACAAAATCCGCATCGCGCTTAATCGTAGCGTTGATATTCAGGTAAGCCGGCACCGGGACCGAACTGCTGCTGATCAGAATCACCGGAATGTCTTTGTTACGGCTGCCGGACTCCCGCAAGGCCGCTACCAGCGCAAGCGCATTAAGATCCGGCAATTCGCGGGCGGCAATTAATAAGTCGAACGGTTGATGAAGCAGTAATTCCAATGCGGGCAGTCCTCGATCCTGACTCACCAAACGCACCGATAGCGGTTTCAGCACGCCTTGACAAAATTTTCGCGTAGCAATTGAGGGTTCCAGCAATAATACCGATGCGCAGCCGGGCATACTGGAGAGACGCAATTGTTCCAAATCGTGCTCGATAGCCGTTGCCGCCGCGCTATCCGACACCAGCGCAACACGGCGCAGCAAGTCCACATAAGCCAAAGCATTGCTTTTCGCCAACGGGTCGAAATGCCCCCGTGCAATACTGATAAAACTTTCAAACTGATGGCAAATACTGGTCACCAGCGGTAGGCCGAAAGTGCCGCCCGAGCCTTTAAGACTATGAACACGGCGGTAAAGTTCGTCGAGAGCGTTCGTCGCATTGCACTCCAGCGCCAGCACACCTTCCTCAATAAAGTCGCAACGTTCAGGCAGTTCCTCGACAAAATCGTCACGCATTCCGGAAAGTAATAGGGCAAAATCAGTATTCATGGCGGAAAATCTCTTGTAGGTGATATTTATTAAAGTGCAATTGCTCAATGCTTGGAAAAATGAAACACGGATTTAGACCGGTTTAAGGCGATTCGTAATCAATATAAAGACACGCTGAATCCGGCAAAAAACATAGCCCGAATATTTAATTTTTTATTCACCCCGAAGACACGAAGGACGCGGAGCTTATGTTAAGCCTCGTGTCTTCGGGGTGAGAAAACAAGTGTAAATCGGCGACATTCTTTTATGGAGATGACCTAATCATACTATCTCTTCGGTAAATTGCCGGACTTGGTTGCGTCCGCCGTTTTTAGCCGCATAAAGCGCCGCATCCGCTGCCGCCAGCAAACCCTTGGCATCGAAGCACTGCCCACTATCGGCAACTCCGGCGCTAAGGGTGACGGTAAAGCTCTGGCCTTCATGGACAAACACTATTTCGCCGAAGCGCAGCCGAACATCCTCAAGCAAGCGCAGCGCCCCCGAGGCATCGCAATCCGGCAACACCACCGCAAACTCCTCGCCGCCATAGCGGCCGATGCTGTCCTGCCGACGCAGACGCTGCCGCAATAGATGCGCCAAGGTCTTGATCACCTGATCGCCCATAGGATGCCCCCAGGTATCATTGACCCGCTTAAAATGATCCAAATCCATCATGGCCATCGCCATCGTCTTGCCATGCCGGCGAGCGCGCTCCACTTCCTGTTCCATCCGTTCCTTAATACTGGAATGCTTGAGCAAACCGGTCAGGCTGTCTTTGCTCATTAACTCATCGATTTTGCGAGCCCGCGCCGCCCGTATCCGCACCACCGTCTCCAATTTCCGGGCAGAAATAGGCTTGCTCAAAAAATCATCGCCGCCGCTATCCAAGGCTTTAATTTGTTCGCCCAGTTCCTCCTCCGCCGAAAGGTAGACGATCGGTATACTCAACCACGCTTCTTCGTAACGGATCGCTCTGGCCAACTGCGCACCGGTACAGCCCGGCATACACAAATCGATAAGCAAGACATCCGGATGCAGATCCTGCATTACCGTTAAGACTTCGTTCGGCCGGCAAACTTTTTCCGCCAACATGCCTGCGGCCATCAAGGTCAACCTGTAATGCTCCGCCAGAATCTCATCGTCATCGACGATTAACACGCGATAAGGCTCAAGCTCCCGTTCCCGGTGCAACATTTCAATGCGCCCGGCCAACGTCGACACATCCACCGGTTTGATCAAAAAAGCGCTGCCTCCGGCTTTCGCCGCCGCCAATCGCGCCGGAAAATCGGCCTTTGAAGTGATAAAAATAGTCGGCAACGAGTAGCCCAAGCGGGCAAACAGCATGATGGCCGCATCGGTGCCGTTATCGGGCGTTTGCCCGAACAACATAATATCGATGACCAACATATCCGGCGGATCATCGAGAATATCGACTTCAGCTTCGGCAAAATGGGTGTAACTCTTTATTTCGTACCCGAACTGGCTCAAGCCCTTAGTCAACTCGGCAAGCAGCGCCGCGTCGTCGTCAACCAATACCACGCGAATACGGTTCTGCGGCTTGAACGCCTGTCCAAGCGTTTCCTTTGCCGTCCTATCTGCGGATGCGCAAAACTCCCCAAGCCTCTGACGCAAAGCCGACAAATCGGTTTTCCATGTCTCCCATTGCGCCAATTCCGGCACAACGGCTTGTTCAAGCCAGGCCTTTACGACTATTTCCAAGCTCTTTGCCTGACCGGATAACTCGGGAAAGCCGAAAGCGGCGCCGGAACCGGCTAATTTATGCAAGCAGGCATGAAGCTCCGCCAGAGTTGCCGTCGGCATATCAACGCCCCGCCCGGAAACACGGCAGAGCAAATCGTCCAAGATGTTATTCAAATCGTCAACGTACTGCTGACGTAAAGCTGTGCGCTGGGCAGCTAAGCTTGCCGGGTCGGTCACGGCTGACGCTCCCAAATCGCGCGCACCTGCATCGCCAACCGCATCGGATCGAAAGGCTTGGCAATCACATCCAGCGCGCCCAGCGCTTGATAATGCGCCACGTCGGACGATTGCACCTTGGCGGTCAGAAAGATCACCGGGATGGCCTCAGTCGCGCCGTCGGCGCGCAGCTTTTGCAAGGTAGTCGGCCCATCCATATCCGGCATCATCACGTCCAGCAGGATTAAATCCGGGGCAAAACCGCCTACTTTATCCAAAGCGTCCTGTCCACCGCTGCAAATCAGCACTTGATAGCCGCCTACCATTTCCAGCGCCAATTTAGCCACGGCCTGAATATCCGGCTCGTCCTCCACGTATAATATGCGTTCCAGGTTCATCGCGATTTTTCCTATTATTTTTAAATGTTAGCGACCGGCAGCCGTTTTAGAGCATCCGGATTGCTGCGTTATGTCCTGGGTTTGCCAAATCGGTAATTGAAAATAAAACCGAGCGCCTTGGCCTTCTTCGGAATCGAAACCGATTACCCCATTCATGCGTTCGATGAGTTCTTTGCTGATCGCCAGTCCGAGCCCGGTACCGCCTTTTTGCCGACTGTCCGACGAATCCGCTTGGGAGAATTTCTGAAAAATACGTTTGCAAAACTCGCCGGGGATGCCCGGACCGTGATCGATCACTTCGACCCGAACCCCATCTTGTTGCAGCCGCACCACGACTTCGACCTGAGCGCCGGAAGGCGAAAATTTAACCGCATTGGCCAGGAAGTTAGTCAACACCTGTTGCAGCCGTCCGCCATCGACGCGCACCTGCGCCTGGTCGGCGCGTTCGATCAAGGCAAAGCGCACCTGATGTTGATCGCCGTAAGCACTGACCGCCGCCAAGGTTTGCTCCACTAACGGCATCAACAGTTGCACTTGCAAATCCAACTGCATGTTACCGGCCGCCAGCTTGTCCATATCCAATAAATCATCGATCAGCACCGCCAAACGCTTGCTGTTTTTGTAAGCAATATCGAGCATTAATCGGGCCTGTTCCGGCAGTTCGCCCAAAGCCCCGCCGACAATCAACCCCAGCGCGCCGCTGATCGACGTCAACGGCGTCCGCAACTCATGACTGACAGTGGAAACGAACTCGGTCTTCATCGAATCCACCCGTTTGCGTTCGGTGATGTCCCTGACCAAACCGATAAACAGCGGCTGACCTTGATGAACACTCCGCGACACCGCAAGATCCATCGGGAAGACGCTACCGTCCTTGCGTCGCCCTTCTACCTCGCGACCGCTTCCGATGACGCGCGGAATGGCGGTCGCGTGATAATTTTGCAGATAACCGTCGTGTTCACTGTGATAAGGCTCGGGCATTAACAGCTTGACGTTTTTGCCGACAATCTCGGCCGCCTTATAACGGAAAATATTTTCCCCGGCGAGATTAATCGATTGAATCGTACCGCGACTGTCAATGGTGATGATGCCGTCGATAACGTTATCCAGGATAGCCTGAGTATATTGAGCATTCTCGCGCATGACCCGCTCCGCGGCTTTGCGTTCGGTAATATCGCGCACCACATTCACGAACAACGGCTCCTGTCCCGGTTCCGACAGCAATTGGATGGAAACTTCCACCGGTATGAGGTGAGCATCCTTATGCCGATGAACGGTTTCAAACATAACCAATGTTTTGTCGCCGTCCAACAGCGGTTGCAAGCGTTGGCGAAAACTTGCTTCGCCGAACTCCGGCTTGATGTCCAACGGACTCATGCGCAACAACTCTGAGCTGCTGTAACCCAATTGCATCGTTGCGCCCAAACTTACGTAAATAAAACCCAAGGTATCGGGGCGAAACATAAAGATGCCGTCATGAACCCGATCGAGCGTATTCCTGAACTCTTTAACGGCCTTGTAGGCTTGAACTTCCTTGCTAATATCGTAAGCGACGCCGAGATAACCGGTAACAACGCCTTCCGTCGAGCGGATGACCGTAACGATCAACGAGACTTGAACATGGCTGCCGTCGGCGCAAACGTAAGTCCATTGCCGCTGTTCGCGGCCTTGCCCTTCGGGATTATGGACAAAAGCCCGGAAGCCCTCAATCGGAACGCCGTATTTCTGAGACAGCTTTAAGCCCCGGTCGGCAACTTCCGAAGCCAAGTGAAATAAAGCGGGCGTGTGTTTGCCGATAACCTGCTCGGCGCTATAGCCCAACAGCAGCTCGGCGCCGCGATTGAACACTGTGATCACGCCTTGCGGATCGGTAGCGATGATCGACACCTCGGTCGCCGCATCGAGAACTTTGCTCGGCAAGATATCGGATTGATCAACAGCGATCATCCATAATGCTCCGGCTCGGAAAAGCGAGCGCAGATAGTGAGGATTTCGGGCAATTGCTGCAAAAACACAGTCACCAACGCGGGATCGAAATGACTGCCGCTGGTTGCTTTGATTAAGTCAACCGCGGCCTCGACCGTCCATGCCTTCTTGTAAGGCCGCACCGAAGTTAAGGCGTCGAACACATCGGCCAGCGCCGCAATGCGGCCGCTCAAAGGAATGTCCTCGCCGGACAAGCCGTTGGGGTAGCCGCTGCCGTCCCATTTCTCATGATGGCTCAGCGCAATTTCGCCGGCGCATTTCATCAAATCCGAATCGTCGCCTTCAAGAATTCTAGCGCCGATAAGCGCGTGAGTTTTCATGATTTCCCATTCTTCGGGCTCGAACTTACCGGGCTTGAGCAGAATATGATCGGGAATGCCGATCTTGCCGATGTCGTGCATCGGGCTGGCATGCAGCATTAATTCGCAATCGGCCTCGTTCCAGCCGATGAATTTTGCCAATAAAGCCGAGATATGGCTCATGCGTAGAATATGGTTGCCGGTTTCGTTATCGCGGTATTCGGCGGCACGGCCCAACTGCTGCACAACCTGTAAGCGGGTCCGGCGCAACTCGTTGGTACGCATGCGCACCATTTCATCAAGCACGTCTTTTTGTTCATAGACCAAGCGATGCGCCAATTGCGCATCGAGCATATTGCGTACCCGCGCCAGCAGCTCGTTGCGGTCGAACGGTTTGGTGATGAAATCGCGCGCGCCGGCGTTGAGTGCGCGCAGCAAAAAATCCTGGCCATGCTGGGCGGTGAGTATCACCACCGGCGGAAACAGCGGATCGCCAAGCGCCTTGAGTTGTTCCATCACGCCGAAGCCGTCCAGATGCGGCATATTGATGTCCAGCAAGATCAGGTCGGCGCGTTGCTGCCGGTAAATATCCAGCACCTGTCTCGGCTCCTGGACCAATACCAGATTGTTGTAGCCCTGAGCGGACAGCATTTTATCCAGCAATTTCAAGTTGACCGGCTCGTCATCCACAATCAGGATACGGGCCGCTTCTTTTTTGTATATCGTGTTTATTTCCATCTCTACATACCAAAAAAGAAGTAAGCGGCGGCGAATGCAACGGCTATCGCGACTATTTTGGCTTTATTAAACAAAGATTGTTCGCGCCAAAAAAACGATAAACTGGCTTTCTTGAACGCATAGGCGGCAAGCAGATTTTGTTTACAACGCCGGCAAAAAGACGGCATCGTCCGCACCAAAAGGTATAAACCGTAACCGATAAATGTCAGTATGATGTAAAAAACGATAACTTGGGTTTGATGAAGGTCGGTATGGAAGAGATGCTCGACGACATGATCGAGGTTCATCTCGATAAACTCAAACGAAAGATGGAGGATGTGGAGAAACAGTTCAAGCAGGAAATGGAGAAATCCGATCAAAAAGCCGAATACAACATCGGGCATAGCGATAATAATGGTGATAGCAGCCAAAATAGCGCCGTTGACCCAGTTTTGCAGCCCTCGCTTTTTATCCACATGCTTGACCAGCAATTTCCGGTCTTCTTCTTTCATATCGACAAAATGAGTACCGATGAAGCGCGGATGCGGACTATCGTTCGGGCTACCGTCGGCCTGAATATCTTTACAATAAACCACTTCGCTGTAGGTCACGATAACCGTCATGCTCGACGGCAACCGGATCTTGATGGCCAGAATATCGCCTTCTCTAAGCGCATCGTTGCAATTAAAAGCCATGCCGCCCGCGCTGATGTTCACGTTGCGGCTTTCATATTCGTTAAACGCCAAGTCCGGCGGATCCTGCTCCAGCTTGGGCAATAACGATGTCAAATCCTGCCGCACTTTTGCAATGTCTGTAGAAAATGAAGGCTCCCTATTATCGGCAATAAGGTTCGGATAGCTCGCCCAGGTTTGATCTATTTTTTTGTAAGAAAAATTAACCTCATCATAAATTCGAAAATAACCTCTTCGGTTTTTATTTTTCCTCATGCTGACCTTGTCCATAATCTACAACCTCTAAACTTTTTATTGCCGGGATTTGATTACATCTATCGCTCTTGTTTTAGCTTAACTACTCCAGCATCCATGCTTCGGGTTAGGCTATCGCTAACCCGATGATGCTTTATTCCGCTCGTTCCCAAGGTGGACAATAGTATCTAGCCTACCCATACCCTGGCGTTTCTGAACAGACGCATCCACGCGCCGTATTCTTCCCACTCATCCGGATACCATGAGTTTTGCAAGGTTCTAAAGCAGCGTTCGGGGTGCGGCATCATAATGGTGAAGCGCCCATCCGTCGTGGTCAGTCCGGTAATGCCGAACGGAGAACCATTGGGATTGGCCGGAAATTCCGTGGTTAACTCGCCGTAATTATCGACATAACATAAGGCTACCGCACCGGCTTCAAGTGCCAGCGCCGGATCTACGGCGAATTCCGCGCGCCCTTCGCCGTGGGCAATGGCGACCGGCATTCTGGAGCCTTCCATGCCGGCAAACAGGATGGACGGCGATTTTTGCACTTCCACCAAGGCCACCCGCGCTTCGAATTGTTCCGAAGTGTTGCGCATGAAACGCGGCCAATGTTCCGCGCCGGGGATAATATCTTTTAATCCGGACATCATCTGGCAACCGTTACAAACGCCCAAACCGAAGGTATCAGGGCGCTGGAAAAACGCAGCGAATTCGTCCCGGCAACGCGGATTGAACAGGATCGATTTGGCCCAGCCGCCGCCCGCACCCAGCACGTCGCCATAGGAAAAACCGCCGCAAGCGACCAAACCGGTGAAATCCGCCAAGCTCACCCGGCCGTGGATAATGTCGCTCATATGTACGTCGATGCTGGTAAACCCGGCGCGGTCGAAGGCCGCCGCCATTTCCACATGGCCGTTAACACCCTGCTCGCGCAATATTGCAACTTTGGGTTTTGGCGCGGCTTTAAACGGCGCGGTCACGTCGTCGTTGAGGTCAAAAGTCAACTCAACATTCAAGCCCGGATCTTTATCATCGGCGATGCGTTCGAACTGTTGCAGTGCGCAGTCCGGATTATCGCGCAAGGCCTGCATTTTATAGCTGAGTTCGGACCAGATGCTTTGCAGTTCGGATCGCGTCGCCGAATAAACAAGCTCTCCCGAATGGCGAATGCTCAGTTGCTTCGCATCGGCGGCGGCTTCATCGCTACAATCGTCAATGACTTTGCCGATGATATACGTGCAATCGATCAAGCCCGATTGCCTCAACAACGCCACGACTTCCTTGCAATCGCTCTGCCGTACTTGCAATACCGCGCCTAATTCTTCATTAAACAAAGCCGCCAACACATCATCGCCGAGGCTGTCTATTGTTAAAGCCACGCCCAGCCTGCTGGCGAACATCATTTCCGCGACCGTTGCCAGCAAGCCTCCGTCGGAACGGTCATGATAGCTCAGTAGCTTACCCAGGCCGTTCAGCGTTTGTATCGCATCGAAGAACGCTTTCAGCAACTCCGCTTGATCCAAGTCGGGGCAATCGTCGCCGAGCTGGTTGTAAACTTGTGCCAGCACCGAACCGCCCAAACGGTTTTTACCGGCACCCAAGTCAATCAAAATCAAGGCGCTGTCTTCATCGGGTACCCGGCGCAGCTGAGGAGTCAGGGTGAGACTAATATCGGCAACCGGCGCAAACGCGGTAATCACCAACGATAACGGCGCGGTCATGGTTTTTTCGCTTGGCGTTGCAGCACTTAAGGTGTCTATTTTGGGTGCTTCCGACGCCGTGTCTTGCGCCATCGCTTCGCTTCGTAGCGCTGTATCTGGCGATTCGGTTTCCAACACTGGAGTAAATGCGGCAAGAGTATCGGCAACAAGGGCAGTCATACTCTCGGAGGTTGGTTCGGCTGTATCGTCCGGTGCATCTAAGACTTCCGGCGCATCGACGGACTGATCGACCTCGCGCTCGACCGGTAACGCCGTATCTTCCGTTTCATCTTCCAGCGCAGGAGCACATGCGGCAATAGTGTCGGCGACAAGGGCAGTCGTGCCGTTGTGGTTTAATTCGGCAACATCGTCCGGTGCTTCCGGCGCATCGCCGGATTGATCGACATCGCGCTCGGCCGGTAGCGCCGTATCTTCCGCTTCGGTTTCCAGCGCAGGAGCACATGCGGCAAGGGTGTCGGCAACCATGGCAGCCATACCGTTGTGGCTTTGTTCGGCGACATCGTCTGTTACTGCCGATACTTCCTGCGCATCACTAGATTGATCGGCATCGTGCTCAGCCGGTAGCGCCGTATCTTCCGCTTCGTCTTCCTGCGCGGGAGCCAATGCGGCAAGAGTGTCGGCAACCATGCCGTTGTGGCTTTGTTCGGCCGCATCGTCTGTTACTGCCGATACTTCCTGCGCATCACTAGATTGATCGGCATCGTGCTCAGCCGATAGCGACGCTTCCTCCGCTTCGTCTTCCTGCGCGGGAGCCAATGTGGCAAGAGTGTCGGCAACCATGCCGTTGTGGCTTTGTTCGGTCGTATCGTCTGTTACTGCCGATACTTCCGGCGCATCACTAGATTGATCGGCATCGTGCTCAGCCGTTTCCATCGCTAGCTCCGTATCTGCCGATCGAATTTCCCTGGAAAGAGGAAACACCGCAGCGGCAGCTATGGCGTTGTAAATTCGTTCCGGGGCATCGTCTACTTTTAACGCATCCGGCGCATCGCCGGACGGTTCCACCGCTTCCGTTGGCGGCAGCGTATCGGTGAATTCAACCGCTACGGCAACAGAACAGAGCGCAAGATCGTCGGGAAGCGTTGCAGTTATAGTGTCGTTGCCAACTTGTTCTAGCGTATTGTCCGGATTTAATGCTTCCGCTGCATCGCTGGAGTGCTCAAACGCTTCGGTTCGTGAGGCCGTATCTGTCGAGTCAGTCTCCACGGCAGCAGAAAATGCCGCAATCGCAGTCATGCTCTCGTCCGCTTGTTCTTTAGTATCGTCTACTCTTAACCCTTCCGTCGTATCGCCAAGCTGTTCCGCCGATTCGGCTTCCATAGCGGAAAAACTGTCGGAAACCGTTGCCGCCATGACCTCGTCTTCCGCCCGCGCAACTGTCTCCTCCGGCGTAAAATTCTCGGAAACAGCCGCAGTGGCTATGCCTTTATCGTCTTGCCACACTGTCTTCATCGACAAGGAATCCTTGCCCACCGGTATCGCGATGCCCAGCGCCGGACACAATTCCATGCCCACCGCTTTAACCGTATCGAACAAGGCTGCATCTTCGCCCGGATAACCTGCGGCAGCCATCCAGTTAGCGGACAATTTGATTTTTTTCAATGAATCGATATTGGCTGCGGCAATATTGGTAATGGCTTCGCCTATCGCCATGCGGCCGGATGCCGGAGCGTTAATCACCGCAATCGGCGAACGTTCGCCCATCGCCATCGCTTCACCGGTCATGGCGTGAAAGCCGACCGCGGTGACCGCCACATCGGCGACCGGCACTTGCCAAGGCCCGACCATTTGATCGCGCGCGACCAATCCGGTGACCGAACGGTCGCCGATATGGATCAAAAAGCTTTTATCGGCCACCGCCGGGAATGACAACACCCGCTTGACCGCCTCACTCAGCGTGACGCCGCTCAAATCCAAGGCTTTGGTATTGGCTTTAACATGTTTTACATTCCGGTGCATTTTCGGCGGCTTGCCGAATAACACCGACATCGGAATATCGACCGGTTTGTCATTCAACAACTCGTCGTTCAGCACTAAATGCTCTTCCTCGGTCGCCTCGCCGATCACTGCAAACAGGCAATGTTCGCGTTCGCAAAAGGCGGTAAATAATTCCAGCGCTTCGGGTTTAATCGCAACCACATAACGTTCCTGCGCTTCATTGCACCAAATCTGCATAGGCGACATGCCGATATCGGCATTATGCACCTTGCGCAACTCAAAGCGGCCGCCCCGCTCGCAGTCATGGATAATCTCCGGCACCGCGTTGGACAAACCGCCCGCGCCGATATCATGGATCGATACAATCGGGGTATCGCTGCCCATCGAATTGCAATGATTGATGACTTCCTGGCAACGGCGTTCCATGTCCGGATTCTCGCGTTGCACCGAGGCAAAATCCAAAGCTTCCGAACCTGCGCCCGAAGCCTGCGAAGAAGCCGCGCCGCCGCCCAAGCCGATCAACATCGCCGGACCGCCCAAAATAATGATCAAAGAACCGGCCGGAATCGGCTGCTTTTTGACCAGCATCGGCCGGATATTGCCCAGCCCGCCCGCGATCATGATCGGTTTGTGATAGCCGCGAAATTCATTGGCCTTGCCCGGTACCGACTGCTCAATGCTACGGAAATAACCGGCCAGATTGGGCCGACCGAATTCATTATTAAACGCCGCGCCGCCGAGCGGACCTTCCAGCATGATGGTCAAGGCCGAAGCGATGCGCTCCGGCTTGCCGTTATCGGCTTCCCAAGGTTGCGGAAAACCGGGAATTTTTAAATGCGATACCGAGAATCCGGTTAACCCGGCTTTGGGCGAAGAACCGCGCCCGGTCGCGCCTTCGTCGCGA
>SXGU01047672.1_pt1 | contig 21904 bp, 20 predicted proteins | sample 3174531 | NCBI WGS metagenome assembly SXGU01 (sample SAMN11356863, study PRJNA531348) | freshwater metagenome | isolation source: freshwater sample F1-140 | place: China: Fuxian Lake, Yuxi | collected 2017-12-25 | reverse complement strand
GGTGGTGTCGAAGATGATCAAGTTGCCGGTGCCGCTTGTTACACTCATGTGCCGCTCCTTTTGGGCATGCGAAAAGTCCTTCCCACCGGGTGGGGCGGGTCAGGGGTACTGCCGAATTGGGGGGTTATTTTGTGCGCGCGGGGCGCAGCAGCAGCGCAGCCAGGAGCGCGAGGCTCGGGCTGGTGACGGTCGCAATGACGAGGGCGACGGCGGATGCCATATAACTACTATAGCCGCAATCGGCGGCTTGCGGCAACTGTCCCCGTCGATCCGCGCCGCTTCGGGCCGATCGTGGTCGGCGCGGCGATCGCCGCGGACTTGCGTTCGAAGTCTCTTCGGTTCCGGCACGGAACCGCGAACAACGGCCAGGCCCGACCGAGGTCGTATCGTCTTGATGCGTCATAGGAAATCCTGTCTGTTGCCGCCGACACAATTTTGACCACCCCTGCCGATTTCAGCTGACCGGGGTCAGTGGCTCACAGGCCGCAAAGACACTCGGGATTCGGAGCGCTTCGGGTGGTTAGAGATTTCTGGCACACCTGGTCAAATCTTCATCGGCGGCAACAGGTGAGGTAACTGTATGACCTTACCGATGCGCTCGGCCTCGGCCCCGGGCAGCGTGGCGAAGAACGGGCGCAGGCGGTCCGACGATATTTCGCGGTCTGGGCACACCGCCTTGATGTCGTCGTAGCGCGTCAGCACCCAGGACTTCAGGCGCGGGCTCCAGTGCACCGGATCATCCTCGCGCAGGCGGCGGAAAATCGGGAAGGGATCGCGCAGGAACTCGGGGGCATCCGGGCGGAATTCGATCTTGCCGAGATTCGAAGGTTCCCTGGCCATGGCGGCGGATCATGCATTCCCTGGCCTGTCTCAGGCCAGATGCATCTGCGCGCCTCGATCCCCCGGTGCCGCCCTGCGGAACAGTCGCCCTGCGCCGAGTACGATCCGTAGAATGGCTTTTTACCCAGGGAGATTCCGGATGTCGCGAGAGGCATGTGCGCAGGGAATGCGCAAGCTCGTCGAGTGGGCGGCAGCCACGCCCGTTTCCGCCTTGCCCCGCGAGACGCTGATCCGCGCGGCCCGAGTGGTGGCGGACGACCTGGCCGCCATTACCGGGGCCCGGGATGAGCCGGAGGTAAAGCAGTTCCACGACCGTGTCCTGGCCCGCGGCGGACGCGAAGAAGCCACTATCTTCCGTGGTGGCCGGGGGCGCGTCGAGCGCGTCTCGGCGGCCGTGGCCAACGCGGTGGCCGCCGACTGGCTGGAACTGGATGAGGGATTCCGTCCCGCCTCCTGTCATGCCGGCCTCTATGTGCTGCCGGCGCTGCTGGCGGAGGCGGAAGCGAAGAATCTATCCGCGGGCGAAATGCTGCGCGCGGTGGTGCTGGCCTATGAAATTGTCACGCGGGTGGCCATGACCTTCTCGCAGAAGACGGTCACGATGCAGTCGCACGGCCGCTTTGCCGCGGTGGGCGCCGCGGCCAGCGTCGCGCTCGCGCGCAACGCCGACGCGAAGCTGCTGTCGGCCGCGCTGGGCACGGCGGTGACGCTGATCGGACCTTCGCCGCGCACGCACCTTGCCGCGGGAATCCTGTCGCGCAACGTCTGGCCCGCTTCCGGCGCCTGGTCGGGCTCGATGGCGGTCGAGTGGGCCGAGTGCGGAATCGCCGGCGCGCCAGAGGCCTTCCACGACGTGTATGCCGGCGTTCTGGGCAACGCGGACAACGCCTCGGCGCTGACCGACGGGCTGGGCGAGCGCTGGAGCATCATGGAGGGCTACACCAAGATCTACGCCTGCTGCCAGCACCTGCACGCGGCCGTCGAGGCCACCGTGGCGATGCGCGACGCTGTGCTCAAGCAAGGCCGGCTGGACGAAGTGAAGGCTATCCGTGTGGAGACGCATCCGCTGGCCATCGCGCTGGTCAACGCCCGTCCCGGAAGCACGCTGGGGGCAAAGTTTTCGATGTCCCATGCGGTGGCCGCGGCGCTGGTCACGGGCACTGGCGGCGCCGAAGCCTTTGCCGCCAGCACGCTCGCCGATCCGGCGATCGACCGCCTGCGCTCGAAGCTTTCGGTGGCGCCCTATGGGCGCGACCTGCCGCCGCCCAACGACCGGCCTTCTCGCGTCATCATCGAGTTCAAGGGCGGGCGCAAGGTCGAGAACGAGTGCCTGAGCGCCATCGGTGGGCCGGATCGCCCGCTGCCCCCGGAGGTGGTCTTCGACAAGATCACCGCGCTTGCCGCGCCGGTCTACCCGAAGATGCGGCAGGTGATGGAGGAGTTGGCGAAGCTGCCCGCCGCGCGCCTGTCGCGCGGCTGGTCGGACACCGTGGCCGAGATGTGCGGGTAGCGGCGCGCAATGGACTTCGGTCTTAAAGGGCGCGTAGCGCTGGTCGCGGGCTCGACCAAGGGCATCGGGCGCGCAACCGCGGAGCTAATGGCCAGGGAGGGCGCCCAGGTCATCGTCAACGGGCGCGACGGCAAGGTCGCCGCGGCCGTCGCCGCGGAAATCGCGGCCGGCACCGGCGCGAAGGTGGTGGGCATCGGCGCGGACGTTTCCGGGGCGGCGGGGGTGGATGCGCTGATGGCGCAGGCGCGCGCGGCATTGGGCGGCGTGGACATCCTGGTCACCAACGCCGGCGGCCCGCGGCCGGGCGGATTCGACGACCTTTCGGACGCGGACTATCTCGAGGGCTTCAACCTCAACTTCCTCAGCACCGTGCGCATGATCCGCGCGGCCGTGCCGCACATGCGCGCGCGGCGCTGGGGGCGCATCGTCAACATCCAGTCCACGGCGATCAAGGAGCCGGTGCCGCTGGTGACGCTGACCAACAGCATCCGGCCGGGCGTCACCGGGCTGGCGAAGGACCTGGCCGGCCATCTGGGTGCGGACCAGATCACGGTGAACACCATCCTGTCGGGTCCCGTGATGACCGACCGGCTGCGCACGACCACGGCGGCGCGCGCCGCGAAGGCGGGCATTCCCTAGGAAAAGCAGTGGAAGAAGTACCTGGAACTCGTGCCGCTGGGTCGGTTCGGCAAGCCCGAGGACGTCGCTGCCATGATCGTGTTCCTCGCGAGCGAAGCCGCGGGCTGGATCACCGGGACGGTCATCCAGGTCGATGGCGGACGCATCCGCGGCGCGATCTGACGTCATGCGTTTATCCTGTTGTTTCAGCAATCGAATACATCCCATCTAGGAGCTCAGCCATGACAACCAGATCTTCGCTTTTCCTGCGGCTGGCCTTTGCGGCCACGTCCGCGCTCGTCGCCTGCGGGGCGGCCGCCCAGGCCTGGCCCACCAAGTCGGTACAGTTCGTCGTCGGCTTCGCCCCCGGCGGCGGCACTGACCTCGTCGGCCGCGCCATCGCCACGAAAATGGCCGAGTCGCTGGGCCAGCCGGTGGTCGTGGAAAACAAGCCTGGCGCCTCGGGAACCATTTCGGCCGAGCAGGTCGCCAAATCGCCCGCCGACGGCTACACGCTGCTGGTGACGGCCGCGGGCATCCTTGCCATTGCGCCCAATTTCAACAAGGTCGGCTACGACTCCTTCAAGGATTTCGAGCACATCGCGCTGTTCGTCACCAGCCCCTACGTGGTGGTGGTGAATCCCACCGTGCCGGCAAAGTCGCTGGCCGAGTTGAACGCCTTGGCCAAGGCAAAGCCGGGCGCCCTCAATTTCGGTTCTTCCGGCACGGGCGGCGCGCCGCACCTTTCCGGGGAGCTCTATAACCACCTGGCCGGCGTGAAACTGGTGCATGTTCCCTACAAGGGGCTGGCGCCGGCGCTGACGGATCTGCTGGGCGGCCAGATCCAGCTTTCCTTCGCCGACATCAACCTTGTGCTCAAGCACATCGAGGCAGGCAAGCTGCGCGCGCTGGCGATCACCGGCAGCAAGCGCTTCGCCGGAATGCCCGACGTGCCGACGGTCGTCGAGGCCGGCGTGCCGGGCTATCGCGCGGAGACGTGGTACGGCCTGTCCGCGCCCGCGGGCACGCCCCGGGCGGTCGTGCAGCGGCTCTACACCGAGGCGCGCAGGGCGGTGGATTCCCCGGACGTGCAGCAGCGTTTCCTGTCGCAAGGCCTGATTCCGTCCACACTGACCTCCGCCGAGTACGCCGCGCTGGTCGCCGAAGATCACGCCAAGTGGACCAAGCTGATCAAGGACAGCAACATCAAGCCGAACTAGCGCTTATGTCCACGCTGTCGGAGCAGTTCGCCACTTTCACCGCGGGACTGGGTTACGAAGACCTGCCTGCCCCGGTGGTCGAGCGCGTGAGACTGCATGCGATGGACCTGGTGGGCGTGTGCCTGCTCGGCGCGCCGATGCCTTTCGCCGGCATCCTGAAAGGCGTGGCCGCCGCCTCGGGCGGACCGGCGGAAAGCACGCTGCTGGGCAGCGGGGGGCTGAAACTGGGCGCCACCGCCGCCACGCTCTATAACGGCGGCCTCGCGCACGGCAACGAGTTCGACGACACCTATGGGCCCGGACGCTGGCATGGCAGCGCGCCCACGGTACCGCCCGCGCTGGCGGTGGCCGAGGCTTTGCATGCCGACGGCAAGGCGTTCCTGACGGCGCTGGCCGCAGGCCTCGAGACCGGCTGCCGCCTGACGCGCGCCGCGCCGACGCTGTTGTCCCGCGGTTTCCACTCGACCTGCACCGCCGGAGTTTTCGCCGGCGGGCTGGCGGTGGGCAAGTTGATGGGGCTGGATGCTGAGCGCCTTGCCAACACCATGGGGATCAGCGGCAGCTTCGCCTCCGGGACCATGGAGTTCCTGGGCGACCCGGAACCCTGGTCCAAGCGCATCCAGGTGGGCTACGCCGGACAGGGCGCCATCGTCGCGGCGCGCGCCGCGGCGGGCGGCTTCAAGGGGCCGCGCAGCATACTCGATGGGCGCAACGGCTATTTCCGCGCTTATGCCGGCGACGGGCATTTCGACCTGGCCGGAATGACGGACGGCCTGGGAAGCGACTGGCAGCTGCTGCGCCTGTATCCGAAGCGCTATCCCTGCGACCACATCGCGCAGGGCTACCTCGACTGCGCCATCGCGCTGGCGAAGGCGGGCGCCATGGCGCAGGACATAGAGAAGGTGGTGTGCATCGTCCATCCGCTCGCGGCCGCCATCATGTTCAAGCCGGACGAAACGCGCTACCGGCCCACCAACGGCTGGTCGGCGCGCTGGAGCATGCCGTACAACATGGCGGCGGCTTTCGCCGACGCCGCCCTGAGCATCGATTCCTATGGCGACGAGCGCGCCCGGGACCCCGCGGTCCGCGCGTTCATGGACCGCGTCGTGCCCGAGGAAGATGCGGCAATGGCGTTCCCCGGCGAGTACCCGGCCGCCGTGCGGCTGCACATGAAAGACGGCCGCGTACTGGAGAAGCGCGTACCTAAGGTCGCGGGCACGCCCGACAATCCGGTTTCGGCAACGGAGTACGAAGCCAAGTTTTTCGATAACGCGCGCCGCAGCCTAGGCGAGAAGCGGGCCGCGGAGGCGCTGCGCCTGTTCGCCGGCCTCGCGCAGGCGCGCGACATGGCCGACGTTGCCGTCGCCTGCGGTTAATGGCCCGGGAGCATCCTGAGATGAAAATCTGGTACCAGAGCCTCGTCGATGCCGGGCGCATGCCCTCGTACTTCGACGGCCTCGCCGCGCGCGCGCGCAAAGTCGCGCGGCCCGGGGTCGAAGTGCATTTCCAAGGCGTGCCGCAGGGCGCCTATGGCGGCCACACACCGGCCGACGCGGTGATCTATCCGTATTTTATGTCGCTCCACGTGCAGCACATCCTCGACAACGCGCTGCGCGCCGAAGCCGAGGGCTACGACGTGTTCGCCGTTGGCTCGGTGCAGGATCCCGGGCTGGAGGAGGCGCGCTCGGTCCTCGACATTCCGGTGGTGGGCTATGGCGAGGCGGCGATGCACTTCGCCTGCCTCCTCGGCAGCCGCTTCGTCGTGCTGGCCTTTCGCGACGGCTTTGACCAGATGCTGGACCTGCGCATCCAGCGCCTGGGCCTTGCCTCGCGCGCGCTGCCCACGATCCTGATGGACGCCACCTTCGACCAGGTGGGCGCGGCGCAAAAGGACCCCGCGCAGCTGGTCTCGCTGTTCCAGGACGTGGCGCGCCGGGCTATCGCCCTGGGCGCCGAAGCCATCATCCCCGGCCAGCTTTACCTCAGCGAAGCAGTGGCGCGAGCTGGCATGACGCGCGTGGATGACGTGCCGGTGGTGGATGCGCTCGCCGCCACGCTGAAAATGGCCGAATCCATGGCGGACCTGAAGCAGCTGGGCATTTCCGTCACACGGCGCGGCTACACCCACGCGCGCCCGCCGCGCGACCTCATTGACCATGTCCGCCGCAGCCATGGGCGGGCTTCCCTTCCCTCGGAGAAAAAAACATGATTCGCAAGAAAATCCTGCTGGCGGCGATCACCTGCCTGATTGCCGCCGCGCCCGCGCAAGCGGTGTATCCCGATCGCCCGTTGAGAATCGTCAACGGATTCGCACCCGGAGGCGGCTCGGACATCCTGCTGCGCGCCCTCATCCCGGCGATTTCGGAGAAGCTGGGCCAGCCGCTGGTGATCGACTACAAGGTCGGGGCCGGCGGCAACCTCGCCATCGACACCGTCGCCCGCGCGACGCCGGACGGCTATACGCTCCTGATGGGCTTCGCTGGCCTGACCACCGCTCCCTTCCTCAACGCCAAGCTGACGTTCGACCCGCTGAAGGACCTGGCGCCCATCAGCCTGGTGGGCGTCGTGCCCAACGTGCTGGCCGTGTATCCCGGGGTACCGGTGAATTCGGTGAAGGAACTGGTCGCCTACGCCAAGGCCAACCCGGGGAAGCTCAATTTCTCCTCGCCGGGCAACGGCACCACCCAGCACCTGATCGGCGAGATGTTCAAGTTGGCCGCCGGCGTGAACATGGTACATGTGCCCTACAAGGGCGGCGGCCAGGCCCAGGCCGACGTGGTGAGCGGGGTCGTGCAGCTCAACTTCAACGTCGTGCCCACCTCGCTGGCGATGATCCGCGGCGGCAAGCTGAAAGCTTTCGCCATCACCGGGCGCACGCGCAGCGAGGCGCTGCCCGAAGTGCCGACCATGATCGAGTCGGGCTTTCCGGGATTCTCGGCGGTCACCTGGAACGGCATCCTCGCGCCCGCCGGTACGCCGCGTGAGGCGATCCAGAAGGCGAATGAGGCCATCGTCGCGGCCATGCGCACGACGCAGATGAAGGAACAACTGGCCAAGCTGGGCCAGGAAGTCGCCTGGACCACGCCCGAGGAGTTCGCCGCCTTCCTGCGCGAGGAAACCGAGCGCTGGGGGCGCGTGATTCCCGCCGCCGGACTGAAGGCGCAGTAATCGGCTAGCCGGCCCGGAGCGCCGCGGCCGCGTGTTCGGCCGCGATCAGGCCGAAGCCGAGCGCGGTCAGCAGGCCATTCCCCGAGAGGTAACCCGAGGCGCCGTCGCCGGACACCCCGGCCGCGGTGCCGCCTCCGGCGTAGAGGTTCGGGATCACGCTGCCGTCGGTGCGCAGCACGCGCCCGTGCACATCCACCCGGAGTCCGCCCTGCGTGTGCGCCAGCGTGCCGGTGATCTGCGCGCCGTAGTAAGGCGGGGACAGCGGCTGGCCGAAGTTCTCGCGCCCGAGCGGATCGCGGCCCTTGCTGACGTTGGCCTGGTACTCGTCGAAGGTGGCGCGCACGCGCGCCGGGTCGAGCTTGAAGGCGGCGGCCAGTTCTTCCAGGGTATCGCCCTTTTTCAGCGCGCCGGCGTTCACCGAGTCGCGGAAATGTTCGTTGGGGAGCACGATGTCGTAGATGCGCTGGTCGAAGAACATGTAGCCGACGCCGCGCGGCTGGCGCAGCAGCACGCCGGCCAGTTCCGAGTAGCCCTGGTCCTCGCGATCGAAGCGCACGCCGTCGGCGTTCACCATCACGCCGCCCAGGATCGGCACCTCCGGCACGATGCGCGTGCCGTAGCCCGGAATGACGTAGCCGTGACCCTGGTGCCCGTGCATGTGCGCCACCGCGGCGCCCAACTCCAGGCCCCAGCGGATGCCGTCGCCCGTGTTGCCGCGGGTGCCGATGCATTCCACGTCGGCCAGTTCCGGGATGTACTGCCGGAGCATGTCGCGGTTCGCGCCAAAGCCGTCGCAGGCGAGGATCACTTTCTTCGCGCCGATCTTCTGGGTGCCGTCTTCGCCCACGCGCACGCCGATCACCGCGCCCGAGGCGTCGGTGATCAGGCCCGCGCCCGGCGTGCGGTCGGCAAAGGTGGCATTGGGAAAGCGCGTCAGTGCCTCGTGCAGGGCGCGCGTGATGCGCGCGCCGGACTTGCCCTTGGGGTTGTGCATCCGCAGGAAGGAATGGCCCACGCGCCCGGCATCCGTGTTGAGCGACAGTTGGAGCCCCACTTCATCCACCAGCGTGTCCACCACGTCCAGGGAGCGGCGGCACAGCGCGAGAACGATGTCTCGATCGGCCTGGCCATGGTTCTTGCGCAGGATGTCGTCGGTCATCTGCTCTGGCGTGCCCTCGATGCCGGCCGCCTTCTGGAAGCGGGTACCCCAGGCCGCGATGGAGCCGCTGGCGAGGTCGGTGTTGCAGCCGAAGCGGGAGTCCTTCTCCAGCAGGACCAGTTCCACGCCCAGCTTGGCGGCCACGAAGGCCGCCATCAGGCCGCAGCCGCCTGCGCCGACAATGACCAGTTCGGTTTCCATGTCCCAATCCATCGTCGGCGCTTCCTTTTTTCGTTGCGGTACCGTACGGTCCAACGATGGGCTTGTCAAAGCGCGTTTCGCGAAATCTTATTAGCGTTTCACCAGCTTGAAGCCGCCGGGGCGAGATCCGGCTGGAGTAGTCAGCTCGACCAGCGACGCATTGATCCCCGAGAGCTGGGGGTGGAGGCGCAGCGCGCGGCGAAAGGCGAGGAGCGCGGCTTCCTTCTCGTCCAAGCCGCGCAGGATCTCCCCCAGGCCGCAGAGCGCGCCGAAGTGGCGCGGCTCCAGCGCCAGCGTGCGGCCGATGGCGGCCACGCTCTCGTCTTCGCGCCCCTGCAGGTAGTGCAGCGTGGCGCGCATGTTCCAGGCCTCGGCCCAGTCCGGCCGCGAGCGCAGGATCAGCGCGAGACGGGTCTCGGCAATATCGAAGCGGCGTGCGGCGATGTCCCGGGCGGCGCGATCGAGGGCGGCCTCCGCATCCTCGTGGCCGTGGTACATCCATGCGTTTCAGATGGCCTCCTCGGGCTTCGCATCCTCTTTGCCGCACGGCCCGAGCTGCTCACACCGGTGCTGCGCCTTGTCCACCGCGTCATCGCGGGGTTTCTGCTCAAGCAGGCCGGCCTGAAACGCGCCGCAGCCGATACCGGCGCGGTCACCTTGATCCAGCGATTCGGCTCGGCGGCCAATTGAACATCCATCTGCACTGCCTGGTGCTCGATGGGGTCTATCGGCGCACCGGGTGCGAACCGGTCTTCCGGCAAGCGCGTGCGCCCACCCGCGAAGAGCTGCGGGGCCTGCTCGACAAGATCATCGTGCGGCTCCTGAGAAGGCTGACTCGACTTGGCTATCTCGTGGAAGAGGAGGGCATGACCTACCTGGCGGACAGGGATGCGGATAATCCGCTCACGCCCCTGCAGGCGGCCTCCTGCACCTATCGCATCGCGCTGGGGCCGCGTGCCGGACGCAAGGTGCTGAGCCTGCGCACCGTGCCTCGCCGGGGCGAGAAAGCCACGGCGGGCCTGTGCGCCGAATCGCACGGCTTCAGCCTGCATGCCGGGGTGCGCTGCGGGGAGGATCAGCGCAAGGAACTCGAACGCCTGTGCCGGACCATCACGCGTCCGGCGATCGCCAACGAGCGGCTCAAGCAAGATGGCGCGGGCAACGTCGTACTGCAACTGAAGAGCCCCTGGCGCGACGGCACCACGCACATCGTGATGACGCCGCAGGAGTTCATGCACCGCCTGGCGGCGCTGGTGCCGCGCTCGCCGGCGCGGCGGCCGGAGCTTTTTCAGGCGGCCTGATCCCCGAAGGCAGGAACGGCTCTGCAACGGCGCTGAGGGTCGCGCACGGCCCACGCTTGCGCGCCTGGGGTCAGCGTGCCTCGAAGCCTCGCAATTCGGGTCGATTCAGGGGGTGAATCGTCATCGAGAGCGGGGATTCTCACCAAACACCACGCGATTAGCCGCTTCTCGGCCTGGTGATACCGTCGCTCTCGAGAAGAAATGGTGGGTTGAATTTCATAGGATCTATACTCCGCGCGCGGCCTTCACCTCCGCCGCGATCTCCTCTTTGGTCAATGGCGGCACATTGGCGGCGCGCATGCGCTGCATCGCGTCGAGCAGCCGCTTCCCGGCTTCGCGCCTGACCGCTTCCTCGATCAGCCGCGTGATCGCCTCGGGCGCCAGCAAGCCCGCCGCCCTGGCCTCGTTAGCGACGTTGTCGGGAAGCGAAAAGCTAATGTCGAAAGTGGTCATGGCGCGCGTCCCCTTCGAAACATGAGGCGATGATAGTCAGTCAACCCGGTTTCGACAGTGAAACCTGCTCTCCGCAATCAACACCGGCGAGGCGCCTTTTTGCGAAACATCGCTGCCCTACCCAGAACGCCCCCCGGTAGACTGCAGTTCAGCCATGGACAAAACCGGCACCAGCATCGGCGTCGACATCGGGGGCACCTTCACCGACGTGGTCGCGACCAGTGAGGATGGTTCGCTTCGGATCGCCAAGGTGCCCTCCTCCCGCGCCGACCCCAGCGCCCCGGTGCGCACTGTCCTGGGGCAACTCCTCCCCGACTGGAATATTGCGGCTGCCAGCGTCGAGCGCTTCGTCCACGGCACCACGGTCGCGACCAACGCGGTGCTCGAGCGCAAGGGCGCCCGCCTCGGCCTGCTGACAACCGCCGGCTTCGAGGACGTGATCGAAGTTGGGCGGCAGAACCGGCGCCAGATCTACCAATTGCTGCTCAAGCCCGAGACCCCGGTGTTCCTCGCCCCCGGCGCGCGCCGCCGCGGTGTGCTCGAGGCCATCGGCCCGGCCGGCGAGGTCCTGACCCCGCTGGACATGGCCTCGCTCGAGGCGGCGGTAGACGAGCTGGTCGCCGAGGGCGTCGAGGCCATCGCGGTCTGTTTCCTGTTTTCCTTCATCAACCCCTCGCACGAGCGCGCCGCGGCGGCCTTCATCCGCGAGCGCCATCCGGGGTTGGTGGTTTCGATGTCCGCGGACGTGGACCCGGCCTTCCGGGAATACGAGCGCACCGTGGTCACCGCGTTCGACGCCTACGTCAAGGCGGGCCTGGACCGGTACCTGGGCGAAATGGAGAAGGACCTGGGGAAGGCCGGCGTGCCGGCACGGCTGCAGATCATGCAGTCGCGCGGCGGCGTCTGTTCGGCGCGCATCGCGCGCCAGCGCCCGATCCGCCTGTTCCTGTCGGGGCCTGCCGCCGGCGTGGTCGGGGCGCTGGAGGCCGGTCGCTCGGTGGGCCACGAGAACCTGATCACGGTGGATATCGGCGGCACCAGTTCAGACATCGCACTCATCGCCAAGGGCAAGCCGGTGATCCGCCCGGAAGGGCTGCTGGACGGCTTCCGCATCCGGGTGCCGATGGTGGACGTCAATTCCATCGGCGCCGGCGGCGGCAGCATCGCCTGGATCGACCAGGGCGGTGGCCTGCGCGTCGGACCGCAGTCGGCCGGCGCGGAGCCCGGCCCCGCCTGCTACAGCCGCGGCGGTACCGAGGCCACGGTCACCGACGCGTCCATCGTGCTGGGCTACCTCGACCCGGCCTACTTCGCCGGCGGCACCCTGAAGCTGAATCCGGACCTCGCGGCACGCGCCGTCGAGGAAAAGGTCGCGAAGCCGCTTGGCCTGTCGCTCCAGGACGCCGCGCTCGGCATCCACCGCGTCGTGAACGTGCAGATGGCCGAGGGCATCCGCCTGGTGTCCATCAGCCGCGGCGTGGATCCGCGCTCGTTTTCTTTGATGCCGTTCGGCGGCGCAGGCGCATTGCACGCCACCGCGCTCGCCGCGGAGCTGGGCATCGGCAGCATCGTCGTGCCGCGCTATCCCGGCGTGCTGTGCGCCTCCGGCCTGCTCTCGGCACTGACCGAGCACGAGGCTTCGGCCGGCTTCATGGCGAAATTCGCCGAGGCCGATGTGCGCGAAATCCAGCGCATCTGCGCGCAGCTCGTTGCCGCTTGCGCGGCTCGCATGCGCGAGGAAGGCGTCGCGCCGCAGGCCGTGGAAACCAGCTATTACGCCGATGTCTGCTACGTCGGCCAGGCGCACCACATCGATGTGCCCATGGACATCACCGACCCCGCCGCCCTGGTTGGCGCGTTGTTCGACGAGTTCTGTCAGCGCTACGACCAGGTGTACGGCCACCACACGCGCTCGCCTGCCCGGTTCGTCAACCTGAGAGTGGTGCAACGCGCCGCGAACCTCGCCCCTGCGCCGGCGTCCGCTCATGGCGCGGGCGCCGAGGCGGAAAAAGGCAGCCGCCGCGTGCTGCTCGCCGGAGGGCAGGATTACGTCAACGCGCGAATAGTGGATCGCGACGGCCTTTCCCCGGGCGACACGGTGGCCGGACCAGCGATCATCGAGCAAAGCGACACCACCACGCTGGTGGACCCGGGCTGGACTGCGCGAGTCGCGGACAACGGGGTTCTCCTCATGACGAGGGACGCATGAACAAGCCGCGCGACGCCGCCCTGCAGACGGTCGACCCGATCACGCTCGAGGTGGTGCGCAACAAGCTCGAGGGCATAGCCAACGAGATGCAGATGACGCTGCTGCAAAGCGCGTTCTCGCCCATCGTCAAGGAAGGCATGGACTGCTCGGCGGCGCTGTTCACCGCCGACGGCCAGACCATCGCGCAGGCGACCGCGATCCCGATCCACCTCGCGACCATGATCCCGGCGCTGCACGCCGTGATCGCGAAGTACCCGGTCGCCGGCATGGCCGAGGGCGACGTCTACATCCTGAACGACCCGTACTGCGGCGGCACGCACCTGCCCGACATCACCCTGTTCATCCCGGTATACTCGCAGAATCGCGTCGTCGCCTTCAGCGTCGCCACGGTGCACCATCAGGACGTGGGCGGGATGGCGCCCGGCTCGATCCCGACCAACGCCACCGAGATCTACCAGGAAGGCCTGCGCATCCCGCCGCTGAAGTACATCGAGGCGGGCGAGGTCAACGAAACCCTGGAGCAGATGCTCCGCTACAACATCCGGCTCTCGGACACGTTCATGGGCGACCTCAACGCGCAGCTCTCGGCGTGCAAGGTCGGCGCGCGCCGCCTGGGCGAGTTGTGCGCCACGCACGGCGCGGCGCTGATCACGCGTATCTTCGAGCTGCTGCTGGACCGTTCCGAGGCGATGACGCGCGCCGCCCTGCGCCGGCTGCCGGAGGGCACCTACCGCTACGTGGACTTCCTCGACAACGACGGCGTCGACCTCGAGCGCCGCGTGCGCATCGAGGTCGCCGCGACGGTGAAAGACGGAACGATCCATTTCGACTTCACCGGCACCGACAGCCAGCTGCGCGGGCCGCTCAATTGCGTGCCCTCGGGCGCCTATGCGGCGGCCTACTACGCGGTGCGCGCGCTGACCGACGCCCAGATCCCCACCAACGGCGGCTGCTTCCGCCCGGTCACCCTGCACCTGCCGGAAGGGTCCCTCGTCAATCCGAAGGCGCCTGCGGCGGTCAATGCGCGCACCGCGACCATCAAGCGCATCTGCGGCGCCATGGTGAGCGCCTTCGCCGAGGCGGTGCCCGACCGGGTGCCCGCCGCCTCCGCCGGCCTTTCGGTGATGCTGGCCTTCGGCGGCCGTCGCGCGGACGGCAAGCCGTTCATCCTGAGCGAACTGGTCTGCGGCGGCACCGGGGCGAGCAGCGTTGCCGACGGCGTCGACTGCCTGCAGACCGACGGCTCCAACAGCATGAACCAGCCCATCGAGGCGCTGTGCCTCGACGCGCCGATCCGCATCCGGCGCTTTGCGCTGCGGCCCGATTCCGGCGGCGCCGGGCGCCAGCGCGGTGGCTTGGGCGTGGTGCGCGAGTACGAGTTCCTCGCCGACGACATCCGCTTCACCTTCCGCGGCGAGCGCCACTTCACCGCCGCACGCGGTTCCGCAGGCGGCGGAGACGGCGCGATGTCGAAGGCGACCATCTATCGCGCCGACGGTCGCGTCGAGAAAATATCCAAATGCGTCACCACCGTGTCGCGCGGCGACCGCGTGGTGCTGGAAACCGCGGGCGGCGCGGGCTACGGTGACCCGAAACAGCGCCCCCGCGACACGCTTGCCGCCGATGTCGCCAACCGAAAAGTCAGCTCCGACTCATCCAGAAAGGTCTACTCATGAAAAAGCCCGTTCTAGCGCTGCTCGCCTTCCTGTTCTCGGGCGCCGTCCTAGCCCAAGCCTACCCGTCGAAACCGATCCGGATCATCATCCCATTCGGCGCCGGCTCCGCGACCGACGCGGTCATGCGAGTGCTCGCGCCGGCGGTTTCCGCCACCCTGGGCCAGCAGGTGGTGATCGATCCCAAGCCCGGGGCCGACGGTGCCATCTCGGCCTCCGAAGTGGCGCGCTCAGCCCCCGACGGCTACACGCTGGGCGTGGGCAGCGGCGGCCCGCTCGCGGCGGTGCCGGCGTTGCGCAAGAACCCGCCCTATGACGTCGTGAAGGACTTCACACCGATCACCGACATCGGCCGCTACACGGTGTTCCTCTTCATCAATGCGAGCCTGCCGGCGACGAACTTCCAGGAGTTCGTCGCCCATGTGAAGGCGAACCCCGGCAAGATCGCCTATGGCACCGGGAACCCCAGCGGCATCGTGGCCTGGGCGCAGTTGAACTCCCTGCTGGGCCTGGACATGCTGCACGTGCCATACAAAACCGCGCCGCTGGTGATGCCGGACCTGCTCGCCAACCGCGTCCAGGCGCTGATGGATCCGCCGGCAGTCGCGATTTCGCACGTGAGGGATGGCAAGCTGCGCGCGCTGGCGACCACGCTCAACCGCCGCTCGCCGCTGCTGCCCGACGTGCCCACCATCCACGAGGCCGGCGTGCCGCAGTACACCATCTCCAACTGGATGGGCCTCGTCGGACCGGCGAAGCTGCCGCGCGAGATCGTGGACCGCGTCAACCGCGAGTTCGGCGCCGCGCTGCGCAGGCCCGAGGTGATCGAGGGATTGCAGAAGCAGGCCTTCATGCCCAACCCCTCGACGCCGGAGCAGTTCGCCGCCTTCATCCATGAGCAGGTGCAGTCCTACGGCAGCCTGCTGCGGGCGGCGGGCGTCAAGCCGGATTAGGAAACCGGAGCGCGCGTGTTCATCGACTACGGCAGCAAGCCGCCCACGGCGGCTTTCAACCCGGCGCAGACGCAGCACCTGCAGAACTACCGGCGCGTCTACGCGAAGAGCGAGTCTCGCGTCGAGAAGCCGCAGGACGAGAAGACGGCGCTGGCGAAGTACCTGAAGACCTACGAGAAGCTCGGCGCGAAGCACGTGGTGGTGAAGGCGCGCGACAACGAGACCACGTTCGGCCTGAAGGTCCGCAACGAAGACGCCGCGGCGTTCTGCAAGAAGCACGGCCCGCGCTTCATCGGCTTCGCCGGCGTCGACCCGCACAAGGGCATGGCCGCGGTGCGGGAACTGGAGACCGCCGTGCGCGAGCTGGGCCTGCGCGGCCTCAACCTGCAGTGCTTCGAGTTGAAGCTCGCCATCAACGACAAGCGCATGTACCCGCTCTACGCCAAGTGCGTGGAACTGGACATCCCGGTCAACATCCACTGCGGCATCAACTTCTCCACCGCCTCGCAGATGGACTACGGCCGCCCGGCCTACCTGGACGAAGTGATGCTCCATTTTCCCGAGCTGCGGGTCTGCGCCTCGCCCCCTGGCTGGCCCTGGATCGAGGAGCTGATCGGCGTCGCCTGGCGCCACGCCAACGTGCATATCGGCATCGTCGCGGTCCGGCCGAAGCTGCTCACGCTGGAGGATGCCGGCTACCGTCCGCTGCTCGCCTACGGCTCGAAGATCCTGCAGGACCGCATACTCACCGGCACCGCGTTCCCGATGCAGCCGGTCGAGCAGGCTTACGCCGAATTCGAAGCCCTGCCGCTGCCCGACGCGGTGAAGAGGAAGTGGCTTTACGACAATTCGGCGCGCTTCCTCGGCTTGAAGTGATGCAGAAGCCGATCCAGCCGCACTGGCGCCTGCCGCGCTACAGCGCCGACCCGGCCGTGCGCCGGGGGCAACTGGAAGCCGAGCCCCTGCCCACCTCGAATGCCGTGCTGCTGGATGAGGCCGCGGCGGAAGTACCCGATCGCCTCGCCTGGCGCTTCATCGACAGGGGCGAGACCGCGACCTATCGCGAGGTGCAGGCAAGCGTGAACCGCATCGCCTCTGCGCTGCACGGCTTGGGCGTGCGCAAGGGCACCCACATGGCGGTGATGGTGCCCAACCTGCCGCAGTTTCCCCTCACTTGGCTTGCCTTAGGACGGCTGGGCGCGGTGATGGTGCCGGTGAACGTGTCCTACACCGGCCGGGAACTGGACTACATCGTCAACGACGGCCAGGCGGAATACCTCGTCATCTACGAGGAGTTCCTGCCAACCCTGGACGCGATGCTCAAGCGCCCAGCGGCGCTCGCCGATGCGCGCGTGATCGTGGTCGGCCGTCCGCGCCCCGGGCAGCAGGACTGGCAGGCGCTGCACGACAGTGGCGACCCTGCGTTCAAGGCGCCCGAACCGGTCGCCCTGGACGACCTGCTCAACATCCAGTACACCTCCGGCACCGCCGGATTCCCGAGAGGCGTGCTGCAGGCACAGCGCTACTGGATCACCCAGAGCAGGATCAACGCTTTCCGCGACGGCCTCGCCTACGAGCGCATCCTGATCTCGACGCCGTTCTACTACATGGACCCGCAGTGGTTGCTGCTCATGACCTTCCACCAGCGGGCCACCGCCTTCATCGCGGCAAAGCAGAGCACTACCCGCTACACCGAGTGGCTGCGGACCTGGAAGATCCAGTTCTCGCTCATGCCGGCCGAAGTGATGTTCAAGAATCCGCCCTCACCCTATGACGGCGACGACGAAATCCGGCGCGTGAACGTCTACGGCCTGAGGAAGGAGATCCACGCCGCAGTGGAGCAACGCTTCAACGTCAATGCCCGCGAGGCATTCGGCATGACCGAACTGGGCTCGGCCACCTACATGCCTCTTGAAGTCGAGGACATGACCGGCTCGGGCTCCTGCGGCATGGCCGGACCATTCCGCGAATGCAAGGTGGTGGATCCCGAAGGCAGGGAAGTGCCGCGCGGAGAGATCGGCGAACTGGTGGTGCGCGGCAGCGGGATCCTGCGCGGCTACTTCAACAAGCCGGAAGCCACGAAAGAGGCCTTCCACGGCGACTGGTTCCGCACCGGCGACCTGTTCCACCAGGACGAGCGCGGCTACTTCTACATCGTCGGCCGCGTCAAGGAGATGATCCGGCGCAGCTCGGAGAACATCCCGGCGCGGGAGGTGGAAGCGGTGCTCAAGGACATGCCGCAGATCGTCGAGGCGGCGGTGATCGGCGTGCCGGACGACCTGCGCAAGGAGGAGGTCAAGGCCTGCGTCATCCTCCAGCCGGGCTTGACGAAGACCGATGTGCCGCCCGAAGCCATCATCGCCCACGCGCGCAGGTTCCTCGCGCCCTTCAAGGTGCCGCGCTATATCGAGTACCGCAGCGAATTCCCACGCACGCCCTCAAACAAGATCCGAAAGCCGGCACTGATCCAGGAGAAGCCGGACCAGCGCACCGATAGCTGGGACCGGGTGGATGGCGTCTGGCGCTGATCGCAAGGCGCTTCGCAAGCTTCAGCCAGGCCTGCCCACCGCCTGGTACCGCGACCCGGCGCACCACGACCGGGAGCTGGAGGCCTTCTGGTACAGCGGCTGGATCGCCGCCATACGGGAAGAGGAAATCGCCGCGGCCGGCGACTGGCGCGTGGTCCGCATCGGCACACAGTCCATCGTCCTCGCCCGCGGCGAGGATGGCGCGCTGCGAGCCTTCCACAACACCTGCCGCCACCGCGGCTCGATCCTGTGCACGAAGGAAAGCGGCCGGTTCGCACGCGACCGCATCGTCTGCCCCTACCACTCGTGGACCTACGACCTAAAGGGCACCCTCATCGCCACGCCGCGGCGCATGGAAACGCCGGATTTCGACAAGGCGGACTTTCCCCTGCACAAGGTCGCCATCGATTCCTGGGGCGGGTTCGTGTTTGTCCGGCTCGAAGGCAAGCGCAAGCTCGACCTCGGCGGCATGCCGGACCGATTCCGCAACTACGGGTTCGAGAACCTGCGCATCGGCAGGCGCATCGTCGCCGAGGTGAAGGCCAACTGGAAACTGCTGGCGGAGAATTTCTCCGAGTGCTTCCACTGCCCGCCGGTGCACCCGGAACTGTGCCGGGTGGTCACCGCCTACCGCGAGGCCGGCGCGTGGGGCCTGCGCGGCGCGGAAACCATCCCGGAGTACAAGCCCGGCGCGAGAACGCTGACGCTGGACGGCAGCGCGCGCATACCGCCGTTCAAGGGCCTGGGCGCGAAGGACCGCGAGACGCTTTACGTGCCCTCGATGCTGCCGCCCAACCTGTTCCTCAACGTGCAGCCGGACTACGTCAACTCGCACATGATGTTCCCCACCGGCCCCGAGCGCGTGCGCATCGTGTACGACTGGCTGTTCGAGCCGGCGCACATGCCGCGGGGCAAGGACCTGGACCACTACACCGCGCTGTGGGAGCGCACCAATGCGCAGGATGCGCGCAACTGCGAATGGCAGCAGCAGGGTCTGCAGTCGCGCGCGTTTCTCCATGGCGTGTACATGCCGCAGGAGTTCGACTGCCATCGCTTCGCACGGTGGATCCGGAAAGGGCTGCGACGCGCGCCGGCAGATTAACCGAGCCGAGGCGCGGCAGCGCTACTGCGGCGGCGCTCAGATGCGGAACAAGCGCGCCGCGTTCTCCCCGAACAGCTTTTTCTTGAAGCCCTCGCCCAGGTCCGGCTGCGCGTTGAGCAGCTTCACCGAGTCCGGGCACTGGCAGTCCCAGTGCGAGTAGTCGGACGCGTACATCAGCCGCTCCTCGCCGATGGTCTTGGCGACGTAGGCGATGGTGGATTCATCCGGCTCGACGCTGAAGTGCACGTTCTCGCTGCGGATCCAGTCACCCGGATCGCGCGTCTGCCACGGCATCATGTGCGGCAGCAGCTCGTGATGCTCGTGCAGGCGGTCGACCACCCATGGCACCCAGCCCACGCCGGCTTCCATGAACGACACCTTCAGCCTCGGAAACCGCTCCAGCACGCCGCCGGCGGCGAACGAGCCAACCGAGATCATGGCATCGAGCGCGTAGAAGGCGTGCTTGAACACGTAGCGGTCGAAACGGTCCACCCCGACCGAGTTGTTGGAAACGATATGCACGCAGACCGGGATGCCCAGCCCCTCGGCCTCCTGCCAGATCGGGTCGAACTGCGGCTCGTGCAGCAGATGGCCGCCGAAGTTGGTCAGGGCGACGACGCCGACCATGCCCTTGCGCTCGACCGCGCGGCGCATCTCCTTGCGCGCGGCCTGCGGATCCTGCCAGGGCACGATGGCGATGCCCTTGAGGCGCTCGGGATACGGCGCGCAGTACTCGGCGAGCCAGTCGTTGTAGGCCGTGCAGACGGCAGCGGCGAGTTCCGGATTCTCCATCGATGCCAGCGCACCCAGGCCGATGAAGGTGCCGAACAGCACTGCGGTGTCGATGCCTTCGAGGTCCATGTCCGGGATGCGCTTGTGCGGGTCCTGCATGCCTTCGCGGTCCCAGCCCCAGATATGCGGCGCCTTCTTCGGCACCGGCCACATGCCGAGCGCGCCATAGAAGTCCCGGCGCGTCGGCCAGAGCTTGCCCTCGACCACCATGTGCTTACGACCGTCAGGGTAGTCCACCCAGCAAGGCGCGTCCGCGCGAAAGCGCTCCGGCACGCGCTCGGCCCAGTTGACGTGCTTTTCGTCGATATGGCCATCGGCGTCGATGACCCGGTAGGGAAGTCGCATGGCTGTCTCCTTGTCGCTGTCCGGTTTGCCTGCCGTCATTCGTAGCCGAGAAACTGCGCGAAATCACGCACCGGTTCGCGCGTCGTGACCAGTTGATTGACGACATTGTCGCTCGCATAGCCGAGCGCCATGCCGCAGACGATCTGCTCGGAGTCGGGAACCGCCAGTTCGCGGCGCAGTACCCGATGCGCGTTCGCGATCGCCGCCTGGGCGCAGGTGTCCAGCCCCTTTGCGCGGGCGGAGATCATGATGCCCTGCAGGAACATGCCGTAGTCGAGCCAGCTGCCGATCTCCATGTCGGCATCCAGCGTGAAGACCAGGGCGACTGGCGCATCGAAGAACCGGTAGTTGCGCCGGTACTGCGCGTCCATGCCGGCCTTGTCGTCGCGGGTGATGCCGAGCAGGCCGTAAAGGTCCCAGCCGAGCTTGCGGCGCCGCGCCAGGTAGGGGTCACGCCACTTCACGGGATAGTAGTTGTACGGCCGCTTGAAGCTGTCGGGCCCCTCAAGCGCATACGCTTCCAGCATCGCCGCGCTGATGCGGTCGCGCACCGCGCCGGCGAGCACGCGCACTTTCCAGGGCTGGATGTTGGTGCCCGAGGGCGCCCGGCTGGCGAGCGCGAGGATCTCCTCGACCAGCGCGCGCGGCACGGCATCGGGCTTGAATGCCCGCACGCTGCGCCTGGACAGGAGCGCCTCCTCCGCGGTCGCGGCGGGCACCCCAGGGGCGAACGGCAGTGCTCCGGCAGCGGGATCGATCAAGGCTCTGCTCCGAATTATCCTGATCCGGCGCCGAGCCGAAGGCTGTCGCAACCGGACCGCTTTTACTCTACAGTATCATCCGTATCAGGAGGAACCTCGGACATGAAACTGACCAGCGAGACCTTCAGCAATGGCGACTATCTTGGCGCCGATCACGTACTGTCCGAAGCCTACGGCTTCGGCTGCAAGGGGGGCAACCGGTCGCCGCAGCTGTCCTGGAGCGATGTGCCCGCGGGCACCAAGAGCTTCGCGCTCACCTGCTTCGACCCCGATGCCCCGACCGGCAGCGGATTCTGGCATTGGGTGGTGGTCAACGTTCCCCCGACGGTGACCTCGCTGCCGCTGGGAGCAGGAGACCCGGCGGCGGGCAAGCTGCCTGCCGGCGCGCTCGAGGTACGCACCGATTTCGGCAAGCCGGGCTACGGCGGCCCGTGCGCGCCCGAGGGCAGGGTTCACCGCTATGTTTTCACCGTTAACGCCGTGGGCATCGACAAGCTGCCGGTGACCGCGGACACTTCGGCCGCGATCGTCGGCTTCTACCTGAACTTCAATACCCTGGCCAAAGCGAGCCTGACCGGGCTGTTCCGCCGCTGATTGCGAAAGGCGCCTTGACACGCGGGGCGGGCGCGGTCCACCATTTGTCCGGACAATAGTACGACTTGGTGCCCGGGGGCGCTTTGCCACCGGCGCCGTTCCAGGGCGGGGGCACCGAGCGCATGCGTACCGGAGCGGGACAGATCGATTCGACTCGGACATCCCCGCTGCGATCCGGCGCCCCGCGCTACGCGCTGCTGGCCGAGTCCATCGTCAACGACATCCGTACCGGCCGCTATGCGATCGGTTCGATGCTGCCCACCGAGGCGGACCTGTGCGAGGCGTTCGGCGTGTCGCGGCACACTGTGCGCGAGGCCCTGAGGAGGCTGGGCGACATGGGCCTGGTGTCGCGGCACCAGGGCATCGGGACACGCGTCAAGGCGCGCCAGGACAGCACGCGCTTCGTGCAGTCCATCGGCAACCTTTCGGACCTGTTCGGCTTCATCGACAACACCCGCCTCGCGGTCGTCTCGCGGC
>SXGU01383350.1_pt1 | contig 21912 bp, 21 predicted proteins | sample 3174531 | NCBI WGS metagenome assembly SXGU01 (sample SAMN11356863, study PRJNA531348) | freshwater metagenome | isolation source: freshwater sample F1-140 | place: China: Fuxian Lake, Yuxi | collected 2017-12-25 | reverse complement strand
GTGCGCAACTACCTCGAGACGCTCGTTGCTGCCGGCCGCTGGAACAAGAGCCCGCCGGGCCCAACGCTGCCAGCGGATGTCATCGACGCAACCCTGCAGCGCTACCGCGACGCCTTCGAGCGCCTGACCGGCGAGCCGATCATCCTCTGATGCGTGGTCCTGCGCGCGTGCCAGCGCCCGGCCGTCGGCGATGGGTCGCCGGCCCGTGAATCTGCTGGTGATTGGCGGCACGCGCGGCTGCGGGCGGGAGGTCGTGCTGCAGGGCAGCCGACGCGGCCACCTGGTCACGTTGCTCGCACGGCGCGTGAGTTCGGCGCCCGCAGCGCCCAGGCTGACGCTCGTTGAAGGCGATGCGCGGGATGCGTCTGCAGTCGTGCAGGCAATGCACGGGCAGGACGCGGTGATCGTGTGCATCGGCACACCGGTGACGCGGCGCCCGGTGCAGCTGTTCAGCGAGGCGATCGCCGTAATCCTGGATGCGATGGCCGGGGCCGGTGTGCAGCGGCTGCTCTACGTCACGGGCCTCGGTGCGGGGGACAGCCGTGGCCGCGGCGGCCTCATCTACGACCAGCTGCTGTACCCGCTCTTCCTGCGGTCCATCTATGCCGACAAGGATCGCAGCGAGGCGCTGGTGATGGCCTCGACTGCGCGCTGGACGATCTGCCGTCCCGGCCTGATGACCAACGGCCCGATGCTGGCGCGCTACCGCATCCTGACGCGGCTCGGGCTGATGCAGCACTTCCGCGCTGGCACCATCGCGCGCGCCGATGTCGCGCACTTCCTGCTCGAGGAAGCCGAGCGCGACGAATTCGTGCACGCCACGGCACTGGTCTGCTACTGACCGACGGGCCGCCCTTGCGCTGGGCTGCGCCGGCGCGGCACGAACGCGGTCGTGGCATGCTTCGCGCCCCGTCCACCCCCGGAGCGCTGCCGATGAGTGCCGCCACGAATCCGCCGAGCCTGTTCGATCCCGAGGTCGTGCAGAACCCCTTTCCGTTCTACCAGTGGGCGCTGGCGAACGCGGCGGTGTACGAGGTGCCCGGCGCGGGCATCCGCGTGGTCATGAGCTACGACCTGTGCGTGGATGCGCTTGGCCGGCCTGAGGACTTCTCGAACAACTTCGCCGCCGCCATGGGCGCCGCGCGTGCAGGTGGCGACCCGGAGCTGGAAGCGATTGCGAGCCAGGGCTGGCCGCAGGTGAACACCATGCTCACGGCCGACCCGCCGGTGCACACCCGCTACCGCAGGTTGGTGAACCTCGCCTTCGCGAAACCGCGCGTCGATGCGCTGGAAGCAGGCATCCAGCGCAAGGTGAACCAGCTGATCGACGCGTTCATCGACAGCGGCAGCTGCGACTTCGTCGCCGACTACGCGGTGCCGCTGCCCGTGCAGGTGATCTGCGAGCAGCTCGGCTTCTCGGCGGAGGAGCGCGGCAACGTCAAGCGCTGGTCGGATGCCTTCGCCGACCAGCTCGGGCGCATGAGCACGCGCGAGCGCGAGCTCGAGTGCGCGCGCGAGATCGTGGAGTTCCAGCGCGCGGTGAAGGCGAAGATCGACGTGCGCCGGGCATCGCCCACGGACGACCTGCTGTCGCATGTGGTGAACGCACGCCTCGATGGCGAGACGCCGCTCGATGACGCGGAGATCCTGTCGGTGGTGCAGCAGTTGATGGTGGCCGGCAACGAGACGACCACCCATGCGCTCGCCGGCGGCATCGTGCACCTCGCGCGCAATCCCGAGCAGCAGGCCAAGGCGCGTGCAAACCCGAAGCTCGTGACGAACATGGTCGAGGAGGTGCTGCGCCTGGACACGCCGACGGCCGCGATGTGGCGAGTGGTGCTGCGCGACTGCACGCTCGGCGAGCACGAGTTCAAGGCCGGCTCGATGGTGATGCTGCGTTACGCGGCCGCGAACCGGGACCCGGCACGGTTCGAGAATCCAGACGCCTTCGATGTCGAGCGCGCAAACGCGCGCTTGCATATCGCCTTCGGTCGCGGCATCCACATGTGCGTGGGCAACATGCTCAGCCGGCGCGAGCTGGCGTTGACCTTCGAGGCGGTGCTGGCGCGCATGGACGACATCCGCATCGCCGAGGGAGCGGAGCTCACCGTGTCGCCGAACATGCTGCTGCGCGGCTACAACGCGGTGCCGATCACCTTTCGCAAGCGGGTCTGAGCAGCGCGCCGTTGGCGACGGTTGGCTGGCCTCACGGCGCCGGGTGAGCCATCGTCAGGACGTGCTGCCGAGCACCGTCGCGCAGCGTCGGCGAGGCGGTGAAACCAAGGCGCGCGAGCAATCGCACCGAGGCGCTGTTCGCGTCGTCCGCCCACGCTTCGATGTGCGTGCACGCGAGTGCTGCTTGCGCCCACGCCAGCGCCGCTTCGCAGGCCTCGCGCATGTAGCCCCGGCGCCAGTGCAGCGGATGCAGGTGGAATGCGATCTCGGGGCAGCCCGGTGCCGGCGGCCGCCCGAGGCTGTTGAAGCCGAGCGCGCCGATGAACGCACCGTCGCGTCGCTGCATCATTGCCCAGCGGAACCCCAGGCCCGCATGCGCGTGCGCGATGAAGAATTCGATGATCGCATCGCTGTCGGCACGTGAGCGCGCGGGCAGCGTGATCGCGTCGCCGCGAACGTCGGTGGCAGGCCCCGCATGGCGGCACACCTCGGGTTCGCGCCATAACGCGAACATGCCGTCGCCGTGAGCGAGTGTGAGCGGTTCGAGGTGCAGGCGTGCAGTTTCCACTGTGGGTGGCGAGCATGACGGCGTGCTGCTGGAAGTCACTTCGGATGGAGGTAGCTGCATTGTTACGATCTCGCCTCGCGCGCTCGTGCCGTTCATCCTGCGCGTTTCCCTGCATCCGCGCACGCCGCTACCCGGCTTGCGTGTACCGCAGCGACCGGAGTCTGCGTTGAGCACCGAGCGCTGGAACCACAACATCCACTACCACCGCCTGCTGCTGGCTGCAGTGCCGGCGGGAGGTCGCGTGCTCGACGTTGGTTGCGGCGAGGGCATGCTCACTCGCGAGGTGGCAGCGCGCGCCGCGCATGTGCTCGGCGTCGACCTCGACCGGCCGAGCATCGAACTTGCGCGGGCAACCACCGCCCAGGCGAATGTCGAGTATCGCTGCGCCGACGTGCTGGTTGATGCGTTCGACGGGCAGGTGTTCGATGCCGTCGTGTCTGTGGCCACGCTGCACCACCTCGGCACGCGCGCGGGGCTGCAGCGCATGGCCGCGCTGCTGCGGCCCGGGGGTGTGCTCGGGGTAGTCGGGCTCGCCTCGAGCCGCCTGCCCCAGGACCTGCCCTGGGAGATCGCGGCGGCGATCGGCACGCGCCTGCTGAAGTTGCGCCACACCTACTGGGAGCATGCGGCGCCGAAAGTCTGGAACAGCCCGGACGACTACGGTTCGGTTCGCCGCATTGCATCGGAATGCCTGCCAGGTGCCTCCTTCCGGCGGCTGCTGCTCTGGCGCTACATCCTGTTGTGGCAGAAGCCCCAGGGCCTTGGCGTGGCAGGGGCCTTGGCGTGGCGGGGGCCTTGGCGTGGCGGGGGTGAGTAGCCTGCGCCGCGCCCGCTGGTCCAGGCGCTGCGTGTGCGCTAGCGGTGTCACCGCGCGGCCACGAAAGGATCGACACATCCGTGTCCGCGCGCGTAGCCTTTGCACTCCGGATGTGCGCGCAGCCACTGCGTCGACGCTCCCATCCGGCTCCATCCGTCCCCAGTTGAACCAGCACGAGGAGGACCGCCCATGACTGTCGCAGTCCCTTGCCGAGGGCTGGCCTGACGCGCGCGTCTGCTGCCAGCCAGGAACCACTCGTTCTCTTGTAAGGCTGGAGCAATTCTCCGATGACGGAACGCCCGACGATCGATCGAGCGGCACTCGAGCCGCTTGGCTGGAAGCAATTCTTCGAGCAGCAACTCACCGCTGCCGATGCAGGCACGCTGGTGCCGATGCGCATCACCGAGGTGCAACGCACCCGGATCCGTGCAGACGACGGTGTGGGCGTGCAGGCGGTGGCCTATCCCCATGCCGAACGCTGGTCCGAAACCCTGACCGTGGGTGACTGGATACTCACGCGCCGCGAGCGGGAGCAGTTCTACCTGGCGCGCGTGCTGGCGCGCGAGAACGGCATCGTGCGCATGGCCGCCGGTTCCGCCGTGGCCGAACAGTGGCTGGCGGCGAACCTCGATGCCGTGTTCGTGGTGCTTGCCTGCGACGAGACCTTCAGCCTCGCCCGGCTCGAGCGGTACCTTGGCGTGGTGCTGCAGACGGGCATCGAGGCCGTGCTCGTGCTGACGAAGGCGGACCTGCACCCGGACCCCGCCGCGTTGCTCGCGAGCTTGCCGCCGGCGCATTCCGCCACCGCCATCGATGCGCGTTCGGCGGCGCACGATCCCCTGCTGGCGCGGCATCTCGCTGCAGGTCGCACTGTTGCGCTGCTCGGCACCTCGGGCGTGGGCAAGTCGACCCTCGTCAACGCCTTCCAGGGAGCCACCGTGCAGGTGACCCAGGCTGTGCGCGACACGGATTCCCGTGGCCGCCACACCACCACCTCGCGGCAGTTGGTGCGGCTGCCGGGAGGCGGGGCGATCATCGATACGCCGGGCATCCGTGAGCTCGCGATGCCGGAGGCCGAGGCGGGCATCGAGGAGGAGTTCGACGACGTCCTCGCGCTCGCCACGCAATGCCGCTTCGCCGACTGCCGCCACAACGCGGAACCTGGCTGCGCCATCGTCGCGGCGGCGAGTCGTGGCGAGATCGAGCCACGCCGGCTGGCGAACTTCCGCAAGCTCATGCGCGAGCAGAAATTCCATGCGCGGGAGCTGAAGGCCCATCACGAGCAGGTGGCCGAGCGCCGGAACTGGGGCAAGCGGATCAAGGGCTCCGTGCAGGCGAAGCAGTTCAAGCGCAACCTGGGTACGCAGCGCGATGCTGACTGAGGCTGTGCGGCAGGCGACGCTCCCGTCCCGCGGCGATCCGCCGCGGCGTGATGAAGCGCGGCGGGGCTTGGCCGGGCGCCCGAAGCGCGTGACACTCGCTGCCGCCCCTTTGGACGGCCGGGTTGCCGGCAGGAGAACGACGATGCGAATTGCCGGACGTGCGCTGGCCTTCCTGCTGGCCCTCCCGTTGGCCGTGCCCTTGGTCGACCTGCCGCAGTGCGGCGGCCTCCCGGGCGGCAGTGTTGCCCTTGCTGCCGGCAGTGGCGGCGGTGGCGGCGGCATGGGTGGGGATGTCGGTGCGTCGGCGTCGCCCCGTGAGCTGGCCCGCACGGCACACAACGACGGCATGCGGTTCAAGCGCAGGGCGCAGCGCATGGAACAGGAGGCGCTCGAGGCGGGCGACGACGCCGCACGAGCGGAGGCGCAGCGCCAGGCCCGGGAGAACTGGGGCAAGGCGATCGCGGCGTTTCGACAGTCGTTCGAGCTGGATCCCAAGGCCCACAAGTCGCTGAACGAGATGGGTTACGCGCTGCGTCGTGTTGGCGAGTTCCCCGCTGCCGTGCAGGCCTACGATGCCGCGATCGCGATGAAGCCCGGGTTCGGCGAGGCGATCGAGTATCGCGCGGAGGCCTACCTCGCGCTTGGCAGGCTGGACGAGGCGAAGGCTGCCTACCTGCAACTCGTGGCACTGGACGACGATCTCGCTGCAATGCTGCTTGCGGCGATGCAAGCCTGGTCGACCGCGCATGCGAACGACACCGGGGACGCCGTGCAGGCCTTCCGGGCCTGGGTCGCCGAACGTGCCGCACTGGCGCGTTACATCGGTGGCGAAGCGCCTGACTGGCGGGCCTGACCGGCGGCTGAATCGCCGCCCGCGAAGGCGCGTCGCCGTGCAACCTCCCGTGCGGTGTCGCCGCGTGAGCTTGCTGCCGCCCTCGTTCCTCGCTCTGCTCCTGCTGGCCTGCCTGAACGCAGTGCTGTTCGGCCCTGCAGCCCCGCAGATCGCTGCGGCTGCGCCGGCGGCAGGTGGCGCGCCATCCGCAGGTTCGCGAAACACCCCGTTCCCGCGCTCCGCCTGGCCTGCTGACGACCCGGCGCTGGTGCATCTCGGGCGGCTGCTGTTCCACGATCGCGCGCTCTCGATCGACGGCAGCCTTGCCTGTGCCGATTGCCACCAGCAGGCGCTCGCCTTCACGGACGGCCGCAGGGTGGCGCGCGGTGCGACCGGTGCGGCGCACACGCGCAACACGCCAGGCCTCGCCAACACTGCGTGGATGGCGAGCCTGGGCTGGTCAGACCCGCTTCTGTGGCGCCTGGAAGAACAGCATCGAATTCCGTTGTTCGGCGTTGCACCCCTCGAGATGGGACTGGTGGAGCCGCTGCCGGCGACGCTGGTCGCCCGGCTCACCGAACATCCACGCTATCGCACAGCGTTTGCAGCCGTCGCCGCCCGTGCGCGGCGAGCTTCGAATGGCGCGCATCCGGACATGCGCGCCGTGCAACCGGATGCCGACGGCATCGTTCGCGCGCTGGCGGCCTTCGTTCGCTCCCTCGTGTCCTGCAGCTCGCCCTTCGACGCGTGGCTGTACGGTGATGGTCGCGACGCGCTGTCGGCGGATGCGCGGGCGGGGTTCCGGCTCTTTACCAGTGCGCGACTTGGTTGTGGTGACTGCCATGGTGGATTTCTGATCGGTGGTGCCGTACGCACGCACGCGCTGCAGCAGGCGCCATCGATCTTGCGCAATGGTGTGGCATGGAACGCCGACGATCCGGGCCTCGGGCTGCACACGGGCCGCAGGGAGGACGACGGCCGCTTCCGCGTGCCATCCCTGCGCAACGTCGCGCTGACTGCGCCCTACATGCACGACGGTTCGCTGGCGACGCTCGAGGAGGTGCTGGATCACTACGAGCTGGATCACCGGGAGCTTGGCCCGCCGCGAGCGGGCGACGCGCAGCAAGCGCACGGCGTGCAGCCCGCGCTTGCAGATCACGGAGTTCGCAGCAGCAGCGGCCTGCGCAGGTTCGCGCTCGACGCCGACGAGCGCCGCCAGCTGCTCGCCTTCCTTGCGGCACTCACGGACGCGCAGTTCGTGCAGGATGCGGCGTTCGCGAATCCCTGGTAGCCCGCGTGCTTGATCACTTTGCCATCGTCGCCCTGAAGCCCGTGCTTGATGCCGGCGCGGAGCGCATCGTGCGTACTGGCGTGACGGCAGACGTCGTGACCCTGGCTGGCCTCGGGGTGGGGCTGCTCGGCGCGATCGCGATTGCGCTCGACCACACCATGGTCGGGCTCGTGCTGATGCTCGCCAGTCGTGTTGCTGATGGCCTCGACGGCGCGATCGCCCGCCGCACGCGGCCGACCGACCGCGGCGCATTCCTCGACATCGCCTGCGACTTCATCTTCTACGCCGCCATCCCGCTCGCGTTCGCGTTGCAGGATCCGGAAGGCAATGCGCTGCCCGCCGCGGTGCTGCTGGCGTCGTTCATCGGCACCGGCACCAGCTTCCTCGCCTTCGCAGTGCTTGCCGAACGTCGTGGGCTCGCAAGCACCGCGTTCCCGAACAAGGGCTTCTACTATCTCGGTGGACTGACCGAAGCCACGGAGACGCTGCTCTGCTTCAGCGCGATGTGCCTGTTCCCGGGATGGTTCCCGGTTCTCGCTTGCGGTTTCGCCGCGTTGTGCGGCATCACGCTGCTCACGCGTCTCGTTGCCGGTTGGCAGGCGTTCGGCGACCTGCCTGAAGGCTCCGAGTCCTGAGTACGGCTGTCGGCTGTCTCGCGACGCAGCCGCGCGTGGAGACCCGGCATTGCCGGTCACGCCCAGGTCAGGGCGGCTTCGTCTTCTCTCGCGGCCTGGACACGGCTCGGGCGTTCGGTTGCTCCTTTGCCTTGCGTGTCTTCTGTACCTTGGGTGTCTTGGGCGGCAGGGATGCGACATAGGCGATGCTGCGCGAAGCCCACGCGGCAAGCGTTGCATGCTCGCCGTACAGTGCTGGCGGAACGACAACGTATTCGCGCATCACCTGTCCGGGTCGCGGAGTGAAGATCGTGGCGCTGAACTCCGCGACGAACGACGCGCGTGCGTCCTCCGGCAGCCGCATCACGATGCCGGCCTCGTGCGTGCCGATGGCCAGATAGCCTGCGACGAACACACAGGGATAGCCGAACATCTTGCGGGGCTGGACGGGTGCGAGGCTCTCGATCATCGATGTGTAGGCCGCGATGGCTGCAGGAGATGCCGGTTGCCAGGCGCCCATGATCATGCCGCCTGCGAGGCGAGCGCCGCCGAGTGGCCGCGGTGCAACTTGTACATGCGCCGCACGTAGGCCGCTCCCGGGTGCGACGCCCAGCGCGCAACCCGGGCTGCAACGCCAGCGGGATAGGGCACGCGCTGTGGCGCCGGGCATTCCGCACACGGCACGGCGAGTTGCAGCACAGTCGCGGCGGTCAGGTCCGCGAGCGTGAACGCGTCGCCGATCAGATAGCCCGTGGCCTCGGATTCGCGTGCCACGCGATCCAGCGCTTCGCTCGTGCGCGCTCGTGCGGCTTCTGCAGTTCGCGCACTGATGTTCATCGTGGTGCGCATGAGCGGCCGCATCGCGAACGGAAACAGCGCTCGATAGATCTGCCGGGCGAGGGGACTGCGGCCCGCTGACCAGGTATCGGCCATGTAACCGGCGTGGGGCAGCAGCTCGAAGAACCCGGCGCGGCGGACCTGCTCGCCCGCCGCATCGAACCAGCGCTCCGCCTCGATGGCCCTGGCCTGCGGCTCCGGCTCGAGGGGAAGCAGTGCCGGTGCGTCCGGGAACCTTGCCTCGAGGTAGGCGAGCACATCGGCAGACTGCTTCCTGACCTCCGCGCCATGTTGCAGGATCGGCATGCTGGTCTGGCCGAAGCGCCGCATGAGCAGGGGTGCGTGCGGGCCGGGCAGCAGCGTGTGCAGGCGGTAGGGAATGCCCTTGAAGTCCAGCGCCCAGCGGGCCCTCTCCGGAAACATCGAGAAGTTGAACTGCCACAGTTCGATCGGCGACGCAGTGTTCATGGGCGTGGCACCGTTCTCAAGATATGTCAGCCAACATATGATGAGCGTCTTCATCAGGTCAACTGCCCCGCCATGCCCTACTCGCCGGCCCACAAGGCATCCACCCGCGAACGCATCCTCAGCGCGGCCGCGCCGCTACTGCGAGCGCGCGGCATCCTGGCGGTGACGATCGACGAGATGATGGCGGCCGCCGATCTCACGCGCGGTGGCTTCTATGCGCACTTCGAGTCGACGGACGCGCTGCTGGCCGCCGTGCTCGATCGCGAGACGGGATTGCAGGCGCTGCTTCGGAGGGCTCGCCTGGGCGAGCTGCCGCCGAGGAAGACGGCCACCGCCCTTCTGAGCTACTACCTGCATCCGCGGAATCGCGAGGAGACTTCTTCCGACTGCCCGATGTCGACGATGTCTGCCGACGTTCGCCGCAGTGGCGGTGCGGCGGCAGCAGCGATGCAACGAAAGTTCTCCGAGCTGGTGTTCGAACTCGGCCATCTCGTTCGTGATCCTGAGGATGCGCAGACACTTGGCGCGTCGATCATCGGTGCGACGACGCTGGCGGGGGCGATGGGCCCGGGCGCCGCGTCGACGGCACTGCTGAGATCGACTGCAAGGCTCGTGCGAGCCAAGCTGAAACCTGAGGCTGCGAAGCCCCGCCGACCGGCGCGACGGGGAGCTGCGCCATCGGGGTGATGCAGTATCGGCATAGAGCGACGCGACGACTTCGGCAGCGCACTACTCGGTGCAGGACGATCCACTGCTAGCCAGTTCTTTCGGACGTGCCGCGGCGTCGCGTGCCTCCTGCGCTGGCCGAGAGTTGCCACTGCGCATGCCTGCGGGGCAACAGAATGGAGGCGCGCCCGATGCCCGCTGGGATCGCCTGTCGGTGTGAATCAGCACGTGATGCCGCGGCTTCGAGTTGCACTCGCCCTCGCTGCGGTGATGCAATCGCGATCACTTCCGGACTGGCCGGTCCGTCGTCTCGAGCTGCGAGAGACCCGAATTCGACGTGACGGCGCGCATCGATCCGCTGCACTGTTTCACGGCATCGATGGATTTGCTCTGCAAGGGAACAACAGCATGGCGCTGACGATCTACGGCTCCGCGCAGTCGCGAACCATGCGCGTTCTCTGGCTGGCGACGGAACTGCAACTCGAGTACGAACACGTGCCGCTGGCGTGGGACACCCTGAGCTGAAGCAGCCGCCGTTCCTCGCGCTCAATCCAGCGGGACAGGTTCCCGTGATCGTTGACGACGGCTTCGCGCTCGCCGAGTCACTCGCCATCCACATGTACCTGGCGAGGAAGTACGGCAGCAGCGAGGCGCCCCTCTACCCAACGACACGCGAAGGAGAGGCCACCCTGTGGCGCTGGTCGCTGTGGGCGGAGGGACAACTCGAGCCCTGGGTACAGGGCGACGTTCGCCTCGCACCCTTGCATGCGCAACTTGGGGATGCGAAGGCGGTGGTGATCGCGCAGGCGCTGGCCACGCTTGATCGTGGGCTCGCGGGGCGACGCTGGATACTCGAAGGTGAGTTCTCCGTCGCCGACCTGAACGTGGCGGCCGTACTGTCGCCATCACGCTCGAGCAGGCTTGATCTGGCAGCTTACGGAAACGTCTCGAGATGGTTGCAGGCCTGCTACGAACGGCCGGCCGCCCTCGAGTGCAGGCGGCGACATTCCGCAGCTCCGATCTGACCTGCGGGTGGGGCGCTCGCGTGGCGGGCGGGCGCGGAGGTATCGTCGGAGAGGACGGTCGGACGTGACGAGTCCGAACCTGCATCGGCACGATCGAACTGCCGTCGCGCGATGCGCATCGCGCGCGAAGTCGCAAGCCTGCCGGGGTCGGAGATGCTGGGAGCGCGTGCAGACTTGCACACCGTTCACTGCTGCTCGCGATCGCACAGGACCATCATCGTTCTGCCGGCGCCGGCGGCGTTCGGTCTGTCCTGCCGATGCGCATTGGTTGGTTGCCGTGCACCATCCCTCGAGCATCGGTGTTGCCGGAGTCGGCTCTCGTTGCGATCCTGTCGTCGCGCCGAGTGCGCGGGCTTGCTGCACCACATCGATCGTCGACGACCGCGATGTGGGCTCCGGAACCCCGCCCGAGTTCGCTCTTCGCACCGGCTATGCGCCGCGGCGCACATCGCGAACGAACTCGATCTCGTCGTGCAGCTCGCCACGAATCGTGTCGTTCGCGACGAGCACGCGGGTGCGCTCGAAGCCGAGCTTGTCGAGCACGCGCATGGAGGCGGTGTTCCCGACGGTCACCAGGGCAACATGCCGCTCGATGCCATGCGCTTCGAGGTGCCCAACCACCGCGCCAACGGCTTCGGTGGCAATGCCCCTACCCCAGTGCGACGGATAGATCACGTAGCCTAGGTTCAGGGCGACGCAGCCACCCACTTCGCTGTCCACCCAGCCAAGGCAGGTGCCATCGCCGGCACTGCGCACGATCCAGCTCAGCCACGCACGATCACCGGCGGGCGAGCGTCGGCTCTCGGCACGAGCCCAGGCATCGGCCAGAGCGTCCGGGCTGGTCGGAGGAACCATCGATATCCACCGATAGATCTCCGGATCCTGCATTGCGCCGAACATCAGGGCCGCATGCGCGGACGTGCACGGCTCGAGAACGAGGCGCGATGTCGTCACGCCCGCATTGAGGGCCTTCGCGTGTTCGCTGTCCATGAACCTGTCCTGAGCACGCGTGAGGTCGAACAACGGTATCTCGTGCGTCGACCAATTGCCTGCTTCGACACTCAGCCCGACGGCCCGCCGCAGCAAGCGCTGGCGTGGGCTGTCTCGGGCTGCGCGTTTCGGGAAGGCGAGGTGCTCGACGTCTTGAGTCAGTGCCAATTGCATGACCACGCCAGCGAGGTACAGACTCCGGTCGCACGGTGCCCTCGGTCCACGCGCAGTAAGGAGCTACTCCTGCACTCGTCGGCCATATCACACGCGAACGATCTCGAGCCCATGGAATTGAGCATCAAGACTCCTCGGCGAGCGATCGCTGGTGACTGGATCGCCACATCGCTGCTCCTGATCGGTTTCGCCGCTCATCCTGCTGCGGCATGCGGGGAGTCCGTCGCTTCGGAGCCGATCGTCATCACTCACGACGGCCAGCACGTTCGCAACCTCATCATCACCGCGAGCAACGGCCCTGGCATCTTGATCGACGGACACGCAGACGTCGTCATCGAGGATGTCGTGATCCTCCATGGCGCAGGCCCTGGCATCGAAGTCACCGGCGCACGGAACACCACCATCCGAAACGCCGACATCCTCTTCACCAGTGCCCCCGTTTCCGGCCCGAACCCCAGCGCCGATGCCAACAACATCGATTGCTTCGATTCCCCGGGGCTCGAGGTCACCAACGTGCGACTTACCCGGGGATCAACGGGAATCTACCTCCACCGTTGTCCCGACAGCCGGCTACGCCAGATAGAGGGGCATGATCAACGCGGCCCGTTTCCGCGCGGGCAACTCGTGCAATGGAACGCCTCGGATCGCGGCGTGCTCTCCGACTTCTCGACCGAGAACTCGATCGAACACTCCTGGACGGAGGACAACGTCAATGTCTACCGATCGAGGAACGTCGTGATTCGCCGCGGCCTCGTCGACGGCAACAACTCCCCATCGGGCGACGGCATCCTCATCGACGAGGAGAGCGGCCATGTACTCGTCGAACGAGTCGATGCAGTGCGCCAGGGGAATGGCTGTTTCGGCGTGTTTGGCGGTGGCGGCTTCGACGTCACCTTCAGGGATACGCGTTGCAGCGACACCCTCTGCCAGCTACCCCGCGGAAATCCGCTCTCGAGGAGCCTTGGCTGGGCGATCGATCCCGAGTCCATCGCTGGAAACCTCAACATCATTCGCGGCGCGTATCAGCGGCTCTGCAACCCGGAAAACCGCTTGTGGGACGAAAAGATGCTCCGCCAACACTCACTTGCCGAGGCAGCGTTCACGCCCCGCGCCCCCCAGCGCGTCACGCTCTGCCGCTATGCATACCCGCGCTGAGCGCCGGGACCTCGCGCTTCTCTCTGGCCTCGAAGATCGGCGGCTCCGCGGTCCCGGCCATGTCGATTCGCGGTGAGATGATCGACCAGAAACGCCTGCCAGCAGGCCGTTGTTCGGGCTTCTCCGTGCGTCGAACAGGCCTCGTGGCCCAGGAGCCTCGAAGCGCTGAACGATAGAGGTTCGGCACAGTGCGGAGACAGGGACCGATGCCGAACGCAGGAGCAGCGAATGCCACCACTGTCCACGACGCGCATCGTCACGTGCTGCTGCTGGACACGCACTGGGACGAGGACGCGGCACAACGCGCCGTGGAGCGCATCGCGGCAGACACGCTGGCTGCATTTCGCGGCCACGCGTTGTGGCCCGTGCATCCCGTCGATCGTTCGCTCGATCGTCCGGCGGATTGCCTGAAGCCGCTGTTCAACGGTGCCGGTGGTGTGTTCTGGGCCTTGCGCCGGCTGCGTGCGCAAGGCGCAGGAGTGGCGGCGCTCGATGATGTTCCGTTCATTGCGCAACTGCCGGCACGGCAGCACGAGGACGACGCCTCGCTCGGACACCCGACGAATCCCGCGTTCGCGGTAGGCGCTGCTGGCTTGCAGTTGCTGGCCTGGATGGACGAACCGGATGCCGACCGCGCGGCTGCGCTCGAGGACGCGATCGACAGTTGCGCTGCCCGCGCGGAACTCGGCTTCGCACTGGGTGCCGCGGGTGGCCTGCTGGCTGCCAGCTTCGCGTACGCGCGAAGCGGGGGCGAACGCTGGCGGACCTCCATCCTGCGGATCGCAGATGCGCTGTGGCTGCAGTGGACCGACGTGCCAGCGCTGGGTGGGCATCACTGGTTGCAGAACCTCTACGGCCACAGCGCACGACAGCTCGGTGCGCTGCACGGGCTCGCCGGGATCACGTTCGCCCTCGCACGCGCATTCTCGTGCACCGGCGATGCGCGGCTGCACGAACTCGCTGCACGGACGCGCCGCGTGCTCCTGGGAACCGCGCGGCGCGATGGTGTGCACGCGAACTGGCCACTCGCCGTGGGCAACACTACCCATCCGTCGCCGGACGTCCTGTGGCTGCAGCATTGCATCGGAGCGCCGGGCGTCATCAGTTGCGCCGCGTGGGTGCCAGCGGGGGACGACCCAGCGTTCGATGCACTGCTGCTCGGTGCAGGCGAGCTCGTCTGGCACGCGGGCCCCACCAGCAAGCTGCCGTCGCTGTGTCATGGCGCACCCGGCAGCGGCTACGCCTTCCTCGCGCTGTTCCGGCGAACGGGGGACGAGCGCTGGCTCGAGCGTGCCCGGCGCTTCGGCATGCACGCGATCGAGCATGCGGATCGCGCGGCGCGCGAACATGGCCAGCGCAAGTACTCGTTGTGGACAGGTGATCTCGGGCTGGCGCTGTACCTGCAGGATTGCGTAGGGGGTGTTGCTCGGCTTCCATTGCTCGATGTGTTCTGAGTGCGCGGACTCGCGCGTTCCGCTCCGCGCTTCGGATGGTTCCTGACGCCGGTCAGCACGCGCCGCTTCCCCGGGCTGCGTGCCGCGGATCGAACGCTCAGGGTCGAATGCGGTGGACATCCCGCGCAGGCGCTACGACGCGCAACACAACAGACCCTGCGGTCGGGCGATCGCGCGAACATCCGTGCTGCACGAACTCAGGTGTCCAGGCCCAGCATGCCCGCGACCTCCACCACGTCGCGCACCCGGTGATCCGGCATGGGCTCGGCAGGCATGCCCTGGTCGAGCCGGTCAACCCATACGCCCGTCATGCCGTGGCGCTGCGGCGCGCGCACGTCCCACTCGAGATTGTCCCCAACGAACCACACGTCCTCTGGTGGCAGGCCGATGCGTGCCAATGCGTGCTCGTACGCAGCGTCCTCCGGCTTGCCCACGCCCAGTTCCCCTTCCACCTGGATGAACTCGAAGAAGCGCGCGAGCGCGAAGCGTTCGATCTTCGCGCGCTGCTCCACCTCGGAGCCGTTGGTGACCATGCCAAGACGGGTGCCACGATCATGCAACGCGGTCAGCAGTTCGAGCGCGCCCGGCAACAGATGAATCAGCTCCGTACGCAGTCGCGTGTAGTGGTCGGCAAGCGCCTGGGCAGTCGACTCGTCGTGATGCCCGACGTGGCCCAGCGCAGTGAGCACAAGACGTCTGCGTGCCAGGGGCAGGTCGCGCCGGCCATCGCGATGGCGTTGCGGATCGGACCAAAACCAGCGGCTGTGCGACTGGATGGCTTCGCGTATCCGCTCGGCAGGCACACCAATGCGCGGAGCGTGCGTGCTCGTGACCTCGCGCCAGGCCGAGTCCGACACGGCTTCGAACGCAATCAGCGTGTCGTCTAGATCGAACAGAATGGCGGCTGGGGCGTGCATGTCGGCATCCTATCGCGACGGCGGGGCAGCCAACCGCAACCTGCACAGGCAATGGCGGGTGCACGCGGGCGACTACCAGCCCTTTGACGAGTACGCACGCTTTCGCCCGATCCTGGCAGGAAGCGAGAGACCACTGCACTGGCCACAGGGGATCGCTGAAAGTGAGCCGAGTGCTGCGTTCACAGTGAAGTGAGCACGGCGAATCCACCGCGGCTTCAGCACCCTGGCTGCATGTGCTGGCCGAGTCGTGCGGCAGCGTCATGGTCGACTCGAAGCGATCGCGACAGGTGGCACGACCCGCCCTGCCGGGCGCAATGACGTGCCGTGGCTCGTGATCTCCCGTGTTGGCAGAGCACTTCAGGGCAAACACGACGGCTTGATTGCCCCTGAGGTCATCACGCTCGTGGCACGGGCTGCTCGGCAGGCTCACCATCCAGCGGAGGTTGCACGATGGGCCACTGCCTGCAGGCACCTGCCTGGAATGCGGCATAGTCGAGGGCGCTGGGGAAGTAGAAGCCACGGACCATTTGCCGATACAGCGCACATCGCTCCTGGGTGTCGATCACGCGGGTGTCTGCATCGAGGCTGGCCACCACCGACGCAATCGAGACGGCTTCGTTCGACATCCGCGTTCCGCCGCCCGCCGCGGAATCCAGCACCATGAACTTGCCGTCCTCAGGCTGCGAACCCCAGGGTTGCCACTCGGGCAGGTCGCCGTTCAGTCCGCGGCCAGGCGAACCTGTGCGCGCAAACTGGGTCCAGTACGACTGCATCTGTTGCGAGAGCACCAATGCCGAGGGCGGATCTGCGTACATGGCATCGGTAAACCAGCCGAGGTCGGTGAAGCCGAACACGAACAACAGGTCAATTGCGTGTGCGGCGCCGAGCAGCTTCGAAAGGTCGATCCACAGCAGCTTTCCCTGCTCGTTCCAGTCGAAGCGATAGCCATACACATCGGTTCGGCCGGTCGCACGCATGGCTGCCAGCGGTTCGTCACTGCCCTGGGCCTTCCACAGCGAGCCTCCGTATTCGCCTTCGAGGTCAAAACCTCGCTCGTCGGATATGCCGACCGGCATCCCCATGACCCGGCGAACATGGTCCGAGCCGAGCAGTGCGAACAGCTTGGTTTCCTCGCGGTTCGTTCCGGCAACGAAGGGCACCTCGTTGTACACGCCAGGCGTCGACAATGCCTGCAGCGGATCCATGTCGAGGATGACGTGACCGTCGCGGATGACCTGCGGCACGAAGTACATACCGCCACCGGCGTTGCCGCCGAAGATCGAGAGGAGTTCGGCGGCAGTCTTGCCGCGCAGGTAGCGTTCGACCTGTGCGTTCGACATGTCGCTGATCGCGGCCTTCGCACCAGCACGATCCGTCGCCCTGCCATCGGCCAGCAGATGCCGTAGCACGAGTTCGTTGGCGCCAGGAACACGCCGCGGATGGTCATCGGCAAAGCCCTCGGCGTCCAGCCGTGGCGTACTCACAAGTACACCGCTCTGCGAGATGGCCTTGTGGAACAGACCCTTGGCGCGGGGAGATAGCAGCAGTGCATACACATTCACGCCGCCGGCCGACTCGCCAAACACGGTGACGTTCTCCGGGTTGCCACCAAACTCGGCGATGTTTGCCCGTACCCACTCCAGGGCGCGGATGGTATCGAGGGTGCCGTAGTTGCCCGAGGCATCATCTGCATGGGCCGCCCCAGCGCGCAGCGCAGGATGGCTGAACCAGCCCAGTATCCCGAGTCGGTACTGGACGTTGACGACGATCACGTTGCCGGCAAACACCAGTCGTGACGCATCGTAGACCTGCGCACTTCCGAGGGAATTGCCGCCGCCGTGTATCCAGACCATCACCGGCAGACGGTCGTTGCCGCGCGGGATCGCTCCTGCATCGAAGCGTGGCGCGAAGACATCCAGGTACAGGCAGTCCTCGTTGCCTTTCACCTTCGTCGGGTCCTGCAGTTCCAGTTGCGGGCATTCGTTTCCTGCCGACAGCATCTCGCGTGTTCCAGCCCAGGCGGCCGGCTTGCGCGGGGCACGCCAGCGCAGTTCACCCACCGGTGGTGCCGCAAACGGAACACCCTTCCAGACCTGCACGGGGCGTTCCGGATGGGCGTAGCCCACGACACTGCCTTGTTCGATGGTCCTTGTGGATGCGGTGTCTGCCGTGGGTCGGGGTTTTTCGGAACCCCCACAGGCAGCGACCAGCAGAGCCATGATTGCGATCCACGAAGCTGGCAACAGTCGCCAACGGACGCCATGCCCAACGAGTGCGATCTGTCGCGACTTCAGCACGTCAGGTTCTCCAGTCAGGCTCGACCCAGCGCCAGGCATCGGGCCGCGCCATCCTTGCTATCGGTTGTACGCGGCTGCGCGCGACCTGTTTCTATCTGTTTATCTGTTGGGCCGCCGCGTCAGGCACTCGTCAGCGGCTGGCCTTCCTCGCCGAATTGCAGCGCAAATGGCGTGGGCTGCAGGTAGACCGCTTCTTCCTTCAGGTCCAGCGCAGTCAGCGGATGCTCGTGCAGGAAGCCGCGCGGGAACACGAGCCGCAGGGTGTTGCCGCGAGCGTCCGCCTGGATCAGCGGCGGCGCGTCGCGGGAGCGATTGCGGCGCATCACGACCGCCACCCGCAGCAGCACGGCGAGCTTGCACAGGTCTGCGGCATGCGCGGCCGCAAATGCGGCAAGGAGGTCGAGCGGGAACTTGCGCCGGTGTGCGCGCACGAGGAAGGCGAGACGCTGCTGTTCCGAGCGCGAGAAGCCCGGCATGTCCATGTGCTGCAGCAGGTAGGCGCCATGCTTGTGGTACTGGTTGTGGGCGATGTCGAGCCCGATCTCGTGCAGCTCCGCTCCCCAGCGCAACAGTTGCTCATGCTCGTCCAGGCGTAGCTGCCAGTCGTCCGCCACGGCCACCAGCAGCTGCAGCGCCGTGTCGCGCACGCGCTGCGCGTGTTCGCGCTCGATGTGGTAACGCCGCGTGAGGTCGGCCACCGTGCTGGTACGGATGTCGTCGTGGTGGAAGCGCCCCAGCATGTCGTAGAGCAAGCCCTCGCGAAGCGCGCCCTCCGAGGTGTGCAGCACGCCGATGCCCAGCGAATCCACGAGCGCGCGCAGGATCGCCAGGCCGCCAGGGAACACGGCTGCGCGCTGCTTCGACAGCGCCGGCAGGTCGAGCGCGTCCACGTGCTTGCGCCGGATCAGCAGCTGCTCCAGTGCCTCGAGGCTCGCGGGCGTGATGTGGCCACCTGTGAAGGCCCGGCCGAACGGGCTGCCCGAGTCGATGCCGGCGATCACCTCGGCGGCGGCGAGGATCGTGCCCGAGGCACCGATGGCCGTGTCCCAACCATGTTGCAGCAGGCTCTCCTGTACGGGTTCGAGCTCGCGCGCTGCAGCGAGGCGCGCTGCATCGAATGCGGAGGCACGCAGGCGGCCGTCGGCGAAGTACTCGTTCGACATCGCCACGCAGCCCATGTACAGGCTCTCGGTCACGGCCGGCTCGAAACGCCGGCCAACGATCAGCTCTGTGGAGCCGCCACCGATGTCGATGACAAGGCGGCGTTCGGCGTTGTCCTCCAGGGTGTGCGACACGCCAAGGTAGATCAGCCGCGCTTCCTCGCGCCCGGCGATCACCTCGATCGGGTGGCCAAGCACCTGCTCTGCGCGGGCCATGAACAGTTCGCGATTGCGCGCCTTGCGCAAGGTGTTGGTGCCCACGATTCGCACGTTGCGTGGCGGGATGTGGCGCAGCCGCTGGCCGAACCGTGCCAGCACGGCGAGTGCGTTCTGCATTGCGGCGCCGCTGAGGTTGTTGTGCTCGTCGAGTCCTGCGGCGAGGCGCGCCATGTCCTTGATCTTGTCGATCACCAGCACGCGCCCGTGCTCCACCTGGGCGACCACGAGGTGGAAGCTGTTCGAGCCGAGGTCCACCGCCGCGAGCGTGACGGGGCGGTCTTCAGGCAACCCATGCGCGTCTTCCTCCCGGCTGTCCGGGAGAGCCAGGGACAAGCCCGGTGCGAGAGGAACAAGTGGCAGAGCAGGCGGGTTCGCCATGGCAGTCCTGCGGGTCGGTCGCGACGATTCAGTCAGCGCTGATTGTAGCTTTCGGGTCCTGCGCTTTCGTTGCCGCGAAGCTGCCTGGCGACGGGCGTGAAATCCAGGGCCTAGCGCAGGCGGGCGAGGGCTTCCTGGGCGATGTCGTCGTCTGGCCTGAGGCGCAGCGTGCGGCGATAGGCCTCGATCGCCTGCTCGCGATGGCCGAGCAGAGCCTCCGCTCGCCCGAGGTGTCGCCAGCTGCGTGCAATCCGCTTGCTGCCGGCGGCTGCGGCAAGCGGGATGTAACGGCGCAACAGTTGTGCGGCGCGCGCGGGCTGCACGTCGAGTTCCAGCACGGCGAGGCGGTAGGTGGCGTCGAGGAACTCGGGGAAGCGCAGCACGACGTCACGCATCTGCGTCCGGGCCGCATCAAGGTCGCCCCGCTGCTCCTGGGCGAGGGCGAGGTAGAACGCCGGCGCGGCGCGCTCCGGCTTTGCGCGTGCGGCCCGCTTCAGGAACGGCAACGCGCGGTCGTAAGCCTTCGCGTCGTAGGCGTCGATGCCGCGGAACTCGTCCGCGAGCACCGGGGCGAGCCGCGCGGCGCGCTCCATGCCGGCCGCGGCCTGGCTGGCACTGCCGCCGAGCAGCCAGGGCGCCATGCGACGAAAGCGCGCGTGCAGCACGTGCGCGCGCACGTTGCGGGGATCGAGGCGCGTGGCGCGCTGCAGTGTGCTCTGAAGTCGGCTGGCGAGGCCGAGGCTGCCGAAGTCGTCATCGGAGAGCGCCACTTCCATGCCGATGGCCTCGGCCTCGACCTCCGCGCAGCGGCTGCGCTGGACGTCGCTGCGTGCCGCGCGGCTGCATTCGGCCGCGAGTGCAACGGCCTGGGGATGCTGGTAGGCAGCGAGCGCGAGGCGCGCCTGCACGTACCGGGCATCGGCGCCCATGCTGTTCGCGCCGAGCAGGCGCTTGGCATCGCGGATTCGCCAGCCCTCGAGTGCGGCATCGATGGCCGCCAGGTCGAGGGCGGGTGCGGCGACCGCCGGTGCTGCAGCCGCGCTGGCGGCCGGCGTGCCAAGCACGGTCGCGGATAGCAGCAGGTTGCCCGCGAGCACCGTGGCACGGAGGACCCTGCCTGCATGCGCCACTCTCCGCACGCCCTGGCGCAGCGCTTGCCCGCGACCTTGCAGGCGCGGCCTCTCCCGCGTGATCACGTGAGGACCGCGTGGTCTTGGCGGTTTGGGTTGGCGAGCAAGGCGCGCAGACCTCTTTCCAGGTTCACCGTGGGTCGCCAGTCACCCACCGCGACTGGCATGGGCGAGCAGACCCAGGCCGCTGCGGTGAGTTCCCGCACCTTGCCGTGGCTCAGCATGGGCGCAGGACCGCCGAGTCGTCCGATGGCCGCGAGCAGGGTCGCGACGCCATCGAGCAGCCGTGGCGACAGCCGCAAGGCATGCACGCGGCGGCCGCGCACCGCGGCGACGGCGGCGTGCAGGTCGCGCCAGGCATGGCCATCACGGGCGCCATCGTCGGGTTCCAGCGTCACGCCGGCGCAGGGTGCGCGCAGCCATGCGAGCACGAGCCGGCACAGGTCATCGACATGGATGAGCGAGACGCGGGCGTCGAGCGTGCCGGGATACACGCCGAGACCGGCCGCCATCGCGCGCAGCAGTGGCAGCATCTCGACATCGCCCGGCCCGTACACCGCCGGCGGCCGCAGCACGCAGCCAACGGGCGCGCGAAGGTGCTCGAGTTCGGCCTCGCCGGCACGCTTGCTGGCGGCATAGTCCGACAGCTCGGGGCAGCGCGCTGCGAGTGACGACACCAGCAGGATGGGTGGCGACAGTGGCAAGGCGTTGGCGGCACCCACCAGTGCAGCGACGGCGCGTTGGTTGATGGCGAAGTCCTCGGCATCGCGACCGCGCACGGCGCCGGCGATGTGCACCACGGCATCCGCGCCCTCGAGCAGCGCAGTCCAGGTGGCGTGCTCGCTCAGGTCGCCACCGAGCACGTCGATCTGCAGCTTCCCGTCGCCCTGCAGCGGGCCGGCTGTCGTCGTCAATGCGCGGCGGCTGTGCACGCGCAGCGCGAACCCTGCGGCCGTGCCGGGTTCGGCCAGATGCGTCAGCAGCCGGCGGCCGATGAAGCCCGTGGCACCGGTGAGCGCAACGCGGATCAATCGCTGGCCGCCGCCCGCCGGTCGGGAATGCCGCCGCTCTCGTAGAGCTGCGCGGCACGGGCGCGGGAGAGCTTGCCGGAGGAGGTGCGTGGCAGGGTGCGCGGTTCGGCTGCGACCAGCGTGCAGTCGACGCCGAACTCGGCCCGCACCGCACCGCGGATGCGCTTGAGCAGCGCGATTTCGTCCGCTTCCTCGGCGATGCGCACCTCGATCACCATCACGACCTCCTCGCAGTCGCTGCGGTGCAGCGAGAACGCGGCGGCCGAGCCGCTGCGCACGCCCTCACCCTCCGCGATGTACTCGAGGTCCTGGGGCCAGATGTTGCGGCCGTT
>SXGU01333491.1_pt1 | contig 21914 bp, 17 predicted proteins | sample 3174531 | NCBI WGS metagenome assembly SXGU01 (sample SAMN11356863, study PRJNA531348) | freshwater metagenome | isolation source: freshwater sample F1-140 | place: China: Fuxian Lake, Yuxi | collected 2017-12-25 | reverse complement strand
CTCGGCAGACTTGATTTCAGCCTCCTGAATGGCTTTTAGTATGGTGTTTTTCAGCAACTCCCGGTCATAACTTTGTTTCTCGAAGTAGGCAAAAATATTTTGGTCGCGGTAAATCTTATCGATCAAATCTGGCGAGGATAATCCGCTGATAATAATGATCGGTGTTTTGGTTGCACGGATTTTTTCCATCAAACGGATGCTTTCCAGCTCCAAACCCACAGCGGGGGTGTATTTCTCGCCCAATCTCAGGTTTAGATCAAGGAGGACGATCGAAAAAGTGCCTCGCCCAAGCTGGCCCATGGCCTGGCCATAACTTGAGCAATGAGTCTGCGCTAAACCAATTGAATCCAACAGCTCCGAATGGATATCCCGCCAGTCGGGGTCATCCTCAATGACGAGCGCATTTTGGATCAACGGGGAATTATTTTTCCCCGATTGCATTTCTTCGCCCGTTAAACCAAGGCTGGCATTGGAAATTTTGGACGGTGAAAAGTTGGAGCTTATGGTTGACATAAAATCGGCGATCACAAAGGCTTCTTTGCGGAAAAAATGGATCGCCCCAAATTCTACGATCGCTTTAACCGCAATATCCACCGTTGCAAAGCCGGTCATCATCACACACTTGCATTCAGGGTCAGCTGCCCGAATGTGTTGAAGCAGTACCAAACCATCTATATTTTTGTGGTCATTTGAGGAAAGGGACAGGTCCAGAACCGCCAAGTCATACTTGTATGCCAAGATCAGTTCTTCCGCAGCTGCCAAATGATCGGCAACATGTACCTCACACTCCAGCTCTTCAAATTGCTCGCTAATGATCTGGCGCCACGCTTGATCATCATCGACGATTAATATCCTATTCAATGTTTTCATTGATCAACCCGATCTCAATTTGTTTTGCGGGAAATTTGAGGAAAAAAGTTGTACCCAAGCCGGGTTTGCTTTTTAGTTCGATGGACCCCCCAATACGGAATAATATGGTTTTGACCCACCAAAGGCCGAATCCCAAGTTTCTTTTTCTGGAAGCATCCCGGTTTTCAAAGTCAAAAATGCGCTTCTGCATGTCTTCTGAAATTCCCGGGCCATTGTCAGAGATGGCAATCATTACGCCGTCAATTACTCGCGATCCCTTGATCTCGATGATCCCTTTGTGGTTCATAGCCTCTACGGCGTTATCAAGGATGTTCGAAAAAATAAACTGCAGAGATTGCTCCGTTGCTTCCACCTCAGGCAGGTTGCTTTCAATCGAACGGATGACCGACAAGCCCTCGTGGGATTCCAAGGCAGCTACGGATTCTGCGATCACCTTGTCCACATTTACGCCACTTGTGGTGATTGGGCGCAAATTGGATAGGTTCTTGCTGACCGTGCTCATTGCATCCAAGGCGAATTTTTCAATATCGTTTAGGTTCCGTTGCAGGTAGGCATCGGAAATCAAAAGGTCTTTTCTCTTTTCCCGTAAAGATTGAACTTTGACAGGGATAAGCCCAACCTTATTGTTGACATGGTGCAGAATATTGGAAGCAATATCACCAATGGCGGCAAAAGTTTCCGCAAGCATCCGCTGTTCTTGTTCTACCTGCAATCGATGGTTGCGCTGGTCATTTTGAATTGCGATGATCAAGTACGATCGGATAAAATTCAGGATCCTGATGTTCCAATCGTTGCGCAATGGATGTGGGGAACTCTCTCTGGCAGAAGCACACACAACCAATAGTCGGGGGCGAATATCCGGTTGATGTATCCACATAAATAAACTGTTGGATAGTAAAACACGTTTATTTTGCGCGTAGTCTTTTACCAATTCATGGCAGGGAAAATTAACCAGATCACCAACCTGACCAAATTTATCGGATTCGATGCCAACATTCTGATAAACCCTTTCAGTTGCCGTACTGCTGGAACTTGCCTCCAATGACAATATTGAGTTATCAAATTCCCAAACTTCGCAAAGCCTGCTGTTCAACAACTGATTTGTCATCCGAACGAGAAATAACAAGGTTTGCGTTTTCGATGCCTTAAAAATGGTTTGGGCAATTTCAATAAAAAACTCCAACAGCCTAAATTCCTGAATGGCAATTACCGCGGGGGTAGCCAATGACTGTATTAAAAGCGCGTCGTTTTGGCTAAAACCGCCGACCAAGGGGCTCTCCAAATTTAACACACCCTCCAACCCGCCGCTGGAATTGATCAAAGGTATTGCCAACTCGGACCTCATTTGAAGCTCCTCATCCAATGGATAATAACTATCCACCAGTTCCTTTGAAAGGTCGGTAATAAGAATAGGCGCACGGGTGAGGGCAACCCGCCCCATGATGCTTTCGTCGTTAATGGGCAAAGATTCAGTTTTTGGGCGATGCATGTTCATGCCGGAAAAAGCGCGGGTGACCAGGTTCTTTTTGGGTTCATCTACCAGACGAAATATCCCATAATGAGCGCCTGTCAAATCTAAAGCCATTGCCAGGATCGCGTTTAGGGTATCATCCAAACGAAGCCGGGAAAATAACAAAGAGGTTGCTTTTTGAATCCTATAAACCTCCTTTTCTTTTTGTTCCAGGTCCAACCGAAGGGCATCCAACCGACGGGAATGGAACAAAGCCATGGCGGCATGGTTCACATAAACTTCCAGGGTAACCAATTCAATTTCAGTGAATTTGCGATTTTCGTATAGATATACATAAAGCACCCCCAATATCGTGTCGGCAACGATCATAGGGAAACAAACTGCGCTATGCACACCCCTTCGCTGGTGGTAGGGATGAACTTCCATGTATGGAAGTTCATCCGAAAGCACACTACGCCGCATTTGGACGGCCTGGGAACCAAGCCCATTTGGCCTGGGGAGGTCGTTTGGCGGGTCCTGTACCTGAGCGGAGAGCTCGAGAACATCGGGTTGGCTTGTTGCATAAACTCGGCTTCCGAGCTGAAAATCCCCGGTAAGGTGATCGATCCTATAAATGACCGCAGCGGAAAGCGGGATCAATTGGATCGAGCTTTCCGCGACCAAACGAAGAACATCATCGGAATCAAATTTGGGATCCCCCCTGGACCCATTGATCTGGCGGCCAATTTGTCGCAAATTTTGCAATGTTTGGGGTAAATTATCGTTTGGAGAAGGGGATTTCATCATGATAAAAATTCTAACACAAGCACTTTAATCAAAAAAGTGAACGATATCTGTGAGAATACCGTTCACTTTTTGCTCTGAAATATTCCTAATTAGCAGTCGTAATACAGGGTAAATTCGTAAGGTGTGGGGCGTAGCCGTACAGGATCCAGTTCATACGTTCGCTTGTAGCCAATATATGCTTCCAACAAGTCGGAGGTAAAAACATCGCCCTTCAACAGGAACTCATGATCTGCTTCCAACGCATCCAACACCGCACCCAAGGAACCAGGCACTTGCTTCACCTTCTTGGCTTCTTCAGCAGGAAGATCATACAGGTCTTTATCGTGTGGCGCACCAGGATCAATACGATTTTGAATGCCATCCAGGCCAGCCATCAGGATGGCGGAAAAACAAAGATATGGGTTTGCGGAAGGATCTGGCGCACGGAATTCAACCCTTTTGGCCTTGCTGCTTTTGGTTACAGGGATACGAATGATCGCCGAGCGGTTCCGTTGCGAGTAGGCAAGGTTTACTGGTGCCTCGTAACCGGGAACAAGCCGACGGAAGGAATTGGTTGTTGGTGATGTTAGCGCCAGCAACGCTGGGGCATGCTTTAGGATCCCTCCGATGTAATACTTTGCCGTATCCGAAAGGCCAGCATAACCACCGGCATCAAAAAAGATATTGTTGTTACCTTTCCACAATGATGAGTGGACATGCATGCCTGAACCGTTGTCTCCAAACAGGGGCTTGGGCATAAATGTTACGGTCTTGCCATTTTTTCGGGCAACGTTCTTGGCAATGTATTTATACAGCAAGGTGCTATCAGCCATCCGGGTGAGGGTATCGAACTGCATGCCAAGCTCAGTTTGGCCTGCAGTGGCCACTTCGTGGTGATGTACTTCCATCTTCACGCCGGCTTCTTCAAGCGCCATCGTAATCTCGGAGCGAACATCCTGCAGAGTATCGGTGGGAGGCACAGGGAAGTATCCGCGCTTGGGAGAGATCTGGCCACCCAAATTCTTGCGGTCCCCTCGTCCGCTATTCCACCAGCCCTCATCACTATCGATGTGGTAGAAGGATTCTTGCGTGCCGCTGCTATACCTCACATCGTCGAAAATGAAAAACTCAGCTTCAGGCCCAAAATAAGCAATGTCGGCAATGCCGGTTTGCTTCAGGTATGCTTCCGCCTTGCGGGCTACATAGCGCGGGTCGCGGGCATAAGGCTGCACTGTAATGGGATCGTAAACATCGCAACTCACTACCAGGGTGGGAATGTTGGCTACGGGGTCGATAAATGCAGTGGCAGGATCGGGGATCAACAACATATCCGATTCATGGATCTCACGAAACCCGCGGATGGAAGAACCATCGAAAGGGATGCCTTCGCTGAAAAATTCCTCATCCAACCGCCGAACAGGGATGGTAAAGTGTTGCCACTGGCCTGGAAGGTCGGTAAAACGGATGTCAACCATTTTTACACCCTTGGCCATCTCTAAAACTTCTTTGACGCTGCGTGACATATTGTCTCCTCAAAAAAATATAATCTCTGCAACTGCGAGAGATTATATTTTGCAATTTAAACAATGGTATGACCCATTTGGAGTATATTGCCCTACGGTTCGATGCCAAATTCCAGCTGGCGTTGAAACTTGAACTGTTGGGTATACAAGTTGAAATAATGCCCCTTTAGCCTAAGAAGTTCCTTGTGGTCGCCAATTTCAGCGATCTTTCCATCCTCGATAACGAGAATTCGATCGGCTTTGCGAATGGTGGAAAGGCGATGGGCAATGATAAAAGAAGTGCGGCCATGCATTAATCGCTCCATGCCTTGCTGGATCATTGCTTCCGTCAAAGTGTCCACGCTTGAAGTAGCCTCATCCATTATGAACAGGTCGGGCTTGGCTAAAATGGCACGCGCAAGGCTGATCAATTGCTTTTGCCCAACCGACAATAGATTGCCGCCTTCACCGACATTCTCGTTATATCCCTTGGGAAATTTCTCGATGAAGGAATCTGCTCCAGCTAATTTTGCGGCTTCCATCACATCATCATCGGTGGCCACCAAACTTCCGTAGCGAATGTTTTCCATAATGGATCCGGAAAACAGGTGCGGGGTTTGCAACACAATACCGATCCTTTGGTGAATACTTTGCAATGTCAAGTCGGTGTAATCAACATCATTGAACAGGATCCTGCCATTGGTAGGTTCATAAAAACGGCACAACAAATTGACGATGGTTGATTTGCCACCTCCAGTTGGGCCAACCAGGGCTATCGTTTCTCCGGCAGAGACTGATAATGAGAAATCATGCAGAATTTCCTTTTTATCATCATATCCAAAGGAAACATTCTCAAATCGTATGTTTCCGAGCAGTGTTGTTGCACGAATAGCATTCGGCTTGTTTGCGATCCCGGGGGGAGTATCGATCAATTTAAATATTCTCTCCGCCGAGGCTATGGAGTGCTGCATTTCTGCATACACCCTTGCCAGGTCTTGAATAGGCCACATCATAAATGTTAGGTAGGAAACAAAGGCATGGATGCCACCAATGGTAAGCAGGCCTTCTGAGGCCTGAAAACCCCCATACCAAACAATAATACTCAGCGCGATTGCGGAGACAACTTGCACAGTGGGCAGAAATAGCGCTGAAAACCAGGCCGCCTTGTAGGTGGCTTTGTACATTTGGTCGGTTAGTTGTTGAAATTCTTTCAGATTTTCATCTTCACGTCCAAGTGCTTTAACCACCCGCACACCCTGAATATTCTCGTTGTGCGCACCGGTAATTAGGCTGTTGGCTCTCCGAGATTCCCTGAATTGTTCGAGAATGCGCTTTTGAAATTGCAGGGCGATGAAGTACAAGATCGGAACGATCAGAAAGACGATCAGTGCGAGCTTCCAATTGATGATAAGCATGAATATGGTTGCCGTCAAAATGTTCATTACTGCCCAGGTTGAATCCACCAATCCCCAGGTCATCAGGTCAGCCACACGGCCAGTATCAGAGGTTACTCTGGCGATCAACCTTCCAACGGAATTTTGGGAGTAAAAGGAGAGCGATAAGTCTTGCAGATGGCCAAATAATTGCTTTCGCAGGTCATACTGCAAGTTTTCTCCCAGCACGCCAGCCAGATAAATGAAAAGGAATACCAAGCCACTTTGGATCAGGATCAAAATGCCGTAATAGGCTCCCATTTGGTAAACCACTGAGAGGTCCTTTTTTGCCATTCCTTCGTCGATCATGATCTTGTTGATGTAGGTAAACAAGGAATCGAATGCTGATACCAATGCAATGGTGATCAGGAAGCCGGCTACTGTTTTCCAGTGCGGCTTTACAAGTTGTAAAATGCGCGCGAGGATCTCGGATGTAAGTTGGCTTACTTCTGCTTCTTCCTCGATAGCGATCAATTCGTCAGACATAGTTCACTTAACCTTTACGCTGTAGCTTCAATTTCCGCATTGTATTCATCATCAATGCGGGTTTGAATCTGATAAATTCGGTTATAAATGCCATCCACATCCTTTAGCAGATCATCATGCTTGCCATGTTGGACAACCTTGCCATCCTTTAGAACCAGGATCAGGTCGGCATTGATGACCGATTGAATACGGTGGGCGATAATAAACGTCGTTCGATCCTTCATCAACGCGTTTAACGCACTCCTGATAGATGCCTCAGTTTCAGTATCCACGCTTGAAGTGGAATCATCCAGGATCAAAATGCGCGGGTTTTTCAAGATCGTACGGGCAATGGTGGTACGTTGCTTTTGCCCACCAGACAATGTGACCCCTTTTTCGCCAACGATGGTTTTATAACCATCCGGGAATGTCGTGATCACGTCGTGGATGGCAGCAATACGAGCTGCCTGCTCGATCTCTTCATCTGTTACCTGTTTGCCAACACCGTAAGTGATGTTCTCTTTGATGGTGCGTGAAAACAGGAATGGCTCTTGCTCTACAATACCAATCTGCGAGCGCAGAAACCGGCGCGGTATTTGGTTTAGTTCAACACCATCAATTTTGATGCTACCGCCGGTGTAATCGTGAAAGCGGGGGAGCAGATTGACCAAGGTTGTTTTTCCTGACCCTGTGGAGCCAATGAGGGCGATCGATTGGCCAGGCTGAACTTTAAAGCTGATATCCGACAACACTTCAGTTTCGCCATCGCTGTATTGGAAGGAAACATTATCAAACTCGATCCTGCCGGTGATGCGCTGGCGGTCGATGGTCCCGGTTTCGAGGTCCTCCCGATTCACCGATATGATCTCCACCAGCCGTGCATACGAAACCAAACCCGTCGAAGTCTGGACGATGAGCCGGCCAAGGTTGCGAATTGGCCAGATGAGCCAAACTACCAAACCGACATAAGCCAAATAGGATCCGATTGAAAGTTCGCCATTGATCACCATAACAGCCGCGTACAAAAAGCCGCCAAGCATCTGAAACCCTAAAACAATATCTGAGAGTGGCCAGAACAAAGAATGCATTAGTAATAGGAACTTGCCCTTGAGGAATTTTTCCCAATTTTCCTTTTCGAACTTATCTTTTTCATAATCTTGCCGGGCAAAGGCTTTAACAACCCTTACGCCATTCAGGTTTTCCTGCAGGGTTGTAGAGAGTTTGGCCTCTTGCTCCTGGTATTTTTCATAAGCGGCCGTCACATTTTTAAAGAACCACATTGAAATAAGCAAGATCGGCGGAATTACAACCACCGAAGCTAATCCCAATTTCCAGTTGATGTTGAGAATCGCGAACCAGTTGATGAAAAACAAAAGGATAATTCGCCCGACACCGATAGCCTGCTCGCTAAAAAATCGCCTGACCGCGTCCAAATCTGAAGTAACGCGCTCGATCAGATCTCCAGTCGGGATCTTATTGTGGTAAGAAAAAGTAAGGCGCTGGATGTGGTCAAATAAAAAATTACGCAATCGGCGGGCAATATTTTCGGCTGTGTAAGCTGCCAATTTGGCGCTAACAAATGCCAAACCACCTTCTACGATGGCGAAAACAATGAACAGGATCGATATGAGCGCAAAAGTTAAAGCGATATCAGCACGGAAATAAGGCTGGGTTCCCGAGACAACCTCGGCAAAATAGCGCAAAACGAACATAGTCGCGGTTTTGGCAAGCGAGGAGATCGCCAATGCCCCAACTGATAACAGGTAGGAGCCGTGAAAATCATTCATAACTGCCCATAAACCGGCCAGTTTTTTCCTGTTCATGATCGAACGGAAATCAAAATACGTATTGGGTTGATAATTTCTCATGACAATATTTTTCTAAAAATTAAGACAAAAAAACCACGACAAGGAGCGCCGTGGATGGATCAACAAGCATGGAGGTCTCAAAGGCCTGGCGCTATTTCATAAGGAGAGGGGTGAAGGTAAGTGTATCCATAGTTTTCCAACCATTATTATCATCGCAACCAAATTATAATCAACAAATGGTGAAATTTGTTAAATTTAAGACAACCAATTTTTTTAACCCGACAAACCCGCAGATAGAATTATTTGATGGTGATCTGGATGAACTTACCCGCAGGTTCCCATCTGGCTTGTACACAACCTTCATCACACTCGAAGGCAAGCAAAAAGTAGTCGGTTTAAGTCAACATTTGGCCAGGTTGAACCAAGTGGGGGAGAGTGGCGGAATTGAGTGGACTCGCAAATGCCTCAGAGTGGCGTTACAAATTCTGCCCATTGAAACACCGGATGCAAAAGTACGGCTTTTGCGCCCCGATGGGGGAGGGGAGTTGGTAATAATGGCCGAGAATTGGGTGGAAATCCCCAGCAATTTATACGAGACAGGGGTGGTCGTCAATTTATCCTATGTTGCCAGACCTTCGCCCAATGAAAAGTCGAGCGCCTTCATTCAACAAAGCCAAACCGAACGGGATAGAAACCGTTCAAGCGGGATCTATGAATCGCTGATGGTCCATAATGGGCGGATCAGGGAGGGTTTTACCAGCAATGTCTGGTTTGTAAGGGACGGAACATTGATAACAGCCAGTAAAAATGTGCTGAAAGGGATCACCCGCGAAGTGATTCTGAAATGCGCGAGTGAATTGGGTATCAGGGTAGTGGGTCGTTCGTTGCGCGTAGTTGAATTGCCTTCGATCGAAGAAGTTTTTATTTCGTCCAGTAGCAGGGGAGTGTTACCCGTCCGGCAGCTAGAAAAACACGTTTTTATTGTCAAGACCATGGATGGTATCTCACTAAGGATATCTGCCGCCTACAAGAAAAAGATCATGGAAATCGCCGAGCCCATTTGATCCAGCCGCATTATTCGTGGTCAAATATTTCGCTATAGCCTCTGTCCAGTTCATCATCTGACAAATGCGCGTAACGTTGGGTTACGGCAATGTTGGCATGGCGGGCAAGTTCCTGTGCCAATTTCAGATTGCCACTTCCGCGCAAGACTGTGGTTACAAAATAATGCCTGAAAGAATGGGGGGTGATCTTACCAACTTCCACTTCTCCAATGGCTTTTTTAACCCAGTCCGCGACAATATTGCGGCCGGTCATGGTTGTGATAGCCCTAATATTGCCACCTGATCCCTTATCGTGGCGGCTAAATATTGGCAAGGTACCTAATTGTCGACCACTTGAACCGTCCAGGGTTGCCCTGTATGCAAGGTATTGCCTGATCTTTTCGATACTACGGGTTGAAAAACGTACGACAGCCTGTTTGTTACCTTTTCCGACGATAATAGCACGCCCTTCCAGCCAATCTACGTCTGATCGTCGCAATTTGCAAGCCTCGTGTACGCGCAAACCGGTATCTGCCAAAGTAAAAAGGAAGGCTCTATCCCTCAACAGTCTTAGATCAGTTATGTATTTTTCACCATCCGCGGTTTTTTCAACTCCAGGAGTCGGAATTACCTGCTCATCAACACACGTGAGGATTTTTTCGATATCCTCGCGCGGGAATTGTGGCAATTTTTTGCCCGGTTTTCGCGCTCTTTGGCGAATAAGTAACCGTAGCCTTGGCAAATTTGGTGTAGAAAGTCGTTCCGCGGCAATAAATTCAAAAAAAGACATCACCGCCTGCAAATAAAGGGATTCTGTTGCCGGTGCCAATTCCTTAAGCGCCATTGCGAACCATGCTATGGATTCCTCTGGGAGGTCAGAAATGGGCAAGGCCTCGGAATCTACGCTACGGTCTGCCAACATATACCTAAACGCTGCCAGAGCATACTTGTAGGTATCAAAGGTATTTTTACTGCGTGCAAGCAAGATTGAATCCAAAAAAGAAGCGATAGCTTGGTCGACTGTGTCCATTTGTGCTCCTTGCAAGATTATATCACGCTTTCATTAATAGTACTTAAGTAAACCATAAAGCATAAACTCACTCCCCTCTTTGCTGCAAAAGACTTGCGGGCTGGATTCTTTTCATACCTGGTTATGCCGCAATGCGGTGGCAACTGCTTGATCTTTTTCGAATACCTTTTTTGTAAAACAGGTCCCAAGCACTCCCCTGCTAAAAAAAATAGCCGGGGGTTCCGGCTACTTTTTTGCTTGTTACTAATACTCTACCCTTAGCCCATTCCGCTAATGTAATTTTCCAGGTGCCTGATAAGGTTCTTTTGTTCCGCTATTACCTGTCGTAAAACATCCTTTACAGATACCAGGCCCAGCAATTTGCCATCCTCAAAGACTGGCAGGTGCCTAAACCCCTTGGAATTCATGATCTCCATACATTCTTCCAGCGGCTGCGAAGCTTCGACATAGAGTACCTTCTCAGTCATGATCTCGGAAACCAGTACCTTGTCGGCTTGCAAATTCTTAGCGTCCAATTTAAGCAACACGTCGCGCTCGGTCATAATGCCAACCACTTTGTTATCGTCATTTTCCACCAGCAATGCGCCAACATTATTTTCGGCCATTTTTTTAATCGCCTGCTCCACCGTGGAAGCCGGTGTAACCGCAAATATGCCATTGTTTTTTCGAACTTTCAGTAAGTCTTTTGCTGTCGCCATCGCGTTCCTCCGTGGGTTTATGAATATGTAGAATATACCCAATTAGTCCAAGGGATGTCAAGGATTTTGCGAAATAATGTTAATTAGTTAATTTATTCACAAACTATCGTGAATCTATTCACAATCCGCCCGATTTATTGGTTATGCCGGGGCGATAAAAATGGCTATGGTTAAAAAATGGAATAATGCGCCCAAAATTACAAATATGTGCCATACCTCATGGAATCCGAAAACACCCGGAATAAAATTGAGCGATTTGGTGGCGTACACAACAGCGCCAATTGAATAAACAACCCCGCCGAGCGCCAACAACACGATCGCGCCAACCGGCAATGCCCTTACAAGCTCGCCTACCGCAACCACTACCAGCCAGCCCATTGCCAAGTAAATGGCTGTATTCAACCACCTTGGGCTACGAATGATAAAGAGTTTGATTGAAATACCGACCAGTGCCAATGACCAAATGATCGCTAGCATGCCCCATTTCCAGAATCCACCAAACATGTTGAAGCAAATCGGTGTATACGTACCCGCGATGAGCAGATAGATGGCTGAATGATCGAATTTTCGCAAATTCTCAATCGCGGCTGGCTTGGCGATCACCAAATGATAAACCGCGCTTGCGGTGAAAAGTAGTACAAGTGATGTGCCGTATACTGCCAGTGAGATCTGTTTTGGGGCATCATCCTTTGATAGGATCAATAAGAGGATGATGCCGATCACCCCAGCCAGGGCGGCGACCAGATGGGTGTACCCGTTCACTGGTTCTCGTACTCTTTTTAGAAAATTCATTCCTTACGCTCCTCTTCGACCACATTCCTCGCTTGCGGATACGAACCAAAAACGCGCAACATCAAGGCGTATTCTTCCAAATGGTTGAGCGCCTTCTTTACGACTGTGTCGTCCTCTGACCCAAGCAGATCAATATAAAACAAGTAATTCCACGGTGTGCCCGGCAATGGCCGAGATTCAATCTTGGTCAGGTCTATATCTCGTAAGGCAAAAACACTAAGGGCTTTGAAAAGGCTGCCAGGTTGGTGTTTTAGGGTAAAAACCACCGTGGTTTTGGCATTTGCCGCAGGTTTGGCCGACCTGGTAGAGATCTCGAGAAAACGGGTGAAATTTTCGCGATCGTCCTCTACTCCTTCTTCGATGACGTTCATGCCGTAGATCTCAGCCGCCCGCCGCGAGGCTATAGCCGCCACGGTTTGGTCTTCCATCTCCACCAACATTTTCACGCTGCCCGCGGTATCATACTCAGGTTTCACCTGAACCCCCAACCCGCGCAGATAATTGGCACACTGGCCTAACGCCTGTGGATGGCTGATCACTTTTTTTATTTGTGACCTTTGAACGCCAGGTTTTCCGATCAGGCAATGCCTTACCCGTAAAAAGTATTCTCCATTTATATACAGGGCATGCCGAAGCAGGTTGTCGTAATTTTGGTGAATACTTCCGGCCAGGGAATTTTCAATCGGCACCATTCCCCGGTCGGCTGTCCCGTTCTCTACCAAAGCAAACACCGCATCAAATGTCTCGCAAGGGATCGTTTCGGGATTATCAAAATAATTGAGCACAGCTTGCTCGGTATACGCGCCCGGTTCTCCCTGATACGCTACTTTCATTGTTTTTTCACCCATTCCAATATCTTGGTAAATCCGGCAGCCACATCCTGGTTGGAGGCAGCAATGGTCATGCGGATGAACCCCTGCCCCATTTTGCCAAACGCTGAACCCGCAACGGTGCCTACTCCGGCATCCATTAATAGCTTTTCGCAGATCAAATTATCATCCAATCCGAGTTTTCGCAGATCCAAAAAATAATAGAAAGCACCTCTTGGTGCAGTTGCCACCAACCTGTCACTCGCAAAATCTTCAGCTATGCGCAATACAAGGGTTCGCCTTTCGGTGTATTGTTCGCGCATAGCGGATGCAAATTGCTGCATTTGGCTGTCTGCAAGCGCAAAACCGGCCGCCTCCTGAATGAAAGGCGCGACGCAGGTTATGGAATGCTGGCTGGCTTTGAGAGCATTCTGGATCATTTCTTTTGGGCCGCATAAGTACCCCACCCGCCATCCGGTCATTGCGTAGGTTTTCGAAAGGCTATTTATGACCAATGTTCTTGACCGCGCGTTTGGCAAGGAGGCAACACTTACAGGATGCTCTTCATAGTATAGGTTTTCATATACTTCATCACTTATGATCAACAAATTATGTTTTACGCAAAGGTCCACTAATCCTGCCAGGTAATCGACACTTGGGTACATGCCTGTGGGGTTGGAAGGATAGTTTATGATGATGCCACGGGTTTTTTCGGTGATCGCCGCCTCCCAGCCTGCCAGCGATGGTAAGAATCCATTCTCTGCCGGGCCGTACACCCTTACCGCATTGCCACCCAGCAAATTGGCCATATTGGCGTGCGTGGCCCAAGTTGGGTCTGGAATGATGAATTCATCACCGGGGTTGACGACCGATTGCAACGCTATATAAAAAGCGTGGATGCCCCCGTGTGTAATGATGATCTCACTGTGAGGGTCATACTCCAGCTGGTTATCGCGTTTAAGTTTTTCCGATACCGCTTTTCGCACATGGATGAATCCTTGGCTGGGTCCATAATGGGTTTTTCCTGCATTGATCATCGATAGCGCAACCTGTGTGATCGCGGGATGGGTGCCAAAATCCGGATCGCCAGTTTGCAGGCCAATGATCGGGATCCCTTGGCTTTTGAGGTTGAGCACCTTATCAGCCATCGCCACCGTTGGCGATTGGCGGATCTTCTCGAGATTGTTATTCATGGTTATCATTAACGGTCCCAATAATTAGTTCTCTTTTTCAAATACGTAGCCGGTTCCACGCACACTGACCACCCTTTCAAAAAGGTTGGGAAATTCTACCAGTTTATTTCGCAGCCGGCTGACCAGCGGCCGAAGGATCTCCTGAGCTTCCTTGTTTGAGACCTCATACCCTTGGACAAGTAATACGATCTCGCGATGCGAGAAAACTTTTCCAGGGTTTTCCAAAAAAACCTTCAGCAATTGTCCTTCTGCTGGGGTTAATAATTCAGTATTTGATTGGTTGGAGATCTTGCGCCGGCTCAGATCGATGGTTGTGCCATCTTTGAGATGGATAAAGAGGTTTGGCGAGCCCTCCTCCTCAAGTTCTTGCAGGCGTTTTTCTCTTCGGGCAATACCTTTCCTCACGCTTTCGATGATTTGGGTCGGCGGCGCAGGTTTGATCAGGTAGTCGTGTACCCTTTGCCGTAACGCTTCAACTGCCGATTCCATTGAACCGAACGCCGTAAGCATTATGATCTCGGTATCAGGAGAGATCTGAGATACCACCTGAACCACCTCGTGCCCGTTCATGCCGGGCATTTTTATATCCAACAACATCAGGTCTACCGAATTATTGCGGATAAATTCCAGGGCGGATTCGCCATTGCCGAAATTGCTGACGGTAAATCCCTCCATTTTTAGGATCTCCGTCAACGTTTGCCGGGCAACAGGTTCATCATCGACGACCAAAATGTGGTGTGTCATCTTTTGCTCCTCTTCATGTTTTGATGGGCAATATGATCTTGAATCGTGCCCCAACCCCGGGTATCGGGTCCATCAATTCCAGCGTGCCGTGATGATTGCGGATGATCTCGTGGCTAACGGATAATCCCAAGCCCGAGGTACCTTTTGTACTTACAAAAGGCTCAAAAATGCTTTCGCGCAATTCAGCGGATACACCCGGACCATTATCCTCAACGACGATCGCCAGAAACGGCTTGCTTACTTCAATTTTAACTGTAACCAAACCGCCTTCAACAAGGGCATCCTTGGCGTTGAGTAGCAAATTCAATAAGACTTGCTCTATTTGGTCGCGAATTGCCAGGATGAGCGGAATCTTGGGTGGCCATATGGTGCGTATCTTTACATTGGCATCGGCCATTTGAGACGTTGTCAGGTTTATAGTATGCTCCAAAACTTCAAGAACCTGCAGTGGCTTAAAATCCTGATTTGGTTTGTAAAACTCCAACATTTGCTGAACGGTATTGCTTAGCCGTTCCATCTCTTGGTTGGTCATTTCTAAGTATTGGCCATGCTGTTCAGGGGTAAGGTTGGGCATACCGAGTAAATGCAGGCAGTTTCTCACACCTTGTAAAGGATTCTTGATCTCATGCGCGATTGACGCGGTAAGGCGGCCCGCCACGGACAATTTTTCGGCTTGGATCAACGCCTTTTGCGATCCTGCCAATCTGGAATCAAAATCGAACAAGGTGAGTTCGTGGGCCAACCAATGGTACAAATTGGATGCAATTGAGCATTCTTGCCTGGCGGGGTATCGGGTAGCGAACTCAATGATCAGCTCCTGCCCTCTTAATTGTCCACCCAATCGGTACCAAAAATGGCAATTTTCAGCAACAATCTCCAACCCATTGGATGCGGTCCTATCCTCGTTTTCGTGTACAATCGAAATCTTTAATCCAGCCGCCAAATTTTCTACGTAAGAAAATACCGCTTGGCATTGAGAGGGATCATACGTGGAGCCGGTTTGATATATGGTACACCGGGACAAATGTGATTGAATTTCAGCCAATGTCTGGGATTTTTTTAAGGAATGGATAATTGCGGCAGTTACTGATTCGGAATTGAAGGATGGAGAGATCCAACCATCCACATGCGAGCAAATTTCGATAGTTGGCCTGGCGGATGAATTTGGACAAAGAAAATGTAGGGAGTTTGGAAGGTTGTGGCGAAGGCGAGACAGTTGGCCGGCAGCCTCTGAAATTGCCGTAAAATTATGGATGAGGATGGCTTCGTTGTTGTCAATTTTTTGATCGGATGAAAGGTCTGAAAAAGACTTGACCGAAACTTCCGCATCCAACGCCAACAGAGCCACCAAATCAGCCTGTGCATCCATCCCCACCAGGGTCGCATCGATGATAAACTGCCACCGTGAATTTGGCATTATAGACCTTGGCCAAAATTACATTTCATAATTAATCAATTATACGCAAGGACGAAAGTAATCTGGTTAAAAATATTATGGCCAATATAAAGAACAACACTATTACCGTTATTGGCGGTGGGCTTGCTGGCAGTGAAGCAGCCTGGCAATCGGCCAATCGAGGCTGCAAAGTAACTCTTTACGAGATGAGGCCAAGCCGGGAAACTGGTGCGCACAGGAGTAATGGACTTGCTGAATTGATCTGCTCAAATTCACTCGGTTCCAATCTTTCCGACAGAGCGTCTGGTTTATTAAAAGACGAGATGCGTTCAATGGGTTCCTTGTTACTTTCCATTGCTGATGAAACAAAGGTGCCAGCAGGAAGCGCCTTGGCGGTGGACAGGGAATTGTTTTCGGCGCGGGTCACCGAAGCGATTGAAGCCCATCCAAACATCGAAGTCGTCCGCAAGGAGGTAGAACAAATCCCTGATGAAGGGATCATCATTCTCGCCAGCGGCCCCCTTACCTCGCCCGCGCTGGCGCAATCCTTGGCCACTTTTTGCGGGCAAAAGAATTTGTATTTCTTTGACGCCATTTCACCGATCATCGAAGCGTCGTCGATCAATATGGAGACCGCGTATAGCGCATCCCGGTGGGATGAAGAAGGCGCCGCTGAAGGTGACTACATCAATTTGCCATTCCACAACAAAGCCGATTACCTCACTTTTTTCGAAGCTCTAACTTCTGCCCAGCGCATCGAACTCAAAGATTTTGAATTGGCGATTGAAACCGGTGTGGACGCGGGAAATGATGCTTTTTTTGAAGGTTGCCTTCCTGTAGAGATCATCGCCAGCCGTGGCCAAAAAGCCTTGCTCTACGGCCCACTACGGCCAGTTGGGCTTAAAGACCCGCGTGTAGAGCGGCCACCTTACGCAGTGGCTCAGTTGCGCAAGGAAAACCTTGCAGGGGATCTTTATAATATTGTAGGGTTTCAAACAAATCTGACATTTCCAGAACAACGGCGGGTACTGAGGATGATTCCGGGGCTGGAGAATGCCGAATTTGCGCGGTATGGACAAATGCACCGAAACACCTTCATCTCCGCACCTGATGTTTTACAGCCAACCTTGCAAGCAAACAACCGCAAGAGCCTTTTTATGGCTGGCCAGATCACGGGCGTTGAAGGATACGCGGGCAATATTGCCACGGGCGTGGTCGCCGGTATCAACGCCGCAAGAATGGCTTTTGGAGATCAACCTTTATGTTTTCCAGTGGAAACAATGATCGGTTCGCTTTTGAATTACATCACCCATACCGACCCTAAAACTTTTCAGCCGATGAAAGCAAATTTTGGCATTTTACCGGCATTGCCGCCTCAACTTCAAAAGGGGGGCAAACGAGATCGCGCTACCCACTATAGCGCAAGGGCAAACAATGCAATGAAGGAATTTCTGGGACAGCATGATCTTGCCTGACCGCAAATTAATCCAAATTGGGTTGTTACTTGCCATGGCAGTATCGGTTTCAGCATTTTTTCTCTATAACCGAAACCGACCGGAGGATGGCATATTTGATGAAATGGCCGCTTTCAGACATATCAGCGCCCTCGAGGCGATCGGTCCGCGGGTTCCAAATTCAGATGCGCACCAAAAAGCGAGGGACTACATTGCTGGAAATTTGACAGAGTCTGGATGGGTAGTAACCGAACAGACCTTCACTTACAACAACATCACCGGCACCAACATCATCGCAAGCATCGGCAAACCAGGCGGAATACTATTGGCAGCCCATTATGACAGCCGAATGGTTGCGGACAAAGAATCTGACCCGGCAAAAGCAATCCTGCCGGTCCCTGGAGCAAATGATGGAGCCTCTGGCACCGCCATACTGTTGGAGTTGGCGAACTGTATCCAGATGGAAAATAACAACATCCAATTGGTTTTTTTTGATTTGGAAGACCAAGGCAATATCCCAGGCTGGAATTGGATTTTGGGGTCACGTGCATTTGTTGATAAAATGAGTGTAAGCCCCACAAAGATGGTATTGTTAGATATGGTAGGGGCAAAAGATGCCCGTTTTTATTACGAGGTAAATTCAAATGAAGCTGTAAGTACAGAAATTTGGGAGACCGCCCACCAATTGGGATACAGAAATAATTTTATCAAGGCCGAAAAATTCTCGGTCCTGGATGACCATATTCCATTTGTTGAACGTGGCATACCCGCGGTGGATATCATAGGCTTGGATGACCCCAACTGGCATACCTTGGCCGATACGAAAGAGAATATATCAACGAGCACTTTAAAAGCGGTTGGAAACACAGTTTGCCATTGGGTAAACAATACCGCCAAACAAGTGCCATAATTCACAGGCAAAACGAAATGTCTAAAAAATCATTAGAAAAAACCATCAAACCTACCGAAAAGGCATTTTTGGTAGGCGCGGAGATCGCTGGCGAAAAAGTTAACCTTCCGATCGAGGAATCTCTTGCCGAATTATCTTTGCTGGCAGATACAGCCGGCTTGGAAGTAGTTGGCACGATGACCCAGAAACTAAGCCATATCAACCCTCAAACCTATTTGGGCAGCGGAAAAGTAGAAGAACTGAAACTTTTGTGCGCTGAAACGGACGCTGCGGTCGTTATTTTTGATAACGAACTCAGCCCACGACACCAACGCGAACTGGAAGAGATCCTCTTCCCAGCGGTGCGAGTGTTGGACAGAACGGCGGTCATTCTGGATATCTTTGCCCAGCATGCAAATACCGCCGAAGGTATTCTGCAAGTGGAATTGGCGCAATATGAATATTTCTTGCCCCGGCTTACCCGCCAATGGACCCACCTTGCCCGCCAGGGTGGCGGAGGTGGCGGCAGGTCTGGCGGTGTAGGTGGTGTAGGCCTTCGAGGCCCCGGCGAAACACAGTTGGAAGTAGATCGTCGCCAGATACGAGGGAAGATTGCCCACCTAAAAATGGAGCTGGAAAAAGTAAGCCAACACCGGCAAAGGTACAGAGCCCAACGGAAACGGTCCAAGATCCCTACCATTGCATTGGTCGGATACACCAATGCAGGCAAGTCCACGCTGCTCAACAAATTGACCAATTCTACCGTTTATGTTGCCAACCAATTATTTGCCACACTGGACCCAACCACCCGGCGGGTAACCTTGCCAGGTGGAAACATTGGCTTATTCACAGATACGGTGGGATTCATCCAAAAACTGCCTACCACCCTTGTAGAAGCCTTTCACGCTACCTTGGAAGAAATTACCGAAGCTGAATTGCTACTGCACGTTGTGGATAGTTCCCACCCTAACGCGATCGAACAATATCAATCGGTCAGTGAAACCTTAAAGCAGATCGGCGCCGGCGATATACCTCAGGTGGTGGTATTGAACAAGATCGACAAATTATCTACCTCGCCCAGTTTCAATTTTGAACCTTTTGCCAAAGCGCTGCGTGTTTCCGCAAAAACCGGCGATGGATTGGCTGCGCTAATCGACCAGGTAAAAGACGAATTATACGAAAACTTTGTCTCGATCCGCCTCTTCTTGCCATATCAGGAAGGCAACCTGATCTCCGTTTTCCACGAATCGGGCCAGGTGGAAGAGATCACCCATGTAAGGGGTGGAGTTCGCATTGCTGGCAAGATCCCCGGCCGTTTATACACCCGTTATGCACCATTTTTGGCAAAGGAAACAAAACTTGAGACCGAGGAACCCGAAAATGCTTGATTTATTTTCAGGCTGGATCGATAAGTGCTCTGATTTCCTGGCTGAACGCAAAGGGTTGTTACCTCTGGCAGGCTTGGCACTGACCATCCTCAATCTGATTCTGCGGTTTTTCGTACCCGATATTTGGCCAAGCCAGGTGGACTTGTTCCTCCATCTCGGCGTGATATTGGCAATACTGGGCTTTTTAATTGCCCCCATTCTATAAGCTAAAGGCAGGCATTCATGACAGAAGAAATCGTTCCTCGCTGGGATGTAAGCACTATTTTTCCCAGCCTTACTGCACCGGAATATGGCCACGCAATTGACAAATTGGTTGGGATGATTGCCAACTGCGATGAGCAGGTAAAAAGGTTGAAAGATCAAGGCACGGCACAAAATTGTGCCGCAGTCCTTACCAGCCTCAATTCAATTTTTGAGCATGGCGGCACCATCAGAGCCTACCTGCAATCCTTCATCACCACTGATACCCGAAACCAGGAAGCTCTTCGGCTTAATTCCGCGTTCGAAAAGTTATATTTGGATGTCCAAAACCTGCATCTGCATTTTCAGGTATGGATTGGATCAAAAACCGTAGCCGAAATAGAAACCCTCATCGCTGGTGATCCTGTTAACTTTGACCATGCTTTTGCGTTAAGAAACCTGAGGGAGCAAGCGAGTTTTCTGATGCCTTCTGCCATGGAAGAATTGGCAAACGAATTGGCATTGTCTGGCGCTTCGGCATGGGGTAAATTACAAGGCAACATTACTTCGCAGCTTGCGGTTGATTTTGAAGTCGATGGGCAAATTAACAAGATCCCAATGCCTGCGCTGATCAATTATCGCAGCCATCCAGAGGAATCAACCCGAAAAAAGGCCTACGAAGTTGAAATGGCAGCCTGGAAAACTGTGGAAGTACCCTTAGCTGCGGCTTTAAATGGCGTCAAAGGGGCTACCAATACACTTGAGAAACGCCGCGGGCGGGAAGATTGCCTTCATTCGGCAATAGATAGTGCCAGAATTTCGCGAAAAACACTGGAAGCAATGATTGGATCGATGGAAGCAAGTCTGCCTTCCTTTGAGCGCTACTTCTTGAGCAAAGCCAAAAGGCTCGGCAAGGAAAAATTGGCATGGTGGGATATTTTTGCTCCCGATAGCCATTCTGCCAGCAAATACAGCTGGCCAGAAGCCGAGGCATTTATTTTGCAACACTTCAACTCCTTCTCGCCAGAGTTATCTGATTTTGCCAAGCGTGCCTTTCAATTAAATTGGATCGACGCCGAACAAAGAGATGGCAAACATGGTGGTGCTTTTTGCATGAGTGTTCCAGGAAAAAAAGAAAGCCGCATTTTGTGCAATTTTGATGGCTCACTGGACCAGGTCGGTACGATCGCCCACGAATTAGGACACGCCTTCCATAACGAATGCGCCTATAAGGCAAACAAAACCGAATTCCAACAAGACACCCCAATGACACTGGCTGAAACGGCCTCGATCATGTGTGAGACGATCATTGTTGAAGCGTTATTGAAGCAAACCAGCGATAAAACCGAGCGCCTGAATATTTTGGGAAACAGCCTGGTAGGTTCCGGCCAAGTGATCGTGGATATTTATTCCCGCTTCCTATTCGAGAAAGAGATCTTTGAACGCCGCGAACAGGCTGAACTAAGCGCGGATGAGATCTGCGACGCAATGGAACGCGCTCAAAAGAAAGCATACGGTAATTCCCTCGACCATAACCACCTCAACCGGTATGCCTGGACTTGGAAACCGCATTATTATTACGCAGGCTTGTCCTTCTACAACTTTCCTTACGCGTTCGGGTTATTGTTCTCCAAAGGTTTGTATGTAATATACCAGCAACGCGGACCAAGCTTCCTTGCCGACTATACATCCTTGCTTTCATCAACCGGCGAGGCCAGTGCCGAAGAATTAGCGCTGCGATTTGGCATCAATATTGAAGAACGAAAATTCTGGGATGACAGTCTGGCGATGATCGAGCAAGAGATTGAACAGTACATCCAACTGTGACAAAAAAAAACGGACACAAATGTGTCCGTTTTTTTTATTAATTGTTTAGCGCACCTTGGTTTATCCAACGCATCAGCAGCTCAACTTCTGCTTCTGATGGTTTCGGTCCTTTTTTCGGCATTTTGCCAGCCAGGATCGATTTTACCAAAGGAGAGTT
>SXGU01473483.1_pt1 | contig 21917 bp, 17 predicted proteins | sample 3174531 | NCBI WGS metagenome assembly SXGU01 (sample SAMN11356863, study PRJNA531348) | freshwater metagenome | isolation source: freshwater sample F1-140 | place: China: Fuxian Lake, Yuxi | collected 2017-12-25 | reverse complement strand
GGGTGCCTGGGCTTGAGTCCGTCTCGACGATGAGGTGGCGTTTCGCCGCAAGTGTGCGGCGTCGTCACGAGCGTGCAACCTTCAGTGGAATTGCAAACAGTCGCACCCGATGCTAATGTGCTCCGGGTGGGCTGGAAATTCGCCCCGGATGGGAAGTGTGGCAGGCACTGATGAGGCGCAACGGCGCGACCGAACGCGCAAACGGTGCAACCGGCTTTCTCGCACTGTCGCCACTGGGAAAGGAAAACAGGACTTGCTAGAAACTAGACACTCTCGCGAATCGGTCCTCCGTGCTGGTAGCGTCGGAAGTGCCGCCGCATTGGCAGCGACCCTTGGGGGCCTAGATGCTGGAATTGCCAGCGCGCAGGCAAGCATCCCGGACGTGCCCCGCAACCGCACATTGCAGATTATCGGCGGAGGAGGTGGCGGTCGGTTCAGCGATGCAGGCATTGGTAACCCGTACGCGGCCGGAGCTACCCACCAAATTGGCAACGCTGCGATTTGGGAAGGCCTGTTCTACTACTCGGCGTTTGGCGACGAAATGATCCCCTGGTTGGCATCCGGCTACACCTATGCCGAAGACTTCTCCAGTCTCACGGTGAGCCTGAGGAGCGGTGCCAAGTGGGGCGATGGCACGCCATTCACCGCCAAGGATGTCGAGTTCACTTTCAACCTCTTGATGAACAACCTGAAGTTGTCGTACGGCGCCGACATGCAGAAGTACCTGACATCGGTCACTGCACCCGATGCCTTGACGGTCAACTTCGCATTTTCAACCCCGAACCCTCGCTTCCTGTTTGAATACCTAGCGTTCAAGTTCGATAACGGTGTCAAGCTTCTTCCGAAGCACATCTTCGAGGGTAAGGATCCGACTGAATTCACGTGGTTCGACCTCGAGAAGGGGTGGCCATGTGGCACTGGACCCTACAAGATTGTGCTGTGGAACGAGACCCAGAAATTCATGGATCGCCGTGACGATTGGTGGGGGAAGGATGTGGATTTCGGCGGATGGTCGGCCGCAGGCGTTCTCCCCACCGTTCAACGCATTGTGTTTGTTCCCTACTCCGATGACAATCGTCTCGCGCAACTGATGGCATCGAACGACGGTGACCTGGGATTCACGTTACTTCCCCAGATCATCAAGCCCCTCGTCGATCAGAACAAGCAGATCATCAGCCACAGTTTCAATCGCCCCCCGTACGGGTACATCGACTGGTGGCCGAATAGTCTTTGGGTCAACACGCAGTTGGAACCGTGGAACGACCCTGACATCCGATGGGCACTGAGTTACGCGCTTGACCGACAACAGGTGATCGATGTCGGGTACGAAGGCGCGGGTATCCCTACGGAAATTCCGTACCCGGCTTACCCAGCCCTGCTACCGTTCTTTGCCAGCGTCAAGGACCTCTTGCGAAAGTACCCAACCAACAAGTTCGACCTCGGTGAGGTGGACAAGCGCATGAAGTCCAAGGGGTATGCCAAGGACAGCGCTGGTTTCTGGGCCAAGGGTGGCAAGCGGATTGTCGTCGAGATCCTTGGCTTCAGCATCTGGGCGACGTCCGGTCCAATTCTCGCCGAACAGCTGCGCAAGGCGGGGTTTGAGGCTATGTACAACCAGCCACCGGACTGGACAGCACAGGCACTGGGCGGCAAATTTGGTGGAGCTTGGCTCTTCGGTCATGGGGCTTCCATTGCCGATCCGTACTACACCCTGTATCTCTATTCGTCCATCAATTCGATACCTCAGGCAAATACTTCAGCGGGTGGCGGAAACCAGTGGAGCCGGTGGTCGAACAAGGATTTCGACAAGGTCATCGAGACCATGAACACCGTACCGATGGGTGATCCAAGATTGCTCGATCTCTTCTCCGATGCGATGGCAATCTGGCTGAAGGAGCTTCCCACAATCCCTGTGTGGCAGTTCTATCACTGGATCCCGATGAACACGTTGCGCTGGTCGAATTGGCCAACCGTGCTCAACAGTTATGTGAACGGTGCTTACTGGCATACCACCTTCCCACTCATGCTGCACAAGATCAAGCCAGTGTCCTAGGCCATCGGCGAATCTTGGCTTCGGTGTCGGCCCGGTCGCATCCTTCGGGGTTGTGACTGGGCCGAATTCTTTCTGAGCCTAGTCCCTTGGGGTCAGGCCGAGGTGCGCACCGCCGAGCCATGCCTCAAGCCTGATAATGGCCTGCGGCGATTCCGGGTGTTGCGACAGTTGGTGCAGGTCGTGTTCCACAAGGTAGACGAAAATCCGAGCTTCGAGCCCCTTCATTGCCGCTACTTCCGGGTAGGCACTCCAAATAGCCGACGGAACTCCAACGAAGTCCTCTGCCGAGACCAAGTCCTCAAGATCCTCATCGGCCGGATGTGCAGGGAAGAGTGACCAACGCAGCATGTGGGTCAGGTCTGCGTCAGGTTCAGTCAAGCCACCCCATTCCCAGTCAATCAAGCCCGTCACCGAGGCACCATCGACGATGATGTTGTGGAGATGGAAGTCACCATGGCCGGGGCGCGGTCCCCAAACTGTTGTCATCACATCCAGGCGCGACACACATGCAGCGATCGAAGCCTCTATGAGATTGCGATGACCAACCTTTACACCCGCTGCTAATAGCGCGCCAAGCTCGGACAAATATGCGCGGTGGCACTCGCGCCAATCGGTTCCCGCGACTTGGATACGGGTGCCGTACCAACCACAGGTGTACCGGTCCGCAGGCAACAATGGACCTCGGCCGGAGTGCAGCCCTTCTGGAAAACCGTGAACTGATCGAAGGATCCTTACGGCTTCTCGGACCCACCCCAAGCGTGTGACATCGTCCGCATCGAGCCAAGCGCGGAACGCATTCGACCCCGGAAAGCGGTTGATTATCAAGCCATGCCATCCGCGCCACTTCGATCGGTTACTGCCATCGGTCGCCTTTCCTGCATCAAAAGAGGCAACAACCTTTGGCAACCGATCCGCGATGCCGGCAAGGTCCGGTCTGGCGCCAAGGTCATTCAACGTCAAAGTTTCATGTCTCAACCGCTCGGCACGTTCCGGGACCGCAAACCGGAGCACATGCTTGTCCCCAAGCGCATAGACTCCATGGGAATATCCCCCAGTCAGGGCGACTGGTCTCTCAACATCAGGACGCCATGAAGGCACGAACGCCCCCAAAGCCAAGAGCGGCAACTCTGGTTCCTCGGTCAACGGGCGCACGGCCGTACGCTGCTGATCAGTCACTTTGAGTAGCATACGTGGCCAGACCCGGCAGGCGACAGTAGGAAAGCGCCAGTCAGGAGACGACAGCTGTTCGGCATCACAAGTCCCTGAAAATGCATCGCTGGGGATGCATGGGGAGCACTCCGAATTCGTAAAGTCCTCCAACGGCGGATAGCGTCCCGATTACAATCTAGGTCGAACTGACGCGCGTCGGGGATGCGGGCAAGTGCATTTCTGGAACTGCAAGTTGAAACGATGCCTGAACCCGCAAGTCGCTGACCCAGGCCGAGACAGAAACGATGTGTCGCGTTGGACCATGTGACGATCCGTCACAGCATGTTGCATCGGGCGAAGCCATTGCCGCCACACCAGGAGCGCGTGGCGTATCCGGCAGCCTCCCACATCGTGTCATCCCAGACATCGGTTCGCGGGTCGTGCGTCCTACAACGTCCAGACGGGGCATCCTGGTGGGAATTGCCGGGTTGGCCTCGTCCACTGTGGGATGCACCGAAGATCCGATCCGAGGTACTCGACCAGCGGATGCGGCGGGAGGCCGAACGGCGTCGGTAGCCGAGCTACCCGTGAACCGTGAGGAGGAGGCGATCAAGGTATCGCTTGCACCAGCTTCCGAAGTCGCTCCCCCACCTTTACCGGCTAGTTCCGCCGCTGTGTCAAAGGCGAACCGGGTTACCAGGTTGGCCGTCACGGGCGTTTCCCAACCCTTCTTTGCGGACGACAGTGACCGGATCGTTTTTTATGACCAACCGGCACCAGGGCAGGGTGGAATGTTCGTGATCGGCCCTCAAGAAGTTGAGCCACGACGTGAGCGCGCCGACTGGGGATACTTGCTTGGCGGATCACGCCTTTTAGTTACGCCGAGGGTTCAGAGACGCGACATGGCAGTAACCCACCTGCCTAGCGGGCGCGAATGGTCGCTTCCGACAACGACCACTCCGGTGTTTTCAACTGACGCTACCGCGGTCGCTTACATTGCGAGCGGCGTTGGTTCTCCCGGTGGTCCGTCAACAGGTGCTGGGTCGTCCGGATGGTCCAACGCTGCGTTTGCCTTGACCCAGATCATGATTGCGCGCGCTGATGGGGAAGACGGACGTAAAGTACGCCTTCCGATAAATGGATCTGTCCATGCTTGGATGCCGGCACCGGACGACGCCGGAAACGTCCGTCTTCTTTTGTCCGGGCGCCGTGCTGAACCCGATGACCCGTCGTATTGGGCATACGACACCCGTGATGAGGCGCTCATTGAACTCGCCCGGGGCAAACGTCTTACCGGTCTTATCGCATCGCCGGATGGAACCTGGATGGCCCACGTCTCGATGTGGAACCGAAAGGGCGACGAAGACGGGCTATGGGTCACCCGAACCGACGGTTCCCGCCGGCGCCGCATTGCAATCATAGGTAGTTACCGGTGGACGTCTGACAACCGACTGCTCGTAATTCCACACCGGGCAAGCCGTTCGGCAAGTCACGAAGTTTGGGAGGTGTCACCAGAAACCGGCGATGTTCGACGCCTGACAGATCCTTCGACCATGCCGTTCCAGATTGCCAACTTTGATTGGGATGTGTCCTTCGACGGGTCGAAGCTGGTCTACGTATCCGCGGTTGACAAATCCGTTTGGCGCATTGAACTTGGTGGAACTGGAACCGTCGAGGTGGTTCCGCCACCGCCACCAGCACCGTCCGAGGCGACCGGGGACAAGCCGTACCGTCTGCCCTTTGCAGTTGCGCCAGGCCCATCCACTTGGTATGTCACTCAGTGGTATGGCGTAACAACTGCGGGGTATCGCGGGCGGAATTCAACCTATGCCCAAGGGCAGGGGATCCATTTTGGAATTGACTTCGCAGCCGAATGCGGGTCCGAGGTCGTAGCAATCGCCGCGGGAAGGGTGATCGCGATTGACGGGGACTTCGGGTCTCCACCGCACAACTGTGCTCTTCTGCTTGATGATGGCAACATAGCGATGTATGGCCACCTCGTCGAACGGACGCGCCATGTTCGTGTCGGCGAACGCGTGGAACCGGGTCAGGTTGTGGGGAATACCGGCGACTCGATTGCTCCATACACGTGCAAACGGAATCCTCACCTTCACTTAGAAATTCGAAAGCAGGGCAGGGCCATCGCAACGAACCCTGTTCCTTACTTCGATGCGAATTGGGACGACATGACGCTTGGGGTGTGGCCCGGTTCACGGTTCGAAAGGAACCTTGATGACCCGGCCTCAAACCAGTTTCTGGACGACCAACCGGACATCCGCTTCGGTGGTTCCATAATCACGAACTTCGCCCGCCCTTGGCCGCCTTGAAAATCGTCCAACAGCCTGAAGTCGCGTCGCACGGCGCCAGTCACTCAGATCGTGATTTCCCCAAGTTTCATTCGATCTACGATCACCGTGTCCGCAATCGGATCGGTCTTGAGGGAAGTCGTCTCGACAACCTGTTCAGTCGAAGTTCCACCGCCCGACCTCTGTGAGTTTCTGCGGCGGTACCACCAAACCAGCAAGACAAACACGGCAACGGCCGCACCCGTCCAGCCCATCCGGTTCAATACCCAAGTTACCCGGCGCCACTCACCTCCCAGGAAGTAGCCCCCGCTGACAAAGGCAATGGACCAAATGATGGCCGCGGGCGCTTCCATGAGCAGGAAGCGCGAAAACGAGACACGACTAGCCCCAGCTGCGAGGGCGAGCGAGGACCGGCCGTGGCCGAACGCGTGGACCACAAGCATCATCCACCAGCCGTGCTTGTGAATGTGTGGCTTCGCCTCGTCGAGCTTGCCAAGAAGGTACGGTCCCAACCGGCCGACCCAAGGCTGTAGCAGCACACGTTCCGCGCCAACAAATCCGAGCCAGTAGTCGAGGACCGCACCTCCACACATGCCGGCGGCGCCAAGAGCGACGAGAACCGGAAGTGATGCGTCGACCTGACGACCGGCGGCCGATGCAAACGCAACCGCTACACCTCCTGGAAGTAAGAACCCGAGGATTACGGTGTTCTCCAGGAACGACCCAAAGAATACGAACAAGTACGAGTGATGGCCCAATGAATGAAAAACACTGTGGAACCACTGTTCCCAAGTGCCATCCGAAATGGGCATGACGACTTCCGGCACTTGGCTGGTCAAGCCACTCGGCGCTGCACTCTTCACCGCATCGCTGGTCATCTGGAATGTGTTCGTGGAAGAAAGTTTTGTGCGGTGCCGCTAACGCTGTGCCTGACACTATCAAAGCAGGTCTGATGGCGAACGACTGCCCAACTCCCAGTACCCGCGCGGTGTGAGACTACCAGTAGATGACCGGAAGTGTCCTATCGGCCAAACCTATGAGAACCGCTTAGACCCCGCCAAACTGACTGCAGCACCAAGAACCTTGGCGACGGCACCGAGGGCAGCTACGGTTTTCCAGTTGCGATGGTCCCGATCACCGACAGCATTGGATACTCCACGTACAAGCGTAAGTGATCCGCCACCCAAGCGCGTGGCAAGCGCGACCGCAAACGCCTCCATGTCCTCAATCAGTGCCTCGGCGTGCCGAACGCGTCGGGATTGGGCGTCTTCCGCGCCCCCCGACGCACTTGCTACCGAAAGCACCTGACCGCCGAATGAGATTTGACCTTGAAGGTCATTACGCGGCATATCCTCGATGAGCCACCTGTCCAGCTCGATAGTGTCGTGGACTGGTTGAATGCCAGTTCGGGCATGGCCTTGAGACCAACCCATCGCTCCAGCCGCCACAAAGTCGTCGCCGGTTCCCGCGCCTATGCCGTCGCATGTAACTCGGCTTCCGATGACGACACTCCCGACGGGCGCCGCCAGTACGTCGTACGTGCCGGCAATTCCGATCAGGATCGTGGTCTGACGACCTTGCGGCGAAGTGCCGCTCAATCCTGAACCGCTTGGACGGAACAGACGACCCGCCCGCGCCAGGGCACTCATCGCACCGACCCCCGACGCTGCCAACCCAAAGCCGCAAACCTCTATCAAGACTTCGACAGCTTGCTCACTCTCCAATGCGTCGGCAAGCCCAACGTTCGAGTGGTCAGAGGCCGACCCGAGGATGTGCACGGCGAATGCCCCATCGTCTTGGAACAGATACTTGGCGGTTGCGTAGCCGTCCGATGAAAGCGGGTCGCGGACCACCTCGCCGAACACCTGCACCGCCTCAAACACCGTCGGGACAATAATCAGCGGACGCATGCGTGGCCTCGCTAGTTGTGATCAAAGTCGGGAAGCGAATGCGGACGAAGAACACCCGAACACGGCGATGTTCGCGCTCACCGATCAGTTCTGGCCGGCAATCACCACCATGCCCGGTTGGACACCTGACAAAACTTCGGTGTCGGTGTCGGTCTGGATGCCGAGCTCGACGTTTCTCGACCGCCGGATATCACCGTCCATGTATTCGATGAACTTCCGCTTGCCAACGACCTTGATGGAGGTGTTGGGTACCAAAAGCACACCGGGCTTGCTGAGAAGCGTGATCTGGACACGAGCAAGCATGCCCAGTTCCGGTCGCCCGAGTGGGGTGGGCGCGGGCCAATCAACCGCAATTCGCGTGGCCCTGTCCGGTGGCGCGCCTACCCGTTCGGTCGTCGACACTGGCAACGAAATGATGCGTCCCTGGATCATCTGGCCGGGGTAGATGTCCAGCGTCAGGTCGACGGGCATTCCCTCTTGCAAGCGCGGGACATCGGCCTCGGAAATGTCGGCTTTGACTACCACGCCCTCAAGGCTTGATAGGTTCATGACGGGGAAAAATGCTTGCACCGTGTCGCCCGGACGCGCTGCCAAGCGGGTGATCCTGCCAGAAAACGGTGCGACTATCCTGACGTCTCCGGTCTGGTCTTCAAAGTTGGAAACGTCGAGGCGCGCCTGAGCAACAGCACGCCTGAGCGTCTCCTGGTCGAATGTCGCGATGGACCGCGCCTGTTCAGCGACCTGCCGATTCGTTTCGACGCGGTCACGCAGCGCGGTAATCTGTGCCTGCACTGCGCTTATCCGGTTGCCCGCTTCATCCCGGTCAAATCGGTTGGGCCCCTCAAGAACAAAGGCAAGCCGACTCTCGGCAGCTTGCAAGTTTGCCTCGGCAACATTGACCGCACCCGCCGCGCCGTCACGTGCCAGCTCGATCGCCGAAATCTGAGCGCGGATTGAAGCAATCTCGGCCTCGCTCGGCCCGGCAACCAGTTGGGCAAGCCGCGCCTCAGCCACGTTCACCGCGACGCCAGCCGATGCGGCATCGAACGTCTGTGGCGACCGCAACCTTTCAAGCGCGATCTCGGCAAGCCTGATCGAAGCCCGCTGCGCCTCTATTTCGGTCGCCGAAGGGACCGTTGCCAGAAGTTTCTCCAGCGCGTTCCGTGCGACATCAACCCCATTGCGAGCCGACGCGATGGCGGATGCGCGCGGGACCGCTGCAATCAGTAGCCCGGCATCGATGTCTGCAAAGACCCGCGTCACGACACCCTCGGCGCGAAGCAAATCAAGGCGCCCACTCGCAATGTCCTCGGAACGCACCGGGGAAGAATCTGTCAGTCGCGCCAGACGTGTCCTCTCCTGATCAATAAGCAGCTCAGCTGCGCGAATGTCCTCTGACCGTGGACCAGCTTCAGATTGGGCAAGCCGAACCCGGGCAATCTCGATTTCGAGCCGCGCGCGGGCGACTTCCTGAGCATTCGGAGGCATCAACTTGACTGCAAGTTCTGCCTGCTTGACGGTGAGGTCGGCTTCACGGGCACGGATTGCAAAGCGGGCGCTGTCAAGCGCGCTGCGCGCCGAGGCGATTCTCGATTGGGCATCAAGCACGTCCGCGTCAGGAACGTCAGCGGCAAGGCGTGCCTGCGCGAGCTTCGCGCCGGCGAGTTGAACTACCGCACTCTTCACGGCAAGTTCATCCGCTTGAACCGTGTCGACTACCTGACGAGCAACGGAAGCCTCGAGGCGTGCCTCAGCCTGCCGAACTCCAAGGCGTGCGCGGGACAGCTGCCATGGCAGATCACGCTGATCGAGTTCGGCGAGAACCTGGCCCGCAGTCACCAGATCTCCCGGCTGCACGAACACGTCGCGTATGCGACCAGTGTTCCTGAAGTTGAGATCAGCTTCCTGCGCGGCAACGACGCGACCGAGGGTCTTCACGGCGTCAATGATGGTTCCTACACGCACCGTTGCGTAGGCACGGTTCGGTGTTGCTGTCGGCCTCACCGTCGCGGTCGGGAAGGGGGATGGTCCATCTGTCAGGGGATTGCAACCAATCACACCCGAAAAAACTGATAGCCCGACCGCGCCGAGAACCAACCGACCAAGAAACCTCGCGGATCGGCTGTGGGAAGCAAGCGCCACCACGCGACGGTCGCCAGTTGCGGGCAATGTCGCAGAATTCATGCGATTGAACGTCCTGCCGGGTTCGGGAACATCGGGGGGCGCTGCGTTCACGGTGGCCAGTATAGCGTCGTGAGGTGTCGTCCGACGCCGTACCCGTCGCTCAGTATCACCAGAGGCGGCTATACTCCGCGTCGCCCGCAGCCAGCTTTGACCACATGGTCTCGTCTGGGTACCAAGCGATCTGGATCAACTCCCTTTCGCTTCAGGACGCTTCACAACCGGATAGGAGTGCATAGAGATGTTAACTGGACTTCACCACGTGGGCTACGTAGTTCCCGATCTTGATGCTGCGATTTCGTTCTACCGGGACACGTTGGGTCTTGTCCTCGACCGACGCGGGGATGCCGGTCCAGGCTTCAACTTCGAAGTCGCCGTCTTCCGGCTTGGTGATGGATCGACCGGCATCGAGCTAATCAAGCCGATCACAGAGACAGGTGCCTTCGCTGACTTCCTGCGCGCCAACCCGAACGGCGCTCTCCATCACATTGCCTACACCACCGCAGGTCATTTGGCCGAGGCAGTTGCGCCGGCGCTTGCGTGCGGCCTCCACCTCGGGCCAGCCACTGCCAACGGGCCGATCGACACCGCGGCTGGATGGCGGATCCTGAACATCGATCCGTCGAACACTCACGGGTTGCTCACTCAACTCGGTGAGCAATAGACGCCAAGTGGAATCAAGATGAGCTCTCCCGACGCCAAGTGGTGTCCGGTGTGCCCATTCACGCTTTCATGACGTAAGTGCAATTGCCACACCGACGAGGTCAGTCAACGTACGGACCGCGCCAACGGATCGGTTCCCGCAGTGGCTGACCCGCGCCAATCATGAACCGCACACCTGACGTCCCGGCGATGGCGGTCAGCCAACCCGTTGGGCCGAGTATTCCGATTTCACCTTGACCAACCGTCTCGGCTGGGTTTCCAAACGAACCAAGACCGGAAAGTACATAGACAAATCCCTGCCACCCGTCCTTAATGGGAAAGAGCTGGGTTGCTGAAGGGTCAACGGTCACGTCGTGATACAAGGCTGGTGTGACAAGCGAGACCGCACCGCCCTCACCGGCCAACTTGCGTATCGTCGCGTGACCCACTCGCGCCACCGGAACATCCGGACCATTCACCGCAGTGTAAGCAGGCTCACGCGACTTCTCGGCACGTGCGAGGTTGATCCACATCTGGAGGCCTCGCATCGTGCCTTGGGAATGGTCGTGCTCCTCACCGTGCCACATCCCGCTTCCGGTGAGAATGTGTTGCAGTCCAAGCGTCCCGACCGTCGCACGGTTTCCTGCGCTGTCCTCATGGGTCATTCCACCCGATAGCAGGTAGGTAATGATCTCGAAGCCACGATGCGGATGAGGCGGAAACGACGGCCCGCCAGTCGTCTGAAGTTCAACTTCGTCGAGAAGCAGGAATGGATCAACCAGTTCATACCGACCATCACGTGTCGGCAACGCCCGCCTGATTGGCACGCCTGCCCCTTCCATGGTCAGCGCCGCTGGATACACCCCGCGAAGAGATCGGCTACCGGTAGTTTCGGCCTTCGTAGACTTACCAATGGTCACGCTCGAACTCCTCACACTGTGTCAGGACTATGCTAATCATACTTGCTATCGCGAGGATAGCATGGGCATCGATGCAGCTAACCACGACCATTCGACGCTGCCAGCGCCTCAACATCCGCCTCAGCCCGACGTACGTCCGTGAGAAACAGCAGGATTGTCCCCGTGACGAAAAGTGCCATCAGCGAAAAGATTGCGTCACGGTACGAACCGGTTGACGCGACAACCAAGGCGAATATCTGAGGCCCGATCCACGAAGTTCCTCTCTCGCTAATCTCGTAGAGTCCGAAGTAGGTCGCCTGCTGACCGGGCGGGATCAACCTTGAAAACAGCGACCGCGAGAGTGCCTGGGAGCCACCAAGTACCACGGCGATTGTTGCCCCCATGCCAAGCGCCTGGGTGGTGGTGGTCAGGAACGCATATGCATACACAACGACGCCGCACCAGACAACAAGGCTGGCGAGAATGGCATCTCGAGGACCAATGCGACGCGAAAGGCGTTCGAACCCGGTTGCGCCAAAAAAGGCAACAAACTGAACCATCAGGATCAGCCCCGTAAGAAAGGCTGCGTCGTCACCCGCAGCACGTTGCGCGGGCGAAAAGAGTTCCTGCGCCAGAAAGACCGACGACAACCCGATAACCGTCTGGATGCCGTCGTTGTAAAGCGTGTAGGCAAGCAGGTACCGCGCGGTCTGGGGAAGGCGTCGAAGCTGGATCACCGCGAAGGCGAGCTCTGAGAAACCTGCAGTCACCCAGTTGCGTCGCGGTGCCAGAACTCGGGACGGAGGCCGTACTCGAAGAAAGCTAAGACTGTAGAACCCCCAACAACCCCACCAAAGACCGGCAGACATGAGCGAAAGTCGAACGGCTTCCCCCTTCGAAAGCCCGATGCTCCCGGCAAACGTTATGAGCGCCAGGTTCGTCGCCAGAAGGATGCCCCCACCGACGTACCCCAAGGCGTAGCCCAAACTGGAAGCCTCATCGCGGAGTGTCGGGCTTGCGATCTCGTTCAAGAAAGCGTTGTAGAGAACCACCGAAGCGCCCAGACAAATGTTCGCAACGATGTAAATGAGCCCGCCAATCAGAAAGTTCTCGCCCTCCACAAAGAAGAGGGAAACCGTCGCAATCGACCCGAATGCGCAGAACATGCCGAGAAGGCGGCGCTTGAGGTTGGTGTAATCGGCAATCCCACCCAGCATGGGCAGGAAAGACAGCTGCAAGAACACAGAGATTGATACGCACTGCGGAAAGAATGATTTCGCAGTGATCGTTCCCAAAAGGCCAAGGTTCGCAATCACTCCGTTCTCACCCACCGCACCCTGAGCGAGAGCGGTGAGGTACGGGCCTATCAGAACAGTAGCCACGGTCGTGACGAAGGCGGAGTTCGCCCAGTCATACAGTGCCCAGCCGAAGACCTCGCGCCGGTCGTCTGCCGGGTAGTTTGGTGTGATCAACTGGGTACCCTCACGGTCTGGGGGCGCGCGGTTCGTGTCGGGCATGCGTAGTGCTACTGGCATGGTACCGACGCACGGTTACCATCGTGAAGACCAATGAACTTGACAGTCAAGTCGGCAATTCCATTAGGGTCTGGCTTGAGTTTGTTTACCACAACGTGAAAAGAGATAACAAGAATGGTTCAAACCACTTTACGAAGGACGCTAATCGCGACTGCCAAAGCCATTGCTGGCGATGCATGGACATCCGAGCAGGCGTATGAAACGCTGCGCGACCTGTGCGACCGCTTTGGTCACCGATTTGCCGGCAGTGACGGCGAAAAGGCAGCTGCGTCGTACATGGCCGATCGCTTCCACAACGCAGGCCTTTCAAACGTCCACCTCGAGCCGTTCAAATATCTCGGATGGGTGCGAGGGACCGAACGGATCACTGTTCTTGAGCCATTCAGGGCAGATGTGCGGTCGCTTGCCCTTCCGTACTGCCCGGCCGGGACCCTCGAGGCCGAACTCGTTTCAGTCGGCGACGGTGAAGTTGATGGATACACCTCGGCAGGCGCTGAATCCGGTGCGGTGAAAGGAAAGATTGTCCTCAGCGCAGCCGAAACCGCGGGTCGGAACGGACGACCCTCAAGCCATCGGCGCGACAAGTACATGCGAGCCGTGCAGGCAGGCGCTGCGGCGTTCCTCTACGTCAACCAAAACCCAGGTGACATGCCGGTCACTGGGGGGTTGGAAGGGGGCGGGGTGAGCCAGGCGCCGATACCCGGTCTCAGTCTCGGGTTTGAGAATGGTGCCTTCCTGTTGCGCCTACTGGACCGCGGTCCGGTCCGACTGCGCATCGAGACACACGCCGACTTCCCACCGGCAATGTCCTCGAATGTGGTCGCCGAACTCCCCGCCGATCCGGACAGTCCGTTCCGTGACGAAATCGTCATTGCCGGCGGACATCTGGATAGTCACGACATCGCCCCTGGCGCACTCGACAACGGGGCAGGTGTGGTGGTGATCGCCGAGGCGGCGCGCATCCTCGCATCCATTGCACGCGAACGTGGCCGAGGCTTCTCGAGGATCATCCGATTTGTACTGTTCGGGGCCGAGGAAATCGGCTTGCTCGGATCGTACGAATACATCGCGAACCACCGGGAGACCCTCGGGAAGGTTCGGTTCATGCTAAATCTCGACACAACTGGGCGAGGCCAAGCGGGCAGCGAGAATGTCATCGTCTCCGGCATCCCGGAGCTTGTCCCGTGGTTCGAGACACTTGCTGACACGCTTGGCTACCGGATGGAGGTCCACGACCGGTTCACCTCATCATCCGACCACTTCCCTTTCGCGATGGCCGGCATCCCGTCAGCAAATGTTGGCACCACGGAAACGACTGCGTCCCTGATGGGGCTGGTTGGACGTGGCTGGGGACACACGACCGCCGATACGTTTGACAAGGCAAACCCAAAGGGTCTCCAGTCCGCGTCAATGGTTGCGGCATGGATTCTCTTCTCGATTGCCGATGCTCAAGACTGGCCAACTCGCCGACGCGAACCTGCCGAGGTCGAAGATCAACTGATGGCCAGTGGAATGCTTGCAGACCTAACAGCATCCGGTCGCTGGCCATCGGCCAGATAGCCGAACTGTCACAGCACCACGGGCATTTAGGCGGGCCGGACGCCCTTGAGGGTATTCGGCCCTGCGGTCCGTGCCTACTGCGATGCTGGAGCGGGCAGGTCCAGGTACTTGATGCCGGTCCCGTACGCAACGATGACCGTGCCAACTTTGACCTGATATTCCAGCAAATCAACCGAAACTACCGCGTCACAGTTATGGGTACGGCCTTGTGCTTGAAGATTCACAAGCGCCCGCTGGATCGGACGACCCCCGCCCACAGCTTGCCCGAACAGTAACGCTACTTCGACGAATGGTCTGGGTTGGGCGTCACCGGTGGTCAGGACTGGGCCACCGCCACCAACGAAACCCTTCGGGCTGCGCAGCGCGAGTTCTGCCAACGCAATCCTCTGCAAGTTGGCGAAAGAAAGGGGCACACCGCCACCCTGGGCGGGTGCCAACGCGTCCCCGCCACGCGCCTGACTATTCACGGACTGATTTGGGGTCCGGTTGCCTGCGCCATCTGCCATTGATCAAGAAACCTAGTCTAGCAATGCCGCCATCCAAGTGGTGGCGATGTGTCACGATACCCGCCACTGTTTGATAACCGCAAACCTGTCACAGTGCACGGGGAGTTGGCCGCTGCCCGGATGCGAAGTCGCGCCCGACAGTCCGGAGGGTTCCGTCAACCCCTCGGATCGGTAACCATATCACTACATGTCAACGCCAATTCGACACCCGCGGTCTCGGAGAACCAAATGACAATTACAGATACGACCCTAGGCAAATCCGACAACAGTGCTGTACCCCGGCCTGTCGGTGCACCAAACTTGCCGGATGTGCACGCACCGGATGGCTCAGAAATCCGCTTTCTGCTCGGCACCGACCAAGGCACGACCCGTTCGAGCCTCGTCGAGGTCAGTCTCGCCCCGGGTCAGGTTTCACGGCCAGTCCGCCACCGGACCGTCGAGGAGTGCTGGTATGTGCTTTCCGGCAACGGTGAGGTCTGGCGTGAGCCGGATACCGGCGCATTGAGTGGCCGGATCGACCGTGTTCGGACCGGCGACGCCTTGGCAATTCCGGTTGGCTGGGCCTTTCAGTTCAAGGCGGACGCCGAGGCACCGCTCAGGTTCCTGTGCGTCACGATGCCACCATGGCCAGGTGCGGACGAAGCAGTAACTGTCGACCACGGAGGTCTTGGGAAACCGACGGTGTGACATACGTAATTGCAACGGACCGGCACTGAAGGCATGTGTTGTGTCATGCTCTTTCAATGAACGCTTCGATGAAAAACCAGGTTTGTCTGATCACCGGCGCGACGAGGGGTATCGGGCGCGCGACAGCGCATGCTCTCGCCATGAATGGCGCAACGGTCGTGATTGTCGGTCGTGATGCCACCAGAAGCGCATCGACTGTTCGTACGCTCATCACCGAGACGGGAAATCCGTCGGTCTCGGCCTTGGTCGGCGACCTCGCTGTCCAGTCTGAAATCGTTCGAGTTGCTGACGAGTTCAAGTCTCGCCACGATCGCCTGGACGTCCTCATGAATAACGCCGGGGGCATTTTTTACGAGAGGCAGGTCAGTGGTGATGGCATCGAGATGACGATCGCCCTGAACCACCTTGGCTATTTCCGCCTTACGCACGAACTGCGCGGCATCCTTGTGGCATCCCATGCTGCGCGGATCGTGAGCGTCGCATCCGGTGCACACCAGATGGCACGGATCAACTTTGACGACCTGCAGGGGGAACGAAATTTCAGCGGTTGGCGTGCGTATGCGCAGTCAAAACTGGCAAATATCCTGTTCACGGTCGAACTAGCCCGACAACTCGCCGGAACAAGGGTTACTGCCAACGCACTTCACCCTGGGTTTGTCGCCACCAACTTTGGCATGAGCGGGGCAAAGTCCCCGGTGATGAACATCGGGATGAGCGTGGCCCGTCTTTTCGCACGCTCCCCGGAGCGCGGCGCACAGACAGCCATCTATTTGGCCACTTCGCCCGAGGTCGCCGGAGTGACTGGCTTGTACTTTTTTGACCGGAAACCGGTGCCTCCGAGCGCAGCCGGACGAGACCTCGCTGCCGCAAACCGTCTCTGGATGGTCACGGCTGGCATGTGCGGCATCGGCAATGAAACCGACAGTCACGCCCATTCGCACAGTCACTGAGAACCGGTTCTAGGTCACTGGGCCGGTCCACCAATAACACGCATGGGATGGTGGGTCAGCTGATTGCGAACCCTTTGGGCCTCACACCCGGATCAATTACTGATCGACGAGGACACGGACCTCGTTGCCAACCCGCACCTCGCCACCCTGAATGACGCGCACGCATATTCCTCCGTTGTCCCCCAAGGCGGTGCGCGCGCCCGGACCGATCGCAGTTTCCATCTGGTCACATGGGTCACACAGCATCGTGACTTCCATGATCACCTCTCCGATTGCGAGATGCTTCCCAACTAACGAGTTCAGCGACAATCCCCGAACAACGATTTGACGCCGTGTCGCCCCCGAAGGGATGGTGATCTCCAAGGTCTCGGCAACGCGGTCGATCGATGCACCATCAATGAGGGTCACTTGCCGGCGCGACCCCGACCGGTTCCGCCAATCACCCACAAGACCGTGATCCGGCTTTACCATTGCCATGTCGACCCATCGTGCCGGCGCACCTCGGGCGGGAGCAAGGTGGATCGACTCGATTTGACCCGGTCCGATCGTCAGGTCACTCCTGCCGGCAATTGACGACGCCATTCGGGTCACTGCAAGGTTCCTTCCGCATCTAGTGCGGCCATGGCATGGCTGAATGCCTCCAGAGTAAAGCGGACATCAGCCTCGGTGTGCACGGCGGAAACCATCCCTCCACTGCTGAAAAGGTCAACGCCCATCACGATCATTGCCTTTCGAAGCTTTGTCACGCGAGGGTCCTTGCCCTTCGCATAGACGGGCCCACCTCCCGCATGAAGTCTCTTGCGGTCGAAGATCAAATGGAACATGGAGTAGGTTCCGTACGCGCATCCACGAAGCCCGTAGCGGTCACCCACCTCGTTCATTCCTGCTCGCAACTGTTCGGCGAGGGCGTTCGCATGTGACTGCGCACGACCATCCGCCGCGAGTTTCAGAACCGCAATTCCACCGACGGCCGAAATCGGGTTGCCGTTGTAGGTACCGGGATGGGAGATCCGGCCACCACGGTTCCACGCGGTGGTCTCGCCAAAGCGCAAGATGTCCATGATTTCGAGCTTGCCGCAGACGGCGCCGCCCGGTAGTCCCCCAGCAAGGATCTTGGCGAGCGTGGTGAGGTCCGGCGTAATTCCGAACACCTGCTGCGCACCCCCTGGCGAACACCGGAAACCGGTGATGACTTCGTCGAATATGAGCACGGTGCCCGTCGCCCGGGTCACTTCGCGTAGACCGTGAAGGAACTCCGGGTCAATCGGCAGGGCGCCCCAAGCGGCTCCGGTCGGTTCGACGATGACGGCTGCGATTTCTCCGGATGACAGGGCGTATTCGACCTTCTCCAGGTCCGGTGCGAGGACTACTACTTCATCAAGCACCGCGTGGGGCACCCCACTTGACGAAGGTACGTCATAGGGAGGCTCAACTGCCGCAGTCACTGCGTCGTGCCAACCGTGGAAATGGCCCTCGAACTTCAACACGCGGGTCCGCCCAGTGAAACTGCGAGCAAGTCGAATGGCCATGTGCGTGGCCTCGGTACCTGACGCCGTAAACCTGACCCGTTCCGCCGAGGGGATCAGACGCTTGACCCACTCTCCCCACTCGATCTCAAGCTCATGGGCCGCTCCGAAATGGGTTCCTCTTGCAACCTGTGATTGGACAGCAGCAACCAATTCGGGGTGTGAGTGTCCAAATAGCAGAGCACCATGACCGATTGCGTAGTCGATGTACCTATGGCCATCAACATCCCACTTGTATGCCCCTGCTGCATCTTGCATATAGAGGGGAAACGGGGAAAGGTACCGTGCATCGTGGGTTACACCGCTCGGGAAGACCTCACCGGCGCGCTCATACAGGGCGCGCGATTTCGGGCGGTCGCGTTGGAAAGCATTCTCGTAGTCACGCACGATTTCGGGTGCGACCGGCAACTCCGGGGCGACGAAAACAGCCACTGGCGGGAACCTCCTTCCGGTGTCACTGGCTCGTTGCCACAATCGGCTTGCGATGCCCGTTTACCGGCTATTGAGATTGTACGGAGATAACCCGCCCGGCATGCGGGACAGAGATACCGGTCCCAGTAAGTGCTACTCGACCTCTACGATCATCTCGACTTCAACCGTTGCGTCACCCGGCAAGCTTGCCAGTCCAACCGCTGATCGTGCGTGCTTGCCGTGATCGCCCCAGAGAGCAACCAAGACGTCCGAACATCCGTGTGCAACCTGCGGCTGTTGCGTGAGGGTGTCAGTGGCATTCACCATTGATAGCAACTTGACGATCCGCTTGACCTTGTCGAGATCGCCGATCTCAGCCTTCAACGAAGAAAGCAATCCGACGGCGCACTGTTTGGCGGCCTCGTATCCCTGTTCGACCGTCACATCACGCCCGACCTTGCCGGTCATCTGTGATGTCTGACCGGACATCCACACCAGATTGCCGACCCTGACTGCTGAAACAATCGGAACGGTCGCCGGGCGCGGGGCTGGAGTCGCAAGTTCAATCCCCATCTCGTGAAGTTTGGCTTCGATCTTTGACACAGTAACTTCTCCTTGCCATGGGTTCCCATCGGGTTCCGCCCCGACGGCACCGGGAGAGCGTACCCGCCACGGCAGCGCCCGACCACCCGTGTGGGACAGCCCAAACCTGCAACTGCGGCACGTTTATCCGGCGGGGCGACGGTGACCCTGACACGACGGCAGTCCAAGGTGAGGACAGCCGAGTGGATCGCCCTCGTACTCGGCTATGATCACGGGCACGGAGCAAATGGGGAGCCTCCGAGATACGCCGAAGCGTCCGGGATTGAGCGCCTCCCCGTCTGGCCGGTGAAAGGATATTCCCCGATGCGTCCGCGTGGTGAGCGCCAGATCATTGTCCTCGCCGATGGGGGCTTCGACCTCCTCGAGGCAAAGACTGCAGTGGGTGTGATCCGCTACGGCATCGACAGGGTCATGGCGGTCGTTGATCAGACCCATGCCGGCAAGCATGCGTCCGACGTGATCGGGATCGGGACGGACATTCCAATCGTGCCGACGGTCGGAGATGCCCTGGCGATCGCTCCTACCTCCAACGCCCTGCTCCTCGGAACCGCTCCGCGCGGTGGCATCTTGCCGGCATCATGGCGAGCGCAGATTATCCAGGCAATGCGCGCCGGACTGGATGTCATCAACGGGTTGCACGCATTCCTGAACGAAGACCCAGAGCTGTCTCCGATCGCGGCCGCGTATGGGGTCACGATTTGGGACGCGCGTCGCGCGCCCAACAGCCACCGGGTTGCGGATACGCGCGCCCATGCCCTGCCGGCCACCATCGTCCTTACCGTCGGAAGTGACTGCAACGTCGGCAAGATGTCAACCGCATTGGAAATCGACGCGACACTGCGTCGGCGCGGCCGGACCTCCGTTTTCGTTCCAACCGGCCAGACTGGGATCATGATTTCCGGATGGGGCGTCTCGATCGATGAGGTGATCTCCGACTTCACGGCAGGCGCATCCGAAGACTTGGTGATGGAAGCCGCCAAGACGGCGTCGACGGCAAGCGACATCATCCTCGTTGAAGGGCAGGGTTCTCTGGTGCACCCCGGGTACTCGGGTGTGACGTTGTCGCTGATCCACGGATCGGCCCCGGATGCATTGATCCTGTGCCATCAATCCTCGCGGACCCAGATCAGGCGGTATTCGCTTCCAATCCCGTCACTCGCTGATCTCGTGTCACTGCATAGGGCCGTGACCGCACCGGTAAAGGCAGCACCAGTGATCGCGATATCTCTGAATACCTTCGGCATGTCCGAGGAAGACGCAAGATCGGCGGTGGGGCGGGCAAGTGCCGAGACTGGTTTACCCGCGACCGATCCGGTGCGCTACGGCCCTGACGTTCTCGCTGATGCGATTGAAGCCTACTCGCGCGCCCGATCGGCGTCGTAATTAGGACGACACTCAGAACGCGGCCGGCGTCCACCGGCCCCGTACACAGAGTTAGAACGCGAATGAGGCAAGACCGCGTCGAAGACCTGCCTGAAGTTGCGCGTCGTTGCCGAACCTCACGACTTCATGCGCTTCGGAAACTCGATCCCGGAACGCGCGGATCCGGGCAAACGCGTCGGCGTCGGTGTCCAAGTCCGCGACCGAAAATGACGCGTCCCCATCTGCGAGCATGATGAGGGTTGGCTTGCCCTGACCGACTGCGTGCGAGTACTCCAGTTCGGTGTACGCCAAACCAGTCGCCGGATCGCGAGAGCCGTAGCGCCAACCGAGGATGCCGACGTATGCATCGGCACGATCAATCTCACGGAGCATCATGGCGCGGGGTATGACAGGTGCGGTGCCTCGCCGAGGCTCGTCCACAAGGCGCATCCCAGCCTTGCCGATCACACTCTCGGCAACCGAACGTTGCCGATGCAGATCACGGTAGGTGGAACTCAGGAAGACTTCACCTCGGCCGGGCCTGCTAGGCGGACCAAGGAACTCGCGTTCAAACTTTGCCCGACGATCACGAAGTGCGTGCAACTGTGAAGTCACAGCGTCAAGCCGTGCGGGATCAATCGGTTCCTTCGCCACAATCAGGCCCAACTGTTCCCGTTCAAGGGTCTCACGGCGCGCGTCGAGTTCCGAGATCAGTCGGACGAGGGACTGGCGACGCCGGGGTTCGGACGCCACCTGTCCGGCCCCTATCCGGACCTCGGACGCCACCGCGAACGGCCACGGCATGACCTCGAAGTTCGCTCCCCTCGCCTCCACCGTCACACCAATGTGGGCTTCCATCGCATGAACAAACATCTGAAATAGTTGTTCATCAGAAATATTATGGTATCTATCATGTAATACCACTTCAACAGTAAGAGAAGCATGAGAATGCAGGAGATACGAGGAAAGCGTTTCAACCATCTCGGCGATGGCAGTCTCATACGGGATACGGGCCGCACCGGTGCCAAGCACCGGAAAGGCGATTGACCGGCAGCCGAACGTTTCAAGGAGTTCAAGGGAGCGGGCCACCCCACGGCGCACAATAAGTCCCGTCACCTCCGCGTCATCGAGGGGGAAACGGGCCCCGCGTGCACTGGGCCTTTCAGAAAGGTTGAGGGTGATTGCGTGGAACAGGTAGCGCGCCCGCAACCCGGGCGCCGCCGTCACCACGACCGAACCGAGTTCCGGTTCGGGCCCGAGGCGAACTTTCTCGATCTCTGCAAACAACGCAACTTCGTCTGACTCGGCACGAATCGCACCGGATACGCCGCCACCCATTCGCAGCGTCGAGTCGTCCGAACTGACGAGGACCTCGGCATCAGACGTGACGATGTTTCCAATGCGGGCGATCAGGTGTGAACGTCCAATCCAGAACGTCCGCCGGTCTGGTGTTCCCACACCCAGCATCGGAGAAAATGACAGCGGCGCACCAAGCCACTGATCGGTAGACAACTCGACTGTCTTCGCCACCATCGCGGTTGAAACCCGCATCTGCGCGGCCAAGGAGGGGTCAAAATCCGGATGGAGAGGCTCCGAAACTCGGCCCCAATCCCCATGGGCTTGGACACCGTCACGCC
>SXGU01151502.1_pt1 | contig 21922 bp, 24 predicted proteins | sample 3174531 | NCBI WGS metagenome assembly SXGU01 (sample SAMN11356863, study PRJNA531348) | freshwater metagenome | isolation source: freshwater sample F1-140 | place: China: Fuxian Lake, Yuxi | collected 2017-12-25 | reverse complement strand
GCCAGTATCGCCAGTATCGCCAGTATCGCCAGTATCGCCAGTATCGCCAGTATCGCCAGTATCGCCAGTATCGCCAGTATCGCCAGTATCGCCAGTATCGCCAGTATCGCCAGTATCGCCAGTATCGCCAGTATCGCCAGTAACATACGTTGATTCCTTAATTTTAGCAGGACGACCCTTGCGTATAGCAGGAATAACATTGGTATAGTCATGTCCCGTTAATTTTGCTATTTCCGCTAAAATTAGAGTACGTCGTTCCATAAAAGCTTCCTGTGCCACTCTGGATGAGACAGCGTAAATCTCTTCAGCAATCTTCTGCATATCAGATACTCCTATAATAGTAGCCATATTATGTATATGGTTTTGTCATTTTTATGAATACAAAATAAGGCATGTAATACAATGTCTATGCTGGATAATTTATCCAGCATAGACATTGTATTACATGCCTTATTTTGTACCACGCATCATAATATTTTTTATATAGCCTATAAATCACGACCAAAAGACCATAGAGGTTTAACTATAGGATAGACACTCAGAGCAGCCACAGAATGGATTCCTTCTTCGTGATACGGTAACAGTTCGTCAAACTTATTGATCTCCTCGGTTGACAATATACTTTTGTATAAATTTCCGGTGGGTCATAGCTACATTGTTCTGATCGTATCCAGTTCCAACGATCTTTGTCTTTGCCAGCAGCTGGTTTCAAAGCAGAAGCGACCTTCTTAACAAGAAGGAAAGTCTCCTTGTCTATGTTGTAATCACCTGTAATATAATCCCCGTCATTCCAGTCTACAACAATATGAATCCGATACATCATACTGTTATACCGTTATGTGCAACTAATCGCGGTTCAGCTGATCGGCATCAAAATGATCACTGGACAGTATCAGCACAGCATGATGAAAATCAAAGGCAAACTCAAGAAGCACATACCTGCATTAGTATCTCCGCAAACCAAATGCCTGGAGGAGATCAGTACGATATTTCAGGCATATCGTACTGAATTTCTCGCAAACAAAGTTAAAAAAGATGATATAACAAAATATGAGCTGTCCGCCGGTTTTACAGCTGGGACACGATCTGGTTCGCATCCTTTTTGCCGGCGGTTCGGTTCATTAATGGAAGACGTCTATAACGTCAGTGACATGTTTACCAAATGCAAAGACGGCGGTTGTGATGGTCGTAACGAGGACACATATTTTGAGTGCAAGAGTAAACACAACACAATGAAACAAGGCCAAGCATATAACGAGGGCTATGACCCTGAAATACACCGTTGGGTCTCAGGTGACAAGGTTTATGAACTGTTGTTCCCTGGGTATGCAGAAGAGGCGAGGAATCATATATTGTCTCTACTTAGTGGCTTAGAGTTGGGTCAGTAGAGGTACCGCCACGCACAAAAATAAACTTCAACTTCTGTTGTCTAAAGGCTGATATACCTATGATATCGTCTGGATTAAGTATTTTTTCGAATGAATCAGAGGAGAACGGGGACTTTATGATGATGTGTCCTTTCTTTTGTATATCCTTAACCAACTCAAGGACACTTTTACCATTATTCAAGATAACGTTGCTGAAATCGAAATCCATACCTGACTGAAACGTGTCGCCCCACGGTGGATCGAAATATATTATGTCACAATCAATACTTGATATAAAATCGGCGCAGTCACCACACAATAGTTTCATATTATCCATATCCATAGTACGTGTGTTACTTTCTAGTTCTTCGAATGTATCCTTGTTAATCTCTGTACAGATAACTTTTCCGCTTACGCGTGCCAGACGGATAGCATCAGTGCCTATACCTGCAAACATGTCCCAGACAACTTTATCTACTAGACCGTCAAAATATTCAACTGCCGCGGCAATAACGACATTAGCAATAATCTCTGGTGTGATAAACGCGAGGTACGGTTCGCTATATTTCCATTGTTCATGTTGTGAACCCAACAAATAGGTTAAGCGTGACGACATTGCAATATGACGTGAATCATTTTATACATTACCTTTTTTATTTATCAGAGGTTTTATCTTTGATGTCGGTACTGGTATGGATGCCTGTGCTACTTTAGGTGTAGCTTTAGGTTTAGGTTTAGGTTTAGTCGCGGATGCAGCTATTTGTTGGAAACCAAAATCATTGTTGTAGCTAGTGTATAAGGACAATGGTGTCCGTTTCAAACACCCCTGGAAGTGATGCAGTTCGTGACTTTGCAATGAGATGCTGTTTATATCCTCAGCTGAGAGCTCATAGACATCGCTAATATCTCTCTGTACTATGCGATTGTTATAGTACAGCAGATATAACATGCCTATCTCCTTTATACATATCTTATTACGGTTGAGAATACTGATCTCGTCTTCTGTTAGTGTCTTGTTAGCTTTGTTAATAGTGACGCCTATAAAAATGTAATACAACATAATGCATTAATATTGTAGTCATTTTCGACATATTAGGTTTCCGTAAACTCTACGTTTCTCTTTAAAATCTCCACCAGCTCAGCTTTTTTCTCCGGTTCCAGGGGGCATGGCCAACCAGAAACATCTGTCTCGCTCCGTCTGGCGTCAGCTGTAGTACAGAAGGAGATAGACTGTAAACCACACTGATTATATGTAATTTCATAATGCTTTGTACATAAATCACCACTGGTCATGATATCAATAATAATGTAATCCTCCAGTATACGGACGGTGCTCAGGCCATCAGTGTTGTCGTCCATCACAACAACAGTACCTCTAGAATCAAGACATCTGATAACATAAAACAACTCATAAAGACCATAAAAGCTGTAGTATTCATCTAAAGTATTGTCAAACAGTAACTCAACCGGCACGGAGTCACGTGTAACAAATGGTGTCGGTACTACCCTATATGCAGCCTTATCTGGATCCCCATCAGGAAACCCCTCAATCCAAGGTTCGTAATAACTCTTTTGATGTTCAACTATCCAATATGTTAGTTTCTTGTGTAGTATGCGCAACTCCTTGTCTTCTACATCTAGACCCTCCAGTGCATGAAACCATCTACCCATTGTGTAATGCACGGCATTCATTTTTTTACTGCACCTGCACACCATGTAGAAAAAACTGTTCCTTGTTGTACTGTTCACGTACAGCTGTTAGATCTTTAACGATACGTTCCACTGCCATCTGCTGGTATTTCTGTACTGCTTCCTGTGAGTTTTTTTCCATCTTTTCTATGACTTCTTGCGTAAATTCGTTTACTTTGTATTCGTACTGTAAATTCTTATAAAAATCAAAGACGGTTGGCTCTGTCTTCTGATCGATAAAATCCTTCAGTGTTAACTGCGTCTCATGCACAGTTCTACCCAAATGACCGTACTTCTCCTCCAAAAACATGGTTTTTTCTATAGTGTTGTTACTATGCGACAAGGCCATGACAGTCTTCATAGGATCCAGCGGCTCCATAGGATTTTTCCACTCTTCCGTAAAAACTCCCTCTTCTGCATAATTGCCATCGCCGAAATCATGTGTCAGTGTGTATTCTTTTGTATAAGCTAGCGTAGCCGCCGTTCCATGATTTTCCCTATATGGACCCAACTGATAAATGCTTGCATCTTTACTGAAGAACATGAACATCTTACTACTACCTGCTAAGGCCTTACCGGAGCGTTGCAATGTCTCTACTGCGTGGCTGACCCTACATATAGGGTAATAGTCGTCATCATCCATGTTGACGATATAAACACCCTTAGCTTTATGATTCAACAGAGTACGTTTTTTAGCTATGGATATCTTCTTCTTTAGATAAAAATAATGCACTTGAATCCCGTCCAGCAGAGAAGGGAATTCTGAAGAGCTGTCAATACCGGGGGTGTCGTCGATGATAATCCACTCCAGCTTATCGTGCGGGTAATCTTGGGCACAGACCACATTTTTGAGGTTAGAGAAGAAAGATTGTCTCTTATATGTGCATGTTATAATACTCACAAAGGGCAAGGGCAAAGACATGTATATATTTATATATTCGTATCTCTTTTAAGACACATAAATATAATACATTAGGAGCTCACGGTGTGGCGCTATAGCGCTCCCAAGAACCTCTAGCCCGCGTTGCTTATAAGGCACGCAGGTCGGTGTAGCGCCGTGTAGATCTCTAAGCTTCTACAAGGACATGCCCTGTAGGAGCTCAGTTATATCGTTATCCCTCGGTGCTTCTTCTAACATATGCAAAATTCCACGGTGAGGCAGCGTACCATTATAAGAGAAAAATACGTCAAACTCGGATATATCTGATGGGTTATAATAGTATTTCGTGTACAAGTCATAGAAAGCAAGCTGCATATGTTCTAGGGGGAATTCACGGAGTAGTTCTGTGGGTCGCCCAGAGATAAAACCGTAATAATGACTAATTACTGTACTAATAAAGGCATCCGGAAAGCCATGTAGCTTATAGCTTATCTGGCCTATAATCCTAATATATGTGGATATGTCTCCGATATTGTTCGTGTCAGTCATGTTACATGTCATGGCATATCATTTTTGCCAATAAACAACAGAGTTAAGGCACGGGGTACGTGAGCTCCTATAAAAATGATGCACGGTTAGTCTCCGTCATAGGCCATCTGTTGATTGTCAATGAGCAAAACAGAGAGGTTTAAGGGTACAAAGATGGATTTAGGTACATTTCATAAATTAGTCTCCGAACAAAAAACTAAACGTACGTCTACAGGAACTGGGGCTGGATCTGTAACTAAACGTTCTGGAGCGTCTCTTGCTGATCGCTTGAGAAGCAAGGATCAAAAAGATGACAAACCATCTGTCCGGCTGCGTGGCGTTTCTACACTCGTTAAGCGTCAGTCTGAATATGTCGAGAGTGGAGCAGATTTCCCTATCTTGGCAGAGGTACGTAGTTTGCCGGCCTTGGGAGACTGGTCTAAGGGTATAGAAACAATAGTTGCTGCCAAGGATTTGCCTGACCCAGCTATCGCTGAGCGTGCCCTGAAGAATGCTCGTAGGAACGCAGAGAGAGCAGCAAAACGTCCTTATGCGAATCATCCAGAATTTGAGGATGAGTACTATGACGAATGCTATGATACATCTCCTGGCTACTCTGATAGCGAAGAAGAGAACTATGTTCCAGTCCAAGTTTCAGTTGTCTCTCGCAAGGCTGCGCCGGTTGAGTCCCTCGGTGTGGACGATGTAGATTGGAAAGAAATCTAAATATATATATCGATTACATTGAACATAACTTTGTTATACCAGTTCTCAAGTCTATTGTCGGTTGCCATCCTAATTTCTCCCGAGCCTGAGTAATATCCGGGCAACGTCTACATGGATCATCTTCCGGTCGACTCATAAAAATCGGTGGCGTTGCGTTATGCGTTAGATCTCCTATAAGATAACATAGTTCCAGTATGGTGACTTCCTCTGGATTACCGAGATTAATAGGTCCCGACTCCCGACTCTCCGCTAGTAATACTAATCCCTCGACTAAATCAGTAACATAACAGAAAGATCTGGTCTGTTGTCCTGTGCCATAAACAGTTAGCGCCAACCCACGCTTTGCTTGAGCTAAAAACGTCGATACAACTCTACCGTCAGTCTCGCTCATATTGGGTCCATAAGTATTAAAAATACGGGCAATCGCATAGTTAACACCGTGTTGCTTACCGTAATTTATGATTAATGACTCAGCAACCCGTTTTCCTTCGTCATAGCATGAACGTGCGCCAGTGCAGTTAACATTTCCTAAATATGTTTCCCGTTGCGGAGACTCCAAGGGATCTCCGTATACTTCAGATGTAGAAGTAAAAATTAGCTGCGCCTTTGTCTCTCTTGCTAATTCCAGTACATTTTGTGTTCCGTTGAAACATATATTTAAAGTACGGACAGCATCCTCTTGATACTTGATGGGTGACGCGGGGCACGCCAGGTGATAGATATAATCAAGGTTAGCGGTGATATTATGAACACCAATGTCAAGCACATCCATCTGACGGAAGACGAAATTCTTGGATTTGATGTCCTTAATGTTATCGATACTTCCCGTGTGTAGATTGTCTATGCATATAACATTATGTCCTTTGTCCAACAAAGCACGACAAAGTGTAGATCCTATGAAACCTGCTCCTCCTATGACTAATGATCTAATGCTCATATGATTTATTATGATATTGTAGTCTCTATGTATCATAATAATCAATATATAACTCAGAAGTCTGCATCGGCATCAATGTCAATAATCTGATCCAGGTATCTCAATAATTCATTGTACGAGCCCAGGATAGTCCAGGCGGATAACTTATCTGGAGTCAACGGAGCAGTAAAATCTGTATCGGTATCGCTCCTTTGATATAGTATGATTGGAATGGTACGTTGTCCATTCAATAACGGAGCTAAGTCCTGAAATACTTGTCGCCAAGTTTCCCCATACAAGAGACTGAGGTTGACATAGTTATACTCACACTTATACTTGTCAAGTGTCTCTTTGGAGGTTTTGCAGAACTTACAGCTTTCAGTACCGAACATTAAGAATTTAGTCATATGTCATATCATCATGTTCATTTTATACGACATATATTAAGAGTGCCTTTTTTAGGTAAGATTAAAAATAATCTAAGATATGTTATAATGTCATGCCCTTTTAGTCAAGCAGGAGGCGCGGGTTCCCGCGCTACTAAGGTAGATGAAATTCCCGGCACACGGAGGGAACTATCCAACGGTGCCGTCGGTGCTATGTTCACACTTACCAACGGAAAGAAAGGTTTCCGTATTATTTCTGGAGCCAAGGTAGGAATGCGTGTGCCGCCACGTGCGATTACTCAGGCTGAGGCTCAGGCTGCTTTTGATAAATATTACTCCAAGATTAACAAAGTGCGCCGTGGCCCTCGCAAGGGTACGCCTGTATTTGCCTCTACTCAGGGTCTCAGATCAGCCCGTACCTATGATATCCGTCATAGCCGTGACCCCCGTAAGATTATCACTGACTCTCGTTACTTGAGCCCTAGCGGTCCTCGTCAGTGGGATTACCCTGGTGTTGATGCTGGCCCGGTTGTGCGTAAGCCCCGTAGCGCCGCTCAACTGGCCGCTCTTGCTCGTGGTCGCGCAGCGACTGGCACAAATAGGCGTCGTGCGGCATTCTCTGAGCTGGGCGCCATGTCGCAGAACTATGATGCCGGTAAGCCTTACGCTAACGAAAAGGTCTACAAGCCCGCTGGGTTTCAGCAACAGGGAGGTTACTGGTGGTAAACAGTGGTAAATATAATTAAATCATAAGTCTCATGATTTAAGCAATATTTCCAAGGTTTTTAGATTGTGTGGTATACTTTGGTGCAAGGTGAAAATATTACATGAATCCATGGGAGTCCCGTATAGAGTCTGTAGCGTGTCATCGAGCTCCACGTTTATGCCACGTTGTAGACCGTGAGCGCTTACATATAGATTAATAGCTCTGTGAATTTCTCCCTGCTGAACTTTCCGTTGAATCTTCGGTACAGCTTTTTGTTGCTGCGGTGGTGACTCTGCCGATGCCGGTGGCTTCATGCTTGCCTGTGTCTTGCATATTGGCCTAATTTTGATTCTGATCTTATCCATTAAGGAGGTGGATTGATCATTTCTGTGCGCATCGCATATAAATTGAACAAGATCTCCTCAAGAGATGCACTCATTCCACAGTAAGGATCCCAAAGAATGTCAACTATGCAATTGCGTAGCAGAAGTGTCCGTTAGAATAGCGCGAGGCACTCCATACAAGAGGTATATACAGTTGGGGTGTAAGCATACATATTGCATATGTTGCCTAACATCTCTGGTACGTTCCCGTATCAGAAAATGTTGCTTCTGTCGGAAACAATTTAATAATATCCTATTAAAGTAATGTCTCATATATGTCCTATTATGGGTAGAGAAAAAAGTAAGAGCCAGCGCCTTGTTATAGCAACGGAGACAAAATTAAAGTGTATAGAACATGAACTGGAACATGAGATCGCAACAAAGATACTCTTTACAATGTTGGATAACTATGTAGATAAGGGAGTAACCTATATCAACAAAGAATTAAAATTGGCTTTGTACTGTGACAGACCGAGAAAATATGTTATTAACCTATATAACGACGTCAGCAAGAAGGATACAGTGCTAATCAGGGTGGATGACGCGCCACATACGACGCGTGCGACACGTACGATACATAATGAACAGGTGGAAATAGATGATGACTGCCCCACACTCGTTCAAAAAAATCTATGATATATGGTACGTCACACACTTCTGGCGACAAGTTAATCCTAGATAATTTATCTAGGATTAACTTGTGATTAATTGTTTAATTATTTAAGAGACGCGACAAGACCAGAGATAGGTTGAAATTGCACTTTGGTATTCGGTGATGATCCTAGTGCAGTAGCGGTGACAGTTTCTGTGCCCGTACCCTTTATGTTAGATACATACCTGAGGACAGCGTTTTTAGAAGCTAAGCGTCCAGTTCCACTTTCGCCATAGTAGTAATAATAACGCGTAGCGTCCGTTCTATCAGCTTTACTGTTGTATGGTGCCAATATTAAGCTACTTTCGTAGGGCTGTGATATATTAACTTCAACTATACCCTTCATTGCACTGTTGACGACTACCAGATTCGGTAACAGATACCACATTGTTTTTACTGTTGAGCTTAATGTAATCTTGTCGGTGTTGTCATATGTAAGATATCCGCTGCTTGTGCTTAAATATCCATCCTGCAATGGTGAAGTTGTGGCCAGCGCTCTTTCGAAAGACAACATACTCAGTTGTACGCCAGATACGATGGTTAGTACTGAACTTAAATCCTTGATGATGGTATAGGGCCGGCCAACCCAATATCCCTGCAGATTACCCCTCGTAGAGCCAACTTTGTCTGGATTAAACAGATAATAAAGAGCAACTTTGTCAGGGTTATATAATTCACATCTTATAACTGTCGCAAACGGGTCCACAATTAATGCCCACTTGTCATTGTCGTCAGTTATACATACCACAACATTGTTTGGAAGTATGTTCCACACATATGCAGATCCAACGTTTGGAGTTATAACCAGTAAGCCATCTGGATTTACAAATAGCCAGTTGTTGGCTGATCCGTACTTTATAATATAACACGGTAGATCCTCCACGTCAACCTCAGTATCGGTGTAATTAAAATACCTTTCGGTTGGGGCTGTTGCTGAACATGCTGGTGTGTCACCATCTAAATTAAGGTATCTTTTGGCAAGACCGGTGCCGCATGTTATGTGGCTATCGTCCTTGTGTCTATAGTATGTGCTGACATTTTTCGGATTATATTCCTCAGTTTTCACCGCCTTTGTCGTGTCAGCATTGTATATCAAAGCTTGAAGCTTATTGTCCTTGTCAACTAATGTCAAGACATCATTATTCAATATCTTTGTGGGACATGCCCTCTTAGTATCATTAGTCAAAGCCATGGCACCCCCGACTAGTGTTGCGAATTTTCTACCCTTGCGTAGGTTTCCTTGTCGCGCTTTGATATTTGTCTCAATTTTTTTGGTTGTAGCTAATGTGACTACTGTTCCACTATCTTTAGTTGCCCATGCTAAAATATCATCCTTAACATTGATTTCGATATCTTCTTCATCATCAATATCAATGGAGGCAATCTTCCCAGTAATTACATCGCATTCACAGAAATTATCACGGTTATCTTTGTCATAGGGAGCTACCCTGAGACTGCTCCCTTTGGTGGTGTCGCTCTTCAGTATGCCATATGTTATGTTATTATTATCCTTAGCCAGAAGTGTCTTCTTGAGTCCTGTCAATACTGTCCAAGTATACGCATTTTCTCTCTTTTCTGTTAATCCCACACATTTTGTATCGCCCGTATCAAGCACAGTCCAAAATTTGCCATCGGTTGTGATATTTTTATAATTACCGTTATCTCCGCGGGGTGTTACAGCTGACTTGTTTAGGCTGGCATCTGCAAGTGCAACTGATGATAGCACGTCGCCGGAGCTTAATTGTACTAGGCGCGTTTCATTACCAGTGCCTTTCGCCATTACCTTAACGTCGCCCTGTTTCTGCATCTTATAAAGGTTTGCGTCTGGTATATCCTTGTTATACTCACGTACAGTTACCGTGGATCCTCCTTCTGTATCAGTAAAGACATGCAATTTATTATTTAACACCGTACAGACATGTCCGGTTGGTATTATATGATGGTATACTCCGCGATGCTTACAGTCACGAGTTGCTACCTCAGGATCTGCCTCAACTGTAACATATGGATCGAGTTCATCATCGATACCAGCAGTGACATAACCTCCGCCATCTACTGTTGGTATTGCAAATAAGTTTACAGTGGTGCCCTCCTTGGACGGAATGAAAGATACACTTTGGTCTGGGACATTATCATTATTGGTTACAAAAGTAGCACATGAGTCAAAGACCATCTTAACAGAGTCTGCAGATGCAGTAAGTATACTGGTATCAAATGACCGTACACAGTAGTTTTTAACGTTATCTGGATTGTACAGTTCACCCATAATTAGTGAGACATCTGGCCTATAAACCATGGGCCAAAGATAGTTATCTTGCACTGTAACAATAACATTATTTGGCAATATATTCCACACATTGGCATTCACACTGGCATCAGTACATAGAAAACCAGCAGATGTCGTTAAACATTTATCTAAGACACCAATGTTATAACTACCCGTCTGTAGTGCCGTAAAAGAGCCGTCAGCTGTATTCAGTCCCAACACCCTACGTGTATTAGACCACTTAGCTTGCAACCCATCAAAAGCCACATATTTAGTCAATGAGGAACAATATAATGCTCCGGTTGCGCTTCCCGACCAATCGAAATATTTAGTGGCATGATCAGCGTTATAGGGCTCTGCATATATCGAGCTAACGTCAGTATTGCATACCAACGCATAAGCCTTATCAGCTGTGAGGCCAACAACGTTGTTGTTGGGATATATGGTCCACACATATGCCGTATTCCTATCATCTGTGAGGGACAGAGATATCTGCCCGTTCGCATTTACAAGAGTCATGTACTGACCTTGACCAGCGGAGATATTGAGATACTGTGAAATTATGTTAGTGTCGCTTGCGGTGGATGTGTTAAAATAGAGAGACTTTGTATTATTAATGTTTGCATCCCACGTAGGTTGAGAGTTATAGTTGACATATTTATCGTGAGAGGCAAGCTTCGGGAGATTATCTATGGCGCCACTGACAGTATAATACATACTTGCATCCGCTGCTTGATATGGCTCCAAAAGGAGTGGAGCGTTGACAGTTGCAGTATTACACACTATTGCTAGTTTGTCTCCTCCATCGACAGCACATAACACATCATCGGGCATTACTGTCCAAACATAGGATGATAGTTGTGTAGCTGTTAGAGCCAAAGCGCCAGACACCACAGTCAAGTATGGTCCACTACTGTTTGTGGTCTGTATAGTGTAGTTAGAGGATACAATGTTAGTATCTGTTGCTGGCGTTGTTGTGAAAGTTTCCCCTGAGGACAAGTTACCCATAACGGTCGTACATGTGGGATAATTGCTGAGAACAGACCAAACCGTATCACCGCTGAGAGCGGGTGTTGTAATCGTGCCAGAGACATATTTAAAATAATAGGGGATGATTGGATTGTACACCTCAGACACCACAATTTCATCATGCAAATATAAGGCATACTGAGCCGAACCGAGAACAGCTACTAGTGTTTGGTTCGACAAGACCTGCCAAGCATAGGCATTCTTAATATTACGTGTTAAGGAGAGGGCTCCCGCTGTCAGCGTTAGATATTGGCCGCGCGAGTTTTGTAGGAACAATTTTGCCGGTCTAGGAAATGTAGGGTTGGCCAATCTATTTTGCGCTGGTATTGTCTCGGCAGACATAGAAGTGCTTGAAAGATGCGCTGGAACAAGAGTCTTTGTTGAAGCTCTTGTGACACCTCCAAATTTACTAGTTGCACCTAATCTACCGCGAACGCCTCGCAAATTTAAATTTTGCGATTGAGCACCCTGATCTATGGTGGCTAAAGTCACGGTAATGTTGGGATCGCCAATTTTATAGATGATACCACCCTCCCCGATGCCAAAATAGTTATTGTTGTTGGCAGAGTCATATATTTGCAACAGTATGACACCAACACCACCATCATACACTGGAGCCCAATACTGCCCGTTAATCGGTGTCACTAATATACCACTTCCCTGTAAGGTTAACCAAATAATAGCATCATTGCTAGAGGAGGACAAAGCTAGCGATTTTATTCCGTTACTGTTAATTATGGTTAAATAATGCTTAACGCTGTCAATAACGACAACAATAAAGAAAGTAACATTAGCATCAGTATAGACATTTCCGTTGACAAATAATGTGTCACTCCCGGGGCCAACAGGGGAAGCGTAACTATGTTCCAACGCAGACCGCAAAAACAAGCCGTTCGGTAAGGCCAGACCCTTTGGAAAAGAAAGATCACGATGTTGGCCAGGTAGTGTAGCTACGTTACACACCACCCAACGGTCATATGCTGAAAAGTCAAGCTGCATGCCAGCGTTACTGTCCAACGGGACTAAATCAGAGGGCTTGATCATGCCTAACGACATATTGTAAACTTTAGTCCAGGTCGTGTTAGGACCATCGTTATAAGTGAAAAGATTAAATATTGTAACGTAGGCTGAAGCGAAACCCCCGTAACTAACAAAATTTTGTGTCACGCCGTTCTGTATATCAATAGTGGCTATGCCCCCAGATTCGGTATTTACTTTAATGGGTATGGGATTTTTTTGGTTTATAGCGTGACCTGAAGAGTCGGTTACTATTACATATACCGAATTTTCTTCGGTTTTAGCATTATTTGGCACTATATTGGAAGGAGTTTTAGTAGTAGACCAAGTATGATTCGTATCAGCACCAGTAACATACAATGCTACACCAGGATGATATGCGCCAGAGACTGACACTGTGGAGGCTTGGGTATGCCCCTGTCTGTCACTCATATTCACATATAAGTCATGGGTAAGGGTGTCCTTCAAAATATTATTACAACTGTCACGCAAGGATACAAAGGACGATTTTGTTCCATAGAGACTGTCCGTTGCGGCAACCGAATACCCAGAAGAATCACCTAACGTACTGTATAGTGCCACATTATTGTGCTTGCTCCCCGTAACATCCACCCGAGCTCCGCTATCATCAGTATATTGCATCTGATATGTATGATTTCTAATAGAGACTGAGCCATTTTCATTGACACCGGTCATCCCTACGGCATCGGGAGCTGTCTTATATAATATGTCGATGTTTAATGACATATCCCGAAAAGATGCATCTGCAAAAGGTGTGGAATGCTTATATATAAACCTAAAATAGCGCCCCCGTGTTGGATACTCAGTTGTCAACGTCATGCTAGCACTGTATGCCAGTATATCCGTATGTATAATATTTGACTCTGTCGGATACTGTCCTCTGGAACTATTACTCCATTGTAACGCTCCACTGCCATCCATGGGTGATTGCATTGTAATTTTAACGCTGGTATAACTTTGTGTATCTTCCCAATGTCCGCTAAAATCAGAATTTCCCAAACGCATGGAATTATTCAATCCAGCCATAATGTTTCCTTATACATATAGTTTTAATATAATGCATATTACGATACATATTATATTATATATACGACTTATCATATCACGGCCTAATTCAATATTATGCCGTCTGAGCTCCGTCCAAAATAATTCGATGTCAACATCTATACCTAAGTCCATAAGATCCGGATCCGATCGTAGTCCTTTCAGTACGTCCTCTGCCAACTTAATATTTTTATGTAATAATTCCTCTCTCACTATGGTATCGGCCATTATCACGTCACCATACCACATTACATCTGAACTTGTAGCAGGACTCATGATGCGTACCAACCCTGGGTCAATATTAATCCACAGACAACCGGGCTCTAACAATGTTTCATTCTCTACTCCAGTACATAACCTTCTTACATCGGGAGCTACTATTACTTTGTAAAAGCAACAGTTATCATCCATAAAAGCTCTAGCTGTGCTGACGCTCGACGTCACACTGATAAAACCTTCGCGTCGATGATCTATTATAGCTGCAGCGTTGGGATCACCCCGATACAATGTAACAGTGTGTTTGGATGGCGCCATATATGACATAATTATGTCAGCGTGATATGTTGCTTCAACTATATCTATTGGACGAGTTTTATATTTACTTTTACCATGTATTCTCTCAGAGAACATACTATTTATGTTTCGGTGTCCGTCTTCTCTGCTCCAATAAGCTAGGGACATAAGTCTGTATCCATTTATTATATAATATAGTATTATATTATATTATATAATGAATTATTGTACTAGCATTCCGTTAACCCATATTCCCGCGGTGCGACGCATGATAGTCATTGGTGATATACATGGAGATTGGAATGCACTAAAATCTGCTCTTATCGCGGCCGGAGTCACAAATAAGCATAATGATTGGATGGGTGCCGATACTCATGTTATCCAAGTTGGAGATATAATAGATCGCAAATCGCGTACGGGAGCTGGCGGTGATGAAAAGTCAGAAAGAAGAATATTACGACATCTCACTGACTTGAGGAGAAAAGCTATGTTACAAGATGGATATGTCCATCTCTTATTGGGTAATCATGAGATCATGAACGTCATGGGAGATTTCCGTTACGTTAGTCCCATGGGCATGACCGACTTCGGTGGTGATAGGGCGAGAGCCTTTAAGCCAGGTGGTAGAGTAGCCAAGTTTATGGCATGCAACATGAACAGTGTGATTCAGATAGGTAATTGGGTTTTTAGTCACGCAGGCATAACAGAGCACGTCAGCAAGACATACACTATTGATCAGGTCAACAAGTTTGTTAGGGAATATTTATTGGGCAACGGTATTCTCGATAGGGATCATGAACTCATGGATATTTTTTGGCATCGCAGGTACGGTACGCCAGACTCATGTGATCAAGTAAATAGTAGTTTAAGGTACTGGCAGGCTAAAAATATGGCCATAGGGCATACTGTCCAGAGCGCAGGCATTAGTAGCATGTGTAATGGCGCCTTATGGAAGGTTGATGTCGGTATGTCCGGAGCTTTTCATAGCTCTTCAGAGGATCGTAAAGTTATCGAGGTTTTAGAAATATTGGACGACGGAGACAAAGTCAATATTATTAGAGCCAAATCTAGACGCGGACAATAATATTACGGAGTCCATGTCATCGTAATGGGTAAATCTACATAGAAGATTGTCCCTCTGTGCGTCCCTCCAGTTGAGCTCTCAAACCATATCTTACCGCCGAATGCCTCAACGATCTTCTTAGCAAGATATAAACCCAAGCCGTTGCCTTCAGCTACATCTATTACATTGGTGTCACGGTAGAATTTTGTGAATATTTTCCTGCTTCATCGGCTGGAATGCCATAACCGTCATCCTCTACACTTATCGTTAGCCTTGTCTCGGTCTTATATAACGAGATTATTATGTAGCCCCCTCCAGGGGTATACTTATTTGAATTACTCAATAAATTACATAGGACTTGTTTGAGCAACAGGGAATCAGTATGAATTATCGGATCCAATATGCTAACGTCTATGTTAACAAGACATAGCTGAGCTTTATCCTCAAAACTCATACTAAATTCCTTGCGTATCTCCAGGATGAAAGTGGCTATATCCAGGGATTCAATATTGCACAAAACGTGCCCCCGATTCAATGTGTGTAATGTTTAACAAAGAGTCAAACATCTCTTCAGCTGAGGCATGGATATATTTATTGTTGATGCTCGAGACTTAACGTTTCTGTGCCATCTGTTAGTAACAGTTCGGATAAGCTTTTAATACTGGCCAACGGCGATCTCAGTTGATGTGATGCCAGGGATATATATTCTGACTTTAGAGTATCTGCCTCTATTTCTTTGGTGACGTTCCTAGAGAGCATAGATGTACCAATAATATTATTCACTCCATCACGCAACGGAGCGAAAATAGTACGGACATGTATAGGTTTTAAATCTTTCTTGACCGTTTCTGCAGTATATTCCACAATAGCACCTTCAAGAACTGGTTTCACGCTATCCTTTGGTAATAAAATATCTATGGGTTGGCCAATAATTTCAGCTGGGGTAAAACCAAATAATTGTTGAGCTCCTCGGTTCCAGCTTGTAATAATGGTATCGACCGAGGTTGTAGCTACCGCGTCATTTTTGTTGCATACAACAATATCGCATAGACTCTTAATTCTCTCAGCTTCGATGTTTTCAGTAATATCCCAGTTCACACCTATTACGCATGTATCATGATGCACGCTCACGAATGAACGTATGTGGCGTATATGATTCTCTACAATTCTGCCGATCCTCTGCATGGAGCATATCCATCCAGGCTCTGTATGTTCAGGTAAACGTACTCCTATTCTTTCCGTATAACTCATACATTTTATCATCCCAGACAACATGGTTTGTCTTCGTATTTAGCTCCCAGACCCCTATATCAGCAGAACGTGTTGCTAACGCTAATCTGTCAGTGATAAATTGCAGCTCACACTCTCTCTTCTTGTGTGTTGTGATGTCTTTACCAATAGCATAGACATAAATACCTTTAGCTAAGGCATTCCACTCAATCCATAAATATACACCCGTTACGGTGACACATCTGAGAGTAAAATTTACGGGAGCATTACTGGAAGCCAAAGATTCCAGTTGCTGTTCCATAGACGGCTTATCTTCGAGATGTGCGATATCAAAAAAATGCTGAGGGAATTTATCATAACCGAATAGTGACTTGAAACTATAATTGCTCCTAATCAGATCACCGTTAAATGTGCATATGCATATAGGATCTCTACTTACCTCAAAAAAAGTACCGAGCTCATCATGCATATTGTTTACAGACATAATATATATATATATTGTGTCTGTAATTAATTCAGCTAGCCTACGGTTTGTTAAATCTATGGGTGAAGCTAATAACATGTGTTCTGGGCTTCATACTCGTCTTCCGTGGAATTAAGACATAATATCATGTTGCCTTTTGGACTATATTCCTGCCCATTACAATAGAGAGGCTTCAGCAATATTGTTCCTCTGCTAAGTAGCTGTTTAATGAATGATGTTGGCACGCAGTCCTCCACTACATATAATTGTCTATAGGGATGCATCTGTAATGCTAGGGATTCACATACCCGTGTTACATTGTTTGCACCCAAGTACACAGTAATTTGCCTTCGTGTCATCTACAAATTGCTCAATGTATGCAATGCTGTCAGCATCTAGATATGGAGCCCAATGAGAGAAGTCTTCAATGCTGACTACGTCGTCATTGTCGCGTGTGCCGTGTCTATTTGTGCTTCCATTATACTATTAATACATCTTCATTTTATATATTATGATATATAACACATATAAGCATTCAGCGCAGCAGCAGCAGAACTAGTCAAGCGTATTTGATCCACAGCTACGTTGGACAAATTTATAGTAAAAGATCCACCGGCGGTGACATCCTGGGTATATGTTGTATCAACCCAGCCAGAGCTCTGTGTATTAAATTGCACAGTGACTGTGGTTATAGTGTCGGATGTGCCAAATATAGTAAATGTGGTATATACGAAACTAGTGTTCGTGAAAGATGTTGTGGATCCGCCGGCAGAAATGCTTCCTGAGTGTAGGGTTAGGGAATTGCCAACACGTTTTGTATTTACCGTACCAACAGCTGCGCTCCCAGCTCCCAGTGTTACCGTACCTATATTTGCTGCGCCGGCAGCAAGGCTGCCTATTGCTGCGCTCCCAGCTCCCAGTGTTACCGTACCTATATTTGCGGAACCTGCGGCCAAGCTGCCTATTGCAGCGCTCCCAGCTCCTAGTGTTACCGTGCCTATATTTGCGGAACCTGCGGCCAAGCTGCCTATTGCAGCGCTACCAGCTCCTAGTGTTACCGTGCCTATATTTGCGGAGCCCGCGCCCAGGCTGCCTATTGCTGCACTACCGGCACCTAGCGTTACTGTACCCACGGCTGCACCACCGGCGCCTAATGTTACTGTACCTATATTAGCTGATCCAGCTGTTAGACTACCTATGGCTGAGCTACCAGCGCCTAATGTTACTGTACCCACGGCTGCACTACCTGTACCTAATGTTACCGTACCCACAGCTGCGCTACCAGCGCCTAGTGTTACTGTGCCTATATTAGCGGAGCCTGCAGTTAGGCTACCTATAGCTGCGCTGCCTGCACCTAATGCTACTGTACCTACAGCTGCGCTGCCTGCACCCAAGGTTACCGTACCTATATTAGCGGAGCCTGCCGCTAAACTGCCTATAGCTGAACTGCCTGCACCTAAGGTTACCGTACCTATATTAGCAGAGCCTGCCGCTAGACTACCTATAGCAGCGCTACCAGCTCCTAGTGTAACTGTACCCACAGCAGCACTACCAGCCCCTAGTGTGACTGTACCAATATTAGCGCTGCCCGCTGCCAGGCTACCGATAGCGGAGCTACCTGCGCCTAGATGTACTATACCAATATCGTTGCTACCAGCCCCAATATGTGTGTATAAACAACCACTACTGTCAGTTTGGGCAAATTTGGCTATACTAGTATCACTACTATACAAGCCACCAATGAGCAAAGGATATGTTACATTAGCATCAACTGTAGTATTAATCTGATTAGGACCGGAAACTATAGTTCTGCCTCGCGTGTCGGTCAAAATTATGTGATTGTCTCCGTGCGTATTAGCTGCCGAGCTGCCATATACTAGGATACTACAGCATACATCAGTAATATTGGGCACAATGTTGATGTCATCGAGGGCAACATTCACATTTGCCGTTACAGCGTCAGTCACATATGATAATGACGGATGTGTTGCTGTTGCTATAAATTTTGTCAGTAAATTTACCGGACCCAGCTTTACATTTGGGGTTATTGGATACAAAGAGAGCCGCACATATGATTTTTTAGTGAGGGAATTTATGGACATAGCGTTACTGCCGACTGCTAGATACGATTCATTTATAGGATTTGTGCCAACATCATCATCTGCGTAGGATAACTCGATTAACATAGTATCCCTCCTTGATATGCACCAAAGTCTGACGGCCACATAGCTGACATCAATTAATTCATATGAACCGTGCCACAGTGCTTCAATGTCCCCCGGAGTCGTGTGGCTATTAGTCAGTGATGTAAAAGTCATATAATCTAATATATTATAATATATTAGATTATGGAACATACAACACATAGCGTAATATTTACTCTTCGTCAGCAGCAACAGCTTCCGATGCGGCGGCGTTCTCGCTGTTAGCCATCTCAGTATACTCGACCTTAGCAGTGTCATCTAGAGACTTCCACTGCTTGGCAATGGCGCTCATCTTCTCCTTGTGGTCGAGAGTCTGGATCTCCTCAGTCTTCATCATCTCACGGACGTAGAGATTGTAAGCAGACTTCTTGCGCTTGGTCTTGGGTTTGGTAGAACTTTTGGCAACGGTGGCTCCCTTGGCAGAGGTGGTAGAAGTGGTAGAGCAGCTCAAATGCTTATCACATGTAGCACTAAAAATATCGCACAACTTCTTAATGAAGTCTTCCTCTAGATCATACGATTCAAGTACTTGCGCACGGAAGTACTGCTGGGCTTCTAAAAGGTTAGAACTTGTCTTAGGCATCTTTATATCTTATATATGAGTAGTGTCTCTAAGTGACTTGAGAATCGATTTATATAATATATATAAATATATTATGGAAGCGCTTCCATAATATATTTATATATATTATATTCGTTTATTTATTAAAGATTTTATCATACTACGCTGTATATGACAACCCTCGCAACAGAAAATCTAGATCTTACAGTACCAGATCCGTTACCCGAGACTATATACGCCGAAAGAAGCAATGAAGCTAAGATAGAAGATGAGATCGAAATAGAAGAGACCGATAGCGGGACAGAAGAAGAGACCGAAGAGCCCACCGCCACCCAATGCGTAACTGATTATACCTCACAAAATATTCATGATGAAGTAGAGTTACTGTTATTGGCTAATAATACGGAAAGGATGGAACTTATAGCTTCCGCTCCAAAGCTATATCTCGATATAGTACAAAACTACAATAAGATGCCCGATGGTAAGACTGTATATCTACCGGATCTCTTCAATATTATTGTTAGCCGAGAGTCCGGTAGATTGAAAATAAAATTCAAGATGAGTGATGACACTCAGTGGTATGATGTTGGATATGAGGGAGGATCATTTCAGGATGAGGACGTATACAAGGCTTTCACTGAAAAAGTTAATATGGTTATACGCCACCCCCCGCCAGACAGAAGAGCCATGCTACAGAATACCTTATTACCTGGGGGCAAGCCGCCCGCGCCAATAGTTAATCAAGGTAATCAGTCAAAGTTAACTAAGATTGACAGATTTTTCGGTAGAACGTCACATGCATTCGATGTCGATGTCGATGTTGACACTAATGTTGAAGGCGCTAATACAGCAGATCGCTATAGGCGTAGTACGGAAGAAAGGCAACCAGCTGCACCTTGCCGTGAACCTACTGTACGTTCGGTTGTAGCATGTCCGGAACCTTTCAGTGTGAAGCATCATATTGAACCTGAGCTCAAAACCAATGACTTTTTGAATACAGTAGTTGATTCGTACAAGACACAGTTGAAGGAAAGGTTGAAGGAAAAGTTACAATATAACACATGCTCCATGTTTCAACAATTAGTCCCGTTGTGCCCCAAGTCGTGCAAAGATGAGTTTAGCAACCTGGTCGCGCTGCTAAGTAATGATAGTCAATTCGTAAGTAAGACCTTGGATGTCTTACCACAATTGCCTCCTGGAAAGCAACATATCTTACTTAGTTTTTTACAAAAGCATAACAAGGCACATACACATCAGGAACTATGTGATATACTGAACTTATCAAACAAGGATAGGGAACTATTGTCTCAATACAAGATAAACCTCGAATATCTATAAGTCCATAGGCTTACTGAGATTCAGGGTTTGCTCGAAATTTTTGAGTTGCCGGTAAAATCCCAAATTTGGCTCAATGACGGAACGTTTAGATAGGACATAACTGTATGCTTCTTCAAATGTACAGTTTTGTTTCCACATAATGTAGGCGATAATAATGGTTGACGATCTAGATATACCTGCGGCGCAATGAACCAGGACAGGTTTACCGGAACTGAGCCCCTCCTGTATAAATTTAATAGATGACACGAAATGTTCAGCTATGTTTGTATCAGGAAGATCCATGATATATAATTTTTTATACTGGTAACTGGAGTCTGCCCCAAACGCATTTGGTATTTCTTCTGTGGCATTAAGTATATATTTTATGTTATACCGGCAATGTATGCATATATCACTTGCGGCTTCTGCACCCGAAAGATAAAGCCCCGGCAGTATAGGGGAGACAACGTACCTAATATTTAGGGGATACTGAACTGTCGGGGCAAGATGTTCTTCTATCTCGATAAACTTTTTTAATGGGTACTTCTGGCGCAAATAAAATATCACTGTTTTACCAAGGGGGACAACTACGGTTATCTCCTGTTGAGAAAGAAATAATATAGGGCGAGACATGGCTTCCAGGGGATTATTGTAGACATCTATATCCGGTGCCGCATAGATAACATATAGCGTATCTAAAGGCTTTCTGGACAGGCTATAAGGCCGGCAATCAATAAATACTTGCATTTATATAATATTAATGTATTCAATTTAAAAACTACTTAGAAAGAACAGACTTAAGTCAGTGAGGCATTCATATCATAGCGCTAGCTGGAAGTTATGCCCAACTAGCAAAGTGATCAGGACTTGTAAAACTGATAGTATCTCTGTTAGCCCAAACATCGCGTTGGGTCACCCACTACGGTAAGCTGCGAGACACACTAAGGTGCGCACTAAGGG
>SXGU01318936.1_pt1 | contig 21927 bp, 15 predicted proteins | sample 3174531 | NCBI WGS metagenome assembly SXGU01 (sample SAMN11356863, study PRJNA531348) | freshwater metagenome | isolation source: freshwater sample F1-140 | place: China: Fuxian Lake, Yuxi | collected 2017-12-25 | reverse complement strand
TCTTCGGTGCGTTCGAGCAGGCAGACGGTTCCACCTCGCGGCGTTTTGGCGGCACGGGCCTCGGGCTGACGATCAGCCACCGGATGGTCGAGCTGCTCGACCTGGTGGAAGAGAGCGTGCAGCTGTTCGCGGAGAGCGCTGCCCGCAAGCGCGTCGAGCTGGTGTGCGCGACCGCGCTCGATCGACACGTCCGGGTGCAGGGCGATCCACTGCGCCTGCGGCAGGTGCTGATCAACCTGATCTCGAACGCGGTCAAGTTCACCGAGCATGGCGAGGTCGTACTGGAGGTGGAGGACCTCTCGTGCGACGGCCAGCCGGAACGCTTCCGCTTCTCGGTGCGCGACACCGGGATCGGCATGAGCGACGAGGTGCAGGCGCGAATCTTCGGTGCGTTCGAGCAGGCAGACGGTTCCACCTCGCGGCGTTTTGGCGGCACGGGCCTCGGGCTGACGATCAGCCACCGGATGGTCGAGCTGCTCGGCGGGCACCTCGAGGTGCGCAGCGCACAGGGCGACGGTTCGACCTTCAGCTTCGACGTGCACCTAAAGCCAGTCGCTGGTGACCGTGCGGTGCGAGCATTCGGCATACGTGACGCGCGCCTGCTCGTGCTCGACAACCATCCTGCGAGCGCCCAGAGCGTCCAGCGCTACCTCCTCAACTGGGGCGCTCGTCCGGTCATCGTGGGCGACCTCGCGGCAGCCCGAAGCCGTTGCGGCCAGCAAGCCCAGGCCGGCGGATTCGCCGCGATCATCGCCAACTACGAGCAGTTCGGCGGCGGCGATGATCGGCTCGCCCAGCTGCGGATGCTCGCAGCGGAGTTCGGCACGGCCTGTGTCGTGTGTTCCTCCGTCGCGGCCATGGCGAACATCGACGACACGATGTCGCGTGGCGTGCGCATGCTTGCCAAGCCGCTGCGACAGTCCGACTTGTTCAACGCGCTCAACGACCTCGTGCACGGGATGCAGGTGGCGCCCGCAGTCGAGACGCCGCACAAGCGCGCAGCCCTGCGCCCGGATGCCCGCGTGCTCCTGGTAGAGGACAACCCGGTGAACCAGGAGGTTGCGGGTGAACACCTGCGCGACCTCGGCTGCCGTGTCACGCTCGCCAACCACGGCGCAGAGGCGCTCGCACTGTTCAAGAGCCCGCACGGCGGCCAGTGTTTCGACATCGTCCTGATGGACTGCCAGATGCCCGTGATGGACGGGTACGAGGCGACGCGCAACATGCGCGTATGGGAGCAGGAGCAAGGGAGCGCCGGCCCACGCACACCGATCGTCGCGTTGACCGCAAACGCGCTCAAGGGCGATCGCGATCGATGCCTCGTGGCCGGCATGGACGACTTCCTGCCGAAGCCGTTCAAGCTGGACGACCTGCACGCGATGCTCGGGCGCTGGATCCCGGGCGACGCCTCCACCGCTGAGCTTCCCGGGCCAGCGCTCGAGGAGGCTCGCACGGCCGAATCCTTCATCGACGACGCAGTCTGGACGCAGCTGCAGCTGCTGGCGTCTCGATCCGCGGGCTTCCTCACGCGCGTGCTCGGCGCACTGCAGCAGGAAGCTGCGAGCCTGCGGGTGCTGCTCACGGATGAGGCGAGGCAGTCGACCGACCTCGCCTTCGTTGCCCACCGCGTGAAGTCCGCCGCGAGCTCCGTCGGCGCACTGCGCCTTGCCGCGCTGCTGGCACGCGTGGAGCAGCATGCACGCGCGTCCGGTCCCGATACGGCCGGCGAAGCTCGGGCGCTGGCCGGCGCCGGCGCAGGCAGCCTTAGCTCGCTGGCCTTCGGCGAACTGATCGCCGACACCTGTCGCTGCCTCGATGCCACGCTCGTCGAACTGCGCGCGCGCTCCGGGCTGGCGCTCGTGGCTGGCGACGGGATGGCCGTCTCCGACGAAGCCGTCGCGGCCGGGTCGACTGCAGCGGACACAACACTCGCGGCCACCGCAGGCACTGAAGTCGTAGCCGCCGCCGCAGAACTACCCTTCGCGGGCCCGCACGACAACAGCGAGGTGCGCGTGCTGGTCGCGGATGACGACCTGGTGTCGCGCAGCGTCGTCTGTGGATGGCTGCGAGCGGACGGCTACGTCGTGACGGAGGCCGAGGATGGCCTCGTTGCACAGCAGCGCTTCGCCAGCGAGCGGTATGACCTCGTGCTGCTCGACGTGCTCATGCCGCGCTGCGACGGCTACGAGGCCTGTGCTGCGCTGCGGGCGTTGCCGAACGGCCGCCACGTGCCGATCGTGATGCTGACCGGCCTCGACGACACCGAGTCCATTCACCGCGCCTACGAGATCGGAGCCACCGACTTCCTCATCAAGCCCGTGGCAGAGGAGATCCTGCGACACCGCCTGCGCTACATCCATCGCGCCCAGGCCGCAGCCGCCCGCCTGCGCGAGAGCGAGGAGCGCCTTCGCCGGGCCCAGAACACTGCGCGCGTGAGCTACTGGGAGTGGAACCCGCAGACCCGACGCATGCGCATCGGCGAGGGTGGACAGCAGTTGCTGAATCTCCGCACCGATCGCGTCGATTTCGCACTGGAAGAGATCCTGCCGCTGATCGTCGCCGACGACCGTCCCTTGTTCGCGAACCTTGCGATCGCCCCGGAGCAACTGCCGGCGAACTCCGAGTTCCGGGTGCTGGACCGCAACGGCAACGAACTGCTGATGTCACAACGACTCGAGCACCTCGTGGACGAGAACACCGGAACCGAGCGCTGGCTCGCGACGGTGCAGGACGTCACGGAACGGCGGCGCACCGAGCAGCGCATCTACCGCATGTCGCACTTCGACACGGTGACCGGGCTGCCCAACCAGACGCTGCTGCGCAAGACCATGCACGGCCTGCTGCAGCTGGCGGCTCGGCGGTCGTCGCGCGTGGCCTACCTGATCATCGACGCCGGCGAGCAGCAGCTCGTCGCTTCGTCGCTCGGGCACGACTTCAACGACCGCCTGCTGCTCGATCTCGCCAATCGGCTGCGTACGCAGCTCCGCGGCAGCGACCTCGTGGCACCCCTGGACGAACCCGACGCCGAGCCGCGCGCCGACGCGCCGCGCGCAGCACTCGTGCACGGCGATCGCTTTGCTGCCGTGCTGAACGATGTCGGCAGCAACGACGATGTGACCCGCCTGTGCGAGCGCCTGGTGGCTTCGCTGTCGGCGGCGGTTGCAATCGACGACGAGACCCTGTTCCCCACGGTGAACATCGGCATCTCCGTGTACCCGGAGGATGGTGACGACTACGAGACGCTGCACCAGCACGCACTCACGGCCCTTGGCCAGCGGGCCGCGAACGCGCCGTCGGGCTGGCACTGGTACCAGCACGAGCGCGACGCCGCGGCGCGCGAGCGCATCGCGCTGGAGCGCGACCTTCGCTTCGCGGTCGAGCGCGCCGAGCTGCGCGTGTTCTACCAGCCGCGGGTGGATGCGCAGACCGGCGTGCCGCTGGGCATGGAAGCCCTGGTGCGCTGGCAGCGCAACGGCGAGTTCGTCTCACCTGCGAAGTTCGTGCCCATCGCGGAGCAGACCGGCGTGATCTGCCAGCTGGGCGAGCAGGTGCTCGAACGTTCGGTGGCCATGCTGGGTGCCTGGCTTGCACGCGGCCTGCCGCCGCTGCGCGTGTCGGTGAACGTTTCCGGGCAGCAGGTCCACGAGTCGAACCTCGCCGCGTTGTGTGCCTCCGCGCTCGAGCGCTTCGGCGTTCCAGGGGAGTATCTCGAGCTCGAGCTGACCGAAGGCATCCTGATCGACGCCACGGAAAAGGTGCTGCACCAATTGCAGGCCGTGAAGGCGCTTGGAGTTCGGCTCGCGCTAGACGACTTCGGCTCGGGATTCTCGTCCCTCGCCTACCTGTCCCGCTTCCCGCTCGACGTGCTGAAGATCGACCGCAGCTTCGTGGACCAGCTCACGGAACACCGGCAGAACCAGGTCATCGTGCGCAGTACGCTGAATCTCGCACACGAGCTTGGCCTGTCCGTGGTGGCCGAAGGTGTGGAGACCGACGCCCAGCGCGAGTGGCTGAGCGCGAACGGCTGTGACGAACTGCAGGGCTACTTCTTCTCGCGCCCCGTGCCGGCAGACGACTTCGAGGCCTGGGTGTTGCGACAGCCGGTTGCGACACAGGTGCGGCCCATCGACGGAGCTCGGCTGCAGGGCTGACGCTGCAGGGCTGACATCGGAGGTGCGCACCGCTGCCATGCCGCATGGGCAGGCGGATATGCTCCAGCTCCCCACCAGCTGGAGCATGGCAACGATGCAACTCTTCCACTCCCCCGCCTCGCCCTTCGTGCGCAAGGTCATGATCGTGGCCCGGGAACAGGGGCTGGACGCGCGCATCGAGCTGTTGCCTGCGACCGTCGCCCCCATCCAGCCGAATGCCGCCGTGGCGGCGCACAATCCACTCATGAAGATCCCGGCACTCGTGACCGACGAGGGCGAGTCGCTGCTCGAATCGAGCCTGATCTGCCAGTACCTCGACGCGCTGGCGGTGGCTGCGGGAAGCAGGCCGCTGCTGCCCGCGCAAGGCGCGGCGCGCTGGCAGGTGCTGCGGATGGAAGCGATCGCAGACGGCCTGGCCGACGCGGGCATCCTCGTGCGCTACGAGACCGCGCTGCGCCCGGAGGCGCTGCGCTGGCCCGAGTGGCGCGATGGCCAGCTCGCAAAGGTGGCCAGCGCGCTCGACCTGCTCGAACGCGAAGTGGCCGCGCTGGACGGCCCGCTGCACCTTGGTCATGTCGCCGTCGCGGCGGCGTGTACCTGGCTCGAGTTCCGCGACGTGTTGCCAGGGGCGCGTGCCTCGCGGCCGGCGCTGTTCGGCTGGCTGGACCACATCAACGCGACACGCCCGGCATTCAACGCCACGCTGCCGCGCTGAGCGGTTTCGCAGGCACCGTGCGGCGGCGAGGATCAGGCCAGCGGCACAGCGGTGAAGCGCGGCCGCAAGCCCGCAAGCAGCGCCAGCGATCGCCGCTGCAGCATCGAGTCGACGCCCGGCACGCGAAGGCGGGTCGCGATCAGGTGCGTCATGCCGATGCGCGCGCGGTAGTCCTCGATGCGCGCATGCACCTCGTCGGGCGTGCCGATGATTGCCCAGTCGTCCACGCGCACATCCGCTGTACGGCGCACGACCCCACTGGCCACCGGCACGGACGCTTCCAGCAGTGCCCGCACCCGCGCGATCTCGTTGGCATCCTCGGCGACGAACACGGTTCGCATCACCGGGATGGCACTCGGCCCGTCCGGGTGATGCAGGTTCTCGAGGTCAGGGATCGGAATCGGCGCGCCTGCGACGCGTAGCGACGCATAGTTGGCCGCGAGCGTCTCCAGCGTCTCCATCGGCGAGGCGAGGTAAGGCAGGCCAAGCCCGGCCGTCTGTGCCAGCGCCTTGGGACCGAAGGCGGCCACCCAGAGCGGCGGATGGGGCTGCTGCACCGGCAGTGGCGAGAGCACCACCGGTTCGCCCTCGTCCACCACGCTCTCGCCGCGCCAGGCGCGGCGCATGAGCCCGAGCACTTCCGCGAAGACCTGCCGCTTTTCCGCCAGCGAGACATCGAAGGCGCGATACAGCGGTGCCTGGTAGCCGCGCCCGAGGCCGAGGATCACGCGGCCTTCGGACAGCTGGTCGAGCACGGCCACCTGCTCGGCCGCCTGCAGCGGGTGTCGCACCGGCAGCAGCAGGGAGGTCGTGCCGAGACGGATGCGCCGCGTGCGCGCAGCCACCGCGGCGAGCAGCATCAATGGCTCGGGTACCGCACCGCGGCCGGTGAAGTGATTCTCCGGCAGGAAGAACGAGTCGAACCCGAGCTGCTCGGCGTAGGACGCCTGCTCGGCGAGCCAGTTCGCGGTGTGCGCGCTGCCGAGGTCCCAGGGTGTGATGCCGATGTGCAGGCTCATGGGTTGGTCGCCATCTGTGCGCCGGACGCCGGGATGTCCGGATAGTGGAAGCCCAGCAGGTTCCAGTGGCCGAGCCACAGCAGCACCGCGACGAGCGCTCCCAGCACCCACCACCAGCTGCGCGGACGCGATCGCGAGCGCCACACCAGCACGCAGGACAGCACCACCAGCAGCGCGCCGACGAGCAGCAGCGACAGCAGCCAGCGCAGCGCGGCCAGGTCGGCGAACAGCACGGTGTCTGGCGATGCGATCAAGCCGGCAAGCAGCAGGACGCCCAGCACCAGCGTCGCGGCGCTCGCCCAGAGCGCCATCGCGGCAGCGCGCGTCGTGCCTGCAATCGACCCGCGGCCGACGAAACCCCCGGTGCGGCGCTTGCGCCAGCGCAGGATCGGCAGGCCGAGCAGCCATCCGAGCAGGATCGCGAGCGCCACCCCCAGCCAGAGCAGGTTCAGGGTCGGTTTGTCGAGCAGGCTCACCGGGGCGAACACCAGCATCGGCGCGCTGCCGATCCAGAGCTTCGTCACGGCGCCACCCTCACCGCGCTGGAACACGAGGCGCTCGTCGCCCTCCATGCTGCGGAAGTAGGTGTCCGCGACATGCGTGAAGCGCTGGCTACCCGCAGGTGTCGGCAGCATCAGCAGGCCTTGCGCATCGAATTCCAGGGGCATCGCCTCCAGCAGCAGCGCCAGGCGCCCAAGTGTGGTCTCGGACACCCGCAGCGGCGCGTACCAGCCGGCGATCGCTGCCTGCAGCTCGGCCGGCGCGGCTTTCGCCACGGGCGCGCGACGCGGGAAGTAGTGGGCAGAGAACGCACCCATGAACTCGGAGATGCCACGCGCGCTGCCGTCGCTGTTGCACGCGACAAACACGCCGAGGTCTTGATCCGGGTACAGCCGCATGTCGGCGTGGAAGTCGATGGTGTCGCCACCGTGACCGAAGCTGCGCGGCGCGAGTCCACGCTCGTAGAGTCCGAAGAGCATCGCCGGTAGCCGCGGGTCAACCACGTGCAACCGCTCGCGCATGGCGAGCACCGCCGCTGCAGGCAGCGCCCGCCCATCGGGCTGCAGCAACGCCATCATCAGCCGGCCCATGTCAGCGCCGGTGCTGCTCATCCCACCTACCGGCGCAAGCGGCACGACCTCCGGCAGCTGCGGCTGCAGCGCACCGCCGACTGTGCGATAGCCGATTGCCGGTTCCGCTTCGAGTCCCCGCGGCGCCGGCTGCTCGAGCGTGGTCTGGTGCAGCGCCAGCGGCTGCAGCAGCCGCGTGCGCAGGTATGCCGGATAGGCCTGGCCGCTGACGATCTCCACGAGGTGCGCCGCCAGCGCCGTGCCGTGGTTGGAGTAGGACGCATCGATGCCCGCCGGACGCAGTCGCGGCGGCATGCCGACACCCAGCTGTTCCGCGAGCGGTCGCACCTGCGCGGGGTCGCGCGAGAACAGGCCCACGACCTGCTCGTCGAAGCCCGCGGTGTGCGTGACGAGGTGGCGCAATGTGAGCGGCACCTCGCCTGCGCCGTCAGGCCCGACGACGGCGCCGGCGTCCAGCGACACGCCCGGCAGCACGGCTGCAATCGGCGTGTCGAGCCGGAGCCGGCCGGCGGCGATCTGCTGCTGCAGCGCCAGGTAGACGAACACCTTGCTGATCGAGCCGATGCGGAACAGCGTGCGCTCGGGATGAACGGGCGTGCCGGCCTCGCGGTCCGCGTATCCGTAGCCCTGGTTGAGGAACACGCGACCGTCGCGCACGACCGTCACGACGCAGCCGGCGAACGGCCGAACCTGCTGCTGCTCGGCGAGCACCCCGGCAACGAAGGCACGCAACTCCACCGGATTGACGGGGCCGGCACTGAGCTCTTCCGTGTCTTCCGCTGCGGGGTCCCCGGCGGCCGTGCGCGCGGCCAGCGCTGCACCGAGCAGCGCGAGCAGCACCATGCCGGACAAGACTGACAGCACCCGAGGGCACCGCTGTCGCGTCCTGTGTTTCGCTGAATCCATCAGACGCTGCCCGAGTGAAATGTACGGCGGATTATCCGCGTACGCGGTGATGCCCGACAGGCCGGATCGCGCCGCGCGCAGCGCCCGTCGCGCAAGCCCGACGATGGTGGGCCTCGACCATGTCGGATCACCGGCGCCCGGCAATGCGGCCTCTGCTCGCCCCGGGCTGTCGGCATCGTGGGCTGTCGGCATCGTGGGCTTTGGATGGCGTGAGCTGTGCTTGCCGTGTGCTGCCGCTGCTGCGCAGAATCGAGGGCCTACCACCCCACGAGCCGCGCCGGATGAACGGGCCTCAGCACCCTTCGACGGCCCGCGGCCAACCCGCGCCACCCGCAGCTGCGGCCAGTCCCAGCAGCGGCGCGCGCGCCAACTACACCGACGGCCCCGTCGAGGCGCACGTGCGGCGGCTGTCCGCCTTCATGATGCTCGGCTTCCTGGCGATGACCCTCGCGCAGTTCATCGAGGCGCTCTACCTGGGCCGTGTGGGCACGGCTGAGCTGGCGGCGGTCGCATTCACCTTTCCCCTCACGCTGGGCCTGAACGCCATGGTGCGCGGCATCGGGATCGGTGCCTCCGCGGTCGTTGCGCGCACGATCGGGTCAGGTGACGGCGATGGCGCCGGGCGCCTGATCAGCCACTGCCTCGTGCTGGTGCTCGGGTTCGCACTCGCGTTCGTCGTTGCCGCACTGCTGTGGTCGGATGCGCTGTTCACGGCGATGGGTGCGCCGGCCCACGTCGCCGAGCTCGCGACGCTCTATACGCACATCTGGTTCATCGGCTTCCCGCTGTTCGCGGTGTCGATGGTCGGCACCGGCCTCATCCGCGCGGTCGGCGACGCCGCCTACCCCGGGTATGTCATGACACTGGGCTCGGTGCTGCAGGTGGTGATCGCGCCGTTCCTGATCTTCGGCTGGTTGCAGGACGGCCTGGCCCTGCTGATTCCCGGACAGTCGCTCCCTAGAAGCTGGCTGGCCGGACTGACAACCGCCGGCATGGCCGTGCCGACGGACGGTATCGCCGGCGCGGCGTGGTCCTTCGTGATCGCGCGTGCGATCTCCTGCGCGATGACGGCACGCTGGTTCCTGCGCAGCGGGCGCCAGCCGCGCGCGCATGCGCGCGGCGATGCAGGCGACCCGCCTGCCGGCGCCAGTGACGACATCAGGCTGACCGCATCCATGCAGCACTTCGGCACCAGCAGCCGCGCCATCCTGCACGTGGGTCTGCCCTCGGTATTCACCAACCTCGTGCCCTCGATCTCGAGCGGCATCATCACCGCGATGCTCGCCGGCTTCGGCCATGCCGTGGTCGCAGGTTTCGGCGTCGCCTCACGCGTGGAGGCGCTCGTGAGCATGGTGGTGATTGCGATCTCGTCCTCCACCGGTCCGATGGTGGGACAGAACTGGGGCGCCGGGCGTTTCGAGCGCGTGCGCGAATCGCTGCGGGTCTGCTATCTCTACTGCCTCGGCTGGGGCGTGCTCGCAGGCGTGATCATGTGGATTGGCGGGCGCTTCCTGGTGACGCTGATCAACGACGACCCGGCGCTCGTGGATGCCGCAACAATGTACCTGCACATCGTGCCGCCGAGCATCGGCTTCATGGGCGTGATGGCCGTGGCAAGCGCCTCGTTCAACGCCCTCGGCAAGCCCTTGCCGCCACTGCTGTTGTCGCTCGCACGCGCACTGGTGCTGTACGTGCCTGTCGCATGGCTTGCGGCGCGCTGGTTCGGCTACGTCGGCATCTTCGTCGCCACCGCAGCCGCGAACGTGGTGATGGGCGTGCTCGCCTGGCACTGGCAGCGCGATTCACTGCGCGAGGCGATCTGCCACCGCGAAGCGATCAGCCAGCATCCTGCACGGTTCTGAACTCCGCGCGTCGGCGAGGAACAAGCCCTGGTACTTCACCAGCACGGGTGAGCTGGGCGATCACGCTGACGCTATTCGTGCCGTTCGCGGTGTTCCGCATGCGCGAAGCGCCCCGCCTCGACTATCTCTGGGCCAGCCTCTGCGTCATGGGCGCGGTCCACTTCATCTTTCGCTCTCCCGCCTGAGCCGCTGTCGGGCTCACCCCGTGCCGGCCCATCGCTGCCTACGGCCGCTGAAGGGCCACGCTCACGCTGCACGCAGTACAGCGAGAAACCCTGCGGCCCGCGTCGATGAAAGTAGAGCGTGCGGCCGTCACCGGAAATGCTCGGGCCCTCTGCGTAGCCCGCCGCCGCAGGCACAGGTTCGGTGTGACCGAAGGGCAGCGTCGGGCCTGCACGTCGGGCACGCCAGATCCCGGGCTCGATGCCCCGCGCCGGGTCTGCACGCGTGAAGAACAGTTCGCGACCGTCTGCAGACAGTGAAGCCGCGTACTCGAGCGCCGGCGTGTTGACCGTGGCGAAGAGCGCGCGGCTCGCGGGATCGCGCATGAACGCATCACCCTGGCGGTAGGCATGCAGCAGGTCTGCACTGCGTGGCACCACATCACCACGGCGGTACTCGCCGTCGGCGAGCACGATCTCGTTGCCGTCGGCAGACACCTCAACATCGAAGCTCACCATGCCGGGCACGCGTTCGCTGATACCTGGCACGAGGCCGATCTCGGCCACATCGCCTTGCCAGCGTGCACGATGGAGCGTCGACAGCGTGGTGCCATAGCTACGCGGCGAGACGAAGTACAGCACGCCTGCTGCGTCGATGCTCGGCACGCCATCTAGCTGCGGCGAGTTCACGCCGGGCACCTGCCCCTCGTAGGCAAAGGTCACGTCGTTGACCCGGCGTGCCCAGTGCAGGTTGGTGTCCACGCTCGGATCGTTACTGTCGTTGAAGAAGAGGTACTTGCCGTCACGCGTGACGAAGGGCTCCATCGCCTGGCCGGAAAATCCCTCGATGGTCACGGGCACGGCAGCGCCGAACTGCTCGCCGGGACCCGGCTGCAGCGGCGGCGGTTCGATCGCTGCAGCGGGCACCGAGCAGCCCGTCGCGAGCAGCACGCCAGCGAGCAGACAGGTGCCTGCGAGGCACCTGACGCCGGCACGCGACTGCCTGGCCGGGGCCAGAGGCGACGATTGCCGTGCTGGCGACGCATTCCACAGGGGCGAAGCGTGCCGCGCGTTCACGCGTGACGGGAAGCGTGCTGGCATGCGAGGCACTCGGCAAGTCGTCAGGCCATGCTAGGGGCGACCCACGTAAGATCGGGTATCGGCTTGTAAGCGGAGTGCAGCATGCGGCGAATCGTTTCGATCGTTCTCGGTGTCATCGTGCTGCTCGCGATCATCGGCGGTGCCTATCTTGTGCCTGCAGTGCAGGACGCGTTGATCCGGCGCGCCGCCGAGGCTGGCAGCAGCATGCGCAATGACCTCGTCGCCAAGGACGCACTGCGTGTGCTCCTGTGCGGCAGCCGCGGCCCGCTGCCGCATCCAACGCGCGCGGAGACCTGCGTCGCCGTGTTCGCTGGCGGCCGCTGGTACGTGGTGGATGCCGGCCCCGGCTCGTGGAACAACCTTGCGCTGTGGCGCGTGCCCGGTCATGCGATCGGCGCCGTGTTCCTCACCCACCACCACTCGGACCACATCGGCGAACTGGGCGAACTGAACACCAACAGCTGGATTGCAGGCCGCAGCGGGCCACTGCGCGTCTTCGGTCCCGAGGGCGTGCAGCGCGTGACGCACGGCTTCAATGCCGCCTACGAGCTCGATCGCGGCTATCGCTTCGCGCACCACGGCCCCACGGTCGTGGACCCTGCGAGGGCGCCCTTGCAGGCGATGCCCGTTCCGCTGCGCGCCAACGGCGCCACCGAGGCGCTGGTGCTGCAGGAGGATGGCGTGCGCGTGATGGCATTTGTCGTCGACCACGATCCAGCCGCCCCAGCGCTGGCCTACCGCTTCGACTATGGCGGCCGCTCGGTGGTGATCAGCGGCGACACCGTGCCCTCGAAGCGGCTCGTGCGGATGGCGAAGGGCGCGGACCTGCTGGTGCACGAGGCCATCGCCGTGCACATGCTGCCCGCACTCGCGGCAGCCGCAAGGGCCGCCGGGCGTGCCAACGCGCCGAAGATCATGGCGGACATCCCGGACTACCACACCACGCCGGTGGACGCCGCGAAGGTCGCCAACGAGGCAGGCGTGGGCGCGCTGCTGCTCTATCACCTGGTGCCCGCGCCGCGGAACGACCTGATGGAACGCGTGTTCATGCGCGGCGTGGCGGATGTGCGGGCGGGCGTGGTGCTGGGCGACGACGGCACGCTGGTCACGCTGCCCGTGGCGGGCCCCGGGCCAGACGGCAAGCCTGCGGGCACGCAGCCGAAGGTTGTGCAGTTCGGGCGGATATGAGCACTATCGCGCCGTGACCAGAATGGCGCGCCGGGCAGGTGCACGACCTGCGGTGGCCTGCAGGTCGTCCCGGGGGGGGGAGAACCGAATTGACCATGAATAAGAGCGACGCCGTTTCCGCGGCGCCGCAAGCGCCCGTCGCCGCGGAAGTGCACGAGCACGTCGCGCCGCGGCACTACGCCTTCCTTGCGTTGCTGACGGTGCTGAACGTCATCAACTTCATCGATCGCCAGCTGCTCGCCAGCTTCGCCAACTTCATCAAGCCCGAACTCGGCCTCACCGCCACCGAGTACGGATTGCTGACGGGCTTCGCGTTCATCGTGTTCTACGCCACGATGGGGCTGTTCGCCGGCGCACTGGCGGACATGTTCCATCGCCCGCGCCTGCTCGCGGTCGGCATCGCACTGTGGAGCGCCCTCACCGCCGCCTCGGGCGCCGCAGTCAACTTCGTCACGCTGGCCCTGCCGCGCATGCTCATCGGCGTTGGCGAATCGGTGCTGACGCCCACCTCGATGTCGATGCTGTCCGACCGCTTCCCGACAAGCCGGCTGGGATTCGCCTCGGGCTTCTACTACATGGGCGTACCCATCGGCTCGGGCATCAGCCTGCTGATCGCGGGCTACCTCGGCCCCGCGATCGGCTGGCGCAACTGCTTCTACATCCTCGGCGCCGTGGGTCTCGCCTTCGCGCTGCTGATGCTGTTCGTCCCGGAGACCCCGCGACGCGCCATTGCGGGCCGCGCTCCCGATGCCCCGCGACAGTCGATGGGCGAACTCGTGCGCGTGCTGTTCGCGGCGATGCTGCAGTCACCCGCGCTGATGCTCACCATCGGCGGCGGCGTGTGCTGGCACTTCATCCTCGGTGCCGCCACCTTCGACCAGATCTGGTTCGTCGAGGAGCGCGGCTTCGAGCGTGCGGAGATCGCACGCATGTCGGGCTGGATCGCGATGGTCGCGGGCCTGCTCGGCACGCTGATCGGCGGCGCGGGGGGCGACTGGTTTCAGCGCCGCACCGGCCTCGGGCGGCCGATGTTCCTGTGCGTCGCGATGCTGGCGATGGCGCCGATCAGCGTGGCCTACCGCTTCGTCGATCCGGGCAGCCTGTGGTTCTGGGCGGCCATGTTCGCCGGTTCGTTCCAGGTGGGGCTCTTCTACGGCCCCACCTTCTCGACGGTGCAGGAGCTGGTGCCGCCGCAGATTCGCGCCACCGTCGTCGCCTTCTACATCCTGGCACTGAACCTCGTGGGCCTCGGCATCGGCATCACGGCAGGTGGCTTGCTCATCGACGGGCTGATCACGCGTGGCATCGCCGAGCCGTACACCATCGCACTGTTCGTGATGACGCTGCTGTCGCTGCTGTCGATCCCGCTGTACTACTTCGCCGGCCGGCGCTTCGCCGGGGATCGCGAACGCCTGTTCGCGCGCATGGCTGCCTGAGGCCGTGCGCAGCGCCCTGGGCCAGCTCAGTCAGCTGTCGGATCGATCGCAGGCAGCCCGTCAAGGCTGCGCGCGTTCTTCTCCTTGCGATAGGCCGCGAGCCCTGCATCGCCGCGCACCTCGCTCCAGCGCGTGAGCACGTCGCGCTCGCCGCGCAGTTCCATCAGCGGCACGGCATAGCCGCAGGAATCGCTGATGCGGCGCAGCGCCACATGCACGATGGCGCGGGCACCGATGTGATCAGGGAAACGCGCACGCAACGCGCTCCAATCGGCCTCGTGCGGCAGCACAACGCGGGCCGTGCCGTGCAGGCGCACGATCCGCGGCGGCCCGGCGAAGGCGCAGAGCATGAGCACCAGCCGGCCGTTCTCGCGCACGTGGGCAATCGTCTCTGCACCACTGCCCGTCAGGTCCAGATATGCAACCTCGCGCGACCCGAGCACGCGCAGGCTGTCCATGCCCTTGGGCGAGCAGTTCACGAAGCCATCGCCGGCGAGCGGCGCGCTGGCGACGAAGAACACCGGCTGTGCAGCAATCCACGCCTGCAGTTCCGCGTCGATCAGCTCGAACTCATCTGCCATCGCACACCTCCCGCTCGCCAGGACAGGGATTGCCGCGCAGGCAGGGGGGCCGAAGGATCAGGCACTGCCGACCGGTACGCAGAGGATACCGTGCAGCGAAGAACCTCAACCGTTGCTGCGCTGGCCTGCGCGATGCCTCAGGGGTGCCGCATGTGCGACCGCGGCAGTGGCGCGATCTGCCGGCACGCGCCGCGTTCGCGCGCTCGGCGCGCGCTGTCGCGGCGCGGCGGTCTGACCGGCACGGGCATCGGATTCGATTCGTGGAGCCGTTGGCCGCGCCGTGTCGCCGGCGCGTGCGATCAGCGAACGCAACGCCCCCGCGATGTCCTGCAGCTCGCCGATGCGTGCACGCACATGCTGCAGGTGCTCATCGGCCAGGCGCACGAGATCTGCAGGCGCGCGCGCGCCGTCATCCCAGAGCGACAGTAGGCGCCTGATCTGTGGCGTGGCGAAACCGACCGCCCGGGCGCGACGGATGAAGACCAGGCGGGCCAGTGCGTCGTCGTCGTAGCAGCGGTAGCCGCCCCGGGTGCGAGCCGGCGGTGGCACCAGCCCAATCGCCTCGTAGTGCCGGATCATCTTCACCGAGATGCCCGATGCCAGTGCCGTCTCGCCGATGTTCATGCGTGTTCCCGGACCTCGTGCCGCTTCACCAGACCGGTTGGCATGCCGGCAGACGCGGCAGATCCTGGCCTTTCGTGCCACCGGAAGACGCAAGGCTAGTAGAGCTTGCGGGCGCGTCGAGTCAGGTTCGCGGCCCTGGCGCCGAGGGAACGGACATCGGCGAGGTTGATCGCGGGCTCGACATGCAGTTCGCTCGGCGACGCCGACTGCGGCAGGATTCGGGCTGCGGAAATGCGCGCCGCGTCGCCCATCCGCCCGACGACATCGAGCACCGACCCGAGGTTCCGGGACGGGCGGCACGGGGAGAGACGCATTGGAACGCGGAGACATCGTGCTGCCCATGCTGATGCGCTACCCGATCATCGCGGGGGCTATTGCAGGCGTGGCCCTGCGGCTCGTGTTCAGCGGTGAGGGTGGCTCGAACCACTCCGCGATGGTCGGTGCCTTCATCTTCGGCGCGCCACTGGTCGTGGGCATGCTCACGGTGTATCTCGCCGAGCGCCAGCGCCGCCGAAGCTGGACCTACTACGCCATTGCGCCGATGTTGGCGACAACGCTGTTCGTGCTCGGCACCTTGCTGCTGTTCATCGAAGGGTGGATCTGTGCCGTGATCATCGTGCCGATGTTCGCGGTGCTGGGCGGCGTGGGCGGTCTTGTGATGGGCGCACTGTGCAGGTTGACCGGCTGGCCCAGACAGACGCTCTACGGATTCTCGGCGCTGCCGCTGCTGCTCGTGCTGCTGGGTGACGTGGTGCCAACGCCACAGCGTGATGGCGTCATCCAGCGAACGCTGCTCATTCACGCGCCGGCGGCAACCGTCTGGCAGCAACTGCACGCGGTGCGGGACATCCGTGCGGACGAGATGTCCGCTGCGCTCGCGATGCGGATCGGCGCGCCCGTGGCGGTGTCCGGCATCACGATGAAAACGCCCGAGGGAATGGTGCGGAAGTCACGCTGGGGCAAGGGCGTGCACTTCGACGAACTCATCCAGGCATGGGAGCCGAACCGCCATGTCCGCTGGACGTATCGCTTCAGCGAAGATTCGTTTCCGCCGAACGCGCTCGACGATCATGTGGTCGTCGGCGGCCACTACTTCGACCTGCTGGACACGGCATTCGACCTGCAGCCGGTCGGCGAAGGCACGCAACTGACCATCCGCGTGCGCTACCGCATCGCAACGCAATTCAACTTCTACGCCGACTGGGTGGCGCAGCTGCTCCTGGGCAACCTCGGCGAGACGGGCTTGCGCCTGTACAAGCATCGCAGCGAGCAGGCGTGGGTAGCGCTCCAGGCAACGCCGCCGCGCTCGGGAGAGCCACAGCCCACGGCAACAGGAACAGCGCAAGTGCAACCGTGAACACCGCCAATGAAGCCGCCTCGGGCCCATTCAAGGTGAATGCGGTACGCATCGATCCCGCGGCCGACCCGGTCGCCGGCACTGTCGTCTGGGACCCTGTGCGCTCGCTGTGGAACGGCAGCATGCTGCTGGCGGCACTGCTGCTCGCGCCGAGCTACTTCAGCTGGGATGCGCTGCTGATGTGCGTCCTGCTGCTGGAATTCACCATGTGCGCAGGGCACTCGGTTGGCTTCCATCGCCGCCTCATCCACCGCACCTTCGACTGCCCGAAGTGGGTCGAGCGTTTCCTGGTGTGGTGCGGCACGCTGGTGGGCATGCAGGGACCATTCTGGGTGATCCAGTCGCACGACTACCGCGACTGGGCACAGCGACAGCCGGACTGCCATCCCTACCTGCGGCATGGCCAGGGGATGCTGAAGGATGCATGGTGGAACCTGCATTGCCGCCTGCAACTCGCGCATCCGCCAACCTTCGATCCGGGACCGGAGATCGCCGACGATCGCTTCCACCGTTTCCTGCAGCGGACGTGGATGTTGCAGCAGTTGCCCGTTGCGCTGCTGTGCTACGCGATCGGTGGCTTGCCCTGGCTCGTGTGGGGCGTGTGCGTGCGCGTGAGCATCGGCGTGACCATGCATTGGTTCGTTGGCTACATCTGCCACGCCCACGGGCCCCAGAGCTGGATCGTGCACAACGGCGCCGTGCAGGCGCACAACGTGCCCTGGGCCGCGATACCGTCGATGGGCGAAAGTTGGCACAACAATCACCACGCATTCCCCGCGTCAGCCCGGCATGGCCTGTATCCCGGCCAGCTCGACATCGGCTTCCACTTCGTGCAATTGCTGGCGCGCCTCGGCCTTGCATGGAACATCCGCACGCCCGACAACCTGCCCGCACGGCAGGGCATCCTGCCGAGCACGAACACGCGAAAGAGAGATCCCGCGTCGTGAGTGCGTCGCGCACCGCAGGCCAGGGCCTTCGCGTGGCCGTGGTGGGCTATGGCATCGCCGGCATCGCCGCGGCGATCGCGCTGCGTGCAGGTGGCCACCACGTCGAACACTTCGAGGCCTACCCGCGCCTCTCCGCCGCCGGCGGCGGGCTGCTGCTCCAGCCGGCGGCGATCGCGCTGCTCTCGCAGCTGGGTCTGTCGGCCGACGTCGCGTTGGTTGGCGCGCGAGTGCGGCAGGTGCGGGCCGAGAGCGCCACCGGCCGGCGACTCATGTGCATCGCCTACCCGAGCGAGGACGGTGCGAGCTGCGCCATCGGCATCGAACGTCGGGCGCTGTTCACGCTGCTGCAGCGTGCCGACGCTGCAAGCAGCCAGGTTCGGCTGGGGACGCGCATCGTGCACGTCGATCCCGAACACGGCCGACTCACGGACACGGACGGCGTGCGTTTCGGTCCCTACGACCTGATCGTGGGCGCGGATGGTGCGAAGTCGACGTTGCGACGCTCGCAGAGCCCATGGCGGTCGCGCGAACACCTGTATCCCTGGGCAGCGGTCGTGGGCATCGTGGAGATCGCTGGCGATCGGCTGCCGACGCACCTGCAGCAGGTCTTCCACGCCACGCACCACCTCTCGTCCTGGCCCGTGGCCGCCGTCGATGCCGCCGGTCGCGCGCGCATCAGCGTCGCCATCAACGTGCCGCGTGCGCACATGCCCGATGATGGTGCGGCAGCGCTGTGGGCAGCGCGCGTGGCGTCGCTGCCCGCTGCCCACCGGCCGTGGGCCACCGTGGAGGCGGCCGCGGCGGACGTGCACGCGTTCGACTACCGCGCCGTGCACCTGCGCAGCCACGCTTCCGGCAGGCTGGTGCTCATTGGAGACGCCGCGCATGCCGCGAGCCCGCAGCTCGGCCACGGCGTGACCACGGCGCTGGAGGACGCAGCCTGCCTCGCGGCGTGCATGCACGGACAATCGGCACCGAACGTCGGCAGCGCACTCGAGGCATACCAACGCAAGCGCGCGCCGAGGCTGCGCCGGTACCAGCGCATCAGCGCGCTCGCGACCCCGCTGTTCCAGTCTGACTCACGCGCGCTGGCATGGCTGCGCGATCGCGCTCTGCTGCCGCTGACGGCGCTCGGACCCGTGCAGCGCGGAGTGGCACGCCTGCTGATTGCAGCGTGATCCACCGGCGTTCGAAGGCGCAGCGCAGGCTAGTGTGTCCGCGCTCGTCAGCGTTGTGCGAGGGACGCGACCAGCGCCGTGTCCACGAACTCCACGAACGCGCAGACCTTGCCATCGCGCAGTTCGATCAGGTCGACGACTTCGACCGTGTTCGCCTTGCCGGTTGGCGTGTGCACCACGGACTGGCGGATGTGCACGGCCACGCTGTCACCGTCGATCAGGGTCGAGACGATCTCGTAGCCCGTCCATCGCCACTCGCGAACGAGATCCACGAGGTGCGCGCGCACGCTGTCGCGTGACGAGCTCTCGCGAGCAAGCGTCTCGCTTGCCGGCGAGCCCGGGAAGCGCAGGGATACATCCGGCGTCAGGTAGCGCATGACATCGTCGACCTCGCCCGCCTTGCGCGCGTCGAAGATGTTGCGGATCAACTGCTCGGTAGAAGCACGGTCCATCGAGACCTCCATCGTTGCCGGAAAGCGTCGCATTCTCTACGGATTCTGCACGTCGCGTCCGGTGCCTCGCCACCACCATCTGGGTGAGATCGACGTTGCCGAGCCCACACCGCTCATCCACGCACGGGCCATTTCGGTGGCCCGGCAGTTCCCTGTCCTTGCGCGTGCGCGTGCGCGGTGCGCGGGGCGCGGGACGCGGGACGCGGTGCGACCGAGCGAACGCCGATGGCGGACCACCGGCATGCCGGTTTGATCAGGGCGCTCCACACCAACCGCGCGCTTGTGCACCGGCGTGTGCCGCCAGGGAAACGACAGCCCCGCTCCCGCCAGCGCATGGCGCGGCGGATCGCCGGCGGAATGCTGCGCGAGCGCAGGCCGCGAGAGGAATCCTGCCCTGGATCTCGCACCTGCACACCACCGCTGCCTGCCGCAGCCCCCACCGACACCCACGAACCCGCGCCACGCGGCTCAACGCGTGTATCCGGTGACTCACGGCCACAGCGCCCGGATATCGCAACAGGGGCCACTTGCGCATGGCCAGCGGCGGCATGTGCACGCTGCCCACCCCTGGCACGCCCAAAGCCGGGAAACTCTCACGCCAGGGATGTGCCACGTCGCTGGTGCAGTCACCGCGGTTTGGCGAGACTCGCTCGCGCGCAGCAGGCGCTCCGCAAACGACGGCCGGACCCATGCCAGACCAGATCGTCATCACCGAGAAGACCAGCCAGGCAAAGGACGTGCGGGCCGCAGTAGGCGCGCGTTACGGCGACGTGCTGCCCGCCGAGGGCCACCTGTTCGACCTGCAGGAGCCTGGCGACGTCGCGCCCGAGTGGAAGCGTTGGTCGCCCGTGCTGCTGCGGCCGGCGGGGCTGTACCCCACACGTCCCGCCGATGGCGGCAACAAGGCCGCGAAGCTGAAGGCCATCCGCGAGGCGCTGCGCAGCGCCAGGCGCGTATGGCTCGCGACCGACTGCGACCGCGAGGGCCAGCTCATCGGCCAGGAGATCCTCGAGCACTATCGCTACCGCGGCGAGGTCATGCGGGTGATGTTCACGGCGCAGGACCCGCAGTCGATCCGCGACGCGTTCGCACGCGCACGCCCGAACGAGGAGTACGCAGCGCTGTACGCGGCCGCGGTCGCGCGGCGGCAGGCGGACCAGATCTACAACCTCTCGCTCACCCGAACGGCCACCGTTGTGCTCTCGGGCGGCGGTACCGGGCGCAACGGCGGCGGCGTGATCGGCGTGGGCCGTGTGAAGACACCCACGCTGGCGATCGTGTGCGAGCGCGAGCTCGAGATCCGGAAGTTCGTGCCCGTGCCCTACTACGAGGTGGTGGCGACGGCATACGTGGCCGGGGGCAGCTTCCCGATGCGGCATGCACCGAAGGCACCGCTGCTCGCGCGCGCGCTCGCGGAGCGCGTGGCCGCCGAGGTGCAAGGTGCACGCGGCCTGCTGCGCGTGCGCGTGGTGAACCGGCAGCAGAAGCCACCGCGACTGCACGACCTGCCGTCGCTGCAGAAACTCTGCGCCCAGCGCTTCGGCTGGACGGCCGAGCGCACCCTCGAGCTCGCGCAGGCGCTCTACGACGGCCCGGGCAAGAAGATCATCACCTACCCGCGCGCAGAGGTTCGCTACCTGCCCGAGAGCCTCATCGCAGACGTGCCGCGCATCGTCGCCGGGTTGCGCGTGGGCCAGGCGTTCGCGGCGATCCCGGTGCCCGAACCGCCGGTGATCCGCCGCGGTGCGGCAGGCACCTTCCACGACAAGGGCCTCGAAGGCGCGAGCCACCACGCCGTCGTGCCGAACGTGAACACCATCGGCGAACTGCGCGCGACATGGCCGCGCCTGTCGCTCGACGAACGACGGCTGTTCGACATCATCGCCCGCACCTACCTCGCCGCGCTCATGCCCGACTGGCGCTACCTGCAGACGACGGTGACGCTGGACGCGGCCGGACATCCGTTTCGCGCCAGCGGCAGGCAGACGATCGACGAAGGCTGGCGCGCCGCGTTCCCCGCACGCAGGGGCAGCGAGCGAGCCAGCGACGTTGCCGCTGCCAACGGCGAGACCGAGGCCGATGACGCACCGCCGCTGCCGCCGTTGCAGGATGGCGAGGTCGCACACCTCACCGACGCGACGATCGAGGACAAGGAGACACGTGCGCCGCCGCGCTACAACGAAGGCACGCTCATCGAGGCGATGCAGAACGCCTGGCGTTTCGTGGACGACGCGACCCTGCGCGAACGGCTGAAGGACGCAAGGGGCATCGGTACGCCGGCCACCCGTGCAACGATCATCGACGGCCTCAAGCGGCAGCAGTTCCTCGTCACCGCTGGCAGGCACATCGTGCCGACCGACGCGGGCCTGCGATTGCACGCCGTGCTGAAGCGTGCAGACCCGGCGCTCGTCGATCCCGGCGTGACGGCCAGCATGGAATGCCAGCTCGACGATGTGCTGTCGGGCCGGCAGGGCCTCAGCGGCGCGATCGATGCGGTGTGCGAGGTCGCCACGCGCATCATCGGCAGGCTCACGCAGGGCGACGTGCGCGCGGGCCCGCCTGTGCTTGCGCGTTCCATGCCGGCGGCTTCCGCGGAGACGAGTCGGCCCACGCCTGCGAAGTCGCGATCCGCGCGATCACCCGAGAGCTCGCCAACGGCGAGGCGCTCGGCGACTGCGGCCGCCCCGCCAACGGCAAGGTCGGGGCGCAGCACCCGCCGCAAGCCACGCAAGCTCGCTGGCAGCGCAACCAACCCGAACGCCGTCGCCGTGCAGGACGAACGACCCGTACGGCGACAGGGCCGATCGCGCAAGCCTCGCGTTGCACCCGTGCCCGCCGGTGGCGGCGCGGCCGAGGTCACTCCACTGCGCATTCCCTACGGCAACAAGGAAGTCGCGATGCAGCTCGGCGCTCGCTACCGCGACGGCCAGTGGTACGCGCCTGCCGGCGTGAACCTCGATCCCTTCCGCCGCCATGGCTGGCTATAGCTTCGCTTCGCAGGTACCTGGCAGTGAACGGCGCGGCGCAAGGGCACAGCGCCGCATCGATCAGTGCGGGTGCACGCGCACGGGCACGTGGCTGATGCCGCGGATGAAGTTGTTCGACAGCCGCTCGACGTCACCGACCACCTCCACGGTGTGGAAGCGCTTCACGATCTC
>SXGU01469901.1_pt1 | contig 21940 bp, 19 predicted proteins | sample 3174531 | NCBI WGS metagenome assembly SXGU01 (sample SAMN11356863, study PRJNA531348) | freshwater metagenome | isolation source: freshwater sample F1-140 | place: China: Fuxian Lake, Yuxi | collected 2017-12-25 | reverse complement strand
TCGGGGATCTCCCAGATCGTCTCCAAGGGCACCGTAACCACTCGTCTCTTCCGACCCATAGAACCACTCCTTTGCCTGAGGTCTATTCTTCTTTCGGCAAAGGAGCGACCGGCCTACAGAGGTTTTGAGATAGTTTTTAAGGACCCGCCTGGGCGTTCTGCAAGGCGGCGGTGATGGCCCCCTGCAGCGAAGGGTTCAACGCCAGTGCCCGGCCCAGGTGGTAGCGGGCTTTGTCGCGCTGGCCCAGGTTGAGCAGGGCCACCAGGCCGGCGCGCTGGTGGATCTCTGCCTGGTTGGGGTCGATCAGCAGGGACTGCTCACACCACTTGAGGGCCTGCTCCGCCTCGCCGCGCTCCTGGGCTTTGAGCGCCAGGATATTGAAGGCCTCCTTGATGCCGAAGATCCGGGTGGACAGTTCGACGGCCTGTTCCATGCGGGCCAGATCGCCGACCAGGAAAAACCTGCGGGCGACGTCGAGATAGGACTGGGCCATCTGGTCGGCCGCCTGGCTCGAGGTCCGGTAATCGGTGGCGATCCCCTCGCGCAGCGCCTGCAGCGCCGGTTCGTCCAGATCCATATAAAAAAGGGAAAGGGCGGTATGGGCCGGCAGAAAATGAAGGGTTTCGGTGTGCAGCACATGGGCGGCCTGCCGATTTTCGGGCCGGAAGCGGGCCAGGTTGGCCGCCGCGTCCTCGGGCCGGCCCAGCTGCTGGTCGATCTGGGCGGCGAGCCAGTGGCCCAGGGCCAGGTCGGGATGGGCCACCAGCAGGGCGCGGGTGGCATCGCCGGCCTGGGCCCAGTCCCCGGCGTGGAAAGGGGCGGCTACCTGGTCGAGCAGGCGGTCCGGGCAACAGGGGTTGTCAGCGATCTTTTCTTCCCAGAGGGCAAAGGCTTCGGCGACGGCGGCCTTGCCTTTGGATTTGAACACCCACACCGCCGGGTGGTCGTACCCCAGGTAGGAGGGTTCGGCGCCGTCGTCGGCCAGGGAGAGGCCCAGCAGCGAGGGGTAGGTCTTGAACTGCTGCACCAGCTCGAAGCCCAGCTCCCCGGCCCGCAGGCGTTCGTAGAGGCCGGCCACCACCGGAAAGAGCTCCGGAACGGCGGTGAACTGGGCGTAGCGGTTGACGTCGGTCAGGGCGATGTACTCCATGCCCTGCAGCCGGTCCCCGAGGAAACCCAGTTGGGCGCGGCAGGAGAAGTACGGATAGGTGTAGAAGACGCGGGTCACGTCGAGGATCACGTGCTGGTAGTCCTGGTCGCTGACCAGGCCCTGCATGGAAAAGCCGCCGGTTTCCACGCCGACGGCGCTGTCCTTGGGAACGTGGGTGTTGATCCAGCGGCTGGCCTGGAGGCGGCTGTCCTCCTCGGTGTAGATGCGGGCAAAGGCCAATCCCTTGAAGGCCAGGTGGCCGATCAGCAGGGCCGCGACCAGTTTTCCCCCCTGGCGCATCCAGGGCCAGGGGGGAAAACTGGCTTGCAACAACGCGCCGGCAAAGAGGGCCACGAAGGGGAGCAGGGGGATGAGGTAGCGCACAGCTTTGACTTGGAGCTGACCGATGAGTAGGAAGTAGAGACCGCACCATAGGGCCATCAGCACCACCGGCCGGCGCCTTTCGCGCCACAACACATAGGCGAGGGCAGCGGTGAAGGCGAGGCCCAGGGGCCGGCTGGCGGCCAGCGACCAGAGGCTCCAGTGGTCCAGGTAGGGGATGGTGTGCAGGTCGATCAGGGTCCAGGGCTGTAGGACCTCTCCCCGGGTGACCTTGACAGCCAGGCCGAAGTCGGCGCTCTCGTCGGCCCGCCACAGGAGTTGGGGGTCGGCCACGAGGTAGGGCTCGACCAGCAACAGGGTGCCCAGGGCCGCCCCGCCAGCCCACCACAGCTCGGGTTGGAACAGGCGGCGGCGCAGGGCCGGCCAGCCGCGTCCATCACCGGCAAGCAGGTGGCCGGCCAGCAGCACCAGCCCCAGCAGCAGGCCGTTGAGGCGCACGGCACCGGTGGCCCCGACCAGGATACCGGCCAGCAGGTAGTGTCGCCGTGCTTCCGATTCGAGCGCCCGCAGCGAGACGGCGATGGCTGCCACACTCAGCAGCACAAAAAAACCATCGACGATGAAGAAGTGTGCCTGTTGGATGGCGCCCGGAGCCAGGGCGGCGATGGCCAGGGCAAAGGTCGCGGCGGGCCGGTCGAAATAGCGACAGCCCAGATGCCAGACCAGCAGCAGCACGCCGCAGGAACAGAGCACCGCCAGGGTCCGGGCCAGGTAGTAGACGCGCCGCGCCGAGTGCGGGTCGTCGAGGGAGGTGCTGCCCCAGCCGCACAGGTTGGCCAGGGCCAGGGCCCCGCGCAGCACATAGACCGGCAGGACCCCATAGACGGTGAGGGGAGGGCGGAGCAGATCGAACTGTGGGCTCAGCGCCGCCCGGATCACCATTTCCTCGTCGGGGTGGAAACGGTGGAACCCGACTGCACTGCCGGCTGATGGAGAGGAGGGCGACATTGGCTCTGCATCGCCTCGGGTCAGCCCGGTGAAACGCAGCCCGGCCCCAATCAGCAGCAGCGCCGCCAGGAGCAGGGTGTGGAGGTTGTGGCGTGTCATATCAATCTAAGATAAGTGTTGTTGACCAGCCCGGCAGAGGGGGGTATTTTGTACCAGCCTGCACCGATTGCGCGCGTATCTCCACGAGGAAGGCGCTGGTGAAAATCGATCTCCGCACTACTGCAGCCAAATTGCGCCCCGCCCTCGACCGCTTCCTGGGGCTGGCCGGCATCAAGATTCTCGATATAGAGCGCCGCTGGAACCCCGCCCGGGGCACGCCGGTCTTCACCTGTGCCGGGCGTTATACCGCCCGGGGCTGGACCGAGTGGACCCAGGGGTTCCAGTACGGGTGCGCTGTGCTCTACTTCGACATGACCGGGGACCAGGACTTTCTGGAACTGGGCCGCCGGCACACGGTGGGGCGTATGGCCCCGCATCTGTCCCATGTGGGGGTACACGACCACGGCTTCAACAATCTCTCCACCTACGGCAACCTGCGCCGGTTGATGCTGGAGGGCTGCCTGTCCTTCGACCAGCGCGAACTGGAATTCTACGAGCTGGCGCTCAAGGTGTCGGGGGCGGTGCAGGCCGCCCGCTGGACACCCACCGCCCATGGGACCGGTTTCATCCATTCCTTCAACGGCCCCCATTCCCTTTTTTCCGATACCATGCGCTCGCTGCGCAGCCTGGGCCTGGCCCACCAACTGGGCCATGTGCTGATGGGCGAGGGAGACCGGCCCATCAGCCTGCTGGGCCGCCTGGCCGAACATGCCCTGAGCACGGCGCGCTTCAACGTCTACTACGGCGAGAGCCGCGACGCGTACGATGTGCCGGGCCGGGTGGTCCATGAATCCATTTTCAACACCAAAGACGGCCAGTACCGCTGTCCCAGCACCCAGCAGGGTTATTCGCCTTTTTCCACCTGGACCCGGGGGCTGGCGTGGGTGCTTTTGGGCTGTGCCGAGCAGCTGGAGTACTTGAGCACCCTCAAGGCTGCGGCGCTGGCGCCTTTCGGGGGCAAGGCCGCCCTGGTCCGGGCCCTGGAACGGGCGGCCCTGGCCACCGCCGAGTTCCACCTCGAAAACAGCTTTGCCGATGGCGTGCCCTTCTGGGATACCGGGGCGCCCGGCGTGGCGGGCTTCGGGCGTATCGCGCATCGGCCCTCCGATCCCTTCAACGACGTCGAGCCTGTGGACAGTTCGGCGGCCGCCATCTGCGGCCAGGGGTACCTGCGACTGGGCAACTACCTGCGCGCTGCCGGGAAGAAGGCCCCGGCCGACCGCTACCGGGCGGCGGGACTGACCATCGCCAGAGCCCTGCTCGCCGAGCCGTACCTGTCCACTGATCCCAAACACCAGGGGCTGCTGCTGCATTCGGTGTACCATCGGCCCAATGGCTGGGATCATGTGCCCAAGGGGCGAAAGATTCCCTGCGGCGAGTCTTCGATGTGGGGCGATTATCACCTGATGGAGTTGGCCCTGTTGGTCAAACGCGAGGCCGAGGGCCTCCCCACCCCGATGTTCTACCTATGAGCGTTGATTCCATAGATCCACGGCAACTCCGGCAACACATCATCGGCCAATCTAGGCGCGCCAGGGTTGGGCATATAGGGCCGGCCCTGTCCGTCGCCGAGATCGTCGCGGTGCTCTACGGGGATATCCTGCGCATCTCCAGCCCAGAGGACCCGGAGCGCGACCGCTTTGTGCTCTCCAAGGGGCACGCGGCCCTGGCGCTCTACGCCGCGCTGCGGCTGAGGGGGATCATCAGCCAGGAGCAGTTGGACACCTTTTGTGGCGATGGCACCATGCTGGGTGTCCATCCCGAACACATCCTGACGGGCATCGATTTCTCCACCGGCTCGCTGGGACAGGGCTTGTCCTTTGGCGCCGGGGCGGCGCTGGCGGCGCGGTTGGCCGGTTCGGGCCGCCGCGTCTTTGTGCTGGCCAGCGACGCCGAGTGCAACGAGGGTTCGCTGTGGGAGGCGGTGATGTTCGCCGCCCACCACCGCCTGGGGGCACTGACGGCCATCGTCGACGACAACGGGCAGCAGGCCATGGGCAAAACCGCCGAGGTGCTCGGGCTCCAGCCCCTGGCCGAGAAGTGGCGCGCCTTTGGCTGGCAGGCCGTCGAGGTAGATGGTCACGACCCCGCCGCCCTGCGCCAGGCACTAGCCGAACCCCACCCGGAGGCCCCCAGGGTGCTCATCGCCCGCACCGTCTGCGGCAAGGGGGTGTCCTTCATGGAGGGGCAGGTGAAGTGGCATTACCTGCCCATGAGCGAGGGCGAATATCTGAGAGCCTGCGCCGAACTGGAGGCAGGGCGATGAGACAAGCCTTTGCCCAGGCCCTGATGGAACTGGCCGCCGCCGACCCGCGGGTGGTGCTGCTCACCGCCGATCTGGGCTTCGGGGTGCTGGAGAAGTTCGCCGCCGCCTATCCGGACCGCTTCTTCAACGTGGGGGTCGCCGAGGCCAATATGATCGGCCTGGCCACCGGCCTGGCCGAGGCGGGGTACATCCCCTTTGCCTACTCGATCGCCACCTTTGCCACCCTGCGCCCCTACGACCAGTTCCGCAACGGCCCGGTGGCCCACCAGCTGCCGGTGCGCCTGGTGGGTATCGGCGGCGGTTTCGAATACGGGCACAACGGCCTGACCCACCTGGGTCTGGAAGACCTGGCCCTGATGCGGGTGCAGCCAGGGCTGGCGACCATTGTGCCGGCCGATCCGGCCCAGGCCAGCGCCGCCCTGAAGGCCACCTACAACCTGCCCGGCCCCATCTACTACCGCATCGGCAAAAGTGATGCCCTGCGTCTGCCCGAGCTGGAGGGGCGGTTCCGGCTGGGCAAGGTCGAGGTGGTGGGCGAGGCCGGCGAGGTGCTGCTCCTGGCCACTGGTGCCATTGCCGTCGAGGCGATGGCCGCCGCCAAACTCCTGCGCCAGGCCGGCATCCGCGCCGGGGTGGCGGTGGTCGCTACCCTCAGGCCCGAGCCCACCGCCGACCTGCAGGAGTTGCTGGCCCGCTGCACCCTGGCGGTGACCGTCGAGGCGCACTACACCGCCGGCGGCCTGGGTTCGCTGGTGGCCGAGGTCATCGCCGACAGCGGGCTGGGTTGCCGGCTGCTGCGCTGCGGGGTGCAGACCATGCCGGTGGGTGCCTCGGGCAGCGAGACCTATATGAACCACCTGTACGGCCTGTCCAGCGCCGCCCTCGCCGAGCGCACCCTCGCCGCCATCGCCCGATGAGCCTGCCCCAGGGACCTCCCAGGATCAGCGCGATCATCGCCTGTTACCGCGATGCCCCCGCCGTGCCGATCATGCACCAGCGCCTGAGCGCGGTTTTCCAGCAGCTGGGCGTCGACTACGAGATCATCTTCGTCAACGACTGCAGCCCGGACGATGCCCGGGAGGTGCTGGCTGATCTGGCCGCCCGCGACCCCAAGGTGGTGGTGATCAACCACGCCCGCAACTTCGGCTCGCAAAGCGCCTTCACCAGCGGCATGCGCCTGGCTACCGGCGATGCGGTGGTGTTGCTCGACGGCGACCTGCAGGACCCCCCCGAACTGATCGCGGACTTCTACGCCAAGTGGCAGGAGGGTTACCAGGTAGTCTACGGGGAGAGGGTCAAACGCGAGGCCACCCTTTTCCTGCAAACGGCGTACAAACTCTTCTATCGCGCCTTCCGCGGCCTCTCCTATGTGTCCGTGCCCCTCGACGCGGGGGATTTCTCGCTGATGGACCGGGTAGTGGTGGACGCCCTCAACAGCCTGCCCGAGAACAATAGGTTTATGCGCGGGTTGCGCGCTTGGGTGGGCTTTAGGCAGATCGGCGTGCCCTACGTGCGCCCCGAGCGTATGTTTGGGCGCACCACCAACTCCTTTTTCAAGAACCTGGGTTGGGCGCGCAAGGCGATCTTCTCCTTTTCCTACACCCCGCTCGATTTCATCACCTGGGTCGCCCTCTTCACCGTGGGGTGTTCCTCGGTGGGCATCGTGTTGCAGATCCTCGGCCGGATCTTCTTTCCGCAACTTACCCCCAGCGGTTTCACCACCCTGATCGTGCTCATCCTCTTCATCGGCGGCATTCAGCTGCTCTGCCTGAGCATCATCGGCTCCTACCTGGCGCACATCTACGACGAGGTGAAACGCCGGCCTCCCTACATCGTCGAGAGTGTGTTCAACCCGCCGTCCGGGCCGCCAGTGGGCAGGGGCGCAAAACAAGGCTGAACATGCCGGTCGTCGAATTACATGCCACCCGCTGCCCCATCTGCGACACCGAGGGCAACGCCACTGAGGTCTATCCGGCCAACTTCGACCCACAGGCGTTTAATCCCGCCGTATTTTCTGCCCGCCGCCTGCCCGACCGGCTCCACTACCGCCTGGTGCGCTGCGCCGAGTGCGGGTTGGTGCGCTCGGACCCGGTCGCCGACGCCGGGGTGCTGGCCCAACTCTACGCCCACAGCAGCTTCGACTATGGCGAGGAGGTTGCCAACATCCGGCGCACCTATGGCCGCTACCTGGCCCGCCTTGATGGCCCCAAGGGCGTGCTGCTGGAGGTGGGCTGCGGCAACGGGTTCTTCCTCGAGGAGGCCCTGGACCAGGGGTACGCCGAGGTGTGGGGGGTGGAGCCGAGTCAGTCGGCGGTGTCCCAGGCCGCCTCCCGGGTGCAGTCGCGCATCCGCTGCGATATCCTGCGCCCCGGGCTTTTTGCCCCCGGATCCTTCGACGTGGTCTGCATGTTCCAGGTCTTCGACCATCTACCCGATCCCGGCGCACTCCTGCCCGAGTGTCTGCAGCTGCTCAAGCCCGGTGGCAGGTTGCTGCTGCTCAACCACAATATCGCCGCCTGGTCGGCGCGCCTGCTGGGGGAGAAGAGCCCCATCGTCGACATCGAACACACCTGCCTCTACAGCCCCGCCACCCTAGGCCGCCTGGTGGAGCGTTCTGGCTTCCGAGTGGAGCGCTCCGGCGCGGTTTTCAACAACTACAGCCTCTATTATCTGTCCCGGTTGCTGCCTTTGCCCGCCGGGGCCAAAAAGCATCTGCTTTCCTTTTTGCACAGGCATCCCCTGGGGCGCCTCGGCCTGCGGGTGCCCCTGGGCAATCTCTGGCTGGTGGCCCGGAGGGCGGCAGGATGACCATGACCGCCGGCGCCACCTGGTTCCAGCCCCGGGATGACGAGAAGCTGCCCCTGCTGCTCTTGGGGATGTGTTATGGCCTGTACAGTTTTCTCCTGCTGCTCGGCTTCCACCTGCCCGAGGGAATCTCTGAGGCCGAGGAGTGGCGCATCTACGTCCTGGGGTGGCTGTTGGTGCCTGGCCTGGCCATCGGCATGGTGCTGGCCACCTGGCAGCTGAGGCAGCGATGCTTCGCCGAGGTAGCCGGCTTCTATCCGGTGTTGCTGAGCTTCAATAGCTTGTTCTGGGCAGCGGGGTTCGGGTATTTCTTTTACGCCAATCTCGACCAGAATCTCTACGATTCGGGGCCGGTGGCTGTAGTCGCAATCTTGTTGTGTTATCCGCTGGGTGTGCTGTTGGTGTTGAAGAATATGCAGCGGCTCAGCAGGATGCAGGGTCTGAGCGCGCGGGGGTATCTGCTTCCGCCCCTGGCGGCCCTGCTGGTCGGGGTGTTCAGTTTCAGCGAGATCAAGTTCAGCTCGCTCGAGCGGGTCGAACTGCCCTGGCCGATGGTCACGGCCGGCACACCGCAGGGCGAGGTGGTCGAGCGCGGGGTCTCGCTGAAAAAGGGCGCCCTCATCCTGCGGGCCCAGAACCCCAGGCTCGCGGTGCAGGTCCTTGCCGCCAGGGACGGGGTGTTGAAGGCGCCCCTGCCCTGGGAGGTGCTGGAAGGGGCGGCGATCACGGCCTGGCTGGTGCCGGAAGGCAAGGCCTATAAGGCCGACCAGCCTTTGCTCACCTTGGCCAACCAGGAGGTGGAGGCGGTGATCTCCTCCCCGTCTCCCGGGGTGCTGGACCGGATCTATGCTCCGGTGGGTGCGAGGGTAAAGGCAGAGTACCCGCTTTACACCGTGGCTTCCGAGTCCGGGGAGGCGGGAGCTTTCCTGTTCGCCGTTTTCCTGGCCACGCTGCTGGCCTGCGGGTCGCTGCTGCATCCGGCCCTCTGTGCGCTGCAGTTCTCCCGGCGGGTGGCCTGGGCACTGGACGGCGCGGTGGTGGCGGCCATCGCCCTGGTGGTCATCAACCCCGAATTCTCCTTTGATATCACCCACTACAACTTCTATCTCGGCCCGGTCAACGACCTGCTGCACGGCAAGAGCCTGCTGGCCGATATCAACTGCCAGTACGGGGTGCTGGTCATCTACTTCCTCGCGCTGGTTTTCAAAACCGGCCTGCTGCCTTTCAGCTACCAGGGCCTGGCCGCGCTGATCGGCCTCCTGCAGGTGGTCCAGTACAGCCTGATCTATCTGCTGCTGCGGCGCCTGCTCAGCACCCAGGTCTTCGCCGCGCTGGCCCTGGGCCTGATCCTGCTGGTCAGTTTTTTCAGCCAACTCGAACTGGCGGCCCTGCCCTCCATAGGCCCGCTGCGTTTCGGTCTGGTTTTTCTTTTACTCAGCCTGCCCCTGGTGCGCACCTGGCGACCACAGCTGGGACCGGTGGCTCGGATCGCCGCCCACGCCGTCGTGGGGGTGGCCTCTGCCTGGAGCGTCGAGGTTTTTGTCTATGTCCTGGCCACCCATCTAGGCACGATAACCTGGGCGCAACTGCCTGCCAGTGGTCCTGTCGATCTCCTCAGAAAACTGGTACGGGAGTTGCGGTGGACCCTGGCCGGCATCGGGGTGGTGCATCTGGTGGTGGCGCTCGATATCCTCGTCCGCGCCGGACAGTGGCCCCGCTGGAGCCATTACCTCGACTATCTGGCGCTCTACAGCGGCGGTGAATTCGGCACCCTGCCCATAGACCCGTGGACGCCCTGGGCGCTGATCATCTCCGTGTATTTTGTCTCGGTGTTGTTGCTGGTCTACCTGGGGATTCGCCCCGCGCCCCGACCGCAGCTGCCGGAACTGGGGGTGGTGGCCGGGCTCACCACCTTCGGCCTGGCGCAGTTCACCTACTACCTGGGCCGCTCCCACCCCAACAACCTCTACCACGTCTGTATCCCCTCCCTGGTGCTGGCTGCCTATTGGCTGTGCGCCATGGTCCGCAGCCGCGAGGCGCTGCCAGTCCATTTCTGGCGGCCGGCGACCTACGCCATCTATTGCCTGGGTATGCTCCAGGTGGTCCTTGGGGTCCCCTTTCTGGTGGATCAGTGGAGCCGCACGACCGCCCACGCCCTGGCCAGCGGGCGTTCCATCGCCCTGTGGTCGAGCGAGCCCACTGACCCACAAGTCTCGGAGGCGGTGGCCCTGATCGGGAAATACATGAACACCGCGGACCGCATCCCCCTCTTCATCGTGCCCAACCTGACCACCGAAACCCTGATCCGCACCGGCAAGGTCAATCTCTTCCCGATGAGCAATCCAGAACAAGACGAGTTGCTGGTGTCGGCCAGCGCGCGCGCGCTCCGCTTCGCCCACGGCCTGCGGAGCGGAGACCTGTTATTGATGTCCAAGGACCAGTGGGAATTACACACCTTGCAGCGCCAGATCATCAAGAAGCTGAATCAGGAGTTCACCTTTTTGCAGGAGGACACCACCGAAAGCATCACGGTGGTCCGTTTGCAGCAGCGCTGACAGGGCGAATCAGGAGGAAGCGCTTTGGCTGGGAAACCCGTACTGATCACCGGTGCCACGGGTTTTGTGGGCGCCAACCTGGCCCGCCGGCTGCTGCGCGAGAGCTGCCAGGTCCACCTGCTTGTGCGCCGGGAGCACGCGGCCTGGCGTCTGCAGGGCATCGGCGACCAGGTGCGGCTCCACCAGGTGGAGTTGACCGACCGCGCGGGGCTGGACCGGCTGGTCGAGCAGATCCGCCCCGAGTGGATCTTCCATCTGGCGGCGTACGGGGCCTATTCCTGGCAGACCGATTTGCAGCAGATGATCCAGACCAATATCACCGGCACCGCCAACCTGGTCGAGGCCTGCGCCCGGGTCGGTTTTGCGGCCTTCGTCAACACCGGTTCCTCCTCCGAGTACGGGGCCAAGGACCACCCGCCTGCCGAGGACGAGACGCCCGAGCCGAACAGCCATTACGCCTGCACCAAGGTGGCGGCCACCCTGCTTTGCCGTTATACCGCTCAAAGCCGCAAACTGCCCCTGTCCACCCTGCGGCTCTATTCGGCGTACGGCCCCTACGAGGACCCTGGCCGGCTCTTTCCCACCCTGATCCGCAAGGGCCTGCAGGGCGAACTGCCGCCCCTGGTCAGCCCGGACACCATGCGCGATTACGTGTACGTGGAGGACGTCTGCGAGGCGTACCTGCTGGCTGCCAGCCGGCCCGGCCAGGAGCCCGGCGCCGTGTACAATGTGGGCACGGGTGCGCAGACCTCCCTGCGCCAACTGGTGGAACTGGCCAGGCAGTTGCTGGGCATCGAGGCCGCGCCGAACTGGGGCTCCATGCCGGCCCGGATCTGGGACACCAGCGTCTGGGTGGCCGACAACCGCCGCATCCGGGATGGGCTGGGCTGGCAGCCGCGCACTTCGCTTGCACAAGGGTTTGAACAAACCGTCGAGTGGTTCCGCCAACACGCGTCCCTGTTGCCAGGGGAGAAAGGATAGGGTCGATGAAAATCACCGCCATCAAGACCTTCATGGCCCGCTGGGGCAGTCGCCCGCGCGGCCTGATCAAGGTGGAGACCGACGAGGGGCTCTACGGCTGGGGCGAGGCCTACTCCATCGGCCCCGACCTCTCGGTGGAGCCCATCGCCGACTACATCTTCGAGATGATCAAGGGCGAGGACCCGCGCCGTATCGAATATCTGATGTTGAAGCTCACCCAGCAGTTTCGCTTTCCCCCCGGCGGCACGGGCCTGGCGGTGATCTCGGCCATCGACCACGCCCTGTGGGATATCAGCGGCAAGGCCGCCAACCTGCCGGTGTACATGCTCCTGGGCGGCAGCGTGCGCGACCGGGTGCGGGTGTACCACGGCATCGGCGGGCGCGACGGCAAAGAGACCGCCGAGCAGGCCCACAAACTGAACGAGCAATGGGGCTTCACCGCCTTCAAACTTTCCCCCTACCGCCTCGACCCGGACGCCGCGCGCTGGGGCCGGATCTGCTCCGAGGCGGCCCGCTACTTCGAGGACATCCGCAAACACACCCCGGCGGAGTGGGAGTTCGCCTTCGATCCACACGCCAAGATCTTCGAGCCCATACGCGCCCTGCAACTGGCCAACGCCCTGGCCCCGTACGATCCCTTCTTCTACGAGGAACCGCTGCGGCCCGAGCATCTGCCAGCCTGGACCCGGCTGCGCGCCCAGATGCAGGTGCCCCTGGCCACCGGCGAGAGTTTGTACAATCGCTTCGAGTTTCTAGAGTTGGTCGCCGCGCAGGCGGCCGACATCATCCAGCCCGATATCTGCGTGTGCGGCGGGCTCTTGGAGATGCGCAAGATCGCCGCCATCGCCGAGGCCCATTACGTCGATGTCGCTCCGCACAATCCCATGAGTCCCCTGGCCACGGCAGTAAACGTGCAGTTTGCCGCTGCTACCGCCAATTTCCTGATCCTCGAATACATCCTGCCCGGCTATGCGGAGTGGAAGGATTGGGTGGACGAACCCTATCTGCCCAAGAACGGGTACCTGGAGCTGAACAACCGACCGGGGCTGGGGGTAGAGGTGAACGAGCAGGCCATCAGCAGCGGCAAGGGGTACATCCACTGGCAGCGCACCTGCCCGGTCCGGCCCGACGGCTCAACCGGCTACATTTGATGTACCTGGAGAGCGGCGGGGCCTAGCTCCGCCGCTCGATTTTCTCGGAGACTCGCCGATGCTCAGGCACTACAACACCGCCCTGGTCCTCATTGACATCCAGGGCAAGCTGGCCTCCCTCATGCACCAGCGGGAGCAGCTCTACCGCAATCTGGAGATCCTGATCAAGGGGGCGCAGGTGCTGGAGCTGCCTATCCTCTGGTTGGAGCAGTATCCCCAGGGGTTGGGGCCGACTATTCCGGAGGTGGCGGGGTTATTAAAAGACCAGCAGCCCCTGGCCAAGCGCTGTTTCAGCGCCTGCGGTCTGCCCGAGTTTGGGCAGGCCCTGCGCGCCAGTGGCCGGCGGCGGGTGCTGCTGGCCGGCATCGAGGCGCATATCTGCGTGTACCAGACCTGCTGCGACCTGCTCGACCAGGGTTACCAGGTAGAAGTGGTGGCGGACGCAGTTTCCTCGCGCACCCCGGAGAACAAAAAAACCGGCCTGGATCGCATGACCCAGGCTGGCGCGGTGCTGACGAGTGTGGAGATGGCGCTCTTCGAGTTGTTGCGGGTGGCGGGCACGCCGCAGTTCAAGGAGATCGCGCGGCTGGTGAAGTAGGAGGCGTCGGGGAGTGATCCGCTCCGGCTTTTCCCAAGGCGCGGACTTGCCGCCCTGCTCGCTAACCCTGCCCCACCACCTACCCGCGCAACGCCCCATACGTTGGGGCGTTGCGGGCTCCGCTCTCCCATCCCCTCCTCCCGCGTCCTTCCCATCTCCACCACTCCCCAGGGAAAAGCCTCCGGGGTCATCTCCCCGCCACCTATTGCCACAACCTCGGCACGGGCACGGGGACCTCGGTGACCTCCCAGTAGCCGGAGTCTTTCTCTGCTTCCTGCCAATCGGGGCAGCTGAGGCCGTGACGGTCCCAGACCACCTGCCCTTTGCGCAGGGTCAGCAGGCACTCTAACTTCTCCCGGCCCTGGTTGCTCGCCCAGCCGCAGTCGCGGAAGGAGAAGTCTCCCTCCAGTTTTTGCAGCACGGCCACGTCGGCCTCGGCGCCCACGCTGAGGGTGCCCAGGGCCGGCCGGTGGATGGCCTTGGCCGGGGTCACGGTGGAGCGGTAGATCACCTCGGGCAGGGGCATGCCCATACTCAGGCATTTGGACATGGTGTCCAGCATGCTGTGTACACAGCCGTGGATATTGCCCATGTGCAGGTCGGTGCTGATCGAGTCGGGGGGAAAACCCTGGGCGATGGCGCGGGCTCCGTTGCGCCACCAGAAGCTGGCCGCCCCGTGGCCCATATCAAAGTGGATGCCCCGGGCCCGGGCCTGATGCATGTGCTCGTACACCTTGCCCTGCGTATCGACGACGGGGAACTGCCTGGCAAAGACATGGGTGTGGATGTCGCCGGGCCGCAGGTGTTTGAGGATGAGATCCGGGTACGACCGCTCGGGCGGGCGGGGCCAGAAATCCACCATCACCGGCATCTGACACAGCTCGCCAGCTTCCACCGAACGGTCCACCGAAGCCCAGGCCGGGTGCTCGGCGTCGAAGGGGTGTACGGTCCAGTAGTGGGCGGTCTTGATGCCCACCACCACCTCGCGGTGTTCGAGGGCGGCCTGGGCCGCTTTTTTGGCGTCGAGGGTGGGCACCACCTGCTCCGACTCGCCCATACCCGGACCGGAGATATTGACGTAGGCCAGGACCCTGGTGATGACCCGGTCGATGACGGTCTCGCGGAAATGGGCCATTTCCTGCCAGCCGGCGGAGCCGGTGTCCACGCAGGTGGTCACCCCTTCCTTGAGGAAATGGGCGTCGGGGTGCAGGCTGCCACCCCATCTGCCCTGGCCGCCCTCGGTCTGGCGGGTGTGGTAGGCGTGGATGTGGATGTCGAGCAATCCCGGCACCACCAGCAGGCCGCCCACGTCCACGCGGCGTTGGGCCTCGTGGATGGGAATCTGCGGGGCCACTCGCGCGATGAGGCCGTCTCTGATCCCCACGTCGAGCACGGCGTCGAGCTGGTTGGCCGGATCGATGACCCGGCCGCCACTGAGCACCAGGTCCATTTTGTCCTCGCTTGTCATATACGCTCCTCTCGCGGCAGTGCGCTGCCAAGATAAGCCGCTCGACCAGGAGCGTCAATCGGCGCTGGTACTGCTGGAAAGGGCAGGGATTTTTACGTATAGTTGGTTGTCTGCTGGCCCGGACCTGCTGGCCGGCGCCACTTCCTGGGACTAGGTGGGATGAACGAAGCAATCAGCGCCCTGAAACCTCTGCCCATCTTCGTAGGGCTCAAGCCGGCCCAACTGCAGAGCCTTTTTCAGCTGTGCAAACGCGAGGACTATGCCCCCGGCCAGGTCCTGTGTGAGTACGGGGCGCCCAGCCAGCAGCTTTTTGTGCTGGGCAAGGGCCGCCTAGAGGTGCTGGCCGAGGACGGGGGGCGCCTGGCCTACATCGAGCCGATCAACGCGGTGGGCGAGGTGGGGTTTGTCACCGGCCAGGCCCGTTCGGCTACGGTCCGGGCCGAGCAACCCAGCAGCGTGCTGGTGCTGGAGGCCGCCGATTTCGAAAAGCGGGTGGAGCAGGACTTGGAACTGCGGGCCGCCATCTACCGCAACGCGATCCGCTGGTTGGCCGAGAAACTGTGCGACGCCAACGACATGATCGTCCGCTATCGCCGGATCTACGAACCCATGCCGGGGCAGGCGTCCCCCCCAGTGCCCCGCGCTGCCGGGCAAGCTGCCGGCCGGACAGGGGAGACCTTTGCGGTGGGCACCGAGTTCGACGAAAAGGAGGAGGCCAACGAGGTGGTGGGTCTCTTCTACAAACTCGCCGGCCAGCAGCCCTCAGCCGCGCAGCTGGCCGAGGACCGGCAGACCTATGCGCTGCTGCTGCGCAACGGCCGCACCCGCGAGGATATCGTCTACGCGGTCAAATGGACCACCCGCTACCGGCCCCGGGCCAAACGTTTCAGCATCGTCAGACTCAGCATCAAAGACGCCTTCGAGAGCCGCTGGAGCGTCTAGCGGGGCGGCATCGCCGACCGGAAGAAAGGGAAATCGTGGACATCGGGACAGTGATCGGGACCCTCGCCCTGATCGGGGCCATCGTTTTTGCCGGGCACCAGGGGCTGCAAGCGCTCTATTCCCCCGAGGCCATCGCCCTGGTGGTGGTGGGGACGGTGGCCTGGGCCCTGATCTCCTATCCGCTGAACACGGTTGCCGGCATCGGCCAACTCTACCGGAACACCTTCTTCAACAAGGCCGGCGATCCACATCTGCTCATCAGCAAGATCGTCGCCTACGCCGAGACCGCCCGCCGCGAGGGCATCCTGGCCCTGGAAAAGGCGGCCAGCGAGGAAGAGGATCCCTTTCTCGCCCAGGGGGTGCGACTGGCAGTGGACGGGGTCGAACCCAATCTGATCATGAACATCCTCGAAACCGAGTTGCGCATCCTCAACGAGCGCCACCGGGTCGGGCAGGATATGCTCTTCAACATGGGCGAGACCGCCCCCTCCCTGGGCATGATCGGCACCTTGATCGGCCTGATTCTGATGTTGAGGGACCTGAGCGATCCGGCGATGATCGGGCCGGGCATGGCGCTGGCGCTGGTCACCACCCTGTACGGGGCGATCCTGGCCAACGTGGTCTACAAACCCTTCTCCGAAAAGCTGCGTAACCTCAACAACCACGAGATGCTGATGAAGCGCATGGTGGTTGAGGGCATCATGGCCATCCAGTCGGGCGACAACCCACGCATCGTCGAACACAAGCTGATGGTTTTCCTGCCGCCCAAACACCGGCGCGGCGATTCGGCCCGCTGAGGAGGGAAGGGTGACCTACGAGGACGACACACCCAGGCCGGCCGTGCCAGCGTCCCCCTGGATCGTCACCTTCGCCGACTTGATGGGGCTGCTGATGGCCTGCTTTGCCCTGATGCTCTCCTTTTCGACCATCAGCAAGACCGAGGACTTCTCCAAGGCGGCCGGTTCGCTGCAGGGCGCCCTGGGGGTGTTGCACGGCGAGCCGGTGCTGATCTCCCCCATCGAGTTCTACGCACCCATTGCCCGGGGCGAAGGCCGCGAGGCGATGAACCAGGCGCGGCAGGAGTTGCTGGAGATTGTCGAGGCCGCCCATCAGGAAGAGAACATCGAGGTGTTGCAGAGCAGCGAGGGCATCATCATCCGCATCCGCGACCAGGCGGTTTTTGGCAGCGGCCAGGCCGAGATCCAGTCCGCAAGCCTGCTGCTCAAGCTGGGCGAGGTGCTCCTGCAGGTGCCCAACCCCATCGAGATCGGCGGGCACTCCGACGACGTGCCCATCCACACAGCGCTGTTTCCCAACAACCACTGGCTCTCCAATGCCCGGGCCATGAAGGTGCTGGACCTCTTTGCCGACGAGGTGGGCATCGACCGGGCGCGGCTCTCGGCCATCGGCTACGGCGAGTACCACCCCCTGGTCCCCAACGACACCCCCGAGAACCGGGCCCAGAACCGCCGGGTGGAGATCAAGGTGCGCTACAAGCCGGGCACGGAGGACGCGGGGCCGATCCAGTTCAGGGAGATGATCCAATAGGCGCCCCGCCGGCCGACGTGTATATTGTCAGTGAGTTACACACGTCGCCCCGGAGAGGCAGTGGCATGAAAAGTCTGGCGTGTTTGGGATTGTTGCTGCTGTGGCTGCCCCTCGCCGCACAGGGACAGACGGTTTATCACGTCCAGCTCCACACCGGGCAGGGCATGATCGACCCCGGTGTGGCCGCCTTCGTGGTGCGGGCCATCGAGGACGCCGAAACCGAAAAAGCGGCAGCCATCGTCTTCGACATCGACACCTTTGGCGGTCGGGTGGACGCGGCCACCGTCATCCGCGACGCCATCCTCGACGCCGAGCCCCTGACCATCGCCTTCATCCACAAGCGCGCCATCTCGGCAGGGGCCCTGATCTCCCTGGCCTGCGACAAAATCGCCATCGCCCAGGGCGGTTCCATCGGGGCGGCCACCGCTGTCGACGCCAGCACCGGCGAGAAGGCCAGCGACAAGGTCATCTCCTATTTCCGCGCCGAGATGCGCTCCACCGCCGAGCGCACCGGCCGCGATCCCAAGATCGCCGAGGCCATGGTGGACGAAAAGGTTGAGCTGCCCGAATTGAGCGCCGAGACCGGCCGGCCAGCCACCTTCACCACCGTCCAGGCCCTCAAATACAAAATCGCCGACCAGGGGGTGGAGACCCTGCCCGCACTGCTCCAGGCCTATGGCCTGGGCGAGGCGCGGGTGGTGGAGGTGACGCCCAACTGGGCCGAGAAGGTGGTCAGTTTCCTCACCCATCCGGCCATCAGTTCCCTGCTCTTGGCCATGGGTATCTTCGGCCTGATCGCCGAGGTGAAGGCCCCTGGCTGGGGGGTGGGTGGCACCATCGCCCTGGTCTGCCTGGGGCTTTTCTTCGGCAGCCACTACCTGGTCCACCTGGCCGCCTGGGACGAAGTGTTGCTCTTTGTGGTGGGGGTAGGGCTGCTGATCGCCGAAATCTTCTTTATACCAGGATTTGGAGTGGCAGGCCTGGCCGGAGCGCTGTGTATAGTCGCCAGCCTGCTGATGACCCAGATGGGGAATTTTGACCTGTGGAGCCTGGAGGAGTTCGCCGGGCTGCTCAGCCGTCTCACCGTGTCGCTGATGGCCGCCATCGGCCTGGCGGCTCTCTTCCTGCGCTCGCTGCCCCGCATCGGGGCCTTCAGCCGGCTGGTGCTCCAGGGCCAGACCCCTTCGTCGGAAGGGTACGTGGCCGCCTCCACCGAACACGACCAGGAGCTGGTGGGCCTGGAGGGCATGACCCTCACCTACCTGCGGCCAGTGGGGGTGGGGGTCTTTGGCAGCCGGCGCCTCGACGTGATCGCCGAGGGCGAGTTCATCGAGGCCAACAAACCCATTCGTATCGTCGCTGCCCACGGCAATCACATCCTGGTGAGGTCGGCATGACTATACTCACGCCCGAAACCCTGCCCTGGGCCTACGCCATCGGCCTGCTGACCATGGGTTTCATCCTGCTCTTCATCGAGGTGTTTGTGGTCCCGGGGATCAATGTCTTCGGCATCCTCGGTTTTATCTCCCTGCTCACCGGGATCGTCTACTCCTACGTGCGGCTGGGCGCCGGGGCGGCCCTGGCGCTGGGTGCCTGGACGGCACTGGCCACCGGGGTACTGGTCTGGCTGGTGCTGCGCAACCAGGCCTGGCAGCGGCTGGTGCTGCAGCGCGGCAACACCAGCCAGGAAGGATACAGCGCCACCCCGGCGAACTTGGCCGAACTGGCCGGGCAGACCGGGGAAGCACTCACGCCGCTGCGGCCCAGCGGCCGGGCCCGCTTCGGCGAGCGCATTGTCGACGTGGTGACCCAGGGGACCTTTATTCCCCGCGGCGCCCGGGTTGCCGTGTTCGAGGTAGTCGGCAGCCGGGTGGTGGTGCAGGGCGAGCCGGAAACAGAAAAATGAATCTGCCATTCCACCTGTAAAGCGAGGGTACCATGGAACTGCTGATCCCCATCCTCATCCTCTTCGGCATCATCATCTTCATCAGCCTCTTTACCTATTTTATCCCCATCGGCCTGTGGATAACGGCGTACTTCGCCGGGGTCAAGGTGAGCATCTTCAAGGACCTAGTGGGCATGCGCTTGCGCAAGGTGCCGCCCCAGAACATCGTGCGGCCCAAGATCAGCGCCACCAAGGCCGGCCTGGATGTCAGCCTGGACCGGATGGAGGCCCATTACCTGGCCGGCGGCAATGTGGATGCGGTGATCCTGGCCCTGATCTCGGCGGACAAGGCCAATATCCCCCTCACCTTCGAGCGGGCTACGGCCATCGACCTGGCTGGCCGCAACGTGCTGGAGGCGGTGAAGGTCAGCGTCAATCCCAAAGTGATCAACACCCCCCTGATTGCGGCGGTGGCCAAGGACGGCATCCAGGTCAAGGCCATCTGCCGGGTGACGGTGCGGGCCAATATCGAGAGACTGGTGGGCGGGGCCGGCGAGGAGACCATCATCGCGCGGGTGGGCGAGGGCATTGTCACCACCATCGGTTCGGCCAGCACCTACAAGGAGGTGCTGGAGAACCCGGACCGCATCTCCAAGACGGTATTGGACAAGGGCCTGGATTCGGGCACGGCCTTTGAGATCCTCTCCATCGACATCGCCGACGTAGATGTGGGCGACAATATCGGCGCCAAGCTGCAGATCGACCAGGCCGCCGCAGACCTCAAAATCGCCCAGGCCCGCGCCGAGGAGCGCCGCGCCATGGCTGCGGCCCGCGAGCAGGAGATGAAGGCCCTGGTCCAGGAGATGAATGCCCGGGTCAAGGAGGCCGAGGCCGAGGTGCCCCGCGCCATCGCCGAGTCCTTCCGCAGCGGCAACCTAGGCATCATGGATTACTACCGGATGCGCAATATGCAGGCCGATACCGACATGCGCTCCTCTATCTCCGGGGCCGGCGACGAGGGCAAACCCCCGCAGCCCCAGGCCTGAGGGGAGCTGACCGGTGGATCAGCTGATTTATCTGGCCATCTTTGTGCTCTTCAGCGCGGTCTCGGCGCTGTTGGATCGCCGCCGCCGGCGCCAATCCCTCGAAGAGGCGCGCCGCCGCCACGAGGCCGACGCCAAACAGCCCCCGGCTGCAGCGCGGGCCGAGGTGGAAGAGGACGAGGAGGAGCAGGGCAAGTGGCCCTGGCCCGAGATCTTCGAGCAACCCCTTTCCCGCCCCCGGCAGATGGAGGCGGAACCGGTGCCGGCCGAGGTGGTGGCGGCTGAGACCACGGTGTCCGAGACCGGCGGCGAAGGCCAGTACCACCGGGCCGAGGATGAGTTGCGGAAAATGGAGCAGCGGGTCCGGGAGATGGACCAGCGCACCCGCGAGGCCGACCGGCGCTCGCAGGAGGAGTTTCGCCTCATGGAGCTGCGGGCCGCCGCACGTATGGGCAGCGACACGGGTCGGCGTTCCGGGGCCAGCGCCCCGGAGGCCAGGGTGCGCCAGGGCTGGGGGCTCACCCCCCGCGAAGCGCGGCGAGCCGTGATCTACGCCGAGATCCTCGGCCCGCCCAAGTCCGAGCGCCGCGACTGAGGGTTTACAGCGGCGGTCCGGGCACCTATCTTATACGCCCGATATCGCTGCCGAAGTGGCGGAACTGGTAGACGCGCTGGACTCAAAATCCAGTGCCGGCAACGGCGTGTGGGTTCGATTCCCTCCTTCGGCACCATAAGAATAACAAGGGTTTGTGTCGGTTTTTCAGAACCGATGCAGACCCTTTTTCACTATCCGCTCTCTGCTGTGGTGACTGCCGGGTGACTACTTTTGTACTGAAGCCGCTGGATGGCTGCCTTTTCATGCTCCGGCGAGATGTGGGCATAGCGGAGTGTGGTCTTCAGGTCGCGGTGGCCCATCCACTTCTGCACGGTGCGGGCATCGACCCCTTGCATCATGGCGTGGGAACAGAAGGCGTGGCGCAGCTGATGCAGCTTGATGGATCCACTGATACCCGCCCGCAGCCCCGCCTGGTTGAGCGACTCGCGGATGTTGGTGTAGGGCTTGCCTTCGCGGTTGACGAAGACATGAGGGGTATCCGGGAGTTTGCCTCCCAACAGTTGCAGATGCCGCCGCAGGGCGGCCACCAGCTCGGTGTTCATGGGGATGCGCCGGCTCTCGTAGTTCTTGGTGTGATGCTCCGACCGCGAGATCACGTTCAGTTCGCCTGCCTTCCAGTTGATGTCCTCCCACCGCAGGTGGAAAAGCTCGGCCTTCCGTAGGCCGGCGTAGACGGCGCAGGCGACCAGCGCGTGCAGGTGGTCGGGTAGCTCTCCCAGTAGCCGGGCAACCTCCTCCTGCTCCAGCAGCTGGGGCGCTTTGGGGGTTTCCCTGAAGGTCTTGATCCCCTTTGCCGGTGTTTCCTCCAGCCAACCCCACTCCACGGCTTTGCGCAACATCACCTTGAGGGCGCACAACTCCCGGTTGATGGTAGCCGGGCTGACGGGTCTCGTCTTCTTGCCCCGTTTGTAGCAGCCAACTCGGTGGCGGGCGGTCTTGTAGTCCTCGATCAGTTTGGTGGTGATCTCGTGCAGGTGGTAGTTCTTGAAGAAGGGGACGAGGTGGACCTTGAGGGCAATCTCAATACGGCATGCATGACCGGCTGAGTGGTTGGTCTTCGACCACGTCAGGAAATCCCCCGTTGCGAAGGTCTCAAACTTTACAGGTTTCCGCTCAAGAGCCTGCTCCCGCTGCCGCTCGTCGGGCGTGACGAACTCCCCCGAGGCGATCTTTACCTTGATCTTGGACAACGCCTCCTCGGCATCCCTGCGCCTCGGGCCGATCTTCTGGCGGTAGCGGTGATCCTGGTAGTAGTAGTCGATCCACCAGGTGTCGTGCTTACGGTAGACTCCCATCGAGTCCTCCTTCTGTATGAGGCAATCGGGATCAGAACCCCTCCGGGTGAGGGTACCATGGGGAATGGCTGATTTGGGTCAGGCGGTGGAATGGGATCACCTTACTGGGCGGACCCCGCCACACCGTTCGGCATCGGCGCACTGCAGGCGGGTGCCGGCGCGGTTGAGGTCGATGCCGGAGAGTGGAC
>SXGU01499520.1_pt1 | contig 21942 bp, 20 predicted proteins | sample 3174531 | NCBI WGS metagenome assembly SXGU01 (sample SAMN11356863, study PRJNA531348) | freshwater metagenome | isolation source: freshwater sample F1-140 | place: China: Fuxian Lake, Yuxi | collected 2017-12-25 | reverse complement strand
TTAAAGGCCGCCCCCTCCACCGGGACCCTTTCGGGCAACTGCCCCACCAGCCGGCGCTGGTTGAGGGGTTTGAGATCTCCGCCCAGCACCAGCTGGCCGCCGGTCTCGCGCTGCTCCCATTCCTGGGCCAGGCGCAGCAGCGGCCCGTAGAGTGGCGGCTGGATGGTGCGCACCCGGTACGGCTCGCCTGCCTGCACCAGGCATAACTGCCGGCTGTGGGAACTCAGGTCCAGGCCCAGATAATAGGCCAGCGTCAGGCCACCCAGCCGGGCCTCCAACTCGCCGACCGGGGCCGCCCCCTTTTCGAGCTGCCGCCAGCGCGCCATCCAGGCCCGCATGCCGGCCAGGGCCTGGAAATGACCCGCCGTGGCCAGCAGCAAGACCGTGCGCCGCGGCGGGCTGCGTGCCAGGGCCCCGGCCACCTCGAGCCAGGCAGCCACTCCGCAGGCCTGTTCGGCCCCCGGCGCCAGGGCCGGCACCGGGGAGATGGCGTCGTAGTACGCCCCGACGATCACCACCTGGCCGGCCAACTCGGGGTCGCTGCCGGGGAGGATTGCGGCGATGGTCTGGGCCGCCGCGCGCTGCCAGTTCATGCGGCCCCACAACCGGCCCTGCAACCCGCCCTGTGCCAGGTGCTCCCGCAGGCGCCGGCTGCTGCTCTCCGGGGCGTAGAAGCGGGGCAGATCGGCCGGGGTGCTGAGGAATTTTGCCTCCCCTTCCCGGCGGTGGGCGCGATCGGGGTCTGCCGGGGCGAGGAAGAGGGCGGCCACTGCCCCCAGGTCGAAAACCTCCACCCAGTTCAGCCCGCAGTCGTATTCCAGCACCGCGATACTCCCCCCCAGCCCCAGATGGTCCAGTTCCCCGGGGGCGGCCCGGCCGGCGTACACCAGGGGCCCGGTCAGCCCTTCGTCAGGCAAGGTGGAGGTGCGGGCCAGGTTCGGCCACAGGCAGTGCAGGGGCAGGTGTTCCCCTCCCGCCAATTCCACTCCGGCGCCCTCGTCCACCGGCACTGGCACCTCAAAGGGCACGCGGTAGACCTGGTCCACCCCCTGGGCGCGCAGCTGGCCCTCCAGATAGTCGGCCGCCGTTCCTGCCCCTGGGTAGCCGCTGACCCGGGAACCCAGGCCGGCCAGCTGGGCGATGTGCGCCGCTAACCGGACATCGGGGGATTGGCCGGGGGACGGACTGCACAGGGCCAGGAGCAGGGGGATGCCCCCACAGGCCAGCGCTTGACATAAGCGCCTGATATGCTTCATTTTATGAGTGCCGCGCACTACGGCAGTGCCGCTGAAGGGAGGGTCCGGCATGAGCTGGTTCGAGAAGATGAAGTCCGGGTTCAAAACCGGCAGCAAGCGGGAAATTCCGGCCGGGATCTGGTCCAAGTGCCCCAAATGCAGCTATTCGACCTACCAGCAGGCTCTGGAGCGGGCCCACTGGATCTGCTCCGAATGCGGATTCCACTACCCGGTGGGCCACCAGTATTACGTGGAACTGCTCACCGATGCCGACACCTTCGCCGAACTCGACGAAGCGCTCACCGCCGCCGATCCCCTGCGCTTCAGGGACACCAAGCGCTACACCGACCGCATCCGCGACGGCAAGAAGGCCAGTGAGCTGAACGAAGCCATCTGCACCGGCGTCGGGCGGCTGGGCGGGCACCCCGTGGCTCTAGGGGTGATGGATACCCGTTTCATCCTGGGCAGCCTGGGCAGCGCCACGGGGGAGAAGATCAGCCGCCTCATCGACCGGGCCCTCGCCGAGCGCCGCAGCCTGGTGCTGGTCTGCCAGTCGGGCGGGGCGCGTATGATGGAGAGCGCCTACTCGCTGATGCAGATGGCCAAGGTCAGTGCCAAACTGCACCAGCTCGCCCTGGCCAAACTCCCCTATATCGCCGTGCTCACCGACCCCACCTACGGCGGGGTGACCGCCAGTTTTGCCATGTTGGGGGACGTGATTCTGGCCGAGCCCGGGGCCCGCATTGGTTTTGCTGGTCCCGAGGTCATCAAGCAGTTCCTCAAGGTCGAATCCCTGCCCGAGGGTTTCCAGCGCTCCGAAACCGTGCTTCAACACGGCTTCATCGACCATATCGTGCGCCGCGATGAATTGCCCGCCACCCTCAGCCGGCTCATCGCCATGCTGCGGGCCGGCGAAGCGGCGGCCTAGCTCAGAACAGGTTGCGGTACTTCACGGCCACATAGGTCTGCTCGGCCGAGAAGCCCACGTCCAGCCGGATCACGAAGTCCGCGTTCCAGTACACCCGCCCGCCCACCCCGGCCGTCCAGTGCAGCCCATCAGGGCTGACCTGGGTCACCCGGTGCCAGACCCTGCCGGTATCGACGAAGAGAATCCCCTTCCATTCCAGATGCTGGCCCCACCAGTGCGAGGTGCGCAGGAGATAACGCGCCTCGGTGTTGGTGAAGAAGCGCACGTCGTCGGTGAAGCGCTGGGTGTCGAAACCCCGCAACACGTCGCCCCCTCCCAACCCCTTGATGCGCCGGCTGCCGCCGATCTCGCCATAGGCGTAGAGGGGGATGGAGCCGGTGAGTACCTCGAAAACACTGCGGTGACCCAGACTCAGGCGCGGGGAGACCAGCCAGTAGCGGGCGTCGGTGAAGGTGTAGCGTTTGAAATCGATCTCTTCGAGAAAGAGGGCGAGCAGCGAGTTGCGCGAACTCTCGTACGACCACTCGTGGTACCCCCCCACCAGCGGCATCACCTCGTCGTCGCGGGTATCCCACTCGAGGGTGGCGCTGAGGAAGCCGGTGCTGCCGCCCACCACCCCGCCGGGTGTGCCGGCATCCACGTAGAAAGATTCCTTGCCCCGCGGTTCGATGTCAGTGCGCTCCAGGCCCAGACCCACCGACATGGAGAGGGGGCCGTAGAGTTCGCGCAGGAGGCTGAAGATGAACCGGGGTTCCTCAAGAACGTAGTAGTAGTAGTCCTTATCTTCGACCTTGTTGCCCCGAGGATCGATGAAGCGATTCGAAGTGTTGTTGCCCCGGCCGTAGTACCGCGCTCTCAGGTTTCGCTCCATACTGCCCACCAGCAGCACCCCAAAATGCGTACCTGAGATGCGCGGCACCTTGAGCCGGAGGAAGTAGTCCACCTTTCCCTCCGTGGAGCGCACGGCGTGCATGACGAACTTGTAGCGGTAGGGCCGCCGCTGCAGATCGGCCCATTGGATGCGGGCTCCGTAGTTCCAGCCGGTGCGCGGGCTGAAGTAGATCACCGGCAGGCCGGTGACGCCATAGGGGGTGCCGCCGACATTGAACTGTTTGCGTTTGGCCAGCCAGCGCACCTTGTCGGCGGCGGTGCCCTCCCCGTGCCTGGTCCGGGCCAGGGTGTCGCCCCGGGCGGGGTCCACCCAACCTGGGCCGGCGGCCAGGCCAGGGGCAGCCCAGCCCAGCGCCAGCAGTCCCCACAGCAGGACCAGCCGGCGCCACTGCCCGCGCCCTGGTGCGAATCGGTGCTCGGGTACCGGCATCAGGCCCGCTCGAAGCGCCGGCGATCGGCCCCCTGCGGCGGGGCGTCCATGGTGAAGCGGATCGGGGTGAGGGCCACCTCTCCCCGGCCCAGCGCGGCGATGTCCCCCCGCCCTTCCGGATCATCGGTCCGCAGGCCCGACAGGTGATAGGCAAAGGAATCGGGCGCCTGGCCCCGGGCAAAGAAGGATCCATAACAACTGGGGGTGAGTGCGGCGAAACGGCGGGGGGTTTGCCGGGTGACCCCGGCGGGCATATTGACGTTGAGCAGCGCCGCGCCGGCGGGCAGGCCGGCCTGCCACACCTCGGCGGCGATTTCCCCGGCCACCTCGGCCGCGTGCTCCCACAGCTCGCCAGCACCCCCATCGCGGTGCTGGCGCCAACGGGCATAGTCCTCGGCCTGCAACTCCACCGAAAAGGCCAGGGCGGGCAGGCCGGCCAGTGCTCCTTCGATGGCCGCCCCCACAGTGCCCGAGCTAAGAAAGTAGGCCAGCCCGGTGTTGGTCCCCACGTTGACCCCTGAGACCACCAGGGCCGGCCGCGAGGGGAAAAGGGTGTAGATTCCCAGATTGGCGCAATCGGCGGGGTACCCGTCCAGGGCCCAGACCCCGAACTCCTCGCGCGGCAGCAGCCGGGTTTCGAGCTGGCCAAAACGAGTGAGCACCTTGGAGGCCCAGCTGCGCTCGCTGGCCGGCACCACCGCCTGTACCGGGGCAAGGGTTGCCAGCTGGCGCAGCAGCGGCACCAGGGCGGGTGAATCCACCCCATCGTCGTTGGTGACCAAAATCCAGGGCGTTGCGGCTTCTTCCGTCACCTCTACCTCGCCGGCAAGGGATGGGTAGGGAGCAGTTTGGCTGATATATTATATAAATACCTCCCTGTCCACCACCAACCAGCCACACACCTCCCCCCGGGTCTTCTCCCTATGAACCAGGCGCTGCTCCTCCAGGAACTCGAAACACTGGCCGCCCAGCTGGGGGTCGAGGTGCGCTACGAGGAGTTGGAGAGTGCGGGCGGGTTGTGCCGTTACGGCGGCAAATACCGCCTGATCCTCAGCCGCAATCTGTCGTCGGCAGGCCGCATCCGCCGGCTCGGCCGCGAGCTGAGCCGCCTGCCGCTGGAGGGGGTGTTCCTGCGGCCCTCGGTACGGGAACTACTCGAAAATCAACCGGAGGGCTGAGAAACATAGAATTATCTACCTCAGGGCGTTATATTTATAATTATCATCGTCCGCGCTGTGCTCCCCTGGCTTCTCTCGTCTACCGATCACCGAAGAGGACCCTCATGTCCTTTCTCTACCTAGTTGTTTTTGGCGTGCTGACCCTGGCGACGGTCCTGCCGGCCGGAGCCCTCAACTTTTACGTGAACAGCGCTACGGGTGATGACCGCCGCAGCGTCCAGGCCGCCCAGAGTTCGGCCACGCCCTTCCGCACCATCACCCATGCCCTGCGCATCGCCCATCTGGTGTCCGAGGGCCGGCCCCACGTCATCCACGTCCCCACGGGGACCTACTCGCCCAGCAGGGGCGAGACCTTCCCCCTGGTCATCTCCCAGACCCGGATCTATCTGTCCACCAGCGGGGTGACCACCTTCGATGCCGAAAACAAGGCCAACTTCTTCCGCATCACCGCACCCACCGGGGATTTTGTCATCAAAGGCATCACCTTCCGCAACGGCCTGGCCGAAAAGGGCGGGGCCATCTACGCCGAGGGCTGCTCCCTGCGGGTGGTGGACAACATCTTCCTCAACAACCGCGCCACTGAAAGCGGCCAGGTCCTCTACGTCAAGAACGGCCGGGTCCAGTTCTACAAAAATCTGTTGCGCGACAACGGCGCTGCCGGCGACACCGGCGCCGTGCTCTCTCTGCACAACACCTTTGCCGATACCACCCAGCGCGAGTTCGTCCGCAACAACACCTTCTACTGGAACCTCGCCCCGGCCATCCAGACCTCGGGCAACCGCACCGACATCAGCAACAACATCTTCTCCAACCCCGACACCACCGAATCGCGGACCTTTGTCGCGCCGCCGGCCGTCCTCGACGCCTCGGCCACCGCTTTCCCGCTGATCCGCTACAACATGCTGTGGCGCACCCCCATCTTCTATATCTCGGACCGGGCCGACAGCATCAAGCTGGCCAAAACCGTGCGCGACACCGTTACCCTTGCCCAGGCCGGGGTCAAGGTGCCCACCTTCATCACCAACTCCCCGGACACCGTGGCCAAGGTCGGCTCCACTTATCTCTTTGTGCCCACCGTGACCGGCAACAAGGCGGCCTATATCTTCCGCGCCAACACCGACGCGGGCCGCCTGTTGCCCTCGGGTATCTCGGCCACCGAGGTGCAGGATCAAAAACAGATCCGCTGGGTCCCGACCCTTGCCGATACCGGCAGGAAAAACATCTATGTCGAGATCCAAGACCCGGTAGGATCCCTGCAATACCTCGATTACAATGTACGGGTCTATACCTCCGAAACCTTCCCCGACACCGCCGGCAAAGGCCCCACGATCAGAATCAGCCTGGTCCCCGATACCGTGGCGGCGGTCGCCGCCCTCAACGCCCTGGTCCCGACCTTCTCGACGGCATCCAGCGCCGCCAACAACAAGTACGCCAATCCCAGGTTCATCAATGCCGCCATCAGCCGTTTTGAGCTGGAGGATCCCGGCTCCCCGGCCATCGACGCGGGCAACCCCATCGTCGCCGTGCGCGACAGCCCGGGCAATCGCAACAACATGGGCCACTTCGGCGGGCCGGGCAACGCCGGCGCCCCGGCGGCCGACACCACCTTCAAAGAAGCACTCACCATCACCAGTCTGCCCGATAGCACCGCCAAAGTAGACACGGTCTATACCTTTTCACCCACCATGCTCAGCCACACCCTCTCCGAGATCGATATCATCGATCTGATCCCGGGCCTGACCCTGCCACCCACACTCAGCCGCGCCTTCGGCAAAGCCCCCCCCATCCGCTGGACCCCCACGGCCAGCGATACCGGCACCTACCTGATCGGCGTGATCGCCTACCACAAGGTGGCTGGCCAGGGGCGCCAGTATTTCTCGCTGAGAATCAAACCCGCCAACGAGGCGCCGCGGGTGAGCAGCACCGCGCCCAGCCTGGCGTACGAGGATTCGCTCCTGAGCTACACCATCGCCGCCACCGACCCCAACGGCGACGTTATCACCTATGCGCTGACCAGAGGCCCTTCCGGCCTGAATCTCAGCGCCTCCGGCGCGGTCACCTGGACCCCCACCCAGGCCCAGGTGGGCACCGACACCGTGGAGGTCACCCTCACCGACAGCAAAGGGGCATCCACCCTGCACCGCTTCGCCCTCCAGGTGCGCAATACCAACGACATCCCGGTGATCACCAGCGATGCCGACACCCTGGCCGCCGAGGACTCCACCTATACCTACCGCCTCGCCGTCGCCGACCCGGATCCGGCTGAAACCCTCAGCTACCGCCTGCTCCAGAGCCCCACGGGCATGAGCGTCGATTCCACGGGTGCCCTGACCTGGATCCCCACCCAGGCCCAGGTCAGCCGCCACAGCGTCCGGGTGGAGGTGCGGGACCTGGCTGCCACCCGCGATACCCAGAGTTATTTCCTGCGGGTCACCGCCACCAACGATGCACCGCTCATCACCAGCCGGCCTGACAGCAGCGCCCGCGAGGACCAGTTGTACCGCTACACGGTGGTCGCCACCGATGAGGAGAATGGGGCGCTTAGTTATGCGCTGACCAGCGCTCCCACGGGTATGGTCCTCAGCGCCGCCGGGGTCCTTTCCTGGACCCCCGCCCAGGCCGACGTGGGGCGCCAGACAGTCACCCTGAGGGTGAGCGACCCTACCGGCAACGCCACCTCGCAGAGCTTTGCGGTGGTGGTGGCCCAGGTCAACGATGCCCCGGTCATCGCCGGGCACAGCCCGCTCAAGGGCAGCGGACCGCTGGTGGTTCCCCCCCTCGTTCCGGTGTTGTTTTCGGTGACCGCCAGTGACGAGGAAGGGGATTCCCTGGCCTATGCCTGGCAGGTCAACGGCCTAGCCCAAGCCGGCGCCACCACCTCGGCCCTGACCCTGACCCCCAGCGATACCCAGCTGGACACGGTGGCCGTGTTGGTCTGGGACGCCGCCGACACCACCCGCTTCTCCTGGGCCATCGACGGCCGCAGCGTCCCGCGCCTTTCCCTCGACACCACCGCCGTGGAGTTCGGCGAGGTGGCCCTCGGCGATACCGGCCGGGTGGTGCGGATGGTGCGCAATCCGGGCAGCGGCCCCCTACAGATCTCTGAGCTGCAGATCGGCGACCTGGCCTTCAGCGTCCTTTTTGCCACCGGCACCGTGGCCGCCGGGGATTCGACCCGCCTGGAGCTGCGCTTTGTGCCCAGCGCCGCAGAAGCCAAGCAGAGCACCATCCGTTTTTCCACCAACGACCCCAGCCAGCCCACCGTCCAGTTGCGGATGGCCGGCTCCGGGACCACGACCAGTCGCCCGGCCGCGGATTTTGACAACACCGGCGTGGTCGATTTCGATGATTTCTTCCTTTTTGCCGATCATTTTGGCGGCCAGGACCCCCTTTATGACCTGGACCGGGGCGGCACAGTCGATTTCAACGACTTTTTCCTTTTTGCCGACCAGTTTGGGCAAGGATCAGCTCCGGCCCTCAAGGCGGTGCGCGCCTCCCGGGTGCCGGCCAACCAGGCTCCGGCCCTCAAACGGGCGCTGGGACCGGGCAGGCCAGCCAACCGGGCTCCCTAGGCGGATGACTTCCTTGACAGCCTATATAATGGAGCCTATATTTTTTCCCTTCTCGGCCAATCTCTGATCCGCCACACAGAAAGAGTAGTTCCCATGCCTAAGATCAAGACCCACAAGGCCTCGGCCAAACGCATGAAGCGGCGTGCCAGCGGCAGTCTCAAACGCCGCAACGCCTATGCCACCCATTTGCTGGGGGGCCGCTCGAGCAAGCGCAAACGCGGCGCCCGCAAGAACAGCCTCGTCTCCTCAGCCGACATGGACAAGGCGCGGCTGGCGCTGGGCCTGAAGTAGGCCGGCCCGGCGCCAGGCGCCGGCCAGCACCACTGGTTTTCTATCTCGACGGAGAATATTCATGCCTAGGGTAAAACACGGGGTAGCCACCAAGAAGCGCAAAAAGAAGCTGCTCAAGGCAGCTCGCGGCTTCTGGGGCGCCAAGAGCCGCCTCTACCGCACCGCCCAGGAAGCTGTCAACCGGGCCAAAGTCTACGCCTACCGCGACCGCCGCAACAGAAAGCGCGAGATGCGCAGCCTGTGGATCATGCGCATCAACGCCGCCGCGCATCTCCACGGCCTCTCCTACAGCAAGATGATCTACGGGCTCTCCAAGGCCGGTGTCGAGATCAACCGCAAGCTCCTGGCCGATATGGCGGTCCAGGAACCGGCTGCTTTCGCCGCCGTCGCCGAAAAGGCCAAGGCCCATCTCTAGACACGCCCGGTAACACGCTTTTTCCCCTGTAGCCCTCCCCGGCTCAGGGAAGAGTGTCTGACTGTCTTCTGTGGGTAGCGATCCACAGAAGACAGTCTCCTTTTGGGTCCATCCTCATTGCCTTTAGCCGCCATGTTAGAAGAGATCGAAGAGCTGCGCCGCCAAGCGCTGGCCGAAATCGCGGCGGCAGCCCAATTGCAGGCGCTGGAGGAGTTGCGCGTCCGGCACCTGGGCCGCCGGAGCCGGCTGCGGGAGTTCATGAGCCAGCTGGGGGTCCTGCCCGCCGAGCAGCGCCCGGCCGTGGGTGCTGCCTCGGGCGGCGCCCAGAAGGCCATTCAGGAAGCCCTCGACCAGCGCAAGGCCGCCCTCCAGGAAGCGGCTGAGGCCGGCACTGCCCTCGACGTGACCCTGCCCGGCCACCGCCCTCTCAGCGGCCGCCTGCATCCCCTCAACAGCCTGGCCGAGGAACTGTGTAGCATCTTCCAGCGCCTCGGGTTCTCGGTGGTCGACGGCCCGGAGGTCGAGGACGAATACCACAACTTCGACGCCCTCAACACCCCCGCCGACCACCCGGCCCGCGACCTGCAGGCCACCTTCTACCTGGAGGGGGGCAGCCTGCTGCGCACCCAGACCTCGACGGTGCAGATCCGGGTAATGGAGACCACACCGCCGCCGGTGCGCATCGTCGCTCCTGGCCGCTGCTACCGCCGCGACGCCGTGGATGCCACCCACCACTTTGCCTTTCACCAGATCGAGGGCCTCTACGTGGACCGCCAGGTTTCCCTGGCCGACCTGAAGGGCACCCTGGTCGAGATGGGCCGCCAGATCCTCGATCCCGGCACCCAACTGCGTTTCCGCCCCCACTTCTTCCCCTTCACCGAGCCGAGTGTGGAATACGATTTCTCCTGTTCCCTGTGCCGGGGCGAGGGGCGGGGTTGCCGGGTGTGCAAGGGCACGGGTTGGATCGAGATCGGCGGGGCCGGCATGGTGGACCCGGCGGTCTTCGCGGCTGTGGGCTACGACCCCGAGCAGTACACCGGCTTCGCCTTTGGTTTCGGCATCGAGCGCATCGCCATGATCCGCCACGGCATCGACGATATCCGCCTCTTCCTCGAAAACGACCTGCGCTTCACCCGGCAGTTCTGACCCAGCGATTGGCCATGAAGATCACCTACAACTGGCTAAAGGAATTCACCGAGGTCCCCTGGGCCTGGCCCGAGCTGATCGAGCGCCTCACCATGACCGGGCTGGAGCGCGAAGGGGTTACGGACCTGGGCAGCCGTTATCAGGGCCTGGTGGTGGGCCTGGTGCTGGAGCGCCAGCCTCATCCCAATGCCGACCGGCTCTCGGTCTGCCAGGTGGACCTGGGCGGCAGCATCGCCACCATCGTCTGCGGCGCGCCCAACGTGGCGGCTGGCCAGAAAGTCGCCGTTATCCTGCCCGGCGGCGAACTGCCAGACGGGACCAAGATCCGCAGGAGCAAGATCCGCGGCGTGGAGTCGGCGGGCATGATCTGCTCGCAGGCCGAGCTGGGCCTGGGCAGCGACAGCGGGGGCATCCTGGTGCTGCCCGATGAACTAGAGGCCGGCGCCCCCTTTGCCGCCCAGGTGGGCCTCGACGAGGTGGTGCTGGACTTCGAGGTCACCCCCAACCGCCCCGACTGCCTGAGCCTGCTGGGCCTGGCCCGCGAGGTGCGCGCCCTCACCGGCCATCCGCTGCGCCTGCCCGACCACCAGGTGGCCGAATCCGGTCCCCCCACTGCCGCGTCGGCGGCGGTCGCCATCGAGGACCCCCAGGGTTGCCCGCGCTACGTGGCCCGCGTCATCCGCAATGTACACATCGGCCCTTCCCCCCTGTGGCTGCAACACCGGTTGCGGGCCCTGGGGATGCGCCCCATCAACAACGTGGTCGACGCCACCAACCTGGTCATGCTGGAGCTGGGCCAGCCCCTGCACGCCTTTGATCTGGGCCGGCTGGCCGAGTCCCGCATTGTTGTGCGCCGCGCCCGCGCCGGAGAGCAGTTGGAGACCCTCGACGGGGGCCGCCATACCCTCGACGGGCAGATCCTGGTGATCGCCGACGGTGAAAAACCGATAGCTATTGCCGGGGTGATGGGCGGCCTGCATTCAGAGGTCACCACCCAGACCACCGACCTGCTCCTCGAAAGCGCCTACTTCGATCCGGCCCTTGTCCGCCTGGGCCGCACCCGCCTGGGGCTCAACTCGGAGGCGTCGATGCGTTTCGAACGCGGCGCCGACTGGGAGATGCCGCCGCTGGCTGCCGACCGCGCCGCCCTCCTGATCGCCCAGTTGGCCGGCGGCCAGGTCGCGCCCCAGCCCCTAGACGTGTATCCCAGCCCGCTGGCCTGCGCCCAGGTCTCCCTGCGCCTGGAGCGCCTCAATCGCCTGCTGGCCACCGCGCTGGACTCCTCCGCCTGCGGCCGCATCCTTGAACTCTTGGGCTGCCAGGTCGTCACCGCCGGGGGCGTCTTGGAGGTGCTGATCCCCAGTTTCCGCCCCGACCTGCGCCGCGAGGTGGACCTGATCGAGGAGGTGGGGCGCATCTACGGCTACGACCGCATCCCCCCCAGCCAGGTGGCCGCGGTCCCCCTGACCGCCACCGCCTCTGCCCACACCCTGAGCAACCAGTGGCGCCACCAGCTGGCCGGCCTGGGTCTGGACGAGGTAGCCACCAACACCATCGTCGAGCGCAGGTGGCTGGAGTTGGCCGTCGGCGCGGGTGAACCCGTGATCTTGGCCAACCCGCCCACCGAGTCCCAATCTGCCCTGCGCCCTGCACTCATCCCCAGCCTGCTGGAGGTGGCCCGGCGCAACTTCAACCAGCGCGCCAACCGGGTGGCCATCTTCGAACTCGGCAAATGTTTCGCCCAGAGCGGGGGAAAACGCCGCGAGCAGCTGCGCCTGAGCGGCCTGTGGGCCGGCCGGCGTTCGGCCTCGCCCTGGAAGGCCGATTGGGAACCAGTCGGGTTCCTCGACCTCAAGGGGGTGCTGGAGCTTTTCCTGGAAAAGACCACGCCCCGTTTCGAAGCCGCCGCCCATCCGCTCTGCCGCCAGGGCCACTGCGCTGCCATCCTGGCCGGCGACCGGCAACTGGGTGTACTGGGGCAACTGAGGCCGGCAGTGGCAGCCTCCTTTGACCTCGACCTGCCAGTTTATATCTTTGATCTGGATTGCCAGGCTCTGGACGCAGCGCTGCAGGACCGGGAGCGGGGTTTTCGCCCCCTGCCCAAATTCCCGCCCATCGAGCGCGACCTGGCCGTGGTGCTGCGGGCCGAAGCCCCCGCCGCCCAGGTCGTCGCCCAGGCGCGGGCCGCCGCACCCGAACTCATCGAGGCGGTCGAGGTCTTCGACCACTACCAGGGGGACCAGATTCCCGCCGGGTACAAGAGCCTGGCCTTCACCGTCCGGTTGCGCTCGACCGAGCGCACCCTGGAAGATCGCGAGGCCAGCCAGGCGGTCGAGGAGATCCTGCGCCGCCTCGCCAAGGCCTTTGACGCCCGGCTGCGCTGAGGGTCGGGGAGACTCACCACGAGGAGAGGGGAGCCTTATGGCAGTGGACAGCACCTTTGCAAAACTGGAAGAGGAGGTCAACCGCCTCCTGGAACTTCTGGGCCGGCTCAAACAGGACAACACCGAACTGCAGGGACAGGTCGAGGAGTTGCGGGCAGAAAACGCCCAGCTCAAGGGTATCAGCCAGCGCCTCCAGCAGGTCGAACAGGACGCGCTGCAAAACCGCGAGGAGGTCAAGAGCCGCATCGAGAGCCTCCTCAGCCGTCTAGATGCAATTAACTCCTGACCCTTAGGAGCACGCGATGGCCGAGTCCGATGCTGCCCGTTTGATCGTCTCCATCTACGGCAAGAACTACACCTTTGCCCTGACGCCCGAGCAGCGGGCCGAACACATCCAGGAAGTGGCCCAACTGGTCGACGAGCAGATGCGCCGCGTCTACCAGGAAAACCACCTGCAGTCGCCCCTGCAACTGGCCATCCTCGCCGGCCTGAACCTGGTCGAGGAGTTGCAGAAGTTGCGGGCCGACTACCAGGACGCCGAGTCCGAGATCGCCCAGCGCACCTCGCGGCTGGCCGCCTCGCTGGGACGCGTCTTCCAGGGGGTCGGTGCCGAAATGCCCCGCCAGGGATAAACAGCACTTAGGTAACAATAGAAAGGTATCGCCCCGTGGGCGAAGTAGTGCTCGTCGCCGCTGTCTTTGTTTTTGCTTTTCTCTTTGGCTGGCTGGCCAATGGCAAGATCCGCCGGGGCAAACAGGAAAATGCCCAGGCCCAGACCGCCCTGCTGATCGAGGAAGCCAAAAGCGAAGCGGAGGCCCTGAAAAAAACCGCCCTGCTCGAAGCCAGGGACGAATGGCGCCGGCAGCAGGAGCCCCTGGAGCGCGAGCAGGAGGGGGCCAAGCGCGAATTGCGCGACCTGGAGGCCAAACTCCAGGAACGCGAGCAGCAACTCGACCGCAAGGTGGATGTGCTGGCCAGCAAGGAGCGCACCCTGCTCAAACAGGAGCAGGAGCAGGAGCGCCGGGAGGAGCGCGTCGTCGTCGCCGAAAAGGAGGCCGAATCCCTGGTGCTCCGGCAGCGCGAGACCCTGGAACGCCTGGCTGGATTCAGCCAGGCCGAAGCGCGGCGCACCCTGATCCTCCAGCAGGAGGAGAACGCCCGCCAGTTCGCGGGGCGCAAGGTGAAGGAGATCAAGGACCACGCCATCGCCAACGCCAACCGCGAAGCCCGCGAGATCATCGTGCGCTCGGTGCAGCGCTTCGCCGCCGACCTGGCGGTGGAGAGCACCATCACGGTGGTACACCTGCCCACCGACGAGATGAAGGGCCGCATTATCGGCCGCGACGGCCGCAACATCCGCTCCTTTGAGATGATCACCGGCATCGAGGTGATCGTCGACGACACCCCGGGCATGGTGATGCTCTCGGGTTTCGACCCCCTGCGCCGCGAGATTGCCAAGAACACCCTCGAAAAGCTGATCCTCGATGGCCGTATCCATCCCGGGCGCATCGAGGAAGTCTACGAAAAGGCCTGCCAGGACGTGGCAGAGGTGGTCCGCGAATCGGGCTCCAAGGCCGCCTTCGACCTGGGCCTGCACGACCTGGCCGAGCCGCTCCTGGAGCTGTTGGGCAAGCTGCGTTTCCGCACCAGCTACGGCCAGAACCTGCTCACCCACAGCAAGGAAGTTGGCTACCTGGCGGGCATGATGGCCGAGGAGTTGCAGCTGGACGTGGCCCTGGCGCGCCGGGCCGGCCTCTTACACGACATCGGTAAGGCCCTCGACAACGAGGTGGGCAGCGATCCGGCCCAGACCAGCGCCGCCCTGGCGCGCAAATGCGGCGAGAGCAGCGAGGTGGCCAACGTCATCGAGACCCACCATCAGAACCTGCCGGCCCGCTCACTGATCGCCGCCCTGGTCGACGCCGCCAACGACCTCTCCATCAGCCGGCCCGGGGCGCGCAAGGAGAAGGTCGAGGAGTACATCCAGCGCCTCAAACACGTCGAGGTCATCGCCCTCTCCTACCCGGGGGTCACCAAGGCCTACGCCCTGCAGAGCAGCAAGGAGGTGCGCATCCTGGTGGACAGCGCGGTGGTCGACGACGCCTATGCCGACCAACTGGCAGACGAGATCACCGACCGCCTTGAGGAGGAACTCGACCAGATCGGCCAGCTCAAGGTCTGCCTCATCCGCGAGGTGCGGGCCGTACACTACGCCCGCTGAGGCAGCGCGCGACCCTTTCCCGCCGTCCATCCCCCTGCATCCCCCTTGACAGCCTGCTCGGCTTGAGCCTTTGTATGCCCTGTCATGATGGATGCCCATGTGCACGTCTGGACCGCCGACACCCAGCGCTACCCGCTGGCGCCCGGATTTGGTCCACAGGATTTCTGGTACCCCAGCTTCTCCGCCGAGGAACTGCCCGCCATCGCCCGGCCGCTGGGCGTCCGGCGCTGGAATCTGGTGCAGATGACCTGGTACGGCCTCGACCACCGCTATATCGCCGACATCATTGCCGCTGATCCCGAGCACTTTGTGGGCACTGGGGTCATTCCGGCGGTCTGCGACGTGGCCCTGCCCGGGCCGGACGCCACCATGGTGGCCCTGGCACAGCAGGGGATCGTGGCCTTCCGCCTGCGGGGCCGCAGCACCCGCCCGCCGCTGGGAGATGGGGAAGAGTGGATGGCCCACCCCGGGTACGAGCGGATCTTCGCCGCTGCCGAGGCCCATAACCTGGGTCTGAGCTTCCTGATGTCCCCACCCGATCTGCCCGAATTGGACCGGATGTGCAGCCGCTTTCCCGAGGCCCCGGTCATCATCGACCACCTCTGTATCCTCGGGCGGAGCGGTTCGACCACCGAGGAACTGGAGGCGCTCTGCCGCATAGCCCGCCACCGCCGGGTGATGGTGAAGGTGGGGGCCTTCTACGCCCTGGGGGCGCGCACCCCGCCCTACCTCGACCTGCTGCCCCTGGTCCGCCGGGTGGTGGAGGCCTTCGGGCCGGAGCGCTGTATGTGGGAGAGCGACAGCCCCCACCAGGCCAAAACGCCCCACAGCTACCAGGCCGCCCTGGCCCTCGTCGCCGAACACGCCACCTTCCTCAATCAGGAGGACCGGGAGCAGATCCTCTCCCGCACCGCCGGGGACTTTTTCTTCGAGCGCCGGCGGCCGGGCGACTGAAACTTTTTTAAGGAGGAGCAGATGGCGACCATGCGCGGGGTGTTCCCCATCCTCGTTACCCCCTTCGACAAGCAGGATCACATCGACGAGGAGAGCCTGCGTCGGCTGGTGGAGTACAATATTGAGGGCGGCGCACACGGCTTTGGCCTGGCAGGGGCCACCGAATTTGCCAAGCTCACCGAGGCAGAGCGGGCCCAGGTGGCCCGGATCACCATCGACCAGGCCAGGCGCCGGGTGCCGGTCATTGTCACCACCGGAGCGGCTTCCACCAGCGCGGCAGTGACCTACAGCCGGCAGATGGAAGACCTCGGGGCCGACGGGGTGATGTCGGTGCCACCTGCCGGCGTGCCCGAGGGCGAGACGCGGGCCTACTTCAGGGCCCTCTCGGACGCGGTGCGGGTGCCGATCTGGGTCCAGGACGCTGCCACGCCCATTTCGGGAGCGCTGATGCGGCAGATCGCCGAGGAGAGCGACCACGTCCGCTACGCCAAGGTCGAGGGTGCCCCGCCGGTGGAGCGGGTGCAGGACTGGGTGCAGCAGGGAGCGGGATTGGTGACGGTCTTGGGTGGGGCCAGCGGCCTGCACCTCATCGAGGAACTACGGTGCGGGTCCCAGGGCACCATGCCCTGGCCGGACCTGCCCCGCGCTTTCCGCCAGGTGTGGGACCTGTGGCAGCAGGGCGAGGAGGAAGAGGCCGCAGCGGTGTGGGCCGCGCAGATCGCCCCGCTGCTGCGGGTGCCGGCCCCCATTCACAAGGAAGTCCTGCGCCGCCTGGGCATCATCAACTGCGCCCATTTCCGCGCTCCCGCCCCCGAGCCCCCGGACGCGCAAGCCCTGCGGGCGCTGGACCAGGCTATGGAGCTCATCGGGCTGCGCTGATTCCCCTTGACCCCGCTCCTCTTCCTCCGTACCCTCTCTCCACCTCACCCCCCTCGCCTGTAATCCCCTATGGAATTCGTCGGTCCCGGCGCCACCATGGACGCCCCCTTCACCATCTCCCAGCTCACCGGCCAGGTGAAGGAGTTCCTGGAGAGCCTGCCGGCCTGCTGGGTCATCGGCGAGATCTCCAAATTCACCCTCCAGCCCTCGGGCCACCGCTACTTCTCCCTCAAGGACGAGGGCAGCCAGCTCGATTGCGTCCTGTTCAAGTTCCAGAGCCGCGGCCTCACCTTCACCCCGGAGCCGGGCATGAAGGTCATGGTCTACGGCCAGCTGACGGTGTATCCACCGCGCGGCACCTACCAGTTCCGCGCCCAGCGCCTGCAGCCGGCCGGGGCGGGCGAGCTGGCCCAGGCCTTCGAGCAGCTCAAGGCCCGTCTCGAAGCCGAAGGGCTCTTCGCCCCGGAGCGCAAACGCCCCCTGCCCCGCTTCCCGCGCCAGGTGGGGGTGGTCACCTCGCCCACCGGGGCGGTGATCCGCGACATCATCCACGTGCTGGAACGGCGGGCCCCCGGGGTGCAGGTCATCCTGCGGCCCGCCAAGGTGCAGGGGGTGGGCGCCGCCGAGGAGATCGCCCAGGGCATCGCCGACTTGAACCGCTTTACCGAGGTGGATATATTGATCGTCGGCCGCGGCGGCGGCTCGCCGGAGGACTTGTGGCCCTTCAACGAGGAGGTGGTGGCCCGCGCCATCTATGCCTCGGCCAAACCGGTGATCTCGGCCGTGGGCCACGAGATCGACTATACCATCGCCGACTACGTGGCCGACTACCGGGCCCCGACGCCCTCAGCCGCCGCCGAGGTGGTGGCCCAGGAATATGGGGAGCTGCGCCGCCAGGTGGCCGAATTGCGCCGGCGCCTGGAGCGGGCCAGCGACTACGGGTTGGAGGCGCGCCAACAGCGGCTCGAACAGGCCTCCCCCAGCCGCCTGTGGGAGCAATTGCGCGACCATCTCGAAGAGCGCAGCCAGTACGCCGACGAACAGCTCCAGACCCTGACCACCGCCTTCGACCGCCGCCTGCGGGTGCTGGTCGAGCGCTTCGACCGGGCGGCGCTGCGCCTGGAAGCCCGCAGCCCGCTGGCCAACCTGAGCCGGGGCTTTGCCTACGTCCAGCGCCCCGATGGCCAGCCAGTGCGCAGCCACCGCGAACTGGAAGTCGGCAACTCCCTGGTCCTGCGTTTTGCCGCAGGCCGAGCCCATTGCCGCGTGGAGGAATTGCGCGATGAGTGAAAACCCGGCGGCCGACCCGCCCGCCTCCTTTGAACAGGCCCTCGAACACCTCGAAGAGAGCGCGGCCCGCCTCGAAGAGGGCGCGCTCTCCCTTGAGGAGGCCCTGCAGGTCTTTGAGCGCGGCGTCGCCGCCTCCCGCTCCTGCGCCCGCCACCTGGACCAGGCCCGCAAGCGGGTGCAGGTGCTGCGCGAGGACGGCGAGGGCGGTTTCCGCCTGGAGTTTCTGGATGGGGATGAGGATGGGAACACACCGGAGGAATCCTGAGCCAGCCCCATGTTGACGCGGCTCTACATCAAGAATTTTGCCCTCATCGAAGAGGCCCAGCTCGAATTCGGCCCCGGCTTCAATACCATCACCGGTGAAACCGGGGCCGGGAAATCCATTGTCCTCAGCGCCCTCGAATCGGTGCTCGGCGGCCAGGCCGGCGCCGAACTGGTGCGCAGCGGCGCCGACAAGGCCCTCATCGAAGGGGTCTTCGAGTTCGCCGTCAACCACCCGGTGGCCGCCCGCCTCGAAGAAGCCGGCGCCGCCCTCGAAGAGGGGCAACTCGTCTTGCGCCGCGAGTTGTCGGCCCAAGGCCGCACCCGCGCCTTTGCCAACGGCCTCACCCTCTCCCTCAAACAGCTCAGGCAGGTGGGCGCCCTGCTGGCCGACCTGCACAGCCAGCACGAGCACCACTCCCTGCTCGATATCGAGTTACACGCCGTGTTCCTCGACGCCTTCGGCGGGCTGAGTGCCCAGGCCGCCGAGCTGGCCCGCCTCTACGGGGCCTGGGGCCAGAGCCGCCAGCGGGCCGAGCAGTTGCGCGCCGAACGGGAGCAGTTGCGCCGGGCCGAGGAGTTGCGCGCCTTCCAGCTGCAGGAGATCCGCCAGCTCAACCCGGGGCCGGGGGAAGAGGAAAAGCTGGCCCAGGAACTCAAGGTACTCGAAAACCTCGAAACCCTGGCCGAGAGCAGCTCCCAGCTCTGTGAGCTGCTCTATCAGGCCGAGGGGTCGGTGGCCGAGTCGCTGGCCAAGGCCCGCCGCCAGCTCGAGCGCCTGGCCGAGACCGACCCGCGCCTGCAGCCCCAGGCCGCCGCCATCGCCGATCTGGTCTACAGGGTCGAGGACCTGGCCGGCGGTCTGAGTGAGTACACCCGCCACCTCGAAACCAGCCCCGAGCGGCGCGAGCAGGTCCGCGAGCGCCTCGACGGCTTGCGCCGGCTCAGCCAGAAATACGGGGGCTCTCCCGAGGCGGTGCTGGAGCTGGTCCGCCAGCTGGAACACCAGGAGAACCGGGCTGGCCAGCTCGACGAGCAGTTGCGCCGCACCGAAGCCGAGACCGCCGAGGTGCTGCAGCGTTTTGAGGCCGCCTGCCTGGCGCTCTCCGCCGGCCGCCGCAAAGCGGCCAAGGCCCTGTCGGCGGTGGTGGAGAAGAGCCTGGGCAAGCTGGGCATGGAACAGACGGTTTTTGCGGTGGAACTGCAGGAAGAGCCCGATCCCCAGGGCCTGGTGCTGCGCGAGGGCCAGCGCTGGCGGGCCGACGAGCGCGGCCTCGAACGCGTGGAGTTCTACATCTCGCCCAACGTGGGCGAGACCCCCCGCCCCCTGGCCCGCATCGCTTCGGGCGGCGAACTGTCGCGCCTGATGCTGGCCCTCAAGGAGGTGATCGCCGACCACGACCGGGTCTTTATCCTAGTCTTCGACGAGATCGACACCGGGGTTTCCGGCCGGGTGGCCACCGCGGTGGGCAAAAAACTGCGGGCCTTGGCCTCCTCGCACCAGATCATCGCCATCACCCACCTGCCGCAGATTGCCGGCCTGGCCCACACCCATTTCTCGGTGCGCAAGCGCCAGGCGCGGGGCCGCACCTTCACCGAGGTGCACCAACTCGACGAGCCGGGGCGGGCCGAGGAGCTGGCCCAGCTGCTGGCCGGAGAAAAGGTCTCGGCCAGCGCCAGGCAACACGCCCAGGAACTGCTGCGTTAGGTCCTGCCGATGGCGGCCAACCTGCTCAGTGCCCTGCGCGTCCTGCTGATCCCCTTCGTGCTCTACGGCCTCTCCCGCGAGGGCCAGACCCTTTCCGCCACCACCTTGGGCCTGATCCTGGTGATGGGCTTGAGCGACATTGTCGACGGATACGTGGCCCGCCGCTGGGGCCGTCCCACCGCGCTTGGCCAGGCCCTCGACCCCATCGCCGACAAGATCGTGCTGGCCAGCGTCGGCCTGGGCCTGGTCTGCTGGCGGGGTTTTCCCCTCTGGCTGGTGCTTTTGCTGCTGCTGCGCGATCTGGTCATCCTGGCCGTCGGTCTGTACCTGTGGCGCCGGCGCGGCCTGGTGGTCCCCGCCAACCGCCTGGGCAAATACACCACCGTCTGTATGGGGCTGACCGTGCTAGCCTACATGTTCCCGGTCCCCGCCGCCGTGGGCCAGGCCCTGGCCTACACCGCAGCCCTGCTGATCCTGGCCTCCAGCGCCGGGTACTGGAAATTGCTGCGCACCACCTACGCCAACCCAACCCAAAGGAGTGTGTCATGAGTATCAGCAACCTGCACAAAATCGCCATCGTCACCGACGACATCGAGGCCGGGGTGAAATTCTACACCGAGAAACTGGGCTTGAAGGTGTTGGAGCGTTTCCCCAACGAGGGCGATGGGGACTTTGTCTTTCTACAGGCCGGCAACGGGATTATTCTGGAGTTGATGCCGGCCAAAACCATGCAGGCCCCGGTCGGTTTCCACCATATTTCCTTTCGGGTGGATAACGCCGATCAGGCGGTGGCGGAGCTGAAGGGCAAGGGGGTCAAGGTCAAAGGGGAACCCGCGCCGGCCGGCGATTCAGGTATCCGCCTGGCCTTCTTCGAGGGGCCCAATGAGATGAACCTGCAGCTTTTTGAAAGGGACCGCTAGGCGCCTAGCGCTGGGTCTTGGCCAGGTCCCTGAGGCGGCCGCGGGCGTAGGAGCTGTACTGGGTTTCCTGGCCGAACTGGGCCAGGTAGGCGTTGAGGGTCTGCTCCTCCTCGACGCGTTGCCCCAGGCTCTGGCAGGACTTGGCCAGATTGACGTAGGCCTCGGGAAAGCCGGGCTTGAGGGCGATGGCCTTGCGGAATAGGGGCTGGGCCTCTGCGAGGCGGTCGCGCTGTTTGTAGAGCTGCCCCAGGTTGTTGTAGGCTTCGTGGAAACTGGAATCGCTGTGAATGGCCTGCAGGTAGGCGGCCTCGGCCTGATCGAGGTCGCCGTTTTTTTTGTAGATGAAACCCAGGTTGTTGTGGGCCATGGCAAAGTCGGGGCGGAAACGCAGCGCCTGCTGGTACGCCGAGACTGCCTCCTGGGTCCGGCCCTGGGTATAGTACACCGCAGCCAGATTAAAATATGCGTCGGGGAACCCCTCCTCCAGCGCGATGGCCCGCCGGTACGCCGCCACCGCCGAATCCGCCTGCCCATGGCGGTCGTAGACCTGCCCCACCTGGAAATGGATCAGCGGCGAACCAGGCTGCTCCTGCAACTGCTGCTGCAACCGTGCCACCTGCGCCTGCACCGGGTCGACCGGCTCTTCGCGTTTGGTGCCGCAGCCGGCCAGGCCCACCAGCGCTGCCAGCCCCATCCTCCACATCGCGCTCATTGGGGCGCCGGTGCCTTCTGCCAGAAAACCCGCAGGGCGTAACGCCAGCCGTACATCGAGAACACCTCGCGTTTCATCCAGGGCCGGGTCAGGGGTTTGGCCGTGATCAGGGTTTTCCAGTTGTGGACCTTTTTGAAGGGGATGGCCCCGGCCTCGGGCTGGTAGATCCCGTACAGGTCGCGCGGCTTGATCGGGATGGGCTCGCGCAGGGAGAAGCGGTTGAGGCCCTGCTGCCGGGGCACCACCAGTTCACTTTCGCCCACCAGTTCCAGGTTGTCCTTTGCCGGATCGAAACGCATGATCAGCAGTTTCACCGGCCGCAACTCCTGGGCGTTGAACTCCCAGGCGAAGACCTCGGCGCCGGTCGCTTCGGGCGGAAAACTGATGGTGGTCTCGACGATGGTCAGCCCTTCGTCCTGGTTGAGGGTGTCGGCCTCGGCCAGATTGAGCAACCCCACGGTGTCGACGCGGGCGCCGGCGGCAGCGGCCTGGGCCACTGGATCGGGCTGTTGATCCGCCGGTGGCTG
>SXGU01548786.1_pt1 | contig 21944 bp, 18 predicted proteins | sample 3174531 | NCBI WGS metagenome assembly SXGU01 (sample SAMN11356863, study PRJNA531348) | freshwater metagenome | isolation source: freshwater sample F1-140 | place: China: Fuxian Lake, Yuxi | collected 2017-12-25 | reverse complement strand
TGCTGCTCGTCACCGGCACGACGGGCTCGGGCAAGTCCACCACGCTGGCCGCGATCCTGAACGAGATCAACGCCACGCGGCCGGCGCACATCCTGACGATCGAAGACCCCATCGAGTTCGTGCACCAGAGCCAGCGGTGCGTCATTACCCAGCGCCAGGTGGGAGTGCATACCCAGTCGTTCAAGTCGGCGCTTCGGGCGGCCCTCCGGGAGGATCCCGACGTAATTCTGGTCGGCGAACTCCGCGATCTCGAGACGGTGAGCATCGCTCTCGAAACGGCCGAGACCGGCCATCTCGTGTTCGGCACCCTCCACACCACGACGGCGGCTTCGACGGTCGACCGGATCATCGATCAGTTCCCCACCGATCGGCAGCCCCAGGTCCGGGTCATGCTCGCGGAGTCGTTCCGGGGCGTCGTGGCCCAAACGCTCTGCAAGAAGATCGGCGGCGGCCGGGTCGCGGCCTATGAGATTCTGCTGTCGAACCCAGCGGTGGCCAACTTGATCCGGGAGGGAAAGACCTTCCAGATTCCCTCGATCATGCAGACCAATCGGCGGCAAGGCATGGTGACCCTGAACGATGCCTTGCTCGATCTCGTCGAGCGGAAGCTGGTGGAGCCCAAGGAGGCCTATCTGAAGGCCGTCGACAAATCGAGCCTCCTGGCCGCCCTCAAGGTCAAGGGGCACGTCACCGACTTCATGGGCGAAGGGTGACCGCGCCACCAATCCTCGTCTTGGTCGAACCCCAGGACATCGTCAACATTGCGAGTGCGATCCGGATCGCCAAGAATTTCGGAATCGAATACCTCCGACTGGTCAAGCCGCGGGTGTTCGATCCCTACCGGATTGAAGGCATTGCCCACAACACCGGCGATATCGTCGACCGGATCCGGATGTGCCAGTCACTCGAAGAAGCCGTTGCAGACTGTGTCTTCGTCGTGGCCATGACCGCTCGGGAACGAGCCGCCAAACGCCAGCTCCTCCGCCCGCCGGCGGCGGCGGCCGAGGTCACCGAACGATCAGCCGAGGGTCCGGTGGCGGTCGTGTTCGGGCGGGAGGACAGCGGTCTCACCAACGACGAACTCGACCGCTGCCACGCCCTGGCCACGATCGCGACCAATCCCGCCCATCGGTCGCTCAACCTCGCACAGGCGGCCGCCATTATGGCCTACGAGTGCTATAACGCCCGTGAGGGTGCCGATCCGTCCCGGAAAGCCCCTCGCCGGCGCACCGTCAAGGCCCGAGCCGAGGACTTGGCGAGCCTGTTCCAAGACAGCGAGCGGGCCCTGTTTGCCGTCGATTTCTTCAAGAGCCGGAACGGGGAGAACGTCCTTCGGTCGATTCGAGAGATCGTGTTCCGCGCTGACCTGGATCAACGCGAGGCCAAGCTGTTGCGGGCCATGACGCTGGAGACGGTCCACTATCTCAGCCGGACCGGGGTGCTCCAAGAACTCCCGGAGCGGCTCCGGTTGCCGGCGGGGAAGCGGTCCCCTCAGATCGGTGATGCCGAGTCGTCGAATTCCTAGCCGGTAACTCCCAATTGCAGGGGTTCCGGACTCCTTGTGTTGGGGCCTCTCACTTTTATCTTACCTTCGGCCTTGAACCTTGGTGCGCTTGCACTTGCGGGGCCCTCCCAACTTCGTGAAATGTTTCACATAGGTTTGCCACCCACGTATCGGCGGATGCCCACGCATGCGTAAGCTCCTGGTTGCTGGGGTTGGAGTCGCGGTGATCGTCGGGGCCCTGGCCCTCGGATCGTCCCGGTCTTCGATCGCGCAACAACAAGCGAAGAAACCCGACGCCGACTCGGTCGTCGCGCCGCGCCTAACGGTTGCCGATTCGGCCCTGCTCAAGGGTCCGAAACAGCCGATCTTCTTTCGGCACGACATCCATGCGGGGCAGTACAAGATCCAGTGTCAGTATTGCCACTACTCGGTGGCGGATGCGGCGGAGCCCGGGATCCCGACGGTTCAGACCTGCATGGGCTGTCACGTCGCCATCGGCGGTTCGGATTCGACCCACCGGGTCGAGATCAGGAAGGTCCGGGACAGCTGGCGCCAGAAGCGGCCGATCGAATGGGTTCGGGTCCACACCCTCGCGAAGCATGCCCATTTCCCCCACATGTTGCACCTGAAGGCCATGGGGCCCAACGCCTGCGCCACCTGCCACGGCGACGTGGCCCGGATGCCCCAGATGTTCAAGGTCAACAACGTGAACAACATGGGCTTCTGTATCAGTTGTCATGTGGACCGGAACGTCAAACGCGATTGCACGGCGTGTCACTACTAGGCCGCCTGAAGGAGAGTTGATGTCGGCACCAAACGAGTCACTCGATCGTCGTCGCTTCCTCAAGGTGGTTGGAATCACCGGGGCGGGAACCGCGGCGCTGTCCGGCTGTTCAACCGATCAGGTTGAGAAGCTGATTCCGTACTTGGTCCAGTCCCAGGACCAGGTTCCGAGTTTGCCGACGATCTACGCCAGCACCTGCACTGAGTGCTCGGCTGGGTGCGGGCTCCACGTCCGAACCCGCGAAGCCCGAGCCATCAAGCTCGAGGGCAACCCGGACCATCCGGTCAACGCCGGCACGCTGTGTAGTCGGGGCCAGGCCGCCCTTCAAGGGCTCTACAACCCCGATCGGGTGGCGGGACCCCGGGGGCGGAATGCCGCCGGCAAGCTGTCCGAGATCCTCTGGAACGAGGCGGTCGATCAACTGGGCGCGGCGGTCAAGGCCGCCGGCAGCCGGGTCGCCGTAATCAGCGGAGCGGGGGCGGGCACCTTCGACGACTTGCTGAGCCAGTGGGTCGCTGCGGTCGGCGGCAAGCTGGTGCGGTACCAGGCCTTCGGGCATGAGCCGGTCCGTTTGGCCAGCCGGAAGGTGTTCGGCGCCGATGAGCTCCCGGTTCACGATTTCAGCCAGGCGAAGTACATCCTCTCCTTCGGCGCGGATTTCCTGGAAACGTGGCTCGCACCCGTGGAGAACCAGCGCGGTTTCGCCAACGCCCACGGGTTTGACGGATCGGGCATGGCCAAGTTCGTCTATGTCGGCCCCCGGATGTCGTTGACCGGTATCAACGCGGATCAGTGGATCGCCCCAGTTCCCGGATCGGAAACGTCGCTGGCGTTAGGCCTCGCCAACGCCGTCATCAACACCCGCACCGACGTTCCGGCGGACGCCGCGGTCCTCAAGCCGATGCTGGCCGAATACGGTCTCGACCGCGTGGCGGCCGACACCGGCCTGGCCCCGGTCGTAGTCCGGCGGGTGTTCGATGAGTTCGCGTCGGTCGGTCCGTCGCTCGTGATGGCCGGCGGGGTTGGGCTCCAGCACCGGGGCGCCGCCGACCTCTGCGCCGCCGTCAATATCCTGAACTACGTCGCCGGAAATGTCGGCCGTTCCGTGAAGTTCGGCGGCGGCGTCACCACCGGCGATGGCTATGGTGCCCTGCTCGAGCTCGAGCGGTCCATGGCGGCCGGCGAAATCGACGTCCTGATCGTGCACGAAGCCAATCCCCTCTACTCGGTGCCGAAACAGGGCGGATTCCGGGCGGCCTTCGACAAGGTCAAGCTCACGGTTTCCACGTCGCTGTACTTTGACGATACCGCCGCGGCCTCTGACCTCCTGATCCCGAACCTCCATGCGCTCGAGCGATGGGATGATGCTTGCCCCCGGGCCGGCGTGCGCGGATTGCTCCAGCCGGTCATGGAGCCGGTGTTCAAGGGGGCGGCGACCGGTGACGTGCTGCTCCAAGTCGCCAGGAAAGTCGGCGGCGCGTTGGCCGCGTTCACGGCGCCGACCTACGAGGCCCATCTCAAAGCGGTGTGGGCCGACTTCGGTCGGGCCCAGGGGGCCACCGATCTCGAGGCGTTTTGGCGGGGGGCCCTCGCCAAGGGCGGCGTCTTCGAGGCCGGCCCGGCCGGCACCGTCCGGTTGGCGGCCTCCGCCGGCGAGGTGTCGGGTGCCAAGCCGGCGCTTGACGGCGACGGCGAGTTCATCTTTGCGCCCTTCCCAAGTTCGATGTATCACGATGGCCGGGGGGCTAACCGCCCCTGGTTGCTTGAGAATCCCGATCCCGTCACCAAGATCACCTGGCAGTCGTGGGTTGAACTCCACCCCGACACGGCTAAGGAGCTCGATGTCCGGGAAGGCGAAGTCGTCCGGCTGACCTCCCCGGCGGGATCGGTCGAGGCCGCGGTGTACGTTTATCCCGGGCTTCGCAGGGACGTCGTCGCGATGCCGCTTGGCCTCGGCCACGTCGAGAATGGCCGGTTTGCCAAAGGGCGGGGCGTCAACGCGCTCGACGCCATCGGGGCCGCCGATGGCCAAGGTTTCCTGCCGTACCTCTCGACTCGGGTCAAACTCGAAAAAACCGGCCAGTACCGAAAAGTGGCCAAGACCGAGGGCAATCCCCGGGAGTTGGGTCGCGGGATCACGGAAGCGATGCCGCTCGCCGCGGCCGCCAAGGGGCTAACGGTCAAACAGGCCTACGAGGCGGCTGGCCACGCCAGCCATGAGATCAACACCGAGCTCGAAGTCGAAGCGATCGAAGGCTTCCGCGAATCCCAGCTCGAGAAACGGAAGCTCGGCGCCTACGCCTTGACCGAGCCCCAGTGGGGGATGGCCATCGACCTCGGCCGGTGCACCGGCTGCTCGGCCTGCGTCACGGCCTGCTATGCGGAAAACAACATCCCGTATGTCGGCGAGGATGAGGTGCTTCGGGGCCGCGAACTCAGCTGGATGCGGATCGAACGGTATTTCGACGGCGGGGAAGACGGCCAGCCGATTTCGGCCCGGGTCATTCCGATGCTGTGCCAGCATTGCGACAACGCGCCCTGCGAGCCGGTCTGTCCGGTCTACGCCGCCTACCATACGCCCGACGGGCTGAATGGCCAGGCGTACAACCGCTGCGTCGGGACCCGCTACTGTGCCAACAACTGTCCCTACAAAGTGCGCTACTTCAACTGGTACGCCTACGCCAAGAAGGCCTTTCCGGAACCGCTCAATCTGCAGCTCAATCCGGATGTCACGGTGCGGGCCCGGGGCGTCATGGAGAAGTGCACCTTCTGCGTCCAACGGATCCGGGGCGCCCAGCACCAGGCCCGGCTCGAGGATCGGGGGCTCCGTGACGGCGACGTGATCACGGCCTGCGCCCAAGCCTGCCCGTCCGGCGCCATCACCTTCGGCGACATGACGAATCCGGACAGCCGGGTCGTCAAAGCGGCCAAGAACCACCGAGGCTATCACGTGCTCGACGAAGTCAACGTCCGACCGGCGGTGACCTACCTCGCCAAAGTCGTCCCAGGATCGGAGGCCTAACCCGATGACCGCCACGGCCCACGATCCCTCCCGGCCCGCCATGACGCACGCGGACGTAACTCGCGATGTCGTCAATACACTACGGACCCCGAGCCGGGGCTACTACATGGCTCTGTTCGCGGCCATCGGCATGTTCCTGATCGGCGCCGCCACGTTCGTGGCGTTGCTCAAAGAAGGTCTCGGGCTGGCCGGCTATACGCCGCCGGTCTTCTGGTCCGTCTACATCACGACCTTCGTCTTCTGGGTCGGTATCGGGCACGCCGGAACTCTGATTTCTGCCATTCTCTTCTTGTTCCGTTCTCCGTGGCGCACCGCGGTCTACCGGTCCACTGAGGCCATGACGGTGTTTGCCGTCATGACGGCGGGGCTCTTTCCGATCATCCACATCGGGCGCCAGTGGATCTTCTACTGGCTCTTGCCTTACCCGAACCAGCGCTGGCTCTGGCCGAACTTCAAGTCGCCGCTGATTTGGGACGTGTTCGCCATCTCGACGTACCTCACCGTGTCGACGACGTTCTTGGTCGTCGGGCTGGTCCCGGATATCGCCGCCGTCCGCGACAAGATGACCGGTTGGCGGAAGAAACTCTACGGGGCGTTGTCGATTGGCTGGACCGGGGCCGACTCCCAGTGGCGGCACTATAGCAGGGGCTATCTCTATCTCGCGGCACTCGCCACGCCGCTGGTGCTCTCGGTCCACTCGGTGGTCTCCTGGGACTTCGCGATGTCGGTCATCCCGGGTTGGCATGGGACGATCTTCGCCCCCTACTTCGTGGCCGGCGCCATCTACTCCGGGATCGGCATGGTGCTGACCCTGGTTATCCCGCTCCGCCGAGTGCTCAAGATCGAGCACATGATCACCGAGTACCATTTCGACAACTTGGCCAAGCTCACCCTGCTTACGGGCACGATCCTGTTCTACGCCTACGGCATGGAGTACTTCGTGGCCTGGTATAGCGGGAACACGTTCGAGCAGGAAACCTTCTGGCGCCGGGCGTTCGGGCCGCAGTGGTGGTCGGGATGGACGATGATCATTTGCAACGCGTTTGTGTCGCAGTTGCTCTGGTTCCGGAAGATCCGCCGGAACCTCACCTCCTTGTTCGTGATCTCGATCTTCATCAACATCGGGATGTGGTTCGAGCGCTACGTCATTATCACCTCGTCGCTTTCCAACGACTTTCTTCCCTTTGCCTGGGGCCAGATGAACCCGACCTGGGCTGATTGGGGCATTCTGCTCGGCTCGTTTGGCTGGTTTGGGATGTACTTCCTGCTCTTCGCCCGGACCTTTCCGGTCGTCGCGATTCAGGAGATCAAGGAGATGATTCCGATGCCGCGTCGAAAGGGGGGAGCACACTGATGGCCAAAGCCGTCTCGGGCGTGCTTGCCTCGTTCAAGTACGAGGATGCCGCCGTCGATGCGATCAAGGGCTTGAAGGCCAAGGGCTTCAAGGACCTTACGGTGTATTCGGCGGCGCCGAACCACCACATCGAGGAGGCCCTCGATCAGCCAGTCAGTTGGGTCCGTGCGTTCACTCTGATCGGGGCGATGACCGGCTGCGCCGCCGGCTTCGGGATGTCGATCTGGATGGCGGCCGACTGGCCGCTCCTCGTCGGCGGAAAGCCGATCGTGGCCATCCCGCCGTTCGTGGTGCTTGGGTTCGAACTCACGATTCTGTACGGAGCACTCTCAACGGTCGCGGGGGTCATCATCCTCTCCGCGATGAAATCTCTGAAAGGGCGGGCCTACCGACCCGAGTTCAGCGACGACACCATCGGGCTGTTCGTCCCGTGCCCGCCGGAGCAACGCGGCGCGGTCCGCACGTTCCTCTTGGGTACCGGGCCGGAGGAGGTGACCGAACATGGCGCGTAAATCGTGGCTCACGCTTCTCGTGGTCGGGGGCCTCTCGGGGTGTAACTGGTACTACAACACGTTGCCGTCCCCCGATGACTTGATGAAACTGGTGCCGTGGTTCGATCATATGATCAAATCCCCGGTGGTGAGCCCATACCAGCGACTCGACGTTCCCCGCCGAACCCCGCCCGGCACCGTCCCCATTACCGGAGGCGAGGCCGACTGGGACACCGGGAATCTGACCGGCCCCATTCCCCTCTATGGGTTCGATAGCCTGGTCGGAAGTCGGTTGGTGAATCCGACGGATCTGGCTGCCACGCTCGCTCGGGGCGACACGCTCTACGCCAACTTCTGCGCGACCTGCCACGGAGATCTCGGTGACGGCAAAGGCCCCGTCGGTGTTCGCCTTGGGGCGATGTCGCTCTTGACGGACCGCGCCAAGAGTTGGACCGATGGCTATTTGTACAGCGTCGTGCGCTATGGGCGGGGCGGAATGCAGTCCTATGGTGACAAGATTTTCCGGCCGCATGACCGCTGGGCCGTGGTCAATTATGTCCGAAAACTCCAGGGCCTGGCGGAAGGAACCGTCAAATGACCACGCATCTTCGCGACCGCTTGGTCGCTCGCGGCCTCGCCGGCCGCTACGACCTGTTCTTCAATCTCGGCGGGTTGCTGGCCGTGGTCGGTGCCGCCTTGTTCGGGTATGCCTTGACCTCCGGTGGCTCCGAGCGGGCGTGGCATTTGTTCCACGTCAACTGGTTGTTCTTCACCGGCATCACCGGTGGCAGCCTGGCCGTTTCCGCGGTCCACAAGTTGGCCAACGCGAAGTGGTCCGGCGTCATCATCCGATTCGCCCAAGCCCAAGTCTTTTTCGCCATAGTCTCCTTGGCGGGACTGGTGGCCATTTTTACGGTCGGGTATGAACCGATCTACGGCCACATGCATGAGCAGCTGCATTCGTTGTCCCACGGCAAGGCGGTCTGGCTGTCAAAGCCGTTCATGTTCGGCCGGTTGCTGACCGGCCTCGGATTGCTGTACTGGATCGGCTGGTCGTTGGTGCGGGCTGACTTGCAGCCGGACATCGCCTTGGCCAAAGGCGTCGTCACCGGACCCCGCAAGGGCCTCTATGAAGGACTTGCGCAGGGGTTCGATTCGTCTCCGGCAGGCACAGCTGCGCACGCCGCCAAGATTGGCCGCTTAGCGGCGATCTACGTCGTCCTTTATGCGTTGGTGTTTTCGATCGTCGCCTTCGACGGGATGATGGCCCTTCAACCGCACTGGTTCAGCAACCTCCTTGGTGGGTGGTACTTCATGGGCTCGTTCCTGGGAGCCCACACCTGCCTGGCGCTGATGACGATCTACGGGGGACGGCACCTCGGGATCTCGGATTTGGTAAGCCCGAAGCAACGCCATGACCTTGGAAAACTCTGTTTTGGGTTCACGGTCTTCTGGGCCTATCTCATGTGGTCCCAGTTCCTGGTGATCTGGTACGGGAACATGGACGAGGAAACCGGGTTCGTCTTCGCTCGGCTCTGGGGCGAGTGGATGCCGGTTGGCCGGGCGGTCTTCGTGGGGATGTTCCTGCTCCCGTTCTGGGGCCTCCTCTTCGTTGCGGCCAAGCGGACCCCGGTGGTCTTGGGCCTCTTCGCCTTGGTGAGCTTCGCTTCGCTGTGGCTGGAGCGGTATCTCTTGGTGCTGCCGTCGGTCACGAAAGAGCATGGTCCGGTGTTTGGCCTTGCCGAGCTCGGCCCGACCCTGCTGATGCTTGGGCTCTTCCTGTTCTGCTATGCCGTCTTTGCGAGGCGCTTCCCGATGATCTCGCCGCGGCTGGCTGAGATTACCCTGGCGGCCGAAGGGCAGCATGGCCATGCGGCGCCCGCGGCCGATCTGGGCCATGCGAAGGAAGCCGGCGCCTAGTGTTCGCAGCAAGGCGTTGCCGATAAGAACCGAGGGGTCGGCCGCCTGGCCGACCCCTCGTGGCATCGCGGACGTTGATCGTGATCTCTACTCCCGCAGCGCGATGCTCCGAGCCAGCAGGTTGAGCGAATCGGACGGCAGTTGCCCGGTCACCGTAAGGATCCGGAGACCCCGTCGGGCGTTGACCGCCCCGTCACTCAGATAGTCCGGCGGCGTTAGGTCGGGTTGGCTCGCCCGGAGTCCGGTATGCTGGGCTCGGTGCCGGGCTACCAGATCTTGAACCCGGTCCATCGGCCCTTCGATGGTCTGGACCACTCGCCCGGACGGATGCCGCTGGGCCACCACCACGATTGGTCGTTCATCACCCTGGCCACGCTGGAGCTGAATATCGATGATGGCCAGGCCGTCGATTCTCGGGACGTTGCCGCCGGTTTCCGCCGCCGCCTGGGCGAGATCGACGGTTTGCCACAGGCCATCCAGTGGAGCCGCGTCGTCCTCGGTCGAAGTGGTGAATTGGACCATGGCGCCAGGTGTTTCCCCGGCGACAGCAACCAGCGGGGACTCGATTCGGGCCCGGTTGGGTGTGGGGGTCGGCTTCGGCGGATCCGCCTCCCGGCCATTCGCCTCCGGGCCGACCGTTGTGACCGGGCTCAAGGCTACCAGTGTTCGCTCCGGTGCCGCAGCCAGAGGGGCGCCGTCCACTGCAGCGGATGGCGCGGCCGGCTGGAGGGTCACTCCGCGGCTCCACCATCCAGCGCCTACCGCTCCCATCAAGCCGGCCGCGATCAGGCCGACGCGCCGGAGCCGAGCTAACGATACGACCCGGGCCGAAACCCGGGCCCGGTGTCTGGCCACCAACTGCTCGAACGGTGGGGCCGCGGCAATCCGCCGGGGGGCGACGTCGGCGAGCAAAGCCGTGGTCCGATCCCGGACCGCCGCCGCCCGATCACGATCGGCCCGGCAGGTCCGGCACTCGGCGAGGTGGCACTCGATCTCGACGCACTGCGACCGGCTCAGCGCCTGGTCGAGGTATGCGTGGAGCTCGTCCTCAGGAACGTGCCGCACGTTGGTTCCCGACATCCATCCGGTCATACACATCCAGGAGACGTTTGCGGGCTCGGGCTAGGGTCGTTCCGATCGCGCCGACAGCGAGTCCGGTCTGTTCGGCGATCTCAGGGTAGCTCATGCCGGCGTCCCAGAGGAGCAGGACGTCCCGGTCACGGGTCGACAACTCGGCCAGGGCCACATTGACCGAGGCTTTGCGTTCATCCTGCTCCATGACCTCGTCCGCCGGCAGGTCCGGCGTTGACAACGGAAGGGGGTCATTGGTTAGCAGGGTAAGGTGCTTGCGGCGCCGAATGGCGGCCCTGGCCTCATCGCGAGCCAAGTTGGCTGCAACCGCGAATACCCAGGCCCGCGGCTTTTCGGGGCGGTGCGCCATGGCCCGGATGAAAACTTCCTGAGCCAAGTCCTCAGCCCGGTCGGCGTCCCAGACTTTACGGTAGAGAAATCGGACCACTGCTGTGTAGGTGGACTTGTAGAGGCGCTCTAGTTCATCAGTCATTCCGAGCTTCCCCCCGAGGACGTCCGCGTTCCGACAATAGTAAAATGACGCTTCACCCAGTGCCACTTGCACAAGCCCGGCCCGCCCAATAAGGCCGACTTTGGTGGAATGTGTAAGTCGTTGTTAGGCAATTACTTGGAATGCTCGGCCGCCGGTCGAAAAACGCAGCCGGAGTGGTACACGTCGTCGGACCTTGGCCATTCGAAGCAGAGGTCGGGTTTGGCGGTCCTCCCGTCCGGTCGGAACCGGCCGTGGAGGCTGCAGCTTACCCGATCCTCGGCCAGGAACGAACAGGCCGAGATGACCTCGGCGCCCAGGGAATCGGGGCTCTCGCGGTCGACCTTGCAAAGGTAGGGTGATTTCCGGGAGCGAACCAATGACTCGAGGGTCCGATCCTCCGGGGAGCACAGGATCTCGATCTGAAGGTCTCGGCAACAAGCGGCCCCGAGGGTTCGATCCGCCGTCCGGCACCGGGCCGTTGCACACGGGTTGTCGCCCGCGACCACCGGCAGCCCCTGGCTTGGCGGGGGCGGAACGTCAACCGGCCGGAGCTGCCCATGGTCCACCAGTGAAGCCTGATCCCGACCGAGCTTCCGCTGTGCCGGCCGCCGGTCGGGGCGGGGTGCCGGCCCGCTGAACCCGTGGGTAGCACAGGTCACCGTGGACCCGTCGACCCGGGCGAACCGGCAGGGAATGGCGAGATAGGCCGTGCACCTGAGCTCGTGGCCATGGTCGACCAGTGGCCCGAAGTCGAGGCGCTCGGTGTGGCCAAGCAGCCAGGTGGCCTCGTGGTCGCCGGATTCCGGGCCGCCATCGAGTCTGCCGACCCGCAGCGTCACGTCCAGGCCGTGGCAATGGGCACCGACGTCGGAGCAGGAGGGGACGTTCGCCATGGCCGGAACCTAGGCCCTGGAAGTGGGGGAACAAGTCCCTTATACTTGTGAATGATTTCACAAGCGATCGCGCTCCTCGTGGCAGGCGCGGTCCACGTTCTGACCCGAGACCACGGCCTAATTGGGGGATGAGGAGAAATGCGGAAGATCGGACTAGTGGCGGCGGTTGTTGGGTTGGTTGCCTGTGGCGGCGGCGAGAAGGCTCCGGCGGTTGACTCCACCACAGTGGCGGCTTCGACCGAGGCCGCGGCTCCGGCTGGCGGCGTGATCACTGTGAACATGGAGTACGACGGCACGAACTATAAGTTCGTCCCGGCCACCATTGAGGCCAAAGTGGGCGACAAGTTGGTGTTCGTGAACGTCAGCGGCGGACCCCACAACGTGCAGTTCTTCGGCGATAGCATTCCCGCCGGCTCTGCGGCGGCGTTGGATGCTGCGATGACGGGGGACAAGTTGGGCGAGTTGAACGGCCCGCTCCTGACCGAGCCGAATCAGACCTATGAGATCTCGCTCGCGGGTTTGGCCACCGGGGATTACAAGTTCACGTGTACCCCGCACATGGCCATGGGCATGAACGGTCACCTGATCATCAAGTAGTCTAGTTGACAAGCTGAGTTCGGGGCCCCGGTATTGCCGGGGCCCTTGTTTCTTCAGGCCCTTGCGACGGACCGTGGAGCCGGCGCATCTCCCTCGGACACCGTTGCCAACGACCAAGGAGTACCCCCATGAACCGACGCTGGCTATTCTCGCTCTGCTCCCTTGCGGTCACCACATCGGCGGTGGCCCAACCCGAGGTTAAGCTCGCGAAGCCGGCCGCCAGGCTGGCGCATCAGTTCAGCGTCATTGGCGGCGTCCGGGAATTGACCGATGGCCGAGTGCTCGTTGCCGACGGGATCGACAACGTCGTGCTTCGGGTTGATTTAGCCACCCAGAAACTCGACACCATCGGGCGGTCAGGCCAAGGACCCGGCGAGTACAAGGCGCCTGACGCCCTGTTTCCGTTGCCAAGCCAAGCGACGATGGTTGTCGATCTCGGCAATGCCCGGCTCAGCATTTTCGACGGATCCGGCAAGTACCGCGAGTCGATTCCGATTGCCCAGGGCCAGCCGGGGCAGGGCGCCTTCTCGCTGATCTTCCCCCGGGCGGTGGATGCGGCGGGCCGGATCTACTACCAGCCGCTCGGCGGCGGCCCCCGATCCGACTCCACGGTCGTGATCCGTTGGGATCGGGCGGCAGGGCGCTCCGACACGGTCGCGCGAGTGAAGCTCCCCTCGATGATCACCAAAGAATCTGGCGGACCAAACAACCGCAACATGCGCCAACGGCCGACGCCGTATCCGCCCCAGGATTTCTGGGCGGTGGCTCCCGACGGCCGCGTCGCGCTGGTTCGAGCTCCGGGCTACCGGGTCGACTGGGTGTCGGCGGCCGGCGCCCGAACAGTCGGGAAACCCATTTCGGCGGCGGCGGTCCCCGTTCGGGAGGCCGAGAAGAAAGAGTACCTTGCTGACCAAGCCGCCAACGGGCTGTCGGTTTCGATGGAAAACCGCAATGGCCGGGTGTCGATGAATTTCACCAGGGGCCGGTCCGACGGGGCCCGGGAAGAGGCAGAAGACATTGCCGCGACCGAATGGCCGGCTGTGAAGCCGGCAGCGACCGGCCTCGTGCTGGCGGGACCCGATGGCCTGCTTTGGATCGAGCGATCGGTCCCGGCCGGGGCGGCGCGGGTCTACGATGTGGTTGGCCCCGATGGTGGGGTGGTTCGTCGAGTCACGCTACCGGTTGGGCGCCGGGTGGTGGGTTTCGGGGCTCGCGGGGTTTACGCCCGGCACATCGATGCCGATGGGATCAACTACTTGGAACGGTACGACCAGCCGTAGCGACAATCCAGCGAGCGGTCGGAACGACAAGGGCGGCGACGGCAACGCCGGCAATCGCGTCGACGGCGTAGTGCATCTGGCAATACACCACCGCGATGGTCAGAAGGGCAGCGACCGCGACGAGCACAGCGCCCAAGGCCCGTGAGGCGGTCCAGGTAGCCGCCGCGGCAACCCAGGTGGCCGCGACATGGGATGACGGGAACGCGGCTCCGTATGAGCTGCCCCGCTCGAGCAACCCGTACACCGCCCGGGCCGGTGCGTTCTGGGTGAACCAAGCCGCCGGGCGAGGGTACTCGTAGTAGGGCCCCGCCACTGGAAAAAAGATGAACCAGACGTAGCAGACCACAAAGGTGGCCATCAAAGCGAAACTGGCGGACACCAGCCGGGGCTCATCGCGCTGGACCAATGCCTGCAGGATGGGGACCGGAATGACGAAATAGTAGGCGAAATAGACTGCATGGAGCACCGAAGACCAGAATGCGCTCGGTGCCGAACGCCACCATTCCGCGCTGATCTCGGAGCCGAAGAGGCCCCGTTCCCACTGTCGAATCACCACATCGTAGGTTCGCTCCGCACCAAACCCGCTGAGGAGGTCGAGGGCTCCGTACAGCCCCAACAGGAGCACGAACGGGGCAGCGCCGCGGAGCAGCCGACCCGTCGGCCCCAGGCGGGGATACTGGAACAGCCAAAGCAGAACCAGCAGGAGCCCATGTGCCGCCGCGGCCCAGGCTGCGGCCGGATACCGTTCCGTCCGGACCAGTCCGGTGACGACGACAACGACGGCATAGCCGCCAAGCAACCACTCGGCGGGCCTGGGCCTCACAGCCACCCGTGTTGCCGATACCAATCCGCCGTCAGGCGGGCGCCCGTCTCACAATCGTGGCGAGCCGTCCACCCCGTGGCCGATGTCAGCGGCGCCGGGTCGGCGAGCCAGGCCGGAGCGAAGAATTCGGCTGCCTTGTCGAAGGAGAGCAACGTGGCGCGGCCCGCCACCCGGGCCGCCCGATCCGTACCCCAAAGGATGGCCCGGCCGAGCGGCTCGGGAATGCCGATGATCCTGACTCGTTTACGCAGGGCCGCGCCCACGAGTTCGATCAACCGGCGGCTGGAAATCGCCTCAGGGTGGCAGGCGTAGTAGATTCGCCGCGACGTCGCCGCAGAGGTTCCCGCTGCGACGAGCGCATCCGCCAGGTCCGGAGCATACACGAGCGAAAGCTGTTGCGTTCCGCGGCCGAAAACGGGGGCAAAGCCTAACGCCGCGGCCCGAAAGACGCGGAACAACTCCCGGTCGCCTGGGCCGTAGACGGCGGGCGGCCGGATGATCGTCCAGTCGAGCGCCGAGGCGCGGACGACCTCTTCGCCGGCCAGTTTACTCCGGCCGTATTGGGTGACGGGGTGCGGAGGCTCAGTCCCGGTCAACGGCCGCCCTGGGACAGTCGGGCCGCCGGCGGCCAGGGAAGACACCAGGACGAACCGGGGGCACTGGGCCGCGGTGGCGCCGGCGACCAACCGGGCGGTGCCGTCGCGATTGGCCGTATCGAACTCGGCTTGGCTTCGCGCGGCAACGAGCCCGGCTACGTGGTACACGATGTCCTGGCCCTCGCAGGCCGAAGCGAGCCCATCGGGCCGATCGAAGTCGCCCGCGATGATTCTGACGCCCTTGGTCGCCATCTCGGCGGCTTTGGACGGGCTTCGTACCAAGGCCGCGACCGTATCTCCGGCGGCCAGAAGCGCGTCAACCAGGTGACCACCCACGAAGCCCGTCGCACCGGTGACCAGCACGTTCACAAGGGGCGCTCGTAGACGCGAAAGGTCTTATACGGCGTCATCCCGAGGTTCGTCAGTCCGGCGTTCATCACCGGGTTGTCCTCGAGCACCCAACCGCCTTCGCCCCAAGTCATGTTGCGGGCGCCCGCCTTGGTCCAGATCCAATGATACAGTAGGGCGTCGACGGCCTTCCCCCGATACTCAGGCAAGACCCCCAAGAGGAGAATTCGGGTCCGGCGGATCGTTTGGCGCTTCACGGCCCACAGCAATTGGAGCGCGGCCGGCAACATCCGGCCCTGCCGATTGGTCCGGAGGATTTGGTTGAAATCCGGGAGTGCCAGTCCAAACCCGATCGGCTCTCCGTTGCGTTCGGCAAACGGGACCAGATCCGGCACCACGACCGGCCTGAACTGGGCCGCGAGGTGATCGATCTCGTGATCGGTCATCGAGACGGCGCCCCAGTTCGATTCCCAACATCGGTTGTAAAGCGTCTTGACGGTCTCGACCTCGGCTTTGAAGTCCTTGAGGCGGAGGGCGCGGACCGTGATGCCGAAACGTTTCTTCGCGATGTCGACGGCACGTTGAATCCGCTCCGGGGGCGTTACGAAGTGTCGTTCGTCGCCTCCTTGGTAGGCGGTCAGGTTCTTCACCCCGACTAGCCCTGTCCCCTCGAGCAACCGGGCGTAGCTGGCCGGATTGTAGGGCATCATGATGGTGTTGGGCGTGTCGAAGCCGGCGACGAGCAGGCCGTACTCGTCATTGACGGAGAACGACGCCGGGCCCCGCATCGAGTCGAAACCCTTGGCCTTGAGCCATGCGGCGGCGGCATCGACCAGGGCCGCCGCCACGGTTTGGTCGTCGGTCGTTTCGAAGAACCCGAAGAACCCGACCCGGTCGTGGTGGGTTTCGTTGTGGAGCCGGTTGGCGATCGCTGCGATCCGGCCCACTACCTCCCCGCCGCGCACGGCGAGGAAGTACTCGGCTTCCGCGTGCTCGAAGAACGGATTCTTGGTCCGGGAGAGGAGGATGTCGATGTCCCGACGCAACGGCGGGACCCATGACAGGTCCCGCTGGTGGAGTCGAAACGGCAGGTCGATGAAAGCCTTGAGTCCGGCGCGGTCCGAGACCGCCTGGACCGAGACGGAGCCGCTCAGATGACGCCCATCTCCCGGCCCAGCTTCCCGATCGCCTCGAGGGCATAGTCGATCTGATCGGCCGTATGGGTGGCCATGACGCTCGTCCGAAGCCGGCACTGCGATAGCGGCACGGCGGGCGGGACGACGGGGTTCGTGAACACGCCGGCGTCGAACACCTTCCGCCACATCACGAGCGTCCGGTCGAGCGGCCCGATCAGAATCGGAATGATGGGCGTTTCAGACGGGCCGACATCGAAGCCGAGGTGCCTGAAGCCGTCGGCCAACCGCTTCGTGTTGGCCCACAGTTGGGTTCGCCGCTCCGGCTCTTGCTGGAGAACCTCGAGCGCGGCCAAGACGCCGGCGGTGTTCGCGGGCGGCAACGCAGCGGTGAAAATCAGGGGCCGGCTGTGGTGGCGGAGGTAGTTGATCACCGACTTCGACCCGGCCACGAAGCCACCGATCGAGGCGAGCGACTTGGAGAACGTGCCGGCAATGATGTCGACTTCGTCGGACAGGCCGAAGTGGGCTGCGGTGCCGTCACCGTTCGGGCCCAACACGCCGATCGAGTGGGCGTCGTCGATCGCGAGGGCCGCACCATGACGGCGGCACACCTTGAGGAGGTTCGGGATGTCGGCGATGTCGCCTTCCATCGAATAGACGCCGTCGACGATGACCATCTTACCGCCCGACTCCTCGTGCCGGGCGAGCTTCCGTTCCAGGCCTTCGAGCGAGCCGTGATTGAATCGTTCGGTGGTGCCATAACTCATCTTGGCCCCGTCGACGATCGAGGCGTGATCGAGCTTGTCGAGATAGACGACATCACCTTTGCTGACCAGCCCCGAGATCAAACCGAGATTCGCGTTGTAGCCGGTCGAGAAGACGATGCAGTCGTCTTTGCCGAGGAAGCGGGCCAACGAGTCTTCGAGCTGGAGATGGAGGTCGAGCGTGCCGTTCAGGAACCGGCTCCCGGTACAGCCGGAACCGTAGACATGGAGCGCCCGGGTTGCGGCTTCGAGCACCTTCGGATGATGGGTCAAGCCCAGGTAGTTGTTCGACCCGAGCATGATTCGCTTCTGACCTTCAATGACGACAACCGTGTCTTCCGACTCGGAAATGGGCTTGAAATACGGGTAGAGGCCCGCCGCCTTGATCTCGTCGGCCCGGGTAAAGTCCCGGCACTTGTTGAACAGTGGGATGTCGGTCGTGGCCGTGGTGCTCGACATGGGGTCCCTCGCTGCTGAAGTGTTGACCGGTTTTGGGCCGATCCCGTTACGCAACAAGGGGTTAAGTTATTAGGCTTGGGGGCCAGGCACAAGCAGGACGTTTCGGAACGTTACGGGATGGCACTGCCGTCGGGTGGTGTGCCGCAGTATTGTGTCTTGCTAGTATTAGCGACGGCGTTCAGGGGTTTGTCTCGCGGAGGAGGGCTATGGTAGCTCGGGTTGGTCTCGTGGGGCTCCTCGCGGTCGGCTCCGCCACGGGGTTAGCCGCGCAGCGGCCGAATGCGGTGGTTGGCCGGTTCGAGGTGCCGGGGATGGATTGGGCCCCCAACTCGGCCTGGCGAGCCCGGGCGGCTCAGGTGCGGGCCAACCGGTGGGCCGCCATTGAGCGGGGGGATTTCCGGTCGCTGAACGCCGGGGGCCGGCTGCTTTCCCTGCGGGCCCCGGGGGGCGGTCTCGACAATTTTGCGGTGACCGGCACGTTCTACGTTCCGGTGCTGACGATCGCGTACAGCAACATCGCCGTGGCCTATCCGGTCCCGGATTTTCAACAAGTGCTGTTCGGCGCGACACCGCCTGACCAGCGTCCGTTTACCCTGAAGTCCTACTACGAGCAGGTCTCGAACGGCCGGATCCGCATGAATGGCTTGGTGTTCGACGGCGTTCGGGTGGACTCGAGCAACACCTATTACGAGAATGGCTGCAACGGAATCGGCGTCCGGACGTCCTGCCCCGACGGGGGGCAGCGGTTCGGGAACATGCTGATTGCCGTGCTGGACTCGGTGTCGAACCGGGCCGGCGGCGATACCGTGTGGAGTCAGTTTGACAACGATGGCCCCGACGGCTTGCCGAATTCCGGCGACGACGACGGCGACGTCGACTTCGTCACCTTCCTCCAGCCGACGGTCGATGGGGCCTGTTCCACCCCCGGCGTGTGGGCGCATCGGTTCGTGATCGCGGCCTGGAACGGCGGCTCGAAATACGTGACCAAGACGCCGCGGCGGAACGCCGCCGGGCAACCGATCCCAGGGCAGTTCGTGCGGGTCAACAACTACACGATTCAGAGCCAAGTGGGCGGGGCTTCGGGATGCGGCGGCGGGTTCATCATGCCGATCGGAACGGTGGCGCACGAAACGGGTCATGCGTTCGGTTTGCCGGACCTCTACGACACCGACGTTGCCGGTAGTGGAACGGAGGGCCTCGGGGAGTGGGGCATCATGGGCAGCGGGAACTATTCCCGGGCCTACAGCCCAACCGGATTCGAAGCCTGGTCGCTGAACGAATTGGGATGGGTGACGGTCGATACTCTCAATGGCACTCGAACGATCACTACGGGGCCGCGGCAACTATCCGACACCATCTTTCTGGCCCGACTCGAAGCCAATAACGAACTGCTCCTGATCGAGAACCGGCAGGCGGTCGAGTCGGACACGGCGGCCCTCAACCCCGACGGCAACCCCGCGGCGAACTGTCGCTCCAACTGCCGGAAAGGTCCGGGTCTCCTGCTGTGGCATATCGATCTGGGCCGGATCGCTTCGGGGCGCCCATCCAACCGGATCAACACCGGTTCGATCCAAGGCGTCGCGCTGGAGCAGGCCGATGGCCTGAACAACCTCAGAAGCAGCGGATCGACCCGAAACCGGGGTGACATCGGCGATCCCTACCCCGGCTCGACCGGCAACACGAGATGGTCGCTGACGACGACACCGGCGTCCCGTTCCAACTTTGGGGAGTACGCGGGTTTCGTGGTGGACCGGATCGAGGCGTTACCGAACCAAGTCATGCGGTTCCGGTTTCTTCGCCGGAATCCGTCGGTGGTGCGCTCGGCGCTTCCCGGTGCTTCCATTCGGGTCAACGACCAGCTCTGGGGCCGGTTTGAGGATGTAATCGCCCAAGGCGAGGCGTTGCGGATCGACGCCGATTCGGTACAGGACGTATTCACCGGCCGGACCAGAGGGCGGTTCCTGGCCTGGAGTATCGGCGGGCCGCGGCGCCAAGTGGTCATTAGCGGAGCGAAGCCGGATACCATCTCGGCGACGTTTGGGGCCGATCACCGCCTCCAGGCAATTCGAACCGGCGTCGGTCAGGGAACCGTCACCGCGAATCAGGCCGGCGACCTCAGTGCCGGGTTCTTCCTGCCCCAGGGGACACCGGTGGTCCTAACGGCACTTCCGGCCGCCGGATCGTTGTTCGTCGGCTGGCGGGGCGATACGACGATCGCCGCTCCGACGATCACCGTGCCGATGGGACGGCCTTACGATCTCGAAGCATCCTTCATCATCGAGTTGGACGTGCCGGTGGCGGACGCGACGACGGAGATCCTCGGCACCGTCAAGTTGACGAGCGACCAGAAGGAGTTCCTCGACCAGCTGGGGAACCGGAACGGGCTCTACGATGTCGGTGACCTGCTCTCGCTGCTGAAGCGCAAAGGCCAGGTTCCGTCGCCCGAGTTGCTTAGGGCAATCGCCAAGAAGGGGGCCTGAGATGCGACGCGCGATCTATGGAGCGGTCCTGATCGGATTGGGAGCGGGGTGCGGCGGCAAAGACGGACCCGAACCGATCAAGCCGGTCGCCGGCGATTTGACCGTGGCGTACAGCGGTCCGAGCCAGACCGACGGGGCGTTGTTGCTCGTGGTGACCGGGGTTCTTTCGCAGGTCACGCCGGTCAGCGGCTACCAAGTCGCGTTCGCTTCCCTCGGGCCGAGCACCACGCGGGTAGTGGTCCTGGGCGCCCTGATCCCGGGCGATCTCTTCAAGATCCGGGTCAGCGATGTCAACACCGCCGCCACATACAGCGCCCGGGTCGATCAGGCGGCGGATCGTCTGACGTTTGCCCTCGGTGATCCGCTCGGGTATACCGCGGGCGTTCGCAAATAGCGGCAATGCAGCGACGCGATTTCATCCGGGTAGCCGCCGGCGTGGGCGCCGGCCTCACGCTGGCGGTCTCGCTCGACGGCTGTTCCGACCCGCTTCCCGGCTCGACGGCCGCGTTCGCGCCGAATGCCTGGATTCGGATCGGCCGAGACGGGATCGTTACGGTCATGGTCGACCGGTCCGAGATGGGGCAGGGGGTCAGCACCGCCCTCCCGATGCTGGTGGCCGAGGAACTCGATGCCGACTGGGCCCTAGTGCGATATCAGTTCGCACCGGCTAACGCGGCCTACTACAACCCAATCATGAAGATCCAGGCCACCGGCGGAAGCACGTCGGTGCGGGCCGCCTGGCGACCGCTACGAGAGGCGGGGGCGGCAGCCCGGGCCATGCTGATCGGCGCGGCTGCCGCTGAGTGGAAGGTCCTTCCGGAGGAATGCAGCACCGAGGCGGGATTTGTCGTTCACAGCGCGTCGGGGCGGCGGACCGGATACGGCGCGCTGGCCGAGGCCGCCGCCCGCCAGCCGGTGCCCTCGACGGTGACCCTCAAACAGCCGAGCGCTTTCCGACTGATCGGACAGCCGCTCCGCCGGCTCGACATGCTCGAAAAGGTTACCGGCCGGGCCGTTTTTGGATCGGATGCCGGGCCGCGCGATGCCCTGGTGGCCGTGATTGCCCGAAGCCCGACGTTCGGGGGCAAGCTGGTGACGTTCGATCCGGTCGATGCGCTCGGGGTTCCCGGGGTCAAACAGGTGTTCCCGACCACCGCCGGTGTCGCGGTGCTGGCGACCACGTTCTGGGCCGCGCGGACCGGGCGGAACGCCCTCAAGATCATCTGGAACGAGGGGGCCGCCGCTTCGCTGAGCGATGCCTCGATCTCGAAGGAACTCGATGCGCTGATCGCCTCCGGCGGCCGACTGGCCCGGTTGGACGGGGATCTCGGCTCCGTCGAGCCCGCGACGTTGGTCGAGGCGGTGTTCGACGTGCCGTACTTGGCCCATGCCACCATGGAGCCGATGAACTGCGCGGCGGATGTTCGGCCGGACGGCGTGACCGTATGGGCTCCGACCCAATTTCAGGCAGCGCCAAGCTTGATGGCCGGCGGGGGCGCCCGGGGGGTCGCCGCCAGTATCGCCGGAGTGTCGGCCGATCAGGTTGAAATCCACACCACGCACTTGGGCGGCGGCTTTGGGCGGCGTTCCGAAGTCGACTTCGTCAGAGAAGCTGTCGAGGTGTCCACACTGGCCAAGGCGCCGGTCCGCGTGGTGTGGACGCGCGAGGACGACATGCAGCACGACTTCTTTCGTCCGATTGCCCGGCACGCCATCGCGGCGGGTCTCGACGCCGCGGGGAAGCCGGTGCTGTGGAAGCACGTTGTGGCCTCGCCTTCGATCTTCGCCAAGTTCCTGCCGGGTTTCATTCCCGACTGGATGACGCATCTCGCCGGTCCGTTGAAAGGCGGGATCGACCAAAGCGCGATGGAGGGCGCCATCGACATGGCGTATCCGGTCCCGAACCGGGAGTTCCGATACGCGGAGGCG
>SXGU01518564.1_pt1 | contig 21949 bp, 19 predicted proteins | sample 3174531 | NCBI WGS metagenome assembly SXGU01 (sample SAMN11356863, study PRJNA531348) | freshwater metagenome | isolation source: freshwater sample F1-140 | place: China: Fuxian Lake, Yuxi | collected 2017-12-25 | reverse complement strand
TGGGTTCGGCGTCGCACCACCCGCTCACCCGGTTGATGCAACGGGGGTTCGACGCAGCGATATAATGTCGAAGGCGCCTTTGCGGGGGTAACTCAGTTGGTAGAGTGCCTGCCTTCCAAGCAGACTGTCGCGAGTTCGAGTCTCGTCCCCCGCTCCATTTCTCCCTTGCAGATCAGGGCGACAGCCTGCCTGCATTCGCGCCCCGGAAGGGTCCTGCCACAGCGCTTTACCACTATCTAACTGGATAAAAGCGGTTGCCTGAAACCGTTGTGGGGAACCTATCCACATCGCCCCGTTGGATCGCCAACCAGCGCATCCGGGCACCACGTTTCCAGTCAATTTGTGCAGGTTCACGACTGGTGATCCCAAAGACGTTCATTGCGAGCGACCATCTTGAACGTGGCCAAGGCCCAACCGTGCCTGTTTTTGCAACGGTGATCAGGATTGGTTCGCAATTTCTGTCTTGACAGCGGCCGGATTACAACCGCCACGGTGGCCGCTGCGAGTTCCCGGGTGGACATTGCAGTGACGGCGAAACCGTGCCTGAGGCCAGCGCCCGAGAACTTCTCGCGGAACTCGGTGTGGCGGTGTCGGCCGTTGAGCAAGTGCCCTATTCGATCCAAGGCCCCGGGGCGAGGTTCGTCATCCACTTCACCGACATCCGGATTGTTGCCAGACCGGTTGCCATCGAATACTCGGATCTCCAATAGGGCGTACGTGACGAGGCACCCGCCCTTGATCACGCGCCGGGAGAACGGCAATTCGTGGAGGACTGCCTCGGGCGAGTTGGCCGATCCGACTGTCTGCAGATCAAAGCGCGAGGCGCTTGTCGCCCCTGCCAACGGCTCGAGGGATCTGATCAGACCTTCATCGCGGTCTGGAACCGCGTCGGCGTTTGAAATTTCATTACTTGCGCCGGTTCGCCCCCAACTCCCCCCGGTGACCGCGCAAGCAACCTTGCGCGCCCGCTTGATCATCAACAAGCAATGTCAACACCATGTGTGAGTATAATTACTAATGTAGACGGCAGTAGGTGCAATTAGCCAGGCAATAAGGGAGTTAGCTTCATGATTTCGGCGGTATCGACGGTCCGGACGGCACTGATCGCGCTGTTCGTGGCAGGGTGGATAAGCGGTGCGCCGGTTGCACGGGCGGAGAACCTGTTCGGCATCGACTGGTCATGGGCTACCGCGGAACTGGACAGAATGGAAGCCTCGCTCGACGACATCGAACGCGCTGACCGACGCATCACGACTGATGAAGCCAAGAACACACTGTTTTTCAATTTTTATAACACCGTACTTGATTTGCAAACCGCCGATGACACGGGCTACCACGACAAGGTCACTACCATCGGTTTGTGGTGCGTGAACAATCATTCATTTTCCGACGGCACGCATTACGCCTTGTGTCAGTACCAGTACATGACGGTAGATAGGCAAATACGGGTTGCCTACGAATTGATGGAGCAGTACGCCTTGTGGATGTCGCACTGGTACGCAATGCGAGACGTCATGTCACAGAGAAACAGTGACATTATCCGTAACCAGCGCGCCGGCGGACTGATGCAACGGGTACGGAAAATCATCCAGAACCAACGCAACTACATCAGTAAGTTTTCGTGATCGGCAACCCGTGAATATTGGGACCAACTAGGCACTTATCATTTGCTGGTGGTCGCCGATGTCGGGCAATCCCCCCTCCGGATCACCACCAGAAACTTTCGGAGTTGCAGCCGCTCGAGGCGGTTGGCATCCTCCTCGCCGTCGGCCCCGGTCGGCAGCAACGGGTCAGTCGCGCCGTCTTGCGTTGCCAGATCAAAATCGTGGGCAAGGCCACTGTCGATATCGCGGGCAATCAGCAGCCACGCCTTGGTTGGTCGGCTTGGAACTTCGTCCGGGTTGACTACGGCACTAAGTGCTTGACCACGAGTTTCGGCCCGTCGGCCATGCCATCCCGACGCTTGCCGTCGGAGCCGATGCGTCGCAGCACGCATGTCATCATGGGATCAGTCTCGCCCTCGCCATACCCCGGGCCGTCTGACCAGAAGGAGTAAGCGAGTTGCGGCACGCACCGAACGGGAACGTGGGTTTCGAGCAAACGGCACCCCCGGCGGTTGCCAATGGGCAGGGGCATGCGCCAGTGCGTGGGCACCAGGCATTCCATGTATTGCACATTACATGACTTGCTTTGGCCCAGGCGGGTTTTGCGCCGTGTCGGAACCGCGCGCCTACAACTGCGTGACGTGCCGACGCCGGTTAGACATCGTGTGCGTGTGTTCGGGCACGCGATGTCCTTTGCGCCGGGCCTGAACACCGCGCGCCAGGATCCTTGCGCACTGACTTGGTGAACCTGAGACACAGCTACAGATCGCAAGAGGTTGCAGTTGTCATCGCCATCGCCCCGCCCGGTGCCTCGATTATGGAAGCAGACCACTGGACGCGCCCGATGTAACCGAAGTTGAAATGCCCCACAACTTGACGTGTAGGGCGTCGCTCGGCCCACGTCGACGGTCAGCGTGGCCAGGCCGGATCGATCCCGGTGGTGGTCTCGTCCCAGATTGACCCTGTCAGGTCCACCCCGATTGCTTCGGACATCGAGGCGTTGGTCAGGACCGCACCTTCGAGATTTGTCCCGGTCAGGATTGATCCGACCAGGCTTGCCTCAACCAACGAGGCGGTGCCAAGATCTGCCCAGCGCAGGTTTGCCGAGCGGAAACTGGTGGCGAAGCAGTCGGCGCCTCGCAGGCTTGCCGATACAAGGCTCGCGTCACGGACCATTGCACCTCGGAGGATGGCGCCGGCGAGGTTGGCAGCATGAAGGGTCGCACCCGTGAGGGTCGCTCCCGTCAGGTTGGCGCCTTCCATGACGGCACCGGAGAGGGTTGCGCCACGCATGTCGGCACCGGAGAGATCGGTGCGCACAAGGATCGTGGTGTAGAGATTCGCCCCGGTGAGGTTCGCCCCCGCCATGATTGCGTCGGTGAGGTCGGCCTTCCAGAGGGTCACTCCGCGCAGGTCCGCGCCAGTGAAGTCAGCGCCAACAAGGTTCTCACGGGCGAAACTCTTGCCACGCAAGTCCTGAAAGGCGTAACTGTCCGCCGAGGCGATCCGTACGGGACCGGCAAGGAAGAAAAGGGCGGAAATGATCGCGGGGCATGCACGCAGAATGTTCATGGGTGGATGGTAGCGACCCTGTCCGTCACGTGCCTGTGCCATCGGCTTCCCAGGATCGCTGACGCACCGCGATCAGTACGTCGAGGCCCCAAAGCCGGTCGGCTGACCATCCACCGTGGATGTTTTCGCCTTCGGGATCGTGCGGGTCAAGAGGAACATGATTGCCGATGCCACGATCGCGACACCGAAGCCCGTGGCGAGCGACGATGCCCGGGACACCCCACCGATGAGCGGTGGCCCGGCCAGAAACCCGGCGTAACCCATGGTCGCGACCGCCGCGATTGCTGCCCCGGGTGTCTGCCCGGGAAGCCGGGATGCGACGCTGAGCGCAATCGGGAAGATCGTGCCAATTCCCATCCCACAGAGGGCAAAGCCGCCAAGTGCAAGGACCGGTCTCGGGACGGAGACCGCAATCAGGATCCCGAGGCCCGACAGCAACGCACCTGACGCGAGTACTGATCGTGGGTCAAACCGGGTTGCTATGCGGTCACCGAGAAGCCTTGCCCCGGCCATCGTGACTGAGAACGCGCCAAACGCAAACCCGGATGTCGCGGGTGCCATCTCCAAGGTCGTTCGCAGGTAGATGCCCGACCAGTCAGCGACGGCCCCTTCCACCAGCAATGAAAGGCCGGCAATCGCACCCAGGGCGAGTAACACCGGGGTAAGGCGGGCGACCGATCTGCTAGTTTCCGACTGCCTCGGCGCCGATGGCAGAAACCAGTACGTCGTTGCGAGGATCGCACCGCCTGCGAGCAATCCGGTGACCGAGAGGTGCACCTCAGGTGAAATCCCCATCGCCATCACGGGGGCCGCAATGAGTGTTCCCAAAAGGCTGAACAGGCTCCAGGACCCGTGGAACCCCGACATCAGCGGTGCGCGGTGATGCTCCTCGACCTCACTGGCCTGGCTGTTGAATGCCACGTCGATCCCCCCGACTGACACCCCGAACAGCACAAGTGCCCCGAAGAGCATCCACTGTGATGTTGCAAAGCCAGGCAACCCAAAGAACAGCATGAACACCACCGCAGTCGCGACCGTCATCCGCATGCTGCCGAAGCGGGCGGTGAGTGCGCCCGCAATGGGCATTGCCGGTACCGATCCCACCGCCGAACCAAGGAGTGCAAGCCCGAGTTGTCCATCATCAAGCCCGGCCTGGATCTTCACGTCCGGGATGCGAAGAAACCACTGGGCAAGGGCGACGCCGTGGAACCCGAAAACGGCCGTCGTGGCGATCCGCGCCGACCTGACCTGCACGCGGGCGAAACGGGAACCATCGTCTGGGACCTGTCGTCCACTCATCTGTCCGAAGGGTACCCACCCGGCAACTCATGCGGGCCGGGCAGGAATCGGGAAAACACGGCATCAATCCGATCAGGAACCGCCGGTTGCGTCACCGATGACGGCATCCACTTCGATCTCGACGAGGTGTTCCGGGTCAATCAACCGAGAAATCTCGACCATCGTGGATGCGGGACGGATCTCACTGAAGATCTCTCCGTGTGCGCGTCCAACCTCCTGCCATTGGGTGATGTCCTTGAGGAAGATCCGCGTCCGGACGACATCGCTGAACGACGCACCAACCGCCTCAAGGGCACTTCCGACAATTGCGAAGATTGCTCTCGTCTGCCCGTACGGGTCACCGGGAGACAAGACGCTGCCGTCCTTCGCCGTGGCGGTCGTTCCCGCGACCGAGATGTGGTTACCGACACGCACGGCGCGCGAGTACCCAACCTTCGGCTCCCACGGCGACCCTGACCCAACCTGCAACCGTGCACCGTTCATGGCAATCCCCCATAACTATCTGACCGCCACCGACAGACGGTTTCACGAAAGCATCAAGGCGCGGTGACGGTGCCCTGCTACCCTACCCAAGTGCAGTCAACGCGTCATACTTTCGACGTACAACTGATCGTCCTCGATGCGGACGGCACCCTCTTCACAAGTGACGAGAGGGTGACCGAACGCACCCGCACCGCAATCCGGCGCGCACAGGACCGAGGGGTCCGGGTGGCCATCGCGTCGGGCAGGCGCCGTGCGCGCACTGTGGAGGTCTTCGACCGTCTCCGGCTTGACGGTGTCTATCTGATCTCGAGCCAGGGCACCTCGCTGTGGGAAGACCCGATGGGGACGAACCCGGTCCTACTGGCCCACAATCCATTGCCAAGCACGCAGGCGATGCGCGTGCTGTCACGCATCCGCGCGCACCAGTTGGCCTCGGTGCTGATTGGCCATCCGGGTGTCGCCGACACGATCTACCATGATGGCGACTTGGATGCCCACCCTGCAATTGGCCGGTACGTCCAGTTCAATCGCGTGGCCGCCAAACCCTTGGATGACTCCCCTGACGGGCCGGCATTTGGCCTCGACCCGACCCAGTTTGTCATCCTTGCGCCGCTGCCGCTCCTCCGCGATTTGCGAGACGACCTCACTGGACGACCAGTTATCCGCGATCGCTACGAACCATACCCGCCCCCTGGCGTAAACCCGCTTGCCGCGAGCGCCGAACGTCCGTGGCATGTGATCTTCTCGCGCGGTCAGTTCACGGCAGGGGCCGCATTGGAGGTCGTTGGCCCGACAACCAACAAGGCTACTGCGGTCGCGGCCCTCGCGTCGCATCTCTCCGTCGGCAATGAGCACGTGGTCGCGTTTGGCGACAACATCAACGATGTGGAAATGCTTGGCGCGGTGGGACTGGGAGTCGCAATGGGCAACGCTACCCCGGCCGCCCGGGCAGCGGCGTGGAGCGGCATCGCGCTTCGAGATGGCGCACATTCGGTCGCGGCGATGGACCGGATCGCACCGTCCAACGATCGGGATGGGATCGCTTGGACCCTTGACTACCTTTTGGAAGGGCACTTGCCTCCCGGATGGTCGCCGGCACTCGGGTAGGCAAGGTCTTACGCGGCACGCACCGCGTCCGTTGGCCGATTGGGTATCAGACGAATGCCGCCGAGAGCGCCGGCGTTCCGCAGGTCCGCCCCGGGGGACGAACTCGGGTGTCCCCATGCCGGCGAGGTCGCCGGCCAACCTGGGCACCGGCTAGGGAACGCGTCGAGCCTGGTTCCCCGGCCGGGAACACGGGGTTACCTGTTCAGTGAGCCGACCAACATTGCCGTTCTTGCAACAATGCGGCGGGCGACTTCATCCTTGGGCAGCATCGGCAAATGTTCAACGTGAGGGCCTGTTCTTTCATCGTCACGCGCAAACATGGTCACACGGTTCGTGTCCGTTCCAAACCCACTGCCGGGTTCGGTGACATCATTTGCGCAGATCAGGTGCGCCCCCTTTGCTTGGAGCTTTCGGATCGCCTCGGTGGTCACCTCGCCAGTCTCGGCAGCGAACCCAACCTTCACCAAGGCATCCCCGAAACGAGCTGTGACCGATGCAAGAATGTCGGGGTTTGGCGACAGGTCAATACGCAGGGGGCTAGATGACCGCTTCAGTTTCCTGTCGGCAACGCTAGCCGGACGGTAGTCCGCAACGGCCGCTGCCATGATCAGGGCATCTGCCCCATCGCAGGCACCAAGGGTCGCGTCGGCCATCTCCGATGCCGTGCCAACTTGAACAAAGTCGACCCCCCATGGTCGCGGAAGCGAAACTGGCCCGGACACCAGTGTCACGTCGGCGCCGGCGTCGAGGGCGGCCTCGGCGAGTGCATAGCCCATCTTTCCGCTAGAACGGTTCCCGATGAACCGCACCGGGTCAAGGGGTTCGTGCGTGCCTCCGGCAGTGATCACAATGCGACGCCCCGCCAGGGCGCCATTCCGCCCGAGTGCCTTTCGCACCGCGCCGATCACATCCTCCAGAGGTGACAGGCGACCCATGCCAGTGATGCCTTCCGCGAGGTACCCCGAAACTGGCCCGACCTGGCAGACGCCCCGGGCACGGAGCGTCGCGATATTGGACTGTGTGGCCTCGTGATGCCACATGTTGACATTCATCGCCGGGGCAATGATGACGGGGGCACGGGTAGCCAATACCGTGCACGCAAGCAAGTCATCGGCAAACCCGTGCGCAAGTCGTGCCAAGGTCGTCGCCGTGGCCGGGCAGATCACCAAGACGTCCGCGCGCATCCCCAGTTCCACATGCGCGCTTGACAGGTCCGGCATCACGTCGTGGATGTGTGTGGCCACGGGCCTGCGGGTTAGGGCCTGAAAGGTCAGAGGCGTGACAAACTCGCGCGCCGAGGCAGTCAATATGACATCGACGTCGGCACCCAACTGAACAAGAGAACTGCACAGTTGGGCGGCCTTGAAAGACGCGATTGAACCGCAGACACCGAGGACAACCCGCTTGCCAGTGAGAGCATTCACGCCAGACCACCCGAAATCCGTGACCACGCCAAGCGGATCCCATGGAGGGTGAGATCACCGTCGACATGCGTGAAAACGGTTGTCTCGGGCACGATCAGGGACGCCAACCCACCTGTCGCGATCACCGCAACGTCATACCCCAGTTCTTGGCGGAGCCGGCCGACTAGACCCTCAACCAGCGCGGTGTAACCGAAGATTGCACCCGATTGCAGGCACGCCACGGTGTTTCTGCCTATGGACCGCGCGGGTCGCACAAGCGAAACCCGGCGCAACTGGGAGGTACCCCCAACGAGTGCATCGACGGATACACCCATGCCCGGTGCGATCGCACCGCCGATGTAGTCGCCATCTCGCGACAGGACATCAAATGTGGTCGCCGTCCCCATGTCAACCACAATCGCCGGCGCACCGTACAAATGCTTCGCCGCAACGCAATTGAGTATCCGGTCGACCCCGACCTCGGACGGGTTCTCGACGTCGATGCCGACGCCGAGAACCATGTCACCGCGACAGGTGACCGTTGGCACCTTGACCGCCCCCAACCAGGCTTGGAATGGCGCAATCAATCCCGGGACGACCGAGGCGATGCAAGCCCCATCAACGGCAGACAGAGTAAATCCCCGCACTCTTAAGAGGTTGTCCCAGAGGACAAGCCACTCGTCGGCAGTGCGGTCACGCGCCGTGGAAACGCGCATCTCGGCACGGAGCACTTCTCCCTCGAAGAGGCCGGCGACAACGTTGGTGTTCCCGATGTCAAGCGCGAGAAGCATGGCAAGATGCTACCCGTTGATCCAACCCGGACAGCCCTTGTCGTACGCCTTCGGGGGCCAGTCGAATGTTTCATGCCCGGGTAGAACGTCGTGGGCTTTTAAGGCGTGATGCGATACGATCAGTACATGAGGCATCCGCGAAGACCGGTCGTCTCCAGAGCGAACTCCGTGACGCCGCGCGTTCACGGCACAGTTGCGTGTGGCCGGGGGCGGGTCGGGTCCATACCGTCTTTCGTGGGGAGTTCCCTGCGCCCGATGTCCCGGTCAGGCCTTGGTTCTCGCGCCCCCGCGCTAGCCAGGCGTGGCACCGCCGAAATAGCCCGCAGACGTCCCCGGCCTCTCCCCGATGTGGCCGACGCAGTCCCGTCACGATCACTCGGCAGCACACTGTCGCGACTGGCGTCGGATGCCAGGACGTCCGTTCGACGGTCCGCTGCCCCTGCGGTTCGGGGGAGCGCCGCGCTGCTTTTGGCGGCTTCGCTTGCGGCCTGTGGTGACGGTGCAGGATTAGTTGTGCCAACACCGCCCGCGGACCGTCCCGGCGGAGGAGTAGTCCCGACGGTCGCGACCTCAGCGACCCCGAACGACACGATAGACCGGGCGACGCCACTCGTCACGGAGTTTGCCAGTGGTCTTCCAGATGTTCCCGGGTCATATCCCGTGGTACCGGGAAGTGTCTTCCGCGATCGGAAAGGCGTCTACCAGTTCGAGTGGCTTGACGCAGATGTCGGCGACGATGTCTTGAAAGACGAAACGCGGGAGAGCAAAGGTCGCGTCGCACGCACGAGCCGCCTTCGCCTCGTCCGTGACAACACCAATGTAGTCGACATCGTCACCGGCAGTGATCCGGTTCTTCATCTGACCAACGATGCGGAGATTGGCCTCGCCGACATCCAGACCGCGTCGACCGCGTACCCCGGATCGGCATACTACCCCCCGGCGTACGCCTACTGGTTGCCGTTCTACGGACGGCCCTCCTACTGGGATTACGTCCGCCCCTCGTACTACGACCCGCCACGTTCGGTCGTGATCGACCAGCCGGTGGTCGTGAACCGGGATGCGCCACCACCTCCGGTTCGGGTGAGTGGCGGGAACGTGAGCACGGCTCCGGCGCCACTCTCGCAGCGGACAACCGAGGTCACAAGCAAAGGCGGCGGACGCGCAGGTGACACCGGTGCCGGGTTCGCGGTCACGGCCCGAAACCAGGGTTCCATGCCATCCGACGGTCCGGTTTCCAAAGGTGACGCACGCGCGGCTGTTCCTGAAGGCACCGGAAGTTTGGGAGCCGCAGGCGCACCGCCCCGGGTTGGCGCGAGCAACGCCGTTGCACCCGCGCCGCCGAGGGTGGGCACGGGGTCATCAGCGACCGGAAGCGCCCCACCACGCGTGTCCGGTTCGGGCGGGTCAACCTCGGGTTCCAATGGAAGTGCGCCGTCGTCTGCCGGACTGCCGGGTTCATCATCGTCGGGCAGTTCGCCACCGCGCGTGTCAGGCTCATCTGCATCCGCCAGCGGAAATTCGGAAAGCAGTGCGCCAGTGCCGCTCGGGCTATTGGGATCAACCGGAGCCTCGCCCCCGCGGGTCTCCGAGTCAACCGGAAGGTCCAGCACCGGGAGTTCCTCAAGCACGGGTAGCTCAGTCTCCGGCAGTTCCGCGCCTACTGGCAGCGGGACCGGCAGCAGTTTCGGAGGCGCTTCGTCGTCGAGTTCTGGCTCGTCGGCACGCGCACCATCGCTTCCAGCTCCTCGGTCGAGCGGGTTCTCGTCTGGATCCGGATCGTTCGGGGGCAGTTCCTCTTCGTGATGACCTATCCCACCACGGGTACCGAGGGTAGGTTTTGGCCAGCCTGAACAATCCGATATTGGTATACCGCATGTGGCGGACCATTGCTGGTCCATTTGGGCGCTTCGTTCTTCCCTCACCATTCCTGCGTTCTCAGGTAACCACGACTGTCGGTCCATCGAGGGCAACTCCGGGCCCGAACCGGCAAGTGCCACGACTGCTGAAATCCATCGCGGACCGAACGCGTGACCTCCCCGCGAAGACGGGCGTGATCCTCGACGTGCCACTTATGGCAGGCATCAAGGCAATTTCGTCTGCCTTCGCGACCTCGGATGAAGAGACCAAACGGGGCGGAACCGGCCCGTGGGTCGTACTGATCGTCGGTCGTGTCAGTGTGCCTGGTGCAATCATGCCGACGGAAATGCTGCACGAAGTGCCGACACACCTCGAACTGGAGACCGTTGGATCTGGCTTTGGGATCCCTTCTCCGTTGTTGGACTGCGACTGGTGGAGGCAGCCTAATCTTGCCCCTGATGGCCGACCGACTTGGTTCATTCTGGACGGCGACCGGCAGCGTGACGTTTCACGGTCGCGCCTCAAGCGCCAACTAGACAACCGCTACCGGTATAGCGTTGATCACCTTCCTACAACAGACAGTCTCCGGCATGCCGGATTGACCGATGCCGTACTCGTCTGCGAGCAATCCGTGCCGGCACCGGATTTGGAGCCCTGGGTTGGGGGCCTACTCGATGACGGCTTTGCAATCCGTGTGCGTGCGTGCGCCTGATCGACAGTACCAACCAAACATTGGCATGGCCGGGTTGCCTGTCCGATCGGATCTCCACGACCAAGCAGTCGCCGTACTCGCCCCAAAAGACGGGTGTGCCGGCGTTAAGTCCCGGTTCCGCGGATCTCCGAACTCCCGCAAACCGCCGCACCCTGCGCCCTCAAGTAAGCGGCCCGACACGCGTTTCCGTATCTGCGCGGCCCGCACTCTCTAATCAAGCCGTGAACCGCAATCGACCCAGCGCCAAGTCCCGGAGCATCCCGGGCAACACAGGCCAACAACTCACCAACACCACGGCAAGACGCGCGCCAACGCTACGCGCCATCGGTTTCGCGTCGCCATCGGAGTGGTTCTGCGCAGTTGCCTGAGCATCGCGTCCATCGGCCAGACGCATGGTGGCCCTTGTCTCTGAAGGTGCCATGCGCGGTAATCTAGAGGCACGGTCACGTTCGTGCACCGTCGCCATCCGATCTTTTGAGGGGCGGGGCATTCGTGAGCGCAACCGATGCCGACGAAGGTCTGGACCGGCGTCCTGCCGGCAATACCCGGGCGTCAGCCCGCATGTTTCCCGACGATGCCTCAACGCCCGACGGTCACCTCGACCAACTCTTCGGCGCGTTCCTATCCGATGCCATCGAGACGGCGCCGATGCCCGACTTCGTAATAAGTGGTGAGCCCTATCCAACGCTTGGGGCACTGGTGATTGACCATGGCTCGCATAGTGAGCTGTCTCGCCTTACCGAAGCATTCGACCGCATCATCTCGAACGCGATTGATCACATCCTCGCGGACAGGGCCTACCTGGTGCGTCTCGGTTTTCCTGACGTGGCAATCGATCCGCTCACACGCGAACCGAGGGGTACCAGGCCGCTCATCGGGCGCTTCGACTTCTTGATGGACCAGTGTGGTAGGTGGCAACTTATCGAATACAACGCGGATACCCCATCGGGTCTGCGGGAAACGATCACCATCGAACCACTGGTGTGGCGTTATCTGCCCCTCACTCTCAGGCAAGCACTCCCGGGCGGGACAAACTTGAGTACGGCACTGACGCGGGCAACCCGCGACAGACTTTCGCACCCTTTGATCAACGATCGCCCAGTGCGGACCCTCGGGCTGTTCACGGACGCCAGTCATGCTGAAGACTTCTCCCAGACTGAGGCACTCGCCAAACTCATCTGCGAACCACTCTCGGAAATGGGGATCGAGGTGGTCGTCGCCGACGTGGACAACCTGCACCTCGTCCGCGGTCGTCTCCACTTTCAGACGGGCCCCGTGGATGCGGTGTACCGTTACTTCCCGTTCGAAACCCTTCTCGCCCATCCCGCATGGAAAATGCTGTTCACCGCCGTGGCAAATGGCCAGGTTCGGCTCTTGAATGGATTGCGGGGGTTGCTTGCCCAAAACAAGGGCGTGCTTGCCTGGATTTGGTCGCACCGGGACGACGTCTCAGTGTTTGATGTCAGCGATTGCGCGATCATCAGAGACCACCTGCCCGCGACTCGATGGGTGGACGCCATCGCACCAAGGGACACACGCGATCAGTTCATCCTCAAGCAGGTGTTCGGGCGCGAAGGTGAGGAGGTCCGGCGCGGTTCCGAGGTCGATGACGATGCCTGGCGCCAGTGCGTTGCTTGGGGAAGTTACGTGTCTCAACAACGCGTCCAGACTTTTCCGTTGCCGGCCATGATTGCCACGTCAAGAGGCCATCGCGACATCGGAGTTTGGCCCTGCATTGGCAGTTTTGCGGTTGACGGACATTGGGCGGGCTACTACACCCGCATCGGCGCCGAGATAACACGACATGACGCCAAGTGGTGTGCAACCGGGGTGTCAACCGCCTTGCCACGGAAGATGACATGAACGTGTAACCCTCGGGGAGCAGGAATACCCATCAAAAAAGACCCATATCCTTTAGCATAGAGAAGGTGTTACCAAGCTTCGTATTGGCAGACAGTCTCTGTCTGATTGACGATTGCTATCGCGACATGTGCGGTTAACATTTTAAGGACGAGGGGTTTTGTTTATGGCAGGCATGAAAAGACGCGGGCTAGGTAAGAAAGCAGCGGCAGCTGCTGTGGTTTTGGCGGTCGCCCCGGTCAATGTTGCACTCGCAGGTGGTGGGGGAGGCGGGACTTACGGAGCTACTGGAAATATCGTAGAGACCGCCGTTGGCAACGGCATGTTCATGACACTCGTAGCCGCAGTCAAGGCGGCCGGATTAGTCGAAGCATTGTCCGCGCCCGGCCCTCTAACTGTTTTTGCTCCCACCGACGATGCATTCGCCAAGTTGGGCAAAGCGACGATCGATAGTGTGCTAGCCGACAAGGCCCTGCTGACCAAAATCCTCACTTACCACGTAGTGAGTGGTCGTGTTCTGGCCGCCGACGTTGTGAAGATTACGTCTGCGAAGACGCTTCAGGGCGGAGATGTCAAGGTCGCAGTGGTCGGTGGCGCCGTCAAGATCAACGATGCCACCGTTGTGATGGCAGATGTTCTGGCGACCAACGGGGTCATCCACGTCATCGATACGGTGTTGATGCCCTCCTAATCATTACCATGCGGTAACTTGGAACCCCGGTTCGACGGCTGTCGAACCGGGGTTCATCTTTTTGGTTTCCGGTGCTGGACGTTCACGGAGTTGGAACCGGAACTTCACCCATACGTAACCGGACGACGTCAGTCGCGCTATGTCCGTATACATTCGGCGGCGATGCTCGCTATCACGACCGTGGACTGCCAAACGCTGGCGCCGCGTGACAAGGAGCAAACTAACCGTGATAGGCATCAACCGGCGGCAGATCGGCAGGAACCTCGCCACACTAGGCGCACTCGGCACCGGTCTTCTGACCCCTGACCTGGCAGCTGCCCAGTCTGCGAAAAGGCTGAATGGGGCCGGCGCAACGTTTCCGGCGGTCCTCTATAGCAAGTGGGCAGAGGAATATCTCAAGGCGACCGGCGTCCAAATCAATTACCAGGCAATCGGTTCCGGTGGTGGGATCAAGGCTCATCAGGATCAGACTGCGGACTTCGGCGCCACCGACGGACCGATGAACGATGCTCAACTACGGGACGCCAAGGGTGGAGCAACCCTGCACATCCCCGTGACGCTCGGCGCGGTCGTTCCCACATACAACTTGCCAAAGGTCAGCCAAGCCCTCACCTTCACCGGCGACGTCCTTGCGGACATCTTCCTCGGCAAGATTTCGAAGTGGAATGACGCCCGCCTGAAGGACTTGAACCCCGGCGTCACCCTGCCGAACGAAGACATCATCGTCGTCCATCGTTCCGACGGATCCGGGACCACCTTTTGCTGGACCGACTACCTATCCAATGTGAGCGCGGAATGGAAAGAAAAGGTCGGAAACGCGAATTCGGTGAGTTGGCCGACCGGTTTGGGCGGGCAGGGTAACGCCGGCGTTGCCGGTGAGATCAAGAACAACGAGTACGCGCTCGGCTACGTGGAACTCGCGTACGCCCGACAGAACAAGCTTGGCTTCGGCTCTGTCAGAAACTCGTCCGGGAACATCATCGCCCCGTCTCTTTCCTCAGTGACGGCAGCGGCGGCCGGCGCGCTCAAGACCATGACCGACGACCTGAGGGTTTCCATCGTGAACCCTGCGGGCCCGGGCGCCTACCCGATCGCGACCTTCACTTGGATCCTGGCGTACCGGCAGCAGCGGGATGCGACCAAAGGACGCGCGCTCGCAGACTTTCTCTTCTGGTGCATCACCGACGGGCAGAAGTTCTGCGCCGACCTTGACTACGCGCCGCTGCCGAAGGCAATGCTTCCGCTCACGTTCGCCAAGATCGAGTCGTTGAACGCGCAAGGTGAGACGCTGCTTGCGTATGGGTCGGCGTTGCCTCGCCAGATCAGTCTCGTCAACAATGGCGACGGCAGCGAGACCGCCTCGTACAGCGACGGGAGTACGGACAAGCGCCCGATTTCGATGACGATCGTCGACACGGCGGGGGCAGCGGGGTCATTCAGTGCCCTCCTCGCGGCAGCACAAGCCGCTGGCCTAATCGATGCGTTGAGCGGTTCCGGACCCATCACCGTGTTTGCGCCGACTGATGAGGCCTTTGAGAAACTCGGCACTGACACGATAGCCACCCTCCTCGAGGACAAGGAGAAGCTGGCATCGATCCTGACCTACCACGTCGTTACGGGCAACCTACTTGCCAAGGACGTCATCAAACTCTCGACCGCAACCACCCTTCAGGGCTCGGATGTCAAGATCGATGCAAGGGCCTCCGTCCGCATCAATGACGCAACCGTGACCAAGGCGGACATCCTGTGCTCGAACGGAGTCATTCACGTCATCGACACGGTCCTTATCCCGGCGTAGCTCGTTAAGCAGTGACCGACGGAGCGAGTTCTGTCGTGCGGATACTTGGATGAAGAAGAGGGATGCCACAGAGGCGTCCCTCTTCCTGCGAGGCAGCAAGTTCAATTCCAGACAGTTAACGGGGACGTTGGTCAACACACCGGAATGGCTGACTGGTTCACCAAATTGGGTCTGTCCGTTAACATGCCGATCACGACTGAACTGGATCATGTGAGTGCAGCGTTCCTCCCGCTGCCTGCGCACCTCCACCCCCAAGGAGGCACGCAGTACTCCTCCAAGCAACCCCGGTATTCTTTCTGGTTTCCCCTACAGGAAGGCCGGGGTTGTGGTTTGCAAGAAGCCCCGTCGAACAGCCGCACATCGATGTCAACTTAGGGGGATGGCGATTTGGCACGGTGAGCAAGGTCCGCGCCCAAAACAAGGACCTGCCGAATGACACGCGAAACACGGAACATGCTTATCGGCGAGGTGCTAGGAACGTACCTGATTACGCTGTTCGGGACTGGGGTTGTGGCGACAGCGGTTCTGAGCGGTGCACAAGTGGGCTTGGGCCAGGTCGCAGCGGTGTGGTGGGCAGGGGTGACAATCGCCATATTCGTCGCACGACCACTTGGCGTGGCGCACCTCAATCCGGCGGTAACAATTGCGATGGCGACGATCGGAAAGTTCCGATGGAACCTGGTGGCGTCAGCAATCCTTGCCCAACTTGTGGGAGGGGTTCTAGCCGGAATGAGTATTGCGATCGCCTTTGGCAGTCTTCTCGACCGGTTCCTGAGTGCCAAGGGGCTCGGGGTCGGTGCGCCGGGCAGCCAGATAGGTGCAATGGTGTTTGGAGAGTATTTTCCAAACCCCGCGATGTTCGGCACCGGACCTGACGCATACGCAGTGATATCACCGATTGGGGCCACGGTCGTGGAGGGGTTCGGCACCGCCATCCTCGTATTTGCAATCGTTCGGTTCACCGCTCCCGGTGGCGACGTGCCCAAATGGTTGGCACCAATTCTGATCGGGTTGGTCGTCGCCACCCTGATCAACCTCTTCGCTCCACTTACGCAGGCAGCATGGAACCCTGCACGAGACCTTGGTCCGCGTCTGGTTGCATGGGCCATAGGGTTCGGTGAAGTTGCAATCCCCGGACCGAGAGGTGAGGTGTTTGTCTACGTCGTAGGGCCGATTGTCGGAGGGATTTCCGGAGGTCTGGCTGCCCGGGCACTGGAACAATTCTCGGCACCACGAACAAATGAGGAAAGCGAATGATCCCGACGAACCGTCACATCCTCGTCTTGTGCACTGGAAACTCGGCGCGATCACAGATGGCCGAAGGATGGTTCCGCCACCTTGGCCAAGGAAGCGTGAGCGTTGCTAGCGCGGGAACCGCACCACGCCCGGCAGTGCATCCGCTCGCGATCGAGGCGATGCGCGAGGTCGGGATTGACATATCCGGACACTGGCCAAAGCTTGTGCAGGACGTCAGGGACGCGCAGTACGACTACGTTGTGACCGTCTGTGACCACGCCCGCGACGCCTGCCCGTACTTGCCCGGAACACACCAGTCCTTGCACTGGGGTTTCGACGATCCGGCTTCCGACGAGACGGAAATGGCGATATTCACTTTCCGGCGCGTACGTGACCAGATTGCGGGAGCCGTTCGCACGTGGCTTGGGACTGGCGGGCCAGCAAGCCATTGACCTGTTAGCACCCTCATCGCCGTTGCGACGAAGGGGTTGCATCCCCCCAACCCCCGGGGAGGCGTACCCAGACGAAGTCCGACCACTCCGCGGCGGTCCGCAGGAGACTGTTGACCGAGTTAACAACCTCGCGACGGTTGTTAATGTGACGTTCATGAGTTGCCACGACACTCCAATGCGGAGTGGGGAGGCAATGACGGACAACCTGACAAACCAAGCGTCGGCAGCCACCAGTGGAAGTTGGGGAGCAAGTCTGCAAGGCAACGGTGGTCGCTCGCCTACGGTTCTGGTGGTCGATGACGAGGACGCACTGAGAGCCTCGATAGCCTACTCACTCCGGCGGGTCGGGTTTGAGGTACGGACCGCCGTGAACGGACGCGAGGCGCTCATCGGTGCACGCGCGGTGCCCCCCGACCTGATCCTTCTGGATGTTCTTCTGCCCGGCGGGGTCGATGGCTTTGAGACATGCCGACTGCTTCGACAGACCCTCGCTTGTCCGATAATCCTGATCAGCGCTAGAACCAGCGAGATTGACCGGGTCGTTGGACTGGAAGTTGGCGCGGACGACTACGTCACGAAGCCATTCTCGATGCAGGAACTCGTTGCTCGGGTTCGGGCACACCTGCGACGCGCATCTGTCAAGGTAGCGGATGCCCCGAGCATTTCTTTGGAAGTCAATGACGCCACCGGCAGGACAGCCGGGGTCAAGGTCACGCAAACCCGGTTCAACTTCCCGGGGCTGTCGATCGACACCGGTAGACGCGACGTCCATGTCAATGGAAAGGCCGTCGCGCTGAAAAGGCGCGAGTTTGACCTCCTGACGTTCCTTGCCCGCAACCACGGCATTGTGCTCACGCGCAACCAGATCCTTCGGGCCGTCTGGCCGGAAGAGTTGCACGGAGAGGACACTCGTACGGTTGACGTTCACGTGTCGCGTCTACGGCTGAAGATCGAAAGTGACCCGGACGAACCACGGTTCGTGCACACGATCCGGGGAACCGGGTACCAGTTCCGCGTGCAGGCCTCGCCGGGATCAGGAAGGGCCACCAGGGGTTGAGGCGACGCACACGCCCCCGTCGCTGGTGATGGGATGAAGCCAGTGGCACGTCAGGCACAAAGCACGCAAAGGACCGAGGAGGTGCTTCATGACCATCAACGAACGAGCATTGTCATCGCGGCGATCAATGTTGGCCTGCATGTCGGCCACGCTGACGGGTACCGCACTAATTGCCTCGTGCGGGGGCGAAGCCGAACCCACCAAGCCGCCGGCAGCACCCACCGCAGCGCCCAAGGCAGAACCAACCAAGGCCCCGGGCGCTGCTTCTGCACCGACCACTGCCGCAGCCGCATCGGGTGTAGTGGCAATCACGGGTCCGTTCGAAGGCGAAGCCAAGACGCTGACCGGCGCAGGTGCCACCTTCCCAGCCGCGCTCTATTCCAAGTATTTCAACGAGTACAACAATCTCACCAAGGTGAAGGTCAACTACCAGTCGATTGGCTCCGGTGGCGGCATCAAGGCCATCAGCGATCAGACTGCCGACTTCGGCGCGACCGACAGTCCAATGACTGACACCCAGTTGAAGGAAGCGAAGGGCGGCGAAATCCTCCACATCCCCATGGCCCTCGGAGCTGTGGTCGCGACCTACAACATCCCGGGTCTCGCGACGGCAAAACTCAAGTTCTCGGGCGAAACATTGGCTGCGATTTTCCTTGGGACCATCACCAAGTGGAACGACCCGAAGCTTGCCGCCGACAATCCAGGGGTCAAGCTTCCTGCCGAGGACATCGTTTCCATCCATCGGAGTGACGGATCGGGAACCACCTTTGTGTTCACCGATTACCTCTCTGCCGTGAGTTCAGAGTGGAAGACAAAGGTCGGTGCGTCGACTACGGTCAACTGGCCAGGCGGAGTTGGCGGCAAGGGAAATGAAGGTGTGGCCGGCGAGGTCAAGCAAACTCCGTTCAGCATCGGTTACGTCGAACTGATCTACGCGGTGCAGAACAAGCTTGGTGTGGGAAGCATCAAGAACAAGGCCGGTCAGTTTGTGGAGCCGAACCTCACAAGTGTCACGGCGGCGGCGGCGATGGCGGCAAGCAAGGTGGCCCCGGATCTGCGTGTGTCTATTGTTGAGCAGGATGGGCCAACCACCTATCCAATCTCCTCGTTCACATGGCTTCTGGTTTACAAGCAGATGACCGATGCATCAAAGGCCACTGCGCTGACCCGCCTGCTTTGGTGGGGCACGCACGAGGCCCAGAAATTCAACAGTGATCTGAGCTACGCGCCACTGCCGGCTGAGATCGTGACCAAGGCTGAAGCGATGATCAAGAGCATCACCGGCGCGGGTAAGCCGGCTTTCCCGGGCAAGTAGGGCCAACTGTTTCAGGAACACCCGATGACGACACGAAACGTGGATAGCCAGAACGCACCACCAGTGCCATGGGACGTGCAGGGGGCACCAATCTTTGCCCGACGAGGCGGAGTTGGCGCCGACGACGTGTTCAAGTTGCTGGTCTACATCACTGCGTTCGCCGTGCCGGCCGTCCTGCTGGGCTTGGTTGTCTTGCTAGTTATTGACTCGTGGCCCGCCCTGTCGCGTTTCGGGGTTTCGTTCGTCACGTCTTCGACTTGGGATAACGTCAAGGAACAATTCGGCACTCTGCCCTACATATACGGAACCTTGGTGACCAGTTTGCTGGCACTGCTAATTGCAACGCCCCTGGGCGTTGGCGCGGCAATCTTCGTGACTGAGTACGCCCCACGCCCGCTCAGGGTCCCAGTGTCGTTCACAATTGAGCTTCTGGCGGCAATCCCAAGCATCATCTTCGGACTGTGGGGGTTCTTCGCCCTGACCCCAGTGATGCGCTCGACTGTAGAACCCTTCTTGAAGTCGGTGGTAGGTCCTGTCCCAGTGATTGGAAACCTCTTTCAAGGGCCGACCGTTGGCAAGGATCTGTTTACCGGCGGCGTGATCCTGTCCATCATGATCCTTCCCACGATCGTATCGATTTCGCGTGAGGTGCTCCTTGCGGTGCCAACAATGCAGCGTGAGGGAATGCTCGCACTTGGAGCGACCCGGTGGGAAGCCATTCGCGAAGCGGTGATCCCGTACGCTCGCATTGGGATAGCGGGCGCTGCAATTCTGGGCCTGGCGCGGGCGCTCGGCGAGACAATGGCCGTCACGATGGTGATCGGGAACTCGTCCCGGAAGATCACAGGATCCCTGCTTACCCCGGGATACACGATGGCCTCCGCCATCGCCAATCAGTTCACTGAGGCGGACAATCCCCTGTATTTCAGCGCGATCGTCGGTGTGGCAGCACTTTTGCTCGCAGTCTCAGTGGTCGTGAACATCGCCGCGCGTCTCATGATCTGGCAAATAGGCCGTGGCGCCGCGAAGGGAGGAAGCCGTGGCTGACGTCAACGTGCCCGTACTCAAGGTCTCTCCAGTTTCACCGCTGTCTCCCGATAGCCGTTACGTTGCGCGCAAGTTCCATGGCAGGTTCATGGCCGGACTGATCACCGTCGCTGCCGTTGTGGGGGTAAGCGTGCTTTGGGTCATTCTTGGCTATGTGATCGTCCGTGGTCTACCTGCGATCAACCTCGACTTTTTCACCCAACGTCCACTCCCCTACGGCGAGGTCGGCGGTGGCATTGCCCCAAGCATCACGGGAACCTTGCTGATCCTGGCGGTCGCCGCGCTCATCGGCGTTCCGGTTGGACTTGGGTGTGGCATCTACCTCGCTGAATACGGGCGGGGTTCCATAGTTGAGATCGTCAGGTTCTGTTCCGACCTGGTGGCAGGCTTACCGAGCATCGTTGTCGGCGTGTTCGTCTGGTCACTTCTCGTGCGTCAAGTGGTCGGAAACTTCTCGGGCATCGCCGGGGCCGTATCGCTATCGATCATCATGGTGCCAATCATCGTGCGTACGGTTGAAGCAGTGCTACTTCTGGTGCCCTACACCCTTCGCGAAGCCGCGCTTGCCTTGGGTGTGCCGAAGTGGCGGATGGTAGTCAGCGTGGTTCTGCCAAGTGCCCGAGCGGGCATCATTACCGGCCTCGTCCTCTCAGTTGCACGTGCCGGTGGCGAGACGGCCCCATTGCTGCTGACTACGCTTGGCAACCAGTTCTTCAGTTGGAACCTCCTGGAACCTATCGGCGCCATCCCGATCCAGCTCTACAACTACGCAGTCGCTCCCTATCCGGATTGGCACACCAAGGCATGGGGTGCGGCACTTGTCCTGATCAGCGTGATCGGCATCCTCAGCACCGCCGCTCGGGTGGCGACGCGGGGACAGAACCGGTAGTTCTGACCAACCAGAGAGTTGCCTACGACCTGTCGCGCCTCACCTAAGCGGAAAGTCGCATCGGAGAACCATGGCCATGACGATGAGTGAGCAGGTCCGAGTATCCACCCGCGCGGAGCAAGCGGTCAGTGACCGGGGTACCACCACGACGGAAACCCCCGGTGGTCACTGGATGCAGGCGACCGATGTCGCGGCGTACTACGGTGATCGGATGGCGATCAGCGGCGTTTCCATGACGATCAAGCCTCGGGCGGCCACCGCAATCATTGGCCCGTCAGGGTGTGGGAAGAGCACTTTCATCCGGTGCCTTAACCGCATGCACGAGGTTGGACTTGGGGTCAACCGGGTCACCGGTAGCGTACTTCTTGACGGTCATGACATTTATGGGCGGAGTGTCGACCCGGTCCAGGTGCGCCGATACATCGGCATGGTGTTCCAACGACCGAACCCGTTTCCATCGATGTCGATTTACGACAACGTCGTCGCCGGCATCAAACTGACCCGATCAACGTCTCGGACCGAACTTGATGAGACAGTTGAGCGATGCTTGAACCAGGCTGCCCTGTGGGACGAAGTCAAGGACAAGCTCAAGGCCTCAGGGTCATCCCTCTCAGGCGGTCAGCAGCAACGCCTCTGTATCGCGCGCGCGCTTGCAATGCAGCCCCATGTCCTGCTGATGGACGAACCATGCTCGGCACTTGACCCGATAGCGACCTTCAAGATCGAGACGCTCATCAACGAACTAAAGCGCCAGTACACGATCGTGATCGTCACCC